>Ga0070708_100004760_pt1 | contig 10693 bp, 8 predicted proteins | sample KBSK5503metaG_FD_65469 | JGI IMG/M metagenome (GOLD analysis project Ga0070708, IMG submission 65469) | Corn, switchgrass and miscanthus rhizosphere microbial communities from Kellogg Biological Station, Michigan, USA - KBS K5-50-3 metaG | ecosystem: Host-associated > Plants > Roots >... | reverse complement strand
GTCCCTATCCGGCCGTGGCCACGCGGCTCAGGTACTCCGCGCTGCGCGTGTCCACCTTCACCACGTCGCCCTGGTTGAGAAAGAGGGGCACCTGGATGACGGCGCCCGACTCGAGCTGAGCCGGCTTCGATCCGCCCGAGGCGGTGTCGCCGCGGATGCCGGGATCGGTCTTGACGATGGCCAGCTCCATGAAGTTGGGAAGCTCCACCGTCACCGGGCTGCCGTCGATGAACAGGATGTCGACCTCGGTGTTCTCCTTCAGGAAGTCGCGCGCGTCGCCCACCTCGTCGGGTGAGAGCGAGATCTGATCGTACGTCTCCGTGTCCATGAAATGGTAGCGGTCGTCCTTGTACAGGTACTGCATGTGCTTCTCGTCGAAGTCGACCAGCTCCACCTTCTCGCCCGCGCGAAAGGTGTTGTCGATGACCCGCCCCTGCCGCATGTGCTTGAGCTTGGTGCGCACGAAGGCGCCCCCCTTGCCCGGCTTGACGTGCTGGAAGTCGACGATGGTGTAGGGCTGGCCGTCGTGCTGGATCTTGAGTCCCTTCTTGAATTCGGCGGTGGATACCTGCATGCGCTCAACCTTTCCGTTTCTGGGTCTTGGCCCGGAGCGCCTCGTCCAGGCGCTCGCGGACCCGGGCATCGCCCGGGTTCTTCTTCACGAGGCGAAGGAAGATCTGCGCCGCCTCGTCGGGGAGGCCTTGCTCGAGGCAGAGGGCGCCGAAGCTCATCGTCGCGAACGTGTCGTCCTCGAGGACGCGGCCGAGGGGCGAGCCCTCGCCGGCGCGACCGCCCGCCTGGAGAGCCTCCAAGGTGAGCCGCGCCTCGCGGTCGCTCGGCTCGAACTTGACCACGCGCTCGAGATGCTCGCGGGCCTCGTTCCACCGACCGGCCTTGCGATGGATATCCGCGGCGAGACGATGGGCCTGCGTGTCCTTCGGGCTCGCCTCCAGGATGCGGACGAGCTCTCCGAGGGCCTCTTCCCCGTTGCCCTCGTCGAGATAGGCGCGCGCCAGGATGAGGCGCGCTGTCGTGTACTGAGGGAAGCGGACGAGGCCCTGCTGACAGAGCCGGATGGCCTCACGCGCCCGGCCGACCTTGCGATACGCGTCGGCCAGCGGGGCAAAGGCGAGTCCAGCCGGGTCTTTGGCGAGGCGTTCTTCGTAGCGACGGATTGCGCCGGCCGCCACGGGATCGGGGGCGGCGACGGCCCCTCCGACCTCGGGGATCGGGTTCGCCATGGCCCATCCTTTATATGCGCCAAAGGCGCGAGAGTCAATGCTTTTCCCCGCTTGTTCCCTCCGGCCTGGCGTGACAGACTTGCCCCAATGATCGAGCCAGAAGACAGCGAGGCCTCCCTCCTGCCCCGCGGGTCCCTGCTCCGGTTCGGGCTCGGGCTCGTCGCCGCCCTGGCGACATTCACCGTCTTCCTGCCGGCCCTGGGCAACGGCTTTATCGACTGGGATGACGGAAGCCTTCTGCTTCGCAATCCCTGGTACCGCGGGCTCGGTCCAGCGAATCTTGCCTGGATGGTCACGACAGTCCGAATGGGGCACTGGATGCCCCTCAACTGGCTCAGCTTCGGCCTCGACTATGAGATCTGGAGCCTGCGGCCCTTTGGCTACCACTTGACCAATGTGCTGCTCCATGCCGGCGCCGTTGCCGCGTTCTTCGGGGTGGCACGGCGCCTCCTCCGTGCTGCGCTTTTGCCGCGCGGAGCGGATATCCGTTGGCTGGACGTGGGCGCGCTGGCCGCCGCCCTCGCCTGGGGCATACATCCGCTTCGCGTCGAATCGGTGGCCTGGGTCACCGAGCGGCGTGACGTACTCTCGGGCATCTTCTTCCTCTTGAGTCTGCTGGCCTATCTCCGGTGGGTCGAGTCGCGCGCCGCTCGCCAGTACTGGGTAGCGCTGGGCTGCTTCGCCTTGGCCCTCATGTCGAAGTCCATCACGGCCACGCTTCCGGGTGTCTTGCTGGTGCTCGACGTCTATCCGCTGCGCCGCCTAGGCGACCGTGCCGGCTGGTTTGGACCGGTGGCCCGTCGCATCCTGATCGAGAAGTTGCCCTTCGTGGCTTTGTCGGTGACCGCGGTCGCGGTCGCGGTGTGGGCCGTCGCCAGCGGTGGCGGTCTCACGCCGCTCGCCGCGCTCGATGCCCCCGCGCGCGGGGCGCTCTCGGTCTATGCGGCGAGCTTTTATCTCGCCAAGATTTTCTGGCCGTCGCGCCTGTCGCCGCTTTACGAGCTGGTCCTGCCCGTTGCTCCGCTTCAGCTCCGTTTCCTCGTGGGGGCTCTCGCCGTGGTCGGGGTCACCGTCGTGGCCGTGTCATGGCGACGCCGCTGGCCCTGGCTGCTTGCCACCTGGGCGGTCTTTGTGCTCATGCTCCTCCCGGTCCTTGGCCTCGCGCACAACGGCTACCAGCTGGCCGCCGACCGCTACACCTATCTTCCGGGACTCGGCTGGGCGGTCTGCGCGGGAGGGCTCGTGGTCAGGTTTCGCCGTCCCGCCGCCATGGCCCTGGCCCTCGTGCTCGTGGTATCGAGTGTTTTCACCTGGCGGCAGATCGGGGTATGGCGAAGCGATGAGAGTCTGTGGCGCCATGCCGTGAGTCTCGACCCCGCCTCGGGAATAGCCCGCTCCAACCTGGGAGCGGCGCTTACGGCTGGACAGCGCTATCCCGAGGCCGTGGCCGAACTCGAACGGGCCGTGGTGCGGCGGCCCGGCTACGCCGAGGCCTGGAACAATCTCGGGCTCGCGCTCGTCGGCGCCCGTCGAACCGCCGATGCTCTCGAGGCCTTCCGTCGGGCTGTTTCTGTGCGGCCGCGCTTCGCGGAGGCGTGGAACAATCTGGGTGTGACCCTGGCTGTCGAGGGGCGTCCCGAGCCGGCCAAGGAGGCTTTCACAAGAGCCGCCGCGGCCGATCCGGCGATGGCCGAAGCGCGCAACAACCTCGGATTGGCTCTTGCCGAGGACGGAAAGGTCGCGGAAGCAGCGGAGCAATTCAAGCGGGCGGTGGAGCTCAACCCCACCTGGGTCGATCCGCGCAGAAATCTCGAGCAGGCGCTGCGCCTCCTGGGCCGCGAGCAGCGGGTGCGCTGATCTCCAGCTGTTCCGAGTCACTCCCTATCCGTAGAAATTTACTGCGATGACAAAGACTCCAAACGTCATGAGAAATCATGACGTGGGCATCGTCGCGGACGATTGAATGCTTCCAGGCGCTGAAGAGCGGAACTGCCAATGTCGCGAGAGTCAGGCGGCTGTCGGGGCCGGGTTGCACCACGACCCAGATAATGACGAGCGCGAACCATAGGAGGAGGCTTGCCATACCAATCCACCAGCGCGCCGGGGCGAAGCTCATTCCCGCTGAATAGCCAGCCCCCACCGCCCACCCCGTCGTCAAGTAAGCTGCGAGCCCGGTGAGACCGCCCTGATAGGTTCCCCAGCCGATCAAGAGCGTTCCCGCAGCCCCAGGCACGGCTACCGCCAACCTGGTTGCTGCCGCGCCCAGCCGTTGCACGAGGAAGCAGGCGACCAAGAGTGTCGTCACGGCGTTCAGACCGAGGGAAAGCTTCACGAGAACATAGGATCCCGCGAGGATTCCCGCAAACGAAAAGGCAACAAGGCTCATCCGCCCATGAAGATGGATCCCTGTGAGGAGCACAAGGAGAAAGGGTACGAACCACCGATATTCGGAACCTTGAAGGCTGACGGCGTAGGCGAGAACGATTGCCAGGACAATTCGCGCTCGTGCACCCAAGCGAGCGATCGACAGGAGGTATGCAGCGATGGCGAGCCCGGTGGCCCCCACGAGCACGAGGTTGAATATGATGGTGCGCTCTAGCAAGCCCCCCACGTCCATCGTAAGCATCACATAGCCGTAGGGACCACAACTCGAGATGAAATCTCGTCCCCAAGTCAAACCGTTCGCTGCGGCGTAGTTAGAGCCGTACGTGTACTGGGGATCGAGACCGGGTGCCATCGGTTGAATGCTGAGCCGGTAGCCCATTGAGATGACGGCAACGATGGACAACGCGATGAGAGAGGCCGCGGCTCTCAAGCGTCTCCCCCTTCTGTGCGGTGTTGCCCTAGGATGCCAGGAACATGGCTAGGAATTTCTTTGTCGCGACTTGTAGTGCCCCACATCGAGGTACGTCCCGTGAGCTCTTGGAAAGTCTCGGGGGAGGTTCGCCGCGAACCTGCCGCATCCAGAGTTCGGGAACAAACGGCTTAGCGCTCGGCATGGATCAGCATCGAACCAGCGATGGCGCGGAGGCCTGGGACGGTCTCCAGCCGCTCACCCAGCCAAGCGAGCGGTCCCACGAACGACGTCGGGGTTGACGGATGCAGGAAGTCGAACTGGCGGACGCTGATACAGGCGAAGCGTAGGCGGTGGAGAAGGGCCATGACATGGCGCCGCGTGAAGGCCATCTCGTCTTCGGAAACGCCGAAGCGGGGTCGAAGCGCCCGAACCTTGAACATGAGCGCGACCTGCGGATTCAGAAGATTCGGCTCCGAGAAGACAAGGTGCCCGCCTGGCCGCAGCACACGACGCACCTCACGCAGGGCCACTTCGACGTCGAGGTGATGGAGAACTGAGCACCCGTACACCGCATCGAACGCGCCGCTCTCGAACGGAAGTAGGTGGGCGTCTCCGATCATGAAGCGTACGCTGCTCGGGACGCGTTCCCGCGCCTTCCGTAGGAGGTCGGTCGAGAGGTCGAGGGCCACGAGCCTCGCGCGACTGGGCGCCACGCGGCGCGTGAACTCTCCGGTGCCGCAGCCGAGCTCGAGAACTCGGGCGCCGGGCGTTATCCTGTCCAGCTCAATGAAGAGGCGTGCCCGACGATCGGCGCGTACTCTTCCGGCCGGCGAGTCCCAACCCCAGATCTCCTCCGTGTTTCGGCCAGCCAAGTCGCGGTGGTGTTCGATCTCGCGGCGAAGGCGAGCGTTGGAGGACATGATGACTATGCAGTGCGGCGTCGCCGCGGCAGTTCGAAGGCCGGGCGCTCGACGACAACGTCAGTGGCTGTGGCGATCCCCATCGTCATGATCGATCGCCAGATCGCGATAGACAGAGTCTCTTCCTCGAGTGATAGAGTCCCGAGCACAGAGATGGTCGGGCAAGGCCACAGGACAATGATCTACATCTAGCACGGCAGTGGGGAGCCGCCCGAGAGAATTGGGAGACTCAGCCGAGTTCGGCCAGAGCCTCCAAAATCACGGGCTTGGGGACGTCGAAGACGATGCGGAAGCGTCCGATCTCCGGAGCGAGCACGAACGGCACGCGCCCCTCCTTGCCCTTCTTGTCGCGCGCCATGGCCTCGATCACGCGCTCGGGCGCCTCCCCGACATCGCGCACGGGCAGACCCATCGTCTCGAGCAGTCGCACCTGCCGAGCCCGTGTTTCCGTGGCGGCCAGGCCCAGTCGCTCGGCCACGCCCGCCTCCGCCACCATGCCGAGCGACACCGCCTCGCCGTGGGCGAAGCGCGCATAGCCGGTGACGGCCTCGATGGCGTGTCCGATGGTATGCCCGTAGTTGAGCACGTGACGTAGCTCCGCCTCTTGCTCGTCGCGCTCGATCACGGAGGCCTTGAGACGGCACGAGCCGGCCACGATCCGCTCGAGGGTCTCGGGCTCGCGCTTGGCGAGGGCGGCCGCGCTCCGCTCGACCTCGTCGAAGTACGCGGCGTCGAGCACGATGCCGTGCTTGATCACCTCGGCCAGTCCCGAGCGGTACTCGCGCTCGGGCAGGGTCTGGAGCGTGCCCGTGTCGGCGAGCACGAGCCGCGGCTGGTAAAAGGCGCCGATCAGGTTCTTGGCGCGCGGATGGTCGATGGCCGTCTTGCCTCCGATGGAGGCGTCCACCTGAGCGAGGAGGGTGGTGGGGAGCTGAACGAAGTGCACGCCGCGCATGTAGGTCGCGGCCACGAAGCCCGCGAGGTCTCCCACCGCGCCGCCTCCGAGGGCGACCACGGCCGAGCCTCGGTCGAGCCCTGCTTCGAGCAGCCGATCCCACGTCTGCGCGGCGACCTCGAGCGTCTTCGCGCGCTCGCCCTCCGGCAGGAGCACCGTCGTGACCTCGAAGCCCGCTCCGGCCAGGCTTCGGGCGACGACTTCGCCGTAGAGGGCCCGGATGGCGGGATCGGTGACGAGGGCGAGCTTGCGCCCCACCCCGAGCCGGGAGATTTCCGGGCCGGCCTGGGCGAGCAGCCCCGCGCCCACGGCGATGCGATAGGAGCGGGGGCCGAGCTTGACCGGGACATCGATCATCGGACGTCCAGGCTACCAGGTCTTGAGGTAGTCGAGATAGCCCTGGTAGTTGCGGCGGACCTCGTCGATGCCATCCCCCGCGAACTTCTCGAGGAAGGCCTCGGCGAGCACGAGGGCCATCATGGCCTCGCCGACCACGCCGGCCGCGGGCACCGCGCAGACATCGCTGCGCTCCACCACCGCCTCCACCGCCTCCTTGGTCGCCGTGTCCACGGAGCGGAGCGGCTTGCGGAGGGTGGAGATGGGCTTCATGGCGGCGCGCACGATCACGGGCTGACCGTTGGTGACGCCGCCCTCGAGGCCGCCCGCGCTGTTCGACTGGCGGTGAAAGCCGCTGTCGCCGTCGAAGAGGATCTCGTCGTGGACTTGCGAGCCGGGACGGCGCGCCGCCTCGAAGCCGAGGCCGATCTCGGCGCCCTTGATGGCGTGAATGGAGCAGAAGGCGCGGGCCAGGCGTCCGTCGAGCTTGCGGTCCCACTGGACATAGGAGCCCAGGCCCACGGGGCAGCCGAGGGCGACCACCTCGAAGACCCCGCCCAGAGTGTCACCGGCAGCCTTGGCCTGGTCGATCGCCTCGATCATGCGCCGCTCCGCCTCGGGGTCCGCGCAGCGGACCTCGGAGGCCTCGGCGCGGCGTCGTAGCTCTTCCCACGGGACTTCCAGGGCGCCGATGCGCACCCCGCCGATCTCCGTCACGTGGCTCAGGATGGTGATGCCGAACTCCGAGAGGAGCCGCTTGGCCACCCCCGCCACGGCCACGCGGGCTGTCGTCTCCCGGGCGCTCGACCGCTCGAGCACGTTGCGGATGTCGTGGTGGCCATACTTCATGGCGCCCGCGAGGTCGGCGTGCCCGGGGCGCGGTCGGGTCACGGCCTTGGCGGCCGTGCCCGCGGGCGGCTCGCCCACGGCCATGGTCTGCTTCCAGTTCTCCCAATCGCGGTTCTGGATGGTCAGCGTGATGGGACTGCCGAGGGTGCGGCCCCAGCGCACTCCGGAGGAGATGTGGGCCTGGTCCTGCTCGATCTTCATCCGGCTGCCGCGGCCATAGCCGCGCTGGCGGCGCGCGAGATCCGCGTTGAGGTCGGCCTCGGCCAGCTGGAGCCCGGCGGGGACGCCGTCGATGACGGCGGTGAGCGCTTCCCCGTGGGACTCGCCGGCCGTGAGGAAGCGGAACGCCCCGCCCAAGAGTCCTCGCTAACGCGGAGCGACCGGCGTCAGGGCCAGCCCGGCCCCGTCCTGCCCCCGCAGGATCGACGGTGTGACGAACACCACGAGCTCTCGCCCGGTCTCGTTGGTCTCCTTCTGCTTGAAGAGCCAGCCGAAGATCGGAATATCGCCGAGGAGGGGCACCTTGCGCGTGGTGGTGGACGTGGTGCCCTGGGTGACCCCGCCGATGACGAGGCGGTCGCCCTCCTTGATGAGGACCTGCGTCTCCGCCTTGCGCCGGTTGATGATGGGCACGGACACCCCAACGGCGGGCGCGATGGTGTCGCCGCGGGAATTGTTCTCCACAACGACCAGCAGCTTGATCTTGGCCACGATCTGATCGCCGATCTTCTCTCTCAGCACCGTCGGGGTCACCTCGAGCTTGAGCACGGCTTCCTTGAACTGGATCTGGGTGCCGGCCGAGCTGACCGTAGCATACGGGATTTCCTCGCCGAGCGACACCGCGGCCTTGTTGTTCTCCACCGTGACGATCTCGGGACGCGCCAGGGTCCGCGTCTTGCCCTGGACGGCCAAGGCCTGCAGGGCCAGGTTGATGTTGAAGCGATTCGAGACCAGCCCGAAGGAAATGCCACCGGCAGGAGTGCCTGCGTTGGTCGCATTCGGCAGCCCTCCGAAGGGCAGGTTGACGATGTTGCCGCCTAGGGGCAGGCCCGTCGTAGCCGAGATCGGCAGGAGCTGGGAGAGGCTCACGTTTGGGTTGCCCGGCGTGAGATTCTGCGGGGCGACCGGGTTGAAGAGCACAGTCGAGCCGTCCGGCAAGAGGACACCCTGCGCGGCGGGAATCGCGGCTCCCGTCTTGCTCGTGGCAGTTTGGAAGCCCTGGCCGATCAGCGTGGTCGTGTTGTTGATGTTGGTGGCGCCCGCGCCGCCCCACTGGACACCAATGCCCTCGAAGGCGTTGCGATCGAGGATCTCCATCCGCGCCTCGATCTTGACCTGCGGCAGCGGCACGTCCAGCTGCTCCTTGATCAGCTTCTTGAGCCGCTCGAGATCGGCCTCGTAGTGGCGGATGAACACGCTGTTGGTCGGCTTGTGCGCCTGGATGGTGATGCCCTTGGCGAGCACGTCCTGGCTGGCGGAGACGGCTTGCTGGCCCGGGGCCGCCATGTATGGCGGGACCGGCGCGTTGACCTCGGGGAACGGTCTCAACAGCGGGTTGGGCGGAAGGCCGCTCGACGGCACTGTCGTCGGGTTCTGGGGGATGGCGCTGATGATAGGGATCTGCTGGATGGGCGCCCCGGATGGCGGAATGCCGAGAATGCCCTGGAGCGTCCTGGCCACGTCCTCGGGATCGGCGTAAGAGAGCCGGATCAGCTCCTCGCGCAGGGGACCACGGGCCTTGGCCTCGGCGATGGCGGCTTCCGCCTGGAGCTTCTTGGTCGACGCCTCCGCCTCCTTCACCTCGGCGTCCGCACGCTTGGTGCGGATGTCGGTCTCGGACTTGACCTGCGCCTCCTGAACGCGCGCCAGCGCCTCGCGCTCCTTGGTCAGCTGCTCGGTGGAGACGATGCGGATGACGCTGCCTCGCTCGATCTTCTGGAGGCCGCGCGTCTCGAGAATGGTGTCCAGAGCCTGCTCCCAGGTGACATTGCGCAGCGACACCGAGACCTTGCCCTTGACATCATCGCCCGCCACGATATTGCGACCGCTCTCGGCGGCGAGGATGCGGAGCAGGTTGACGACGTCGGCGTCCTTGAAGTCGAGCGAGATGAGCCGCTGACCGTTTCCCGTCGGCGGCTGTGCCGCCGGAGGAGAGGCGGGCGGAGGCGCGGGAGTCGCCTGGGCCGGGACGGGCACCAGAGCGATCGGTGCCAGGGTCACCGGCTTCACCAGCGCGTCCTTTGCCCGAACCGCTGGTGCCCGAACCTCTGGCATCCGCACTGGTGGCATGCGCGCTTCTGACGTCTTCTCTTCGGGCATCCGCGTTTCCGCCGACCGCGGCTCCGGAGTGCCGAGGGGTGCCTCGGCGACGACCGGCTCGACCTTTGGGGCCGCAGGCCGGAGGTCGATCTTCAGAGCCTCGAAAGCCTCGGTGACTCGCTGGGCGTCCACCTTCTGAGGAGCGATCTTGGCCGAAGCGGGAATGGTCGCCGGTGCCTTGGTCGTCTCCTTCGCCCTGGTCGCCGGCCTGTCCGCCTGTGCGGTAGCCCCCGGCTCGAGCACGAGGGCGAGCCCCTCGGGGCGCTCGTCGATCCGGTAGCCGACCTTGCGGGAGAGCTCCACGACCACGCGAGCCGTGCCGACGCGGAACTGGCTGCCGCGCACCTCGCGTACGGGGTCGCCGTCGGACTTCAGCGCCGTCCGGTTCCAGGCAAACGTTGTCCCCTGCATGTCCACCACCAGCCGGTTCGGGGAGTCGATGAAGCTCACCGCATACTTCGCAGGTCCGCTCATGCTCACTAGGACGGTGACGCCGTCACCCTGGCGGTCCACGCTGATGGACTTGAGCTGGACCGGCGCATCCGGCATCTGCGCGATCGCGATGCCCGCTCCGAGGAGACCCGCGAAGACCAGCAATCCCCCCAGGCGAGGCAGCAATCTGCCGAGCGGGCGCAGCGATCTCAATGTCGGCGTATGAGCCTTCATGCGACGATCACCCCTCTTCCTGCATGCTGTGCCCATCATTAATCTAGCGGCAAGCGCAGGGTCACCGTGGTCGGACCCTGGCCAGGCTGGGCCGAGACCGCGAAGGTCACGGACGCAGCTGTGATGGCGGTCACTCGGCCATTGCCGAGGGCATCGCCGGGCTTGAGGATGTAGCCGATCCCATCGGGGCCCTCGACGAGAGCCATGAGCCCCGGACGACCCTGCACGATTCCGACGAGCTTGGCCGCCGTGAGGGTGATGCCCTTGCTCTCGGCGGCGAGTGAGACAGGCGCGAACGGATCTCGGCGCCCCTTGGAGTCGAAGGCGATGGGTGGGAGGGGCGCTCCTGCCTCAGGGTCCTTTGGCTTGACGGCGCTCGCGCCCGGCAAGGCGGAAGCGCCCGGAGCGGGAGGAGCGGCGGCCGGGGGCGGAGCGGGCGTCGGCGCAGGGGCGGCGGGAGGCGCCTCGCCCCCGCCACAGGAGGCGAGGAGAGCCGAGCCGATGAGCAGCAGTGCGGAGCGGTGATGCCGCCTCATCGGGGCCTGCCCGGTTGGCCCGCGGCCGGCGGCGGCGCGGGAGCGGGAGCCGGCGCGCCGGGCTTGGGCGGCGG
>Ga0070708_100004757_pt1 | contig 10694 bp, 13 predicted proteins | sample KBSK5503metaG_FD_65469 | JGI IMG/M metagenome (GOLD analysis project Ga0070708, IMG submission 65469) | Corn, switchgrass and miscanthus rhizosphere microbial communities from Kellogg Biological Station, Michigan, USA - KBS K5-50-3 metaG | ecosystem: Host-associated > Plants > Roots >... | reverse complement strand
GCTGCTCGGGTTCACCGGCCGATGCGCGTGCTGGTGATCGAGGTGAACTGGCAGATCAGCGCCGCGGTGAGGAAGACGAGGCCGAGCGCGATCTCGTTGAAGCGGCGCAGTTCGCGCCCGCTGGCGGCGAACACGAACATGATCATGGCCGCGGCGGTCAGCACGAGGGCGAGGGCATCCATGCGGGCTCCAAGAGGTCAGCCCCAGAGGTCTGGGCGGTAGCGTGCGGGCGGCGCGGGCGGCGCGGGCGGAAGGCCGTCCGGCTCGCGCGGCAGGCGGATGACGGGCACCGCGGCCGGCTTGGTCGTCACCACCGCGTTCTTGGTCACCGTGGCGCCCGGCGCGAGCCGCAGCCGGTAGCGCCGGTAGACCTCGAACAAGACGACGCGGAGCATCATGAACGTGACCTCCTGCGCCATGCACTGCCGCTTCCCGATCGAGAACGGGATGAAGGCGTGCCGCGGCCGGTCGACGACCTTCTCCATGGCAAACTGGCCAGGATTGCGAACCGTTCCCCCCTGGGCACCAGCCAGCGGACCGCGTACGGGATCTCCAGCATGCCGTCGCTGTCGCCGACCCCGTTGTCGGCGACAGCGACGGCGGGCGGCCCGCCCTCGGCGGCGGGCGGCCCGCCCTCGGCGGCGGGCGGCCCGCCCTCGGCGGCGGGCAGCCTGGCCTCGGTGGCGGGCGGCCTGGCCTCGGCGGCGGGCAGCCTGGTCTCGCCCGCCACGCCGCCTGGGTAGGTGAAGTCCTGGAGGGCCTGGCCGACCAGCCGGTACGTGGCGTTGCCCAGACCGACGACGTCGCCGTCGCGCAGCGCCGCGGTCGTGACCCGCTGCTCGTTGACGAAGGTGCCGTTGTGGCTGTCCAGGTCCACGATGCGGCACGCCTCCCCGAACGTGTGCAGTTCGGCGTGGTGGCTGGAGACGCTGAGATCGGACACCACGATGTCGTTGTCCGGAGCCCGGCCGATGCGCATCGTGCCGGAGGCCGCCCCCGGGAGCGACGGGGAGCTTCCGCTCAGCGTGCAGCACAGGGCCGGCCCCTCCGCCGGATCGCTCAGCCGGACCAGGCAGTCCCCGTCGATCTCGATCCGGTCCACCCGGCGTCCCCCGGCGTAGGTGCCGTTGGTGCTGCCGTTGTCGGCCAGCACCCAGCGGCCTCCCTCCATCCGGAGCACGGCGTGCTGCCACGACACGCGGGCATCGGAGATCACCACGTCGGCTTGCGGATCGCGTCCGACCAGGTACCAGGAGCCCGGCTTCAGGCGCAGCTCGGATTCCCCGGTCCGCACCAGCAGTGGCGGCGCGGACCCCGTGGAGGGGGGCTGCCAGGTGAGTGCGCCCGAACGGTACAAGCGGTCCATATGCTGCCTCCGCCGCGCCGACCCAGGTAGGAACGGTTCGCGGACATCCGGACAGAGCGCAGGGACCAGGCGCTGATACAACCGAAATCGCCGCGCGCCGCCCCCGCCGCGCGCCGCCCGCCGCCCGCCGGGAGTCAGTAGCGCAGGTCCGCGAGGACCCCGTAGTGGTCGGACAACTGCGGCCCACCGGCCGGGAAGACGCCGAGCCGCTGGCAGTGGACCGGATGGCCAACCCCGCCGCGCCGGGGCCAGGCCGACAGGATGTAGTCAAAACGCCGGTCGGGGTACAGCGCCACCGCGGCGAGGGGGTTCCGGTTGGACCACGTGTGACCGGGCGTCCCGTCGCCCGCGATTTCCCAGGCGTCGTAGAAGACCAGACCGGGCCTGGCTGTGGTCGCCCTGCCGGTGAGCATGCGAAGCTCGTCCGCGTCCGGCCCTGCGTTGAAGTCGCCGCACACCACGATGGGATCGCGGCGCCGCGTCCGGTCCTCGATGAATGCCGCGAGCTCGCGCACCTGAGCCTGCCGCAGCGCGCTCGCGCTCAGCGGGTAGTCGAGTATTACCACGAACACCTGCACGGGTCCGCGGTCCCCCTCCACCAGGGCGAACAGCGCGCCGCCGACGTCGGAACCCGTGTCGCCAGGCAGCGGGCGGCGTTCATGTGAGATAACCGGCCAGCGCGACACCAGGCCGATCCCGGACACCCAGTCCTCCTGCTGCCAGTCGCCGGCGAACACGCTGTGCTCGAAGCCGAGCCGCCTGGCGATCAGCCCGGGCTGATTCTCCTCCGCCGCTGACCAGGACTCCACCAGGCAGACGACGTCCGGTGCCGCCGCGGCCAGGGTTTGCTCGATGCCCGCCTGCCGCTCGCGCCAGCGGCCGTAACGCCCCCAGACGTTCCAGGTGACGATCCGCATCGTCGTCTCTACGACAGGTCCGTAGGGCTCGTACTGGTTGAAGGCCACCCGACCAGTGTGGCCGGGCCGGCTAGCGGTCGGGAAGATGGTGGGTGGCCAGGCGCGTTCCGCCGCGGTGGCGCTCGCCGGTGCTGGCCCGCATGGCCGGGATGGTCTCGCTGGTGACCAGCCCGCGCTCGTCGGCCGACGTAGCTTGATGCGGCATCAGGAGGTCAGCCAGGACAGGACGGTCCTGGCGGCGCGGGCCCGCGCGGTCGTCCAGGCGAAACGGTCCTCGTACGTCCAGGCGTAGACCGGGACGCCGTCCTGGATGAAGTCGAGCAGCCGAGGCTCCCCGATGTCCGCGGCCGCGAAGGCGTACAGGGCCTGCAGCCGCGGCAGGATCACGCCGTAGTCGATGAGCCGCCCGGCGTAGTTCTCCGCCTCGAGGATCTCGGCGATGCTGACTCCGGTCAGCGGATACCCGACCGGCAAGATGTTGCGCAGGGACAGGAACAGGTCGGCGCCGCCCCAGCGCGGGTCGCCGAGCGGGCGGCCCGCGGCCCTGAGCCGGCCCAGGGCCAGCCGCGGCCGGGCGACCAGGGCGTGCGCGTAGAGCACGCGGCTCAGGGCGACGTCCATGAAGAAGCGCTCCACCGGGAGCTCGGCCGTGGCCAGGTGCCGGTGCCGCAGGTACCCCGCCACCACGCTCGAATTGTGCGCCCGGTACCAGCCCTGGGGCGTGGGCTGGCGGAGGAAGGCCGCCCAGTGCGCCACGGCGGGACTACTCGCCGGGCCTGGTCGGCCGGCCAGCAGCCGGTCCGCTTCCCAGGCGTCGCGCTGCAGGCCCTCGTTGACCGAGCGCCACCACTCGCTGCCCGGCGGCCGGGCGCGCGGCGGCGCCAGCAGCCCCCGGCTGACCTGCCATCGCATGAAGGCGAGCTCGGCCCGGCGGTAGGCGCTGATCGAGTCGCGCCAGGGCCGGTCGTCGTAGAACCGGCCGGCCAGCCGCAAGCGCTGGGCCGCATCGTTGCGGACCGCCGCCACCAGCCGCAGAGCCTCGTCCGCCGCGTCACCGGGCACCTGTGCTGATCCTCCTGTCCCGAGTGAGGTTATCCTCGCGAGCATGCCGACGTTGGCCGTGATGGGCGCGGGGCCGAAGGGAATCGCGATCGCCGCCAAAGCGCGCGCCCTGGCGGCGGCCGGCCTCGACGTCCCGCGGGTAGTGCTGGTCGAGCCGGGCGCCGTCGCCGGGAACTGGACCGGACGGCAGGGCTACACCAACGGCCTGCTGCCGCTGGGCACGCCGCCGGAGAAGGACGTCGGCTTCCCGTACGCCGACAGCTGGGGGCCCGCCTCCTCCACGGTGACCGCGGCGATGGCGGAATACAGCTGGCAGCGGCATCTAGTCGACCGGGGCGCTTACGCCGACTGGGTGGACCGCGGCCGGCTGCGGCCCACGCACCGTCAGTGGAGCTCCTACCTGCGCGAGGTGGCCGAGAAGGCACAGGCCGAGATCATCGCCGCCGAGGTGACCGGCCTGGAGACCGACGGCGGGCGGTGGCGGCTGACGGTCGAGCCGGGCGAGGCGATCTGGGCGGACGGGGTCGTCGTCACCGGCGCGGGGCCGCCGGTCCGCGTCGTCGGCCAGCCGCGCCAGCATCCGCGTGTGTTCGACGGGCGCAGCTACTGGCTGCACGAGCACGCGCTGAGCCGGCAGATCGCCCATAACGTGTGCGTGATCGGGAGCGGCGAGACCGCCGCCTCGGTGGTCATCAGCCTGCTTGGCCGGTCGCACAAGCACTCGGTTATCGACGTGCTGACCAGCCGCGGGGTCCTGTACTCGCGCGGGGAGAGCTACGAGGAGAACCGCCTGTACTCCGACCCGGGGGACTGGCCCGGGCTGGCCGAGTCGCACCGGCGGGAGTTCCTCCAGCGCACCGACCGCGGGGTCTTCTCGCGGCAGGCCGAGGCGATCCTCAGCCAGTCGCGCGGCTACCGTGCGCTGGCCGGCCGGGCGGCGGCGATCGAGGCGGGCGAGCGGCAGGTCGTGGTCACCATCGAATACGGCCACGAGCGCGAGCGGGTGGCCTATGACCTGGTGGTCGTCGCGATCGGGTTCCAGGTCCGGTGGTTCGAGGCCTTGCTCGGCGGACAGGGGCGCGCCCGCCTGCGCGGCGCGCTCGCCGGGGCCGAACTCGACCGGCGCATCGAGGCCGACCTCTCCGTCTCCGGCCTGGACCCGCCGCTGCATCTCCCGGTGGCCGCCGGGCTGGCCCAGGGACCGGGCTTCCCCAACCTGAGCTGCCTTGGCCTGCTGAGCGACCGCGTGCTGCGCCGGTACGTCGGGTCCGGGCCGCTCGCGCGCGTGTCCGCCGAGAGGAGAGAGCATGTCTGAGCCGGCCGACGACGTGTGGGAGAGCGACGACTGCGTGCGGCGCATGGTGGTCATGCCGGGCGCGCTGGCCGAGCGGCTCGCCGCCCGGGCCGAGCAGCGCGGCCTGTCGGTCAGCGACCTGCTGGCCGAATACGCCGAGGAAGGCCTGCGCCACGACCAGGGGTAGGGCTAGCCCCAGTCCGGGCGGTGCGGTCAGCCGTAGCGTAGTTCGGGTGTCAGCTACAAAGACGAAGACGGCGGCCATGTGTGATCGTCGAGGTATGCGACACCCATAGCTCACCGCGCTGGAGGAAGCCATGTGCCAGCATCAGCCCCGGTGTCCAGGCGCGCTGGCGCCGGACCGCACCGCCGCCCGGGTGGTGACCTCCCACCCCGAACAAGGCTGGAGCCTGCTCTGCAACGGCGTCGTGCTCTTCGACGACGCGGGGGTGCTGCTGCTCCAGGACCGGGCCGTCCGCCGCGACGTGGAGCTGGCCATGCCCAGGGCGGCCTGATCGCTCAACCCAGGTAACGTCGTCATCGTTGGGTCGGGCCCAGGCAAGGGAGCGATGATGACCGAACAGCGGGTCACGGTGCAGATCACCGACGGGGTCGCGGACGTCCGGCTGAACCGGCCGGACAAGCGCAACGCCCTCGACCTTGCGATGTTCGCCGGCCTGGTCGGCGCGGGCGAGCGGCTCAAGTCCGAGCCCGGCGTGCGCGCGGTCGTGCTGTCCGGCGAGGGCCCTGACTTCTGCGCGGGCCTGGACTTCGGCTCGTTCCAGGCCATGCGCGGCGGCGAACGGCTCAGCCTCCAGGTCGAGCTCCCGGTCACCGCCGGCCCAGCCCAGGCCACCGGCCAGCGTGCCGCGTACGTCTGGACCGAGATCGGTGTCCCGGTCATCGCGGCGGTGACCGGCAACGCCCTGGGCGGCGGACTGCAGATCGCGCTCGGCGCCGACATCCGCATCGTCGCGCCGGACGCCCGGTTGTCGGTGCTGGAGATCAGGTGGGGCCTGATCCCCGACATGACCGGCAGCCAGCTGCTGCCCGAGTTGGTCGGCCGGGACGTGGCCAAGGAACTAACCTTCTCCGGGCGGGTGGTGTCCGGCGAGGAGGCCGTCATGCTGGGCCTGGCCACCCGGGCCGACCCCGACCCGCGCCAGGCCGCGCTCGAGCTGGCCCGGTCCATCGCCGCCCGCAGCCCGCACGCCATCCGCGCGGCCAAGCGGCTGCTCAACCTGGCCGGCCGGGTGGACCTCAGGGCTGGCTTCGCCGCCGAGCAGGAGGAGATCGGCGTCCTCATCGGCAGCCCGAATCAGGTCGAAGCGGTCACCGCCGAGTTCGAGAAGCGCCCGCCCCGGTTCGCCGACCCGGGCTGACCTCGCACTGGCCCCGCGCTGGCCCTTACAGACTGGCCTCGCGCTGGCCCTTACAGATGGTGCGCGGTCAGGTGTGCTCCGAGGACGTCGAAGCCGAAGTCGGCCGCCGGGTCGCGCCACACCGAATGGGCGTGGTTGGCCTGGCGCTGGGTGTTGTCGTACTCGATCAGCAGCCGCGGGCCTTGCAGCCGGTAGTAGTGCGGCCGGCCCGGGTGGGCGGGGCCGGCCCAGGCCAGGTGGATGGCGTCCAGCGCGGCGTCGTCCTCGTAATACGGCTGCGGCGACAGGCCGTCCGGGACCCGCCCCAGGTAGGCGGCCAGCAGCGCGCGCAGTCCGGCCCGCTGCGTCGCGTCGAGTTCCCGGGCCGGCAGGCCCTTCGGGACGCTGGTCAGCGCGATCCGCTGATGATCGGCGGCGTCGTAGCCGGAGGCACGCTCCGCGCCGTCGCCCAGGCGGGTCACCAGCTCGTCGAGCCGCGGCTCGGCGAAATGCCCGCGCCATAGGTCGCGGAGGCGGATCATCTGGTCGCCGTCGGACAGCCGCGACCGGTTACCCCCGACGATGTCCGAGGGTGCCCGGTCGAGCAGGATGGCGCGCGCGGCCTGACCGGGATCGAGCGAGCGGACCAGGTCACGGGCCAGGTCCTCGACCCCGCCCAGCGGGCGCAGCGGCGCGGACCCGAGCAGCGGGGAGGCGGCCGGGTCGGCGCCGAAGAAGCACGGGGTCACCGAGCGGACCGCGCCGCCGGTGACGAGGTTGTTCAGCGAGACATGATGGCCGCCGAAGCGCCAGCCCCACGGCGCCGTGCCGCCAGGCTCGCCGAACACCCGCAGGTAGTACAGGCCCGGGTCGCGGCCCCGTTCGCGGCCCCAGTCGATGCTGAAGCCCTCGACGTGGTCGAGCACGTTGTCCAGCCCCACGATGGTGGCGACGGTAACGTACCCGGCCGTGGAGAGCCCGGTGGCGACAAGCTGGTGAGCGAGCCGCTGCTGGGCCGGCCGCTGCGCGCCCAGGGTCAGGCCGCCGTGGTCGCAGGGGGTGTAGAACCAACGCCTGCGCTCGGCGTCGGAGTCGGCGTCCGGGCCGGGCGCGGCGCCAGTGGCGACCGCCCGCTGCGCGGGGTCGAGCGCGTCCAGCCACGCGGCCGCGGCCGCTGCCATCCGCGCCGCGGCCTCGCGGGCCGCGCTCTCCCGGACGGTGTCGGTCCCGGTCGTGTTCACGCGGCCTCCTCCCTGTCCCTCCTATAGTCCTTCCCGCAGCGTACAGATTGTTCCCCTCTGATTTACGCCTTCGGAGGTGACAGCGATCACCGGAGGAACACATGAAGACACTGTTCGCCGACCTGGCGGGGGATCTCAACGGAGAACCCGATCACGGGACGCCGCTGGTCCTGCTCCACGGCCTGACCTTCGACCGAACGATGTGGCGTCCCGCCCTGGCCGAGCTGGCTGAGCTCGACCCGGGCAGGCAGGTCCTCACGCTGGACCTGCCCGGTCACGGAGGGTCGCCCGCCTGGCCAAGTTACGACCTGGAGTCCCTGGCCCAGGCCGTATACCGGGGCATCGGCGAGGCGGGACTCCAGCCGCCGGTCCTGGCCGGGCACTCAATCGCGGCCGTGATCGCGACCATCTTCGCCGCCCGGTACCCGGCCAGCGGGGTGGTCAACGTGGATCAGCCGCTCCAGGTGGAACCCTTCGTCCGGCTCGTCCAGTCGCTCGCCGGACCGCTCCGCGGTCCCGGATTCGCGCAGGTCTGGGAGCAGTTCGAGGCCAGCATGGGCATCGGGCTGCTGCCCTCCGCCGCGCAGGAGCTGCTCCAGTCCTCCCGCTACGTGCGGCAGGACCTGGTCACCGGCTACTGGCGCGAGGCAATCGACCGGTCGGCGGACGAGTTGGCCACGATGACCGCCGACGGCCTGGCCGCGGTGCGTGACGCCAACGTGCCCTACCTGGTCGTGGCCGGACACGACGCCGGCCCGGAGTACCTGAGCTGGCTGAACCAGATGCTTCCCCAGGCCAGTGTCACCGTCTGGCCGGGCAGCGGCCATTTCCCGCATCTGGCCCAGCCCAGGCGGTTCGCCGGAGTGCTGGCCGACACCGCCGGGTGGCCGGAAACATCCCGCTGACGCGTTCAGACGTGCCAGCGGCTCGGCCCGCCGGGAGCGGGCTCGTAGCGGCAGGCCGCGCCGGTCTTGATGGAACCCCGCAGGTGCGCGGCGGCGAGCGGCGCGGCCGGGGCGATCCGCTCGATGGCGGCTCGTAGCGTCCGGGTGACGTTGACCCGGGCCCGTTCGGCCTCTGGAGCGGCCAGCCGGCTACGGCCGCCCAGGCCGGTCGCCCGCCTCAGCTCGTCCACCAGCGCCTGTCGCTCGGCTCCGATCCTCATCGCCGCCCCGCGGTCGCCGGCCCGGTCGGCGGCGTCGAGATCGGCGGCGAGGGCGTCGAGCCGGCTCCGGTAGGCGTGGCGGGCGGCGGTATCGAGGACCGGTCCGGTCCCGGCACCCGCCAGCCCCGCCCCGCCGGCCACCAGGTCGAGGGCGGCGATGTCCCGGCCGGGCGCGGCCAGCAGCGCGCGCAGGTAGTGCAGGCCACGGCCGTCCCGCAGCCGGGCGCGTTCATCTCCCGCGGTCAGCACCCAGTCGTCGCCGTCCCGGGCGAGCGTCCACTCCCCGGCCGCCAGAACCAGGCGCTCGAGCAGCCACGTCAGCCCGAGGCGTTCGGCGATCGCGCGGGCCCGGCGGCGGGCCTGCGACGCCCGCCCGGCGTCCCCGGGACCGGCCCGCGCGGTCAGGGCGGCGGCCAGCCCGTCGAGACTGTGCGCCAGGTAGGGCAGCGCGCCGATCTGCTCTTCGAGCTCGACGGCCTCCTCGAAGTGCCGGACCGCGTCCTCGGTCTTGCCCGTCGCGGCGGCCAGCAGCCCGAGGTAGTGCGACACCGGGCCCCAGGTGCTGTTGGCCCCGCCCCACACCACCAGCCTGCCCCGGTACGGGGCGAGCGTGTCGGCGAGCCGCGCTGCGGCGTCGGCTTCGCCGACCCCGGCGGCCACCACGGAAAGGTCGGCCATCGCGCCCAGCCAGCGCGGTCCCGAGGCGGCCAGCGCCCGGGGAAGCAGGCGATCCAGTTCGGCGCCGGCCTCGGCGGTGCGGCCGAGCATCACGAGGATCCGGGCCGCCGTCGCCTCGAACAGGTGCCCGGGCTGCCGCACGGCCGCGGCGAGCAGCTCCTGGACACCCATTTCCGCGTCGGCGCTGCTGCCACGCTCCGCGGCCACCGACCCGGCCAGCGTCCCGGTGATCGCCTCGGCGTCGGGCATCCCGGCCCGCCGGGCCGCCGCGGCCACCTCCCGGGTCAGCTCGATGGCCTGATCGAACCGCCCGCGCAGGACCGCCAGCATGGCGTGGCGCGCAGTTGCCATGACGGCCGCTTCACCGTCTCCGGCCGCGGTGGCTTCCCGTTCGAACACCGCCAGCGCCGATTCCGCCTCGGCCACCCGGCCCAGCTCCATCAGCGCCACGAACCGCCAGAACTGGCCGTTGCGTTCGCGCCGGTGATCACCGGCGGCCCGGGCCAGGTCGATGACCTCCGACCCGGCCGCCAGCCGGTCTTCCGCACCCGCCGGGTCCCATAGCGCGTGCAGCCGGGCGTCCAGCACCTCGGCCAGCAGGGCGGAGTCGCCGGTCCGGCGGGCCAGCCGGCGCGCCTCGTCGGCCAGAGCCCGGCGGCGGGCTCCCGCCGTGGCGTCATCAAGCAGTTCGCGGGCCAGCCGGGCCAGCACCCGGGCGCGGGTGCCGTCGTCGGCCGCTCGTTCGGCGGCTATCTCGAGCAGGCGGATCAGGTTGACGTCGACGTCGAGGAAGGCAGTCGCCGGCGCCGCCCGCAGCGCCAGGTGGACGATCGGGTCGTCCTTCTGGGTGAGGCCAGCCAGCTCCCGGGCCAGCGACCGGGCTGCCCCGGGCAGTCCCCGCGACGCCACCCACAGCGCGTGCCCCGCCTCCGCGTCAAGGCCGCCGCCCGTCTCAGCCAGCACGGCCTCGGCGAGGTCCGCCTCGCTCAGGTCGGCCAGGCGCAGCTCCGTCGGCAGTCCCAGCGGTGTGCTCGACGTGGCGATCACCGCGGTGGCCGACGCGGCGCAGCGGGCGGCCACGACCGAGAGCATCGCGGCGGCATCCGGACCGCCGTGGTGGACGCCGTCGATCACGATCAGGCGCGGATCCGCCGAGACGAGCTGGCGGGCCGCGGTGTCCAGGTCCAGCGGTCCCGCGTCCGGGCCGAGCAGCCTGGCCGCCAGGTCGTCCGGCGCGCCCGAGTCACGCAGCAGCTGCGCCCAGACCAGGCGGCCCGGGTGCCGTGCGGGCGGCGAGGCCCGGAGCACCTCGAACCCGCGCTGCCGGGCCTCGCGAGCCGCGGCCTCCGCCAGCTCGGTCTTGCCCGACCCGGGCGCGCCCACGAACGTGAGCAGGCCTCCCGCGCCGCTGGCGGCGCGCTCCAGCAGGCAGGCGACCTCCTGCAGCTCACGGCGTCGACCGGCAACGGGCACACCCCAGGTATACCGCCCGGACCGCGCCGGGACACCGGGGCCGCCAGCCGTAAATGGTCTTGGCTAGCCGGCCGCGACCGCCATAGCGCCAGGAAGACGAAGATGCCCCAGATCAGGAACCAGGGGTCCCAGAGGTA
>Ga0070708_100004753_pt1 | contig 10698 bp, 8 predicted proteins | sample KBSK5503metaG_FD_65469 | JGI IMG/M metagenome (GOLD analysis project Ga0070708, IMG submission 65469) | Corn, switchgrass and miscanthus rhizosphere microbial communities from Kellogg Biological Station, Michigan, USA - KBS K5-50-3 metaG | ecosystem: Host-associated > Plants > Roots >... | reverse complement strand
ACCTTTTCGGACCAATCATCTTCCAGATCCGGTACCGGCTTCCAGTCCATCTTATTCGTATTCAGAATGTTGGGTACGACCCGCGTGCCAGTATCCTGAGCTATTCCTATGGTCACGATTACCACGAGAGGAACAATAACCAGCTGAAAGGTTCGCCATTTCATTGTTGCTTCTCCTTTGATTTGTGTATCAGAGGTGTTCAGCCAAACAGTGTCTGAGGCGGGTCCGTCCAGCCCATCTGGATGTGGCTGGACGGAGGATGCCGATAGACCACTAGAATAACCTCAGCAAATTGAATGCTTCCAGGCTGACGCCGAAAACCGCGCTGCGTCCGCGCGCCGGGCCCCGTTGGAACGGATCCGTGTAGAATTTGTTTCCGAGATTGTCCAACGACAACGTGAAGGATGCCCGATAGTTCTCAGCGTAACGGTTGTAACCAAAGCGCCAGTTGTGCACCGTTATACCGGCCAGACTTGTCCATCCGAAGTAATTGAACCGAGCGAAATTCTCCTGAATGTCCGGATCGAGGCGTTTGATCCGAGTGCGCGAAATGCCACTGTATTCTGTCCAGAATCTATTGGCCTTGTCTTGCAGGCGCACATCATAGGAGGCTATGAAGGGTAACACGCGCTCGAACGGCACATCGGAGAACTGCGGTTTCCCACTCGCATCGAGTGTACGGTTGCCGAACTCGAAGAATTCCCGCCCCGCCTGAATATTCAATTGATATTGGCGCTCAAGCGCGGGGAAGGCATTCGGCAGTGGCTTCAGATCCTCGCCGTGCTCCCAACTAGTCACTCCTGATATAGTCAGCGTGCCACGACCCTTGAGGTCAAACGGCACGTCGAATGACGTCTCGACACCCTGAATACGGGCACGGCCCGTATTGAACCGGGACAGCCAGAACAGACCCAGGCTAAACCCAAGTTGCTGCGCCAGAGTTCCGGGGCCACTCGCCTGAAAGAGCTGCGGGGTTTGTTCGATAAAGTTTGTATACGTGTTATTGAAATAAGTAGCCGACGCGTGGAACCGTGTATGGTTAATCTTGACGCCGGTGTCGACGTTGACACCACGTTCAGGCCTGAGGTTTCCGTTCGGCGCAAAGATGAACGCAAACGTGCCAGCCGGAAATCCGCGAAACAGGTATGCCTCAGTAAAGGAAGGCTGCCGGAAACTATTGCCGATCCGCGCGAAGACGCTGACACCGTTCCATGGGCGCCCGATGATCGCAAAGCTCCCCGTGTAGACATTCCGATTGAATGTCGTATCGCCGGTCTTGTTGACTACTGCCGACAATGGCACGATGCCGTTCGGGTCAATGCCTGCGGGAAAGGGCCCATTAATTGCAATATCAAAGCCCGGGAGAGGGAAGCCGACGGCAGGAGACAGCCGGGTCGCGAATCTGCTATAGCGAAAAGAGGTCACCAGTCGCAACCAGCGAAATGGCTCATACTCATCCTGGAAGAAGCCGGCGCTCTCCTGTGTGTAGCCGTTTGGCGTTCCCTTCCCGTACGTACCGCCGGACCTCAGATAATAGCCACCTAGAGGAGCCCATGGCAGGTTTGATCCGCCCGGAGGTCCCTGTGTGGTGTTATAGGACTGGATGGCAAGTTCCGCAGACGCGCTGTCCCGCCAGAACTGATAGCCGACCAGCAAAGTGTTCTTGGTGCCAAGTTGCAAGGAGACCTGACCGTCGAACCCGGTCGTGACCACCCCCGTCTTACTGAACGTGAGGGCGTCTGGCCGGACGTAGGCGTCGAGCGTCGCAGTCGAACCAGGCGCGCGAGCAGTTGTCCGCAGGAATGAGATGCTATCAATCGGCCGATAATAGTACCTGCGGTAGAAGCCGCCGGCGACCCGCGAGACAAGCTTTGTCAGCTCGACGCCCTGGTACCGCACACCGTACTGGTCATTCTTCTCAAAAGAGCCGAACTGGTACTGTGTGTCCCACGGCGGGGCTTGTCCGGGATACCCATACGTCCCAAGGTGATTGTTGGTTTGTTTGTACCGGATGTAATGTTTCGGGTGCGGATAGAGCCACAAGTTGTAGAACCCGTCCGCGCCATGAGCCTGAGAGTTAACAACCGTCGATTGGGTAGCATTGGACGGCACGCCCAGATTGATAAACTGCCGGGTCCAGGCCTCAGAAAGCGCGAAGTCGATACGGTTGCCATTGTTATTCGCAAGGACCTTCAGAACATCCTGCTGTTTCATAACCGCTGTCAGCGGTACGTCCCCGCCTGTGTCTCCAAAGTGGTAATAACCGTAGCGATAGAGCGAGCCGGAGAGGCTGAATGCAATCCACGGATTTGAAACATTCAAGGTCACATGGCCTTTGCGTCCATTCTCATTCTGGCTGTATAGACCCTGGAACCGTGCTCCTACGATCCAGCCTTTATCGGGTCGAACCGGAGATCTGGTGGTGAAGTTGACCGTACCTACGAGAGAATCCGTTCCATAGAGCGATGATCCTGCGCCAGCCACGACCTCGGCGCTCTCGACCTGGAAGGCGTCGACGTAAGTACCCAGGGAGGCGGCAAACGTCTGAGGTTCAGTGGTGGAGTTATTGACCCGCTCCCCATCGACAACAATCAATACGCGGCTCGCCTGCAACCCCCGCAAATTGGGAGAGCCGAGCTGAGGACCGGGACTAAACACGAAGAGGCTTGGAGTGTTCTTGATGATATCCGCAGCAGCTATTGGCAGGCGCTCTTCGATGGTCCTGGAATCTACGGAAGTCACATTGAGCGGGATGTCCTGATCAGACTGAAGACCCCGGCCTGCGGTGACGGTTAGCGTCTCTTGAATCGTTCCAATCGACATTTGAACATCTTCAGTTACCGGCGTTCCCTTGAGCGTGAGGGAGCGTCCGCTGTCATTGTAACCAGGCGCTTTGACGACCAAACGATACTGCCCATCCGGCAGACCCGTGAACTCGTACTTCCCTTTACCATCGACGCGTGTCGTGCGAATGCGGTTGGAAGTGAGGTTGATCAATTCCACCGAGGCGCTGACAACCACAGCGCCGCTGGATTCTGTAACGGTCCCGCTTAGGCTGCCGCCCTGCGCGAGCACAACGTTTGTCCAACTCAGAAAAAGAACGGTCAGCGTAGCGCTACCGGATGCTCTCAAGAGTCTCCCTATCGCCATAGTGTCCTTCCTTTCAGACGCGCGCAGCGATTTCCTGGAATAGCCGTTTAGACGAGCCTCGTTCGAAAGTAGGTAACCTTGGTTGGAATCCTGGTTTGGGCAGTGACGCGCTTATACCGCGCCTGCACTTGACTGCTGAACCGGCACGATCGCCTGTGCCTGGCTCGACACCTCGAGCAATCGCTCGTAATTGATCCCGGTCTCTATACCCATACCGTTTAGCATGTACACGACACGCTCAGTAGCCACATTGCCCGTCGCGCCCTTTGTAAATTGACAGCCGCCCAGGCCGCCAACTGACGAGTCGAAGACCTCGGCGCCGGCCTGCATCGCGGCCAGGATGTTGGCGAGCGCAAGTTGTTGCGTATCGTGGAAGTGACCCGCCATGGCTTTATCCGGCCATCGATCTTTGATAGGGGCAAAGAGACCATAAACGTGATCAGGCGTGGCGGCACCGAGTGTGTCCGCCAGCGCGACCTCATCAGCGCCCAGCTTGAAGAATTGATCGGCGATGCTCATCGGCTTTTCGGGCGGCACTCGCCCTTCATATGGGCAAACGAAGGCCACTCCGATCGAGCCGCGGATTCGCACATTGTCGGCTTTTGCCTTCGCGAAAATCGTTGCGACCTGGCGCATCGAATCAGCAATGCTCATATTTACGTTCTTGCGATTGAGAGTCTCCGTTGCCGCGACCACCACCGTGATCTCCCTGATCAGTCCCGTTTCGCGCGCCCGCTCATATCCCCTCTCATTGGGGATGAGCACCTGAAATGAAGTTCCGCCGTTATGACTGATCCCCGCCAGCACTTGCTCGGCATCGGCAAGCTGCGGCACCCATTTGGAAGAGACGAATGAAGTGACCTCTATCTTTGGAATGCCGGCTGAGATCAGGTCATTGATGAGTTCGATCTTCTTTTCGGTCGGAACAAAGACCGGTTCTGACTGCAGCCCATCGCGTGGGCTGACATCAACAATCGTGACTCGCTTCGGCAAACTCAGCATAGGCCCTTCAGATAATCCCGTCTTCATGGAGTTTAGCAATCTCTTCCGGACACATTCCCAGGAGGCCTGAATACACCTCCTGGTTATGCGCGCCCAGCGGCGGTCCGATCCACTCCGTTCCACCCGGTGTCAGGCTCATTTTGGGAATCAAGGTCGGCAACTTGACCGTTTCACCTTCGCCGATCTCGACATCTTCAAACATTCCGCGCGCCTGGTAATGCGGATCCTTCAGGATCTCCGCAACGCTGTAGATCGGGCCGGTCGGTACGCCGGCCGCTTCGAGCATTTGGAAAACCTCTTCAAAAGTATGTTGTCGTGTCCACGCCTCAATGGCCGCGTCAATCGCCTCATCGTGTTCCCCGCGCCCATCGTTATGCTCGAGGCGAGGATCATTCGCCATATCCTCCCGCCCGGCCGCGGTCATCAGCCTCTTAAAGATAGTGTCGCCATTACCGCCGATGATGATGTATTTCCCATCGCGGCATAGATAGGTGCTGGTGGGGACGATGCCGGATAGCTTGGCTCCGCGTCGCTCGCGCACGTGGCCGAGCTTGTCATATTCCGGGACGAGCGATTCCATCATGTTGAAGACTGATTCATATATCGCTACATCCACCATCTGACCCTCGCCAGTTCCCTTGACGTCGCGGTGATATACGGCGAGCAAGACGCCCAGCGCGGCGTGGAGGCCCGCCAGCGAGTCGCCGAGGCTTAGATTCGGGCGGACGGGCGGCCGGTCGGGATAGCCCGTCACATACCGCAAACCGCCGACTCCTTCGGCAACATTTGCGTAGCCGGGCATTAAGGCATTCGGACCGGTCTGACCCCAACCCGAAACGCGCGTCATAATCAGTCGGGGGTTGATCTTCTTCAACTCTTCGTAACCTAAACCCCATTTCTCCAGAGTGCCGGGCTTGAAGTTCTCGAGCACGACATCGACCTTGGCCACCAGCTGACGGGCGATCTCCTGACCGCGTGGGCTGCGCAGGTTAAGGGTAATGCACTTCTTGTTGCGGCCGAGGATATACCACCAGAGCGCTTTACCTTTGTAGAGCTTGCGCCAGCGACGCAACGGGTCGCCTACTCCCGGCGGTTCGACCTTAATGACTTCGGCCCCAAACCAGGCCAGTATGACGGAGGCAAAAGGGCCTGCCAGCAGTTGCCCTAATTCCAGAATACGCAGGCCTTCGAGTGGCCGCGGCGGATGACTACCTCCTTCGGTAGCTTGTCCTTTCGCTTCCATATTCATCCCCGTCTGGATGTATTTGTCGTGAGCCACCAACTTCCCAGAAGCAAAGCCCCTGTGAGCACAGGCATCCCTGCCTGCCTTTGCTTAACCCGCTCTTTTTGCTCTCAAGGTATCTATTCCGCTAGCCGGCAGACAGGATGCCTGCGCTGAGAAACCAAGTCCCCGGTCGCCGCTCGAGGTACCGTACCCGGATCACCCGGTCGCTACCGCTCGCGGTACTGAAGCGATCGAGCGGCCTTGGCGGTTGAAACAGTACCGCGAGCGGTAGCGACCGGGTGATCCCGTGCCGAACGTCATAGTTCTAGGGCAAAGAACCGAATTCTTTAGTCTGTAATCCGAAACAATTGTTTGATAAGAGAAACATCCTAACGCAGCAGGATTTATTTGTCAACGTTGTTTTCGGCGACAAATCAGGTTCCCGCCAATGCGAGCAAATCCCGCAGCGGCAGCTCTTCAAGGCGCTCGATCGCATCGGCAAGCCTCCGGGCTGCGGCCTCGTCCAGTCTCCGCCCGGCATTCACCATAAACTTCGTCCTGAGCTCGCTTGCGCTCAGTGGATTGTCCGGCCCACCTCGATTGGCAAGCACTCTCTCTTCCAGGAGCCTGCCGTCATTTGTCCGAATGCGGAGCACCGCCGGAAATTGATTTGGGAAAATGGCATCACACGCCGGATCGCCTACACAACGCACCTTAGCCGCCAACTCCAGATAGCGAGGGTCGCGGACGCGCTCATCGGTGAAATCATCCAACCATACGCCCAGACCACCGCCCCCGAGCAACGCCGCTGCAACAGCGAATGGACCGCTGAACTGAGCGTGATAACCCGATTCAGGACGGGCTTTCGCATCAGCCGGCTGGGCGATGGTCCGAAGTGTCGGTGTGGAGACGCCGAGTTCAATTTCGCCGATTTCGTCAATCCTGACACGCTCGCGGAGCTTCAGCGCGGCGTCGATGCCGGCATGCGTGAAATGATTTGCGGGATAAGGCTTGTAGAAAATATTCGGAATGCACCACTCGGTGCCCAGACCATCCGTGATCTCCCGCTCCGAGTATTGGCCACCACAGAATGCCTGGAAAAAACCGAAACGCCCTTCGAGGGCTGAGACCGGACCGGTGAAACCGGCTCGAGCAGCCTGGGCCGCGATGATTCCTGCATGTGCTGCCCAGCCGCAATGCAGCCGCTTGACCGAGCCTCCGGCTCGGTTCGCTTCGAGGATGCCCGAGCCCATGGATGTCGCAATTCCAAGCGCATGACCGATGCCGGCGGCATCAAGGCCGTAGAGTTTGGCAGCCGCCACCGCCGCCCCCAGCGTGCCGCAGATAGAGGTCGCGTGCCAGCCTCGCTCGAAGAAGACCGAGTTGCCTAGCTCTCTGTCATAAGCTGCCATACCGCTGCGCACGCAAACTTCGTAGCCCGTCGCCGCCGCGGCAATGACCTCCGTCCCTGAGGCCCCGACGGCTTCTCCCAATGCCAGCACAGTGGGAATGATCGAAGCGCTGGGATGGAGCACCGAGGGAAGATGTGTATCGTCGAAATCAAGCGAATGGGCGAGCACCCCATTAACGAATGCTGCCCCCGCGGTCGGCAACCGATGCGAAAAGCCGATAGTGGTCGCTTCTTCGGGACCGCCCCAGCTGACCGCCAGATCGAGAGCCATCCTGCTGGTCCCCAAAGGTGTGGCCGCAAGACACAGGCCTACGGTATCCATGAAGCGATGCTTCACGCTCTCGATGACTGCCGGAGGCAGGGATCGGTGCGTGACTCCGGCAGCGAACGCACTCAAGAACTGGAGTAAGGTCGGGTGATTGGTCACTTGTCCGTTTGCTGCTGCTTCTCCGTAAACGATTCGGCCAGCTTAACCAGCGCACGGGCTCGCTCGACAACTGCACGATCAACAAACTGGCCATTTTCCAGTGCGAACGCTGCTGAACCCGTTGCGTCGGCCCGGTCGAACGCTTCGATAATTGCCCGGGCCTCGGCCACCTGCGACGACGTGGGCGTAAAGACCTCGTTGACAACCGGAATCTGCGCGGGATGAATGCAAGACCGGCCAAAAAAACCCAGACGCCTGGCCGCTTCCGATGAGACGCGCAATCCGTCGAGATCTTTGATCTGCGTGTGCACGGATGCAATCGGCGGCTTGATTCCAGCAGCTCGAGAGACCAGCACCAGCTGGGATCTGGCGCAGAGGGTCTGAGTCTCCATCGGATCAGCCTCGGCACCGATATCTCTCAAAAAGTCTGTATTGCCGAAGGCAAGGGCTTCCACGCGTGGCGCTCTCGCCATTTCGCCTGCCGCGAGCACGCCCGCGGCGCTCTCAATCGTGGGCACAATACGAAGCAGCCCGTCCGCTATCCCCGCCTTGGCTTCCGCAGTGGAGAGCGCCTCATCAACTGCACAAACCTCATCGGCTGACTCAGCTTTCGCGAGTCGAATCCCGGTGAGAGCAGGTCCGATGATGGCCGCGATATCTTCCAGCCATAGTCCGCTCGCGACCGAATTGATGCGGACATAAACGCCCCGGCCGGCCTGACGCTGCCGTGTCATCAGGACCTCAGAGACCAATCGGCGGGCCTGCTGCTTCTGGCCGGGCGCCACTGCGTCTTCGAGGTCAAGCACGACGGCATCGGCGCCGACGTCGAACACCTTGCTGAGCAGGCGCTCGCTGCCGCCCGGCGCAAACAGATATGAGCGAGCGAGAGCGGTCGGCAAATTACTTCGCATCAGATAACTTCCTTCGCAGCCAACTCCGCGAGACGCTCCCGGTCGAGGCCGAGCAGTTCGCTATATACCGCCTCGTTGTCCTCTCCCAAACGACGGCCGGCCCAGTGGATTTCACCCGGCGTCTCGGAGAGGCGGAACATAACGTTTTGCATTTTCATTGGGCCCAGCTCCGGATCATCGATACTGACTATTGAGCCCAGAGCCCGGAACTGCGGGTCCTCCACGATCTGACGGATATCATAAATTGGCGCAACTGCAGCCTGCGCCTCCTCAAAGGCGGCAACGACCTCATCAAATGGACGCTCCGCGATCCACCCGCCGACCATCGCGTCGAGTGCGTCCGCATGTCGGGCACGTTGCGCTCCTTCGGCAAACCATGGCTCGGCGATCACTTCCGGATGGCCCACCAACCGCATCACACGTTCAGCCACGCTCTGAGCCGAGGTTGAGATCGCGACCCAACGCTCGTCTTTAGTTCGGTAGACATTGCGTGGAGCGTTGTTGACCGACCGGTTGCCGAGACGCTCCTGGACGATCCCGAGCTGATCGAACCACGTAGGCTGCGGACCGAGGATCGTTAGGATCGGCTCGATGATCGCCATATCTATCACCTGGCCGCGACCCGTTCGTTGGCGGGCCTGGAGCGCAAACATAATCGCAGCGACGGTCGCCAGCGCGGTGATGCCGTCGGCAAGACCGAACGGCGGGAGCGTAGGTGGACCATCCGGCTCGCCGGTCATCGCCGCAAATCCGCTCATCGCTTCAGCCAGCGTTCCAAAACCGGGTCTCGCGCTATAGGGACCGAATTGCCCGAACCCGGTCACACGCGCGATCACAAGGCCGGGGTTGAGCGCATGCAGTACGTCTGGTCCCAGATTCCAGCGTTCCAGTGTGCCCGGACGGAAGTTCTCGATCAGGACTTCGGAGCGTTTGACCAGTCCCTTCATCAGCTCCTGGCCTGCGGGACTGCTGAGGCTGAGTGTGATGGCGCGCTTGTTGCGGCCGATCATCTTCCACCACAAGGGCACGCCATTCTTGCGATAGCCGTGATATCGCACCGGATCGCCACGGGGGTGCTCAACCTTGATCACGTCCGCGCCAAAATCTGCCATCAAGGTTGCTGCGAGCGGTCCCGCGAACAGCGTCGCGGCGTCAATCACTCTGATTCCGTCTAGTGCGCTCATATCAGATCATTAAACGCAAAGGCGCAAAGACGCAGAGGCGCAACGGCTTTGCGTCTTTGCGCCTTTGCGCCTTTGCGTTAAAGCTCTATTTCGTAGATCAGTTTCTTTCGCGCCTGAAGGTCCTTCTTGTCGAGGTCCGGGCTGAGAGCTTCATCCTGCACGACGTTGTCCTTCATCAACCCTTCGGTCGCTTCGCGGCGTAGAATGACAATCAGATTCGACTTGTCCTTGAGCGGAAAAGGGAACTCGTGCCAGGTGCCGATCTTCATCGTGAACCCCGCTGAGCCATCGAAGAGCAGAGCTTCTACCTTGTCGAGGTCGGGCAGTTCCTCATCATTCGGCGGGGCCATAACCACGATGAACGAACATCCTGAGAGCGGGATAAAGGTTTGCGTGTGCTTGAAGTGTCGCTCCATCCAACGGACTTCCATCGGCCGCCGGTTGACGGTGACCAACGGCATCTCGGTTTGCTCGTCGGAAATGAAATCAACGACCCGACGCACAGTGACGGACCCGCCATAAAAATCTATCGGCAGCGGTTCCACGTTCGGGTTGGGCCCGAGGATCTGGCCGTAGGGCTCGACTGATTCAGGCGTCGCAACCTTCACTTTCAATCTCCTGCGCTCTGCAGTTACCGCTGTCATTTAGACCCTCCTTTGCCTATTCCTGCCGCAGCCTGAATCGCGTTTATGATGTTCTGGTAGCCAGTGCAGCGGCACAGATTCCCGGAGATCCCGGCTCTCACGTCATCATCCGTCAGGTCACGCTTCTCCGCCAGTAGTTCCATCGCGGTCATGATCATGCCCGGTGTGCAGTAGCCACACTGGAAGCCCTGCTCGTCGCAAAAAGCCTGCTGGATCAGATGCAACTTGCCGTCTTGCGCCAGCCCTTCAACGGTGAGCACCTCATCCCCATCGGCGCTCACCGCCAGGACGGTGCACGATTTGACGGCCAATCCATTGAGCACGACCGTGCAGGCCCCACATTGACCCGTCAGGCAGCCAAAGTGAGTTCCCGTCAGACCAAGCTCATCCCGCAGCAACTGAACCAGCGGAATGCGAGGATCCACTTCCGCGCCACGTGCCTCGCCATTCACCGTCAGGCGGACAGACATCTTCGATCCCGCACCGGCAACAGCCCCGTCGCTACTCATCGCGCCGCGCTCCTTCTAGCCTTTCTTTGGAAGTGCTCTCTGGAACGCCCTGGCCAGAGCGCGCCTCGCCATAACCCCGGCCATCGCCCGCCTGTACTCGCCATCAGCTTGCACATCGTTGATCGGATTGCCGACAGATTGTTGCGCTGCAGCCGCCACTTTCGCCAGGAGCTCTTCCGAAATTTGGGATCCAGCCACCAGCGTTTCAACCTGACTGAGCCGGATTGGTGCGGGC
>Ga0070708_100004751_pt1 | contig 10701 bp, 7 predicted proteins | sample KBSK5503metaG_FD_65469 | JGI IMG/M metagenome (GOLD analysis project Ga0070708, IMG submission 65469) | Corn, switchgrass and miscanthus rhizosphere microbial communities from Kellogg Biological Station, Michigan, USA - KBS K5-50-3 metaG | ecosystem: Host-associated > Plants > Roots >... | reverse complement strand
GCGTCGATGGCCAGCTCCAGGCCCTTACCCGGACCCAGGAGGCCGAAGCTCAGGATCACCTTGCGATTCCCGATGCCCAGCCCGGGCTTGACGGTCTCGGGGTTGACCAGCGGGAGGTCCGGGACGCCGTGCGCGATGACGTGCACGCGATCGGCCTGGACCCCATACGACGCGCGCAGGAGGTCGGCCGCGGAGCTCGACATCACGACGGTGGCCTCGGCCAGCCGGATCAGCTCCTGGAGCACGGTGCGCTGCCGTGGCGTCGGGTCACGCAGGACCGTATGGAGCGTGGCGACGGCCGGGACGCGGAGGCCTTGGACGAAGTCGAGCACGTGCTCGCCGTCCTCGCCGCCCCAGATCCCGTACTCGTGCTGGATCGACACGACGTCGACGCAATCGTTCAGGGAGCGGGCCGTGCGCACGTAGTCGGACGGCACATCCTTGCGGATCCGGTGATGGACCTCGGATGGGTAGAACGGTGGGTCGTCGCCGGGGTGGAGGACGGCGATCTCGCCGCCACCCGTCGCGGCCGCGAGGTCACTCGTGAACGTGGCGATGCCGCAGCGTCGAGGTGGGTAGGTGGAGACGAAGGCTGTTCGAACGATGAGAGGGCTCCTCTCGAGGAGTCGCTTCGCGCCGTCGTGGGGAAATCGGCGCGCCGAGTGCCCGGTGCGACGGAGGTGGATGCCGGGCCGGCCGACTCGGGGAGCCCGCCGGCCTGGCTGTCGAACGCGAGCTAGGCCGCGTGGACCTGTGCTGCGCGCGGGCCCTTGGGGCTCTGCTCGATCTCGAACGTGACCTTCTCACCGCCGACGAGGCGATCGAAGTCAAGCGAGGAGTCGAGGCCGCCGCGATGGAAGAAGTATTCCTTCGCATCCTCTGCGGCGATGAAGCCGAAGCCGCGGTCGGCGACGATCTTCTTGATGGTTCCGGTGGTCATAGTGACCTCCAACGCTTCCCGAACACGGAATGGCAGAACGCACGGTCCGTTCGAAAAGGGGGTCGACCACGCGGAGCATCGTCGCAAGAGTGCGGCGGTCGCTACACCATAGCACAGATGTTCGAACGAACAGCCTGCTCTGTGCACTCGCCATCGCTTGCGACGCTGCTGATTCGAGCCAGAGGCTCGTTGCTGCGATCTCGTACGGCCGGGGGATCGATGGTGTGCACAGCCCAGGCGCAACGGACCGTTGCGCCGATCGAAATGGAGGGTTGCCAACCATGGGTCTCATTGCATGGCTTGTCGTCGGCGCGATCGCCGGCTGGCTCGCGGGCTATCTCGTCAAGGGTGACGAGGGCCTTGGCGTGCTGGGGCACATCGTGCTCGGCATCGTCGGCGGCCTGGTCGGTGGGTTCCTGGCAGGCCTGGTGACAGGCGGCGACTACATCACGGGCATCAACGTGACGACCATCGTGGTCGCCGTGATCGGGGCCGTGATCGTCGTCTGGGCGTGGAACGCCCTTCGGGGTCGAAGCCGAATCGGTCGCGGACCGATCTGATCATCGACGGGCGCGGCGGTCGCGAGCCGTGCCGCACGAGAGAAGGCCTCCCGGTGTGGGAGGCCTTCTCTCTTTCGAACCGGTCCAGATCTCAGGGCCCGGTGAAGCCCTTGAGCGTGTTCGTGAAGTCCCAGGTGTTCTGGACGATGCCGGAGCAGTTGTTCGCGCCGGTCGAGCCAGGGCAGCCGCCGTTGTCGCGCTGGATCGCCCACATCGACAGCACCGTCATGCCGTTCGCCTGCGCGAAGGCGAGGACCTGCTGGGCGTCCTGGACGCTGGTCGACTCGGTCTTGCGCGGGTAGTCGTCCAGCCCGTTCATGATGATCGCGCCTTCCATCGCCCAGATCTGTGCGGAGGTCTTGGTCGGGAACAGGTTCTGCAGTTGCGCGTGCAGCCCCTGGACGGCGGTGATCGCCGAGTCGCCCATGTCGAGGCCCGCCCGGTCGTAGTAGTCGAAGACCATCGGCGTCACGATGTCGAGCCGGACGCCGTTCGACACCGCGTTCTGGAGGATGAAGAGGCCGCTGGACTCGAGGCCGTTTCGGCCGGTCGGGATCGTCCAGGTGATGGTCAGCGGTCGACCTTGGGCGGTCGCCCAGTCCTGGAGCAGCTTGATCGCCTTGTTGCGCTTGTCGATGCCGTCGGTCTTCGTGAGCGACCGGCCCTCGATGTCCATGTCGAGGCGGCTGACGTCGTAGGTGGTGATGACCTGCTCATAGGCCGCGGCGATCGCGGCGGGCGTTGCGCACGAGTCGCCGATCTCCGTGCCGCCCTGATCGGCGGACCAGCCGCCGAAGGACGGGATCACGTCGCCGCCGTGGCTCCGGAGGGCGGCGATGTCGGCGGCGTAGGGCGTTGGGCTCACGGTGATCGCCCGCGCCTTGTCGCCGTTCCAGGCGAGCGTGCACGAGGTCTTGCTCAGGGTCTGGAGGAAGGCGATCGTCAGGTACTTCGCGCCGGATTGCGTGGCGATCCCATCGAGGGTGTCGGTCGTCCATGACTCGAAGTACGGCGAGTACACGTGGGCGGGGATCGGTGTCGCGGCGAGGGCGCTGGGTGTCGCGCCGACGGCAAGCGTGGCGACGAGGCCAATGCCAACGAGGACGCGGGGCTTGCGCATGGTCACCTCAGCCCTCGAGCGACCCTCCGTCCGTAGTATGGCGCGGCCCCGCGACCTCGGTGCCGATGAGCTTCATTGCCGCGTTGCGGGCCGCGAGGACATGGGCGCCCGAGCGCGTTGCGACGCCGAGCGCGATGGCGCCCGCGATCAGCACGTGGACCTCAGAGGCCAGGGCCTCTGGATCCGGGTGCCCCGTCGCGCCGAGCACGTTCGCCAGGTAGGCGTGCACCTCCGCGTTGTAGTCCCGGATCGCGACGGCAACAGGGTCGGCGGGATCGGTCGACGTGACCGCGGCGTTGAAGTACGGGGAGGCGACGTAGCCCTCATCTTCGAGCCAGTCGGCCAGCGCATCGAAGAGCTCGGGCAGGACGTCGTGCGCTGTTGTCGCCCGGGCCTCGGCGATGGGTCGGACGCTGTCGAGCCAGCGGGTGCCGGGCGCGCGCAACCATGCAACCACGAGGTCGTCCTTCGCTGGGAAATGCCGGTAGAACGTGGCCTTGGCCACGCCGGCGGCCTCGATGAGCGTGTCGACGCCCGTCCGAGCCACGCCGTTCTCGGCAAAGAGCAGTGCCGCTGCGGTAAGGATCCGCTCGCGCGCGGTCGCACCCAGGCGGACGGGTTGCGTGAGAACGTCATCGACCACGGCGGCGTCATGGACGGCCACGATCTCCCTGAGCCGCTCCCCGGGGTGCCGCCGCGCGTCATAGGCACACAGGACGGTGACACGGGGCCGCGCGAGGATTCGATTGAGCCCGGTTTCGTACGCCACGAGCTCATCGACGCCGTCAAGCCCGTCGACAGCCCAGTCCATCGTCCCGATGAGCCGCGCTCCGGCAAATCGCTCGGTGTCGGCCTCGCGCATGAGCACGCGCACGTAGGCGAGCATGCGTGCAGCGCGGAACGTGCCGTCGGCGAGGTACGCGTCCGTCCAGGGCCGCACCTCGAGCTGTCCGGACCGCAGCGCCTGGCGGACCCCCGTCCGCCCCCCCAGGCGGTCGATGACGCGACCCGGAACCTCGGCGACCTCGACGACGCGTTCCCCCTGCGCGAGGCCCTCGAGAACGAACCCGTCGATCGCGGTCTGCGCGCTCCGGTCGTCGTCGAAGACGGCGCAGACGTGATGGTGCCGGCGCTCCAGCTCGATGCTCGCAAGGTGAACGCGCGGGAAGACCCGAGCCATCAACCCGGCCCGTGCGCTGCTCGGAACATGTTCCGCCGCAGCCTACGCGGCCGACTGATCGTGCCGCGCTGAAGGACACCCATTGGGGCCAGTGTTGACTAGACAGACAGGTCTGTCTACAAGATTGTGTATCCTTGGCAGGAGTGAGCAGCCCAGACCTCGACCTCCCGGTGCCAGCCACCCAGCGCAACCTCGTTCGAGCGCTCATCGACCGCGCCCTGCCGAACTGCAGCCCCGACACCAGGTGCGCCCTCGTCGAGACCGCGCAGCTCCGCCGCGTCCGCGTCGGCGAGAACGTCTACCGGCAGGGTGAGCCCGTCCCGTTGACCCTGGTCGTCGAGGGCTACGGGATCGCGCAGCGGACGAATGCCGATGGTCGACAGCTGCTCAGCGGCGTCGCGCCATTCGGATCCCTCTTCGGCTGGTCAGGCGTCGCGGACGCGAGCTCGAGCGTCGAGATCGTGGCGTTGACCGAGTGCCTCGTCGCGCAGTGGCCCGGGAGCGAGATTCGCGAGCGCATCCGCGCGGACGTCGAGCTGGGCCTCGCCGCCATCGACTCCATGGCGGCGTCGCTCCACGCAACGATGGAGGGAATCGAAGGCTTCCTGCACCAGGACGCCCGCCGCCGCGTGCTTCGGATCCTCGCCCGACACCGGCAGCTGTTCTTCGGTGATCCGCCGGTGCTGTCGAGGGCGCACCTGGCAGGGCTCGTTGGCACCACCCAGGAGATGACCCGCCGAGTGCTGCGCCAGCTGGAGCGTGAAGGCACGGTCGTTCGCGAGGGGCAAACCGGCCTTCGACTCCTGCGACCCGACCGGTTGAAACTTCCCGCGGCCTGATGTCCTCCCGGCCTGCAAGCCGGGTCGGAACATTTTCCTCGTCAATCGCGCTCCGGGACGCGCATGGTCCGAGGACGTGAGCGAGCGCCCAATCGTTCTCATCGCCGATGACGACCGCGCCGCTGCCGCGTTCTACGAGGCAGCCCTCCAGCGAGAGGGCTTCAACACGGTCCTCGCCCACGACGGACGCGACGCACTCGACGTCCTCGACCGGCAGCAAGTCGATTGCCTTGTCCTCGATCTGCACATGCCGGTGATGGACGGGCTGCAGGCGTTGCTCGCGATTCGCTCATCGGGACGGATGCGCACGCTGCCGGTGATCATGCTCACGGGGGCCCACAGCGAGGCCGACCGGATACGCGGGCTGGAGACCGGCGCCGACGACTACCTTGCCAAGCCGATCGGGGCGGGCGAGCTCGCGGCGCGGGTTCGGGCGCAACTGCGCGGCCGGCGGGTTGCCGCCACCGAGCTCGAGCACGCTCGCGAGGGCCGACGACGCCTTGCCGACGCGCTCGAGGGACTCCGCTCCGATCTCCCACTGCTGGCCATCGCCACGACGCTGGTCGAACGCCTGCCCGGGACGCTCGGCGTCGATGGCGCCGCGATCGTCCACTTCGGTGCTCGCGAGGTTACGACGATCGCTTCGAGCGGCGCGCTCCGCCGCCGCTTCCGCCCGAATCGGGCGTTGCCGCGCCGGGTTGGCCGCGATCTCGCCGAGCGTGCTTCAGCCGGGCCCTGGCTGGAGGCCGCCTCCGGGACCGTGGATCGACGAGGCAGTCCGCTCGATGTCGCCTACGTGCCCTTCCGGCTCGGTCCCACGGCCGAGCCGCTCGGGCTCCTCGCGTACGCGCAGCGCACCGAGTCGAGCACCGGCCCACTCTCCCATCGCCTGCCAGAGCTCATCGACTCGACGGATTACATCGTGGTCGTCCTGCGGCCCGCGGTCGAGCGCGCGGAGACTGCCGACGCGACCATCGGCAGGATCCAGGGGATCATCGCCCGCCGGCAGTTCGAGATCCACCTGCAGCCCATCGTTCGACTCGTCGGTGGCGAGGTGGTCGCCGTCGAAGCACTGACGCGGTTCGACGACGACTCCGCCCCCGAGGCGCTGTTCGGCGAGGCCTCGACGTTTGGCCTGGGCGCGCCGCTCGAGCGCGCGGCGGTCGAGGCGGCGATGGAAGCCGCGGCGCCGCTCCCGGCGTCGGTCGCCCTGAGCGTGAACCTCTCGGCCGACTCGCTGCAGCACGACAGCGCACTGCGAGAGCTCCTCGCCAGCAGCGATCGCTCGCTCATCGTCGAGCTGACCGAGCACGAGCGCATCGACGATTACGCCGGCGTGCGGGCGGCGCTCGAGCCGCTGGGGCCCGGCGTCAAGCTCGCCATCGATGACGCGGGCTCGGGCTTCGCGAGCCTGCGGCACATCTTCGCGCTGCGCCCGGACTACGTGAAGTTCGACATCGAGTGGGTTCGCGGCATCGATCGCGACCCGATCCGGCGGGCCCTCGTGTCCGGGCTGGTCTATTTCGGCAGGGAGACGGGCTGCGAGCTGATCGCCGAGGGGATCGAGACCGAGGGCGAGCTCGTGACGCTGCGCGAGCTCGGCATCGGGTTCGGGCAGGGCTATCTCCTCGGTCGACCGCAGCCGGGCCAGGCCTGACCCCCGGGCCGGCACGGCAAGGAGGCCCGTCTCGCCCCCTCGGGGCGGGCCTCCGCCGCTCTGCCGGTCAGCGCACCGCGAGCTTGAAGATGGACTCGATGGCGCGATCAGAGCCGTCGGCGGTGCGCGGGTTCGTGACGTTGATCCCGATCGAGAGCTGGTCCGGCACCGTCGCGGCGCCGATGAACGTTGCGGTCGGGCTGAGCGTCGTGACGCCCGCCATCGGCAGTGCGGTGCCGGTCACGGTGATCGGCGACTCGTCGAACGCCGCCGAGCTGATCGACAGTTGGGCGCGCCGGAAATAGGTCGCGTCATCGGGGCGGCTCGGGTCGTACGACCAGGTCACCCTGACGGTCACGCCCGACCTCGACAGCGTCGCCCAGGCGACGCGCAGGAAGATGTCGTGCTTGCCGTCGCTCTCGAGCCAGTAGAGGTCGTGGACGGGCTCACCGGCCGGCGATCGGTAGAGGGCGAGCGGGCGCTCGGCGTAGTCGAACGCCCACGCCGTGCCGTCGGTCGAGGTCAGGCGGTCGAGGCCGGCCAGGGCCGTGTACAGGTCACCCTCGCGCTGGATCGCGATATCGGTCGCCGCGATCTCCGGGAACGTCGCCCGCTTCAGGCCCGACGCCCGAAGGCCGGGTGCGGTGTCGCCGAGCAGCGCCTGGGCCGCCGCGACGTCGCCGTCCGCGGCGGCCGCCATCAGGTCCTGAATTGTCTGCCAGGCCGCCCCCTGGAACGCTGCCATGTCGATGGGCGTTTCGGTCGGCGGGGGAGCCGTGACCTCGATCGTCGGCTCGGGGGTCGGGTTCGGAGTCGCGATGGCCTGGGTTGGCGTTGGCGCGGGTGTGCTCGTGGGCGTAACGACCGCGACCTCGGTCGCCCGCGGGGTCGAGAGCACGGCCGCGCCGGCGATCACGCCGATGACCAGCAGCGTGATGACGATGCCGGCGGCGATGGGGATGCCGCGCCGGCGCCGCGGCCTCGACGCCGTCGCCACCTCTGCGGCCCGCGACCGTTCCAGGTCCTCGGTTGGCCATGGGATCGCGGGCGTCGGGCTGCCCGCCTCCTCGAATCCGATCCCGGCCTGGGCCTCCGCTGCGGCCGCCGCCTCTGCCGCTGCCTCGGTCTCTGCGGCCGCTGCCGCCTCATCCGCTGCTGCGGCCTCCGCGGCTGCCGCGTCTTCGTCGGCCAGTCCGCCCTTCCGTCCGCGCCGCCGCAGTGGGGTTGCCGGAATCGACGTCCCCGACGCGCGGGCGGCGGCCCTGGCGTGCGAAGCGTCGTATCGGCCGCGACGCTCGGGATCGGTCAGCCACTCGCGCGCGAGCCGCGCGCGGACGATCCGCCGATCGCCGCGGCCCGCCTCGCCGTCGGGGTCCCAGCGCAGGATCATCGAGCGGTAGGCGGCCTCGATCGAGGCGCTATCCGCCGACGGCTCGACCCCGAGCTCGGCATACAGGTCGAAGCGGGGGAGGGTCTGGCGGGCCACCGACGGCAAGAGTGCCACCGCGCACCAGTGGTTTACAACTCGCTGCGCAAATCGCCCCGATCCTGCCGAACGTGCGACGCGTTCATACTCACGTCGATGATTGAGCAGGCGACGATGCAGCTGCCCGAGGGCGATGTCCTCGATCCGGTCGTGCAGGCGCAGTGCTCGTTGTCGGTGCAGCTCCGGCGGGCGACCGGTTCGATCATCGGCCGCGAGGCCGAGCTCGCCGCGATCGGGCAGGAGCTCAAGGAGGCGTCAAGCCGGCTCGCCGCCGTCACCCTCGAGGGCGAGCCCGGCATCGGCAAGACGCGGCTCCTCCTGGCGGCCGCCGAGATGGCGGTCAACAGCGGGTTCACCACCTGTGCCATCACTGCCGACGAGGAGATCCGCGGCCCGTTCCTCGTTGCCCGCAGCCTGTTCGCGTCCCCGGCGCTCCGCGACACGGCCGCCGGCGGCGGGGGCGAACCGGCCGTCCAGCGCGTGCTCGATGCGATCTCGGGCCGCGACGAGCCGGGCTTCCAGAGCCTGTCGCCCGACGCCAAGCTGCTGCGCGCGTTCGATCTCGCGGCGGTCGCGGTTGGCTCGATCGCCGGCGTCCGACCGCTTGCGCTGCTGATCGACGACGTCCAGTGGGCCGACGACGACACCCTGCGCATGCTCCGTTACGTCGTCCGGAGCGACGCCGATCGGCCGATCTTCCTCTTCCTGACGGTGCGCCCCGACGAGTTCGCGAGCGTTACGGAGGCCGTCAACTTCGTGGCCGACATGGAGCGGATGGGCCTCGTCCGCCGCCTTCGGGTCGCGCGGTTCACCCAGATCGAGACCGCATCGCTGCTCAAGAACGTGCTCGGCGGGCCGGTGGAGCCGGCCTCGGCGACGGCCATGCAGGTCCAGTCCGAGGGGGTGCCGTTCATCGTCGAGGAGATCGCCCGCACCCACCGCGAGGCGGGCACGCTGCAGCTCGTCGACGGGCACTGGAAGCTCGGGCGAAACGCGGCGCGGCTCGTGCCATCCGCCGTTCGAACGCTCATCCAGCGCCGGGCAGCACGACTTCCGGCCCCGACGCGCGAGGTGTTGTCAGACGCGGCGGTGCTCGGCCGCAGCTTCAGCCTCCGCGACCTGCGCGCCGTCCGCACCCGTTTCGGCGGGGACGGAGAGGACCTCGCCGAGCTGCTTCGGTCGGCGGTCGAGGCGGGGCTCCTGCTACCGCATCCCGAGGCGGACGCGGCGGACTACACGTTCAGCCACGAGCAGGTCCGCGACTTTGCCGCCGGGCTGCTCTCGCAGACGCGCCGGCGGCAGGTCCACGCGGCCGTCGTGGCGCTGCTCACCGAGGCGGGGGAGCCGTCGCCGGCCAGCCTGCCGATGCTCGCCCAGCACGCCCTGGCCGCGGGCGACGCCGAGGCGGCGGCGCAGTTCTCGATCGATGCGGCCACGGCGGCGCTCGGCAGCAATGCGCCCGAGGAAGCCCTGCGGCTGGTCGAACAGGCGCTGCCGGTGGTTACGACACCGGAGGATCGCAGGACCCTGCTGGCCGCTCGAGACGATGCCTACGCGGTCCTGCGCCGCTCCGACGAGCGGCTCCAGGGACTCGCGGAGTTCGCCGCGCTTGCGGAGGCGCTGCGGGATCCCGCCCTCGAGTTCGATGTCCAGCTCCGGCGCGCGGCAGCGCTGCGGAACGCGCACGACGAGGACGCGGCTGCGGAGCTCGCGCGCCGCGTGGCGACTCGGGCCGCGGCCGCCGGCAACGGGGCCGTCGAGCTGCTCGCGAACCTGGAGCTGGGGCAGGCGGTGCTGCGGACCCAGCTCGGCGAGGCATACAACGCGGTCTCGACTGAAGTGGACATCGATGCCGCCGAGGTCGCCTACCAACGTGCGGCCGAGCTCGCCGAGCAGCTCGGTGACGAGCGCCGTCTCGCGGGGGCGCTCCGGGAGCTCGGCATGCTCAAGGTCTCGCGGGTTCGGGATTGGTTCGTCGAGATGAACCGGTCAGGTGCGGCGTTCGAGCTCGCGGGCCGGATCGCGGGTGGCGAGTCGGTCGCAGAGGTGCTCGCCAGCCAGTCGATCGCGCCGGTCGTCCTGGAGGCGCGGGCGTTGCTGGAGCGCGCGCTGGGGCTTTTCGAGCGGCTCGATGATCGGACCGGCGTCATGGCGACGGTCATCGCGATGGCCTACGCGAACTACGCGCCGATCATCCACCTCACGTCGTCGGCTCGCCACATCGAGGAGATCCGGCGAGTCACGGCACGCCTGACCGAGTTCGTGACCGAGAGCGAACGCGCCCGGCAGGAGCTCCAGATGCTGTTCGGGACGCACGTGTACGCGCGCGCCAAGGTCGTCCCGGACCTGATGGTTTCTCGCGGCGAGGAGGCCCACCGCGCCGCCCGATTGCTGGGCGATCGGGCCACCGAGTTCCACGCGGCGGGTGGAGTGGCGCTCAGCTACCTCGATCTCGGCGACATTGCCGAGGCCGAGCGCTGGCTCGAGCTCGCCGCGAACGTTGCGAGCGCCGAGCCGACACCGACACGCGCCCGGCAGCTGGAGCTGTGGCGCGGCATGGTCCGTGCCGGCGCAGGTGACGCGGACGGCATGCGCCGGCACCTGGAGGCGGCAATCGCGTTGGCCACGAGCCAGGGCCGCGCCTCGGCGCGCTGCGAAGCGCTCGCCCGGCTGGCGATCGAGGCCGCGCGGCTGGGTGCGGCGGCAGCGGGCGGCGCTGCGACCGAGCTGCTCGAGCTCGCCGAGCGATCCGCAAACGCGGCGAAGGAGATGGTCGCGGCGCTGCCCGGCCACCCCGTCTGGGGCCCGCAGGCCGACGCGGCGCTGGCGACCGTGGCTCTCGCCCGCGGCGACGTTCCCGGCGCCGTGGCCGCCGCAGGCGCGGCGATCCAGGCGCTGCAGGCATCGTTCCACGAGGAC
>Ga0070708_100004750_pt1 | contig 10701 bp, 8 predicted proteins | sample KBSK5503metaG_FD_65469 | JGI IMG/M metagenome (GOLD analysis project Ga0070708, IMG submission 65469) | Corn, switchgrass and miscanthus rhizosphere microbial communities from Kellogg Biological Station, Michigan, USA - KBS K5-50-3 metaG | ecosystem: Host-associated > Plants > Roots >... | reverse complement strand
CGAACGGTCACCGAGGCGGCACACAGGCGGGCAACGACCGGGTAAAGGCTGTGCAACGACCGGGGGGGGGAGCTACGAACGGGGTCCCGCCGTGAGCAGGGGCTCTGGGGCGTCGTCGTCCTCGAGGGCGGGTGTCTCGCCGGCGTCCCAGGTCACCAGCTCGAAGACTCCGTCCCAGCGCTCGACGATCGCGGTACGGTGCTCGATCCAGTCGCCGCAGTTCAGGTAGGCAAGTCCGTCGAGGTCCCGGATCACCGGCTGGTGGATGTGCCCGCAAATCACCCCGTGGGCTCCGACGGCCCGGGCCCGCTCCGCCAGCACGCGCTCGAAATTGCCGATGTAGACGGTCGCGCGCTTGACGCTGGCCTTCACGGCCCGGGAGAAGCTCCAGGGCTCGAGTCCCACGAGCCCACGCGCCAGGTTGCCGACCGCGTTGAGCCAGATCAGCGCATCGTAGGCGTGGGCCCCGAGCCGCGCGAGGAGGGGATGAGCCTGCACGACGGCGTCGGCCTCGTCGCCGTGGGTGACCAGGAGCCGCCGCCCGTCGAGCGCGTCATAGATCGCCTGGCGGGTGACCTGGATGTTGACCAGCCCGCTCAACGCAGCGACGTCGGCGTCGTGGTTGCCGGGCAGATAGACCACCTGCTGTCCTCGCTGCGCCCGTTTGAGCACATGGCGCACGAGCTTGTTGTAGACCGGCTCCCACCGCATGCGGCGGCGCATCATCCAGAGATCGATGATGTCGCCGACGAGATACAGGCGCTCGCTCGGCGTCGCCTTGAGGAAGGCGAGCGCCGCGTCGGCCCGGCACCCGGTCAAACCGAGATGGAGGTCGGAGATGAAGATGCTGCGCACGGCGGGCATCGGCGGCTCCCGAGCGATCGGGGGTGCACCGCCGAGGTCCCGGCCGGCGGCGCGCCCGAAGGCTGGAAGGCGGGCACCGGCCCGGCAAGGGCTTGCTTGGAGTCGTTAACTGATTGTTACTAGGGCCCGTAAGCTGCCGACCGAGCCGGTCAGCTTCATAGGCTAGATAGGCCACGAACCCTGCGTTTCTTGCTGCCGCGGGCAGCACGGCAGCTACCGCGACGCGGAGGAGGACGATGAAACGTAAGCGGAAGGAGCGCGCGCGACATTGTCCAGGGCCGGCAGCGCCAGTCGCCTCACGTCACCCCCGTCGGGCGTGGCCGAGAGAAGGAGGGATTGCGCTAAGATGGTCAGGGGAGCGGGACGAACGTAGGTTGGCGGCCGAGAGCTGGGTAGGGCGATACTGCGACACAAAGGGGCGGTTTTGCGACATTATCCGCCCGGGCCACCGACGGGTTAGTTATCGCTGCGATCGGGGCCGAAGGGCAGACGCCCCCCTGGTCTCTTGACGCGTCAAGCGCAAGTCTTCAACGAGGTTGGCGAGGCGGCCACGAGCCGCACACTGTCCCCACCATCTGCGAAGGAGCCGGATCTGGCAACGCTCGCCGCGATTGCGGGCCGGCACGGGCTGGGCCTCGTGCTCTCGAGCTCGCGCTAACTCGACTGCACGACCTCGCCCGGGCCGTTACGCCGGCGGTGCATCGCGCTAAGGCACGAGACTGTACGGGCCCGACCCAAAGTATGCGATGAGAAGCGCGGCACCTGCCAGCGCAAGGTTTTTCTGAAAGTGTGCTCGCTGATTCTGTGCGACCTGCGGGTCCGCCACTCCCCGAGAGCGGTGCATGAGAAGCGCCGTCGGGATGAGAAACAGGACCAGGAGCCACGCTCCCACCCGCGCATACACGCCTAACAGAATGCTGACGCCACCCAGCAGGATCATGAGGCCGGTTAGCGGCACCATGGTCTCCGGAAGTGGAACGCCAGCGCTCCGGGCGTATTCCGTCATGCCGGCGCGGTGCCGGAAGTGGCCGATTCCGCTCTGGATGAACAGCGCGCCGAACAGCAACCGGCCGATAGGGACAAGCAGTTCCATACAGCCCTCCGCTGGGAAGGAGCAACGAGGCTGGCGCAGGGGGACTCGGGCCTAGGCCGACTTGGGCCCCGGATCCTCCGCTCGCGCGCTTCGCGGGAAGCTTGGCATCAGGGCATCCTCGGCGGCGGGGTCTTGGCGCCTGTGGCGTCGAGGTTAGCCCCGGTTCGGGGAGCGTCAAGCCGATCTGCCCGCGTCCCGCAGACGGTCCACGCTCCAGATCCCCGATCCCCGCGCCGCCAGGTAGAGGAAAACGAACGAGAAAATCACCGGCAGCTCGCCGTGGTTCTCGATCGGCCACATGCCCCGGGGGAGGTGCGAGTGGAAGTAGGCCACCGCCATCTCGCCGCTCGCGAGGAACGCGGCCGGCGTAGTGAAGAGGCCGAGGACCATGAGCGGGCCGCAGATGCACTCGATCAACCCGGCCGCGATGAGAAGCGGCGGGCCGCCCCAGACCGGCCGGCCACCCAGCACCCCGAACAGCTTCTGCGCGCCGTGGCAAAGGTACAGGAACGGCACCACGATGCGCATGAGGGCGTAGGTCTGCTCGGTGTAGCGGCCGAGAACGGCGCGAAGGGATGCCATGGACAAACGGGGGTTGGGGGACTGGGTGGGCGGAGCGTCAGCCGGACTGTGCCTTCGGCGTCCAGAGTGCGGCGTCAACGATCGACCAGAGATGGATGATCCACCCGAGCAGGAACCACCACAGGACCACCGCGAGGGCGAACATCACGAAGGCCGCGCCCAGCCGGCCCTGGAGCAGCTGCCCCAGCCCCGGGATGAAGAAGCTGGCCAGCGCAGCGATGACGTTGCCGGTGGAACCCTGACCGGCCATGGTCGCCCCTCAGGGCTGCGCGGCCGCGGAGTCGAGCCTGGTGCCGCGGCGCTGGGCGGAGTCGCTCACGTCGAGAGCCCGCTGCACGACTCCGGCGCCCGGCACCTTGGAGTGTCCGATGATGCTGTCCCGCTCTCGCTCGGTACGGCCGGTACCAGCGCTGACGCTGCTGCCCTTGCACGCAGCGAGGGTTAAACCGGCCGCGAGCAGGGTCGCGAACGGGCGGATCGACATACGATTCCTCCGAGCCTGGCGATGGCAGCGTGAATGGTACGAGGTTTCCGACGGCGGGGCCAGGAGGGAGGGGAAGCACGTGTGCCGTCGAATCCTTGCCGCCCGGTCGGCGGCCCGCATTATTTCCCCAAACGGATCGGTCGCTCCCGTCGGACGGGCGGCGTTCCCCGCAGACCCCTCGTTTTCCGGTTGCGAGGCACCATGGCTACGGTCCTATGCGTAGATGATGAAGCGGCGGTCGGCGTCGTGCTGGAACACACCCTCACCAGGCTTGGTCATGCCCCGGTGCTCGCCGCGAGCGCTGCCGAGGCAATGGCGGCGGTCGGGCGCAGCGACATCGACCTCATCATCGCGGACTACGTCATGCCCGGCTCCACCGGGCTCGATCTACTGAAGCTGCTCGCCGAGCAGGGACACCGGATCCCGGTCATCATCATGACCGGATATTCGAGCATCGAGAGCGCGGTGACCTCCATCAAAAGCGGTGCGATCGATTATCTCACAAAACCGGTCCGACCGGAGACCCTTGAGATCGCCGTGAACCAGGCGCTCGAGGTGATCCGCCTCCGCCGCGAAAACGAGTCCTTCCGCACCGAGATCCGCAAGCTGCGCAGCTCCCGCGAGCTGATCGGGGAGAGCCCGTCGTTTCGGCGTGTGATGGAGACGATCGCGGCCGTTGCGCCGACCCGCGCGACCGTGCTCCTCGAGGGCGAATCGGGCACGGGCAAGGAGTTGTTCGCGCGGGCGATCCACGACTCGAGCCCGAGGGCGGATGGCGCGTTCGTGACAGTCAACTGCGCGGCGCTCCCGGAGGGCCTGGTCGAGAGCGCGCTGTTCGGCCACGAGCGCGGCGCATTCACCGGAGCGACGGCGCGTGCCGCGGGGGCCTTCGAGCGCGCGCACGGCGGGACGCTGTTGCTCGATGAGATTTCCGAAATGCGGCTCGACCTCCAGGCGAAGCTGCTGCGTGCGATCCAGGAGCAGGAGTTCGAGCGCGTCGGCGGCTCCCAGTCGATCCGGGTGGACGTCCGCCTGATCGCCACGACCAATCGGGACCTCAAGGCCGAGGTGGATGCCGGCCGCTTCCGCAGCGATCTCTACTATCGACTCAACGTCATGCCGATCCGCACTCCGCCGCTTCGGGAGCGGGTGCAAGACATCCCCCGGCTGGCGCACTACTTCCTGCAGCGGGCGGTCAGCACGCTCGGCACCCAGGCCGTGCGGATCGCGCCGGACGCGATGGTGGTGCTTCAGCGCCAGATCTGGCCTGGGAACGTTCGGGAGCTGGCCAACCTCATCGAGCGGGCCGCGATTTTGGGGCGGGGCGACACGATCCTCGCATCCGCCTTCACGGATGAGTCCCGCGGCGTCGTCGCCGAGGAATCCGCCGGCGCCGCCGAGAGCGCAACGGCGGCCGCCATCGGGCCGCAGGATGGCCTGGTCTTCGACCTTCACGAACTCGAGCGGCGGGCGATCGATCGCGCGTTGGCGGCCACCGGTGGCAACCGCACCCGCGCAGCTCGGCTGCTCGGCATCAGCGAGCGGACGCTCCGCAACAGGCTGAACCAGCCCAAGACCATTCCGGAAAATTGAGCCGATGGGCCGGCGCCTCAGCGCCGTGCCGTCCGGCAAATCCTCGGGGCGCGGCCTGAAGACCGGGCGGGTGAGCGGAGCCTTACCCGGCCGATGCGCGCCAGGTTACCAGCTCGACCACAAACCGCGCTCCGTGAGTCGCGGGCTCGCAACGCACGCGGCCCCCGCAATCCTCCACCAGCCATCGCGCGACCGGCAACCCGAGCCCGGCGAGGGGTCGGCCGGCCTTGGTGGTGACGAACGGCTCGAACAGCCGGTCCCGAATCTCCGCGGGCGTGCCGGGGCCGTCGTCTTCCACGACGAGCGTCACCGTTCGTCCGTCCTCGGCCACCCGGCCGCTGAGACGGATCGTCCCGCGGCCCCGCTCGGCGATGGCCTCTTGCGCGTTGACGACGAGGTTGAGCAGCGCGTGCCCGAGCTGGCCCTCGCTCCCTCTCACCGCGGGCAGGGACCGCACCGGCACCGGGCCGGCGTCGAGGCGCACGCCGGCATGATTGCGGGCGTGGAGAGCCGCGAGCTGCTCGATTACACCCGCGAGGGCGACCGGGCCGGGCTCAGCCGGAGAGGGGGCGAGCGCCAGAACGCGATCCAGGAGCTCCAGGCATTCCTGGAGGCGTGCCGAGGCCGAGTGGAGCGTGTCACGGACGGTCGAGTCGAGAAGGGTATCCCCCTGGTCCAGCAAATCCCCGACGAGCGAGATGGCCTGTGCCGGACCGCGCACATCGTGCATGAGCCAGCGGCCGATCGTGCCGTATACTACCGCGCGGTTGGCTGCGATGAGCACCTCGCGGTCCCGCTCCAGCGCCCCGCTCAGGTCCCCGGCTCCTGCGCCAGACGGGCCAGCCGGCCCCGCACCTCGCGCACGCCGGGCTGGAGCTCGGCGTCCGCGTCCTTCCAGAGCTCGACGAACCGGCCGTAGTACTCCACGGCGCGCTTGCGGTCGTTCCGCGCTTCGTACAACTCGCCCAGCCGCTTGTAGGATGCGGCGAGCTCGGCGGGATCGATTCGCCTGTTGGCCGGGGCCGGCGTTTCCAGATATCGCTGGTAAACGGCGCGCGCGGAGTCGGTCTGGCCCTGGTGGTCGTAGAGCGCCGCAAGTTGGGGCAACCCGCACACGCCGCAGTAGCCGGCTTCGGCGTACGCTTGCTGGTAGGCAGCGATCGCCTCCTGGGCGTGTCCCTCCGCCTCGGCGACCGCCCCATACGCCAGACCGCGCCAGCCGATCGAGCGCCGCACCTGGTCCGGCACTGCGGCCTCGTATTCCTTCAGATAGCGACGCGCCTGGTCCGGCTTGTGGGCTCTTGCGTACACCTCGGCCAGGGAGAGATAGGGCCGATCCGCTGGAGCTATCGAGTCGAGTGGATGCTTGCCCAACGCCGCCGACACCTGCGCCAGCGCGTCTGCGGGACGGTTGCGGTAGCGGATGTCGAGGAGCGCGAGCCTGGTCGCGCCGACCAGGTAGTCTCGAGGTAGCCCGCGCGCCTCGCCCGCGGCCATGAAGTCGCGCTGATGCTGCGCCGCATCGGCAAGCCGGCCGCGGGCCTCGGCCACCATGCTGAGCATGTCGCTGGTGTTGGCCTGCCACATCTGGCTGGTGCGTTCGCGGTCGCGGAGCCGGCGAATGACGGTGTCGGCGGACGCGTAGTCCCGCCGCGAGAGGTCGATCCAGGCCTCCAGCTCCAGCGGGGCAGGACCGCCGGGCGACACCTTCTTGAGCGCCGCGAGCGTGGATTCCGCCGCCTGCGGCCGGCCTAGTGCCGTCTGCGCGGCGGCGGCGTTCTGGTAGAAGGACGCCGAGGCCCCGACCCGAGTCGCCCGCGTCGCAAGGGTCTCCGCTTCCGCATAGCGTCGTTGCTTGTTTAGGAGATTGGCGAGGTTGTTCAAGGCCACGTCATTGTCGGGATCCAGATTGAGCACCGAGCGGTACGCGGCGGCCACCTTGGCTTCGTCGTAGTCCGCGTTGGTGTGGTAGTAGGCGACCGCGAGCTCGCGCTCAATGTCGGGCAGGCGGTCGCGGTGCTCATATGCCTTGGTCACGGCCTGGATCGAGCGCGAAGGCGAAAGATTCGCGTTATCCAATGCCACCGCGAGCTTCCGATACGCCATCGCGAACCCGGTGTCGAGCGCAATCGCCTCCTCCAGCAAGGGGATCGCCTCGTCCGGTTGCTCCAGGTCGGTGTAGTGAACCGCCTCGGAGTACTTTCGCAGGGCCGGGAGCGACGGCGTCGTCACCCGCTCTAACGCCCGGCTCTCCCGGATCGTCACGAGCGACTCGCCGATGCGCTCCCGCAGCTTGGCCGAGAGCCGATCGATCGCCTTGAGCAGCTCGCCCGGCCCGTCGGCGGTCTCCCGCACCGCGGTGAGCACCCGCCCGTCGGCGGCGTCGAGCAGGCTGGCCGACAGCACGTAGCTCGTCCCGACCGGATCGATCTGCCCGGCCACGACGGCCTTGATCCCCGACCGCTCCGCGATCTCGCGCGCCAGCCCCGGGCCGATCGTGCTGCCGGAGGAGCGCTCCATCCGCCGCAGCGCGTCGTTGATCTCGGCGGCGTCCACCAGCCGCAGGGTCTGCGACTGCTGGAGGTCGACCCGGAACGCCTCGGTGACGGAGGGCCCGAGCGTGGAGTCGGCGGCGCGGTTCTCGAAGTCGGCCAGGATCAGCTTGTCCCGGTTCTTGAGCACGCCCGAGGCCACCAGCGTCCCGATCGGGCCGATGCCCAGCACGCGCATCGCGGTGTAGGTCCCGGCGACCACCGCGAGCCCGCCGAACGCCAGCCCGCCGCCCAGAATCGCTTTCCGCCAGGTGAGCCAGCGCGTAACGCCGGTCTCCGGCACCGGCGTGTGGACCATCGTGGTCCGCGCGATCGCCCGGCGCCGCTCCTGATGACCGGTGAACAGCATGATCGGGAGCCCGACGAGGAGCAGCACGACGGCTCCTCCCAGCACCCAGTCCGGCAGGCCGAGCCGGTACACCAGGAAGGCGACCAGGGCCAGCACGATGACGGCGGCGACGGCGAACGCGAGCGTTACCCTGACCGGGTTGCCCCGGCGAATCGCGGCCGCGGTGGCTCCCGAGATGACCGGCTGTGCACCGGTCGGGGCGACCTCGCCACTCGGCGTCGTTGTGACCTCGAGAGGGGCAACCAGATCGGCGGCGCTCTGGGGCCGGTCGCCAGCGCGCTTCTCCAGGCAGCGCATCACCAGACTCGCGAGCGCGGGCGGGCAGCCTGGCGCGCGGGTGAGCAAAGGCTCGGGCGCCTGGGTGACGTGGGCGGCCAGCACCTGCTGCGGCGACCGGGCGTCGAACGGCGTACGGCCGGCCACCATCTCGTAGCCCATCACACCGAGGGCATAGATGTCGGCCCGGTGGTCGATGCTCGGGTCCGCGACCGCCTGCTCCGGCGCCATGTAGGCCGGGGTCCCCAGCGTCATGCCGACGGTCGTGAGCCCTTCTGGGCTATCCGCGGCCTCGCTCACGGCCTTCGCGATCCCGAAGTCCATGACCATCGCGTGGCGCCCCGAGATCATGACGTTCTCGGGCTTGATGTCCCGGTGGACTACCCCACGGGAGTGGGCGTAGGCCAGCGCGTCGGCCACCTCGCGCAGGTAGCGGGCGGCATCGGCCGGCGGGAGCGCGCCGTCGCGCGCGAGCTTGGCCCGGAGCGGCTCGCCGTCCACATACGGCATCACGTAATAGAGGAAGCCGCCGGCCTCGCCGGAGTCGTGAAGCGGCAGGATGTGCGGGTGGGTGAGCTGGGCCGCGATCTCGATCTCGCGGAGGAACCGGGCGCCGCCGATCGACTCCGCCAGCTCCGGCCGGAGGACCTTCACGGCGACGCGGCGCCGGTGCTTCAGGTCTTCCGCGAGGTAGACCGTGGCCATCCCGCCCTGGCCTAGCTCGCGCTCGATCCGGTACCGGTCCGCGAGCGCGACGGCGACGCGGGACGCGAGGTCGGGTCGGCGGGACTCCGTCATCTCAGGCCCCCGGCTCCTGTGCCAGCCGAGTGAGCCGGCCGCGCACTTCCCTCACGCCAGGCTGGAGCTCGGGGTCGGCGTCCTTCCAGAGCTCGACGAAGCGGCCATAGTACTCGGCAGCCTTTTTCCGGTCGCCTTTTGCCTCGTAGAGTTCGCCCAGGCGCTTGTAGCTGGGCGCGAGCGTCTCAGGATCCTGGAACACGCGCCCGTATGCGGGCGTCGAGACGAGCCGCTCGTACGCGATCCGCGCCGAGTCGGGCTGCTCAAGCCGGTCGTAAAGCCGGGCCATCTGGTACAGGCCGCACACGCCGCATCCCCCCCACTCATCGTACAACTGGCGAAAGCCTGCGAGCGCATCCCCGTTCCGCCCTTCCGCCTGCGCGACGGCCCCCATGGCCCCGTATCGCAGAGGGTTGGCCCGGCGCACGCCCTCGGCCACCTGCGCCTCGAACTCACGCAGCGTGCGTTTGCCCAGATCCGGCTTACCAGCCTCGGCGTAAACCCACGCAAGCGGCACGTATGGGCGGTCCAAGGGGCTCATGGACTCGAGCGGATGCTTGGCCAGCGCGGCAGCAACGAGGCTCAGCGCTTCCACCGGGCGATTCCGGTAGTGCAGCTCGAGGAACGCGAGGCCGATCGCGCCACCCAGGTAGTCGTCAGGCTTCCCACGCGCTTCGCTCTCCGCCATGTAGTCGCGCAAGTGCTGCTCCGAGTCGGCCAGCTTGCCGCGCTGCTCGCTGAGCTGGGCCAGCCGGCCGCTGCTGATCGCTTGCAGAGCGGGACTCGTCCGCTGCTCCTGGCGCAGTTGCCGCCAGAGCCGCTCGGAGGTGACGAAGTCACGCTCGACGGTGGCGAGATCCGCGCTCGTGAAGAGCAGCCCCGGGCTGCCGGGGGACTTCTCCGCATAGCGTGCGAGCGTCTTTCGCGCGTCAGCGAGGCGGCCCGCTCCTACCTCCGCCCCGATGGCGGTCTGGAAGAACGCCGCACCTCGACCGATCCGCGTCGCGCGCGTGGCCAGGCTGTCGGCCTCCTCAAAGCGGCGGAGATCGGTCAGCTGTCCCGCGAGATTGTTGAGCGCGATCAAGTTGTCGGGATCGATCGCGAGCGCGGAACGGTACGCCGCGACCACTTTGGCCGGATCATAGTCGACGGTGGTGTGATAGTACGCAGTCGTAAGCTCCCGCTCGAGATCGGGAAGCCGGTCGCGATGAGCGTACGCCTTGGTCGTGGCTCCGATCTGGCGCGCGGTGGAGCCGCCCGTGTTCCCCAGCATCACCGCGAGCTTGCGCCAAGCCATGGCGAACCCGGTGTCGAGCGCAACCGCCTCCTCCATGAGCGGCAGCGCCTCTTCGGTCCGGTCCGCCTCCTCGAGGCGGAGCGCCTCGGTGTACTTGCGCAGAGCGGGCAATGAGCTCGTAGTGACCTGCTGGAGTGGCTGGTTGGCCCGGATGGTAACCAGCGACTCGCCGATCCGCTCGCGGAGCTTGCTCGAGAGCCGATCGATGGCGCTCAGCAGCGCGCCCGCGTCGCCGGCGGTCTCGCGGACCGCGGTCAGCACCTGCCCGTCGCCGGCGGAGATCAGACTGGCCGAGAGCACGTAACCGCTGCCGACCGGGTCGATCTGCCCCGTGACCACCGCCTTGATCCCCTGGCGCTCGGCGACCTCGCGCGCGAGCGCCGGTCCGAGCGCGCCGGCGTTCTGGCGCTCCATCCGTTGGAGCGCGTCGCGCACCACTTGCTGGTCCACCAGACGCACCGTGGGCGACTGCGAGAGGTCCACCCGCATCGCCTCGGTGAGCGAGGGGCCCAGCGTCGTGTCGGCGGTGCGGTTCTCGAAGTCCGCGAGCAGCAGCGGCTCGCGGTTCTTGAGCACACCCGAGGCGACCAGCGTCCCGACCGGCCCGATGCCCAACACGCGCATCGCGGTGTAGCCGGCCGCGACGAGCGCGAGCGCCAGGAAGGCAAGGCCGCCGCCCAGCAGTGCTTTGCGCCAGGTGAACCATCGCGCCGCGCCCTCCGGCGCGGGCGGCGTATAGATGGCCGTGGTGCGGGCGATAGCACGCTGCCGCTCGTGGTGCCCGGTGAGCAGCATGATGGGCAGCCCCATCGC
>Ga0070708_100004749_pt1 | contig 10701 bp, 12 predicted proteins | sample KBSK5503metaG_FD_65469 | JGI IMG/M metagenome (GOLD analysis project Ga0070708, IMG submission 65469) | Corn, switchgrass and miscanthus rhizosphere microbial communities from Kellogg Biological Station, Michigan, USA - KBS K5-50-3 metaG | ecosystem: Host-associated > Plants > Roots >... | reverse complement strand
AAGTGCTTGTCACGGTAGAGCCGCACCACGAAGCGGAGGATGTGGGCGTCCATCACCACGAGCCACACGATGAGCAGTAGCAGCACGAACAGCACCGCGGACAGGATGGCCCATCGCGTCTGCAAGGAGCGTCGCCGGCTGCGTCCCGCGCTCACAGCGGCGGGCGTCGCTTGCTCCAGGAGCAGGCGGTCTCGTAGGCGGCGGACGCCGCGAGCACCGTCCGGTCAGCGTTCCGGCGACCGACGATCTGTAGACCAACCGGCAAGCCGTCCTCGGTGACCCCGGCGGGAACGCTGGCCGCCGGCTGACCGGTCAGGTTGAACGGGAAGGTGAACGGCATCCACCCGAGCACGGAAACGTCCTGCTCAGCGACCTGCCGAGGTGGTCGCTCGGTGACCGGGAACGGAAGGACGGAGACCGTCGGCGTGAGCAGGAGATCGAAGCGGGCGAGGAACGTCTGGGCCTCGTGCCAGTAGGCGCGGACCCGATCCATCGCGAGGACATAGTCGCGGGCGGAGACGGCGCCGCCGCGGCGGATGAACTTCACGAGCAGCGGGTCGAGCTGGGTTTCCTGCGCCGGCAGCTGATCCGACCAGTGCGCGTAGAACTGCGCGGCCACGATCGTCCGGAACGTCTCCTCGGGATCCTCCCAGGCGGGATTCACCACCTCGACGTGACAGCCGAGCGACTCGAACTCCGCGGCCGCGTTCTCGCACACGGCGAGCACGCGCGGATCGACCGCGGCGTAGCCGAGGTCGGGCGTCCACGCCACGTGCAGGCCCCGGATGTCGTCGTCGCAGCCCTCGAGATACGAGCGCGGCTCGCGCGGCAGCGAATGACGGTCGCGGTCGTCGTCGCCGGCGATCACGTCGAGCACGAGGGCGGCATCGCGCACCGTCCACGTGATGGGGCCGGTGACCGCGAGGTGCTCCCAGCCCGGGAACGCCGGGTATTGCGGGACGCGCCCGGCCGACGGCTTGAAGCCGTACACGCCGCAGAACGCGGCGGGGATGCGCAGCGACCCGCCGCCGTCGGTGCCGAGCGCGAGCGGGCCGAGCCCGCTCGCCACGGCGGCCGCCGCGCCGCCGCTGGAGCCTCCGGGGGTGAGGTCGAGATTCCACGGATTGCGCGTGGGTCCGAACAGTGGGTTGTCGGTCACCGCCTGGTGGCCGAGCTCGGAGGTGTTGGTCTTGCCGAGCACGACGGCGCCCGCCGCGCGCATCCGCGCCACCGCGACCGCGTCCTCCTCGGGGACGGCGTCGGCGAAGAGCCGCGAGCCGCCGGTCGTCCGCAGACCACGCGTGAAGATGACGTCCTTGATGGAGAACGGCACGCCGTGCAGCAGCCCCAGCGGCTCGCCCTTGACGACGGCGATCTCGGCCTCGCGCGCGGCGTTGAGCGCGATGTCGGCGGCGACGAGACAGAAGGCGTTCAGCCGCGGGTTGAGGGTGTCGATGCGGGCGAGGACGGCCTCGGCAACCTCGACGGGGGAAACCTGCTTGGCGCGGATGCTGGCGGCCAGCTCGAGCGCCGAGCGCCGCAGCAGCTCGTCGTGCTTCATTGGAACGACGTCGACACCTCGCCTGCCCCGAACACCCCGGCATTGTATCATCCGCCCCGTGAACGCGAGAGACGGGGGCCACCGCGTCACCGTCGCGCGACACGGCACCGTGGTGGAGTACAAGCGGCCGGGCGTGGGCGGGCCGCGGCGACGCGTGCGGGAGATCGAGCGCGGAGGGAGCGTGACGACGACTCTGCGCTGGACGGCCGACGGCTCGCTGGAGCGCGCGTGGATCAGGATCGCCGACGGGTCGTGGGTGATGATCGAACCGCGCGCGACACGCGACGCGCCGTGGGGGCTCAGCGATCGCCTCTGGCACGCGGCAGACCCTGCGGCGGATGCGGCGCCGCTCACGATCTTCGAAGCACTCGCCTACGAGCATATCGATCGCATTCCCGTGCTGGCCGAGCCGGCGCGCCTGCCGCCGGACGCGGCGTGCGCGGTGCTGAACCTGATCGCGGGGCTCGCGATGGACGGCGGATGCTCGGGTCTCGCGTACACGGGCCCCTACCCCACGGAGCAGCTCTTCCTCACCCTGCTCGAGTCGTTCCGCTACGAGACCGACGAGAGCGATCCGCTCGCGGCGTTCGTGAGCGGGCGGCTCGCCTGGAGACCCGCGCCGCACGAGCGGGTGCGTCTCGGCGATGGCGTCACCGTCCAGGTGCGTGATCGCGTGGACAAGGTCGTCTGGCGTGGCCGCGCCTACTCGCGCGCGGACTGGCAGGGCGTCGCACGCCACGCGCCCCGTCGCGTTCGCGACGCCGACGGCGGCGTCCTCTGCTCGCTGTGGACGCTCGGTGACCCCATCGAAGACCATCTCCGGCTCGATCCCGACGCGACGGCGGTGGAGGTGATCGCGCCGCCCGCCGCGGACACCGCGCCGCGCCCGCTGCCGTCGACGGTCATGGCGGGCGTCGCCGCGGCCGCGGCCGCGCTGAGCGCGGCACCGCTGGCGTCGTCACTGCGAGAGATCGGCGCCGATTGCGAGCTCGCGTGGGCGCCGGTCGATCGCGATCTCGTGGCCGTGGACGGCCGGCGACTTCAGGTGTCGTACGGCGTGCGCGACGCGTTCGTGCGCCGCCTGCGTGGCGCGCCGACGCGGCCGGAGCGGCTGGCGCTCGGGCTGGCGGTGGTCACCGAGATCGCGCATCTGCTCGGCGACGGCCTCCGCACGCGCGCCCAGGCACGCGTGGCCACCCTGGCGCCGGACGCTCAGGCCCGTCTTCTCGGCGAGTCAGGCGCCGCGGCGGACGGCGTCGACGACGCCCGCCGGATCGGCGGGGCGATCGAGGCCCTGCTGGCCGATGCGGACGATGGCTAGGGGCACGGGATCGAGGAGCGCCACAGCTCCGCCGGGGCGCGACGAGCGTCGGGGGAGCTTGGGGGGCCCGCCGCTAGGCCCCCCAACTTCAACTAGTCCAGCGAACCACGACGGCGACGAAGAAGGTGACGAAGCCGGCGACGGAGAGGCCGGACATCGCGACGTATCCGACGTAGAGCGCGGCCTCGCGCGACCACTCGGACGGGCCGCCCCGCAGGAGGTTCCAGACGTAGGCGAGCGCGTCGCTCTTGAGGGTGGGCACCCCGAGGGCGTCGACGAGCACGTGATAGCCGTCCATCTCGATGAAGAAGAACGGCCATAGCGCCAGCAGGAAGCTCTTGAACTGAATGATCCCGCACGTGGCGGCGAACGCCCGCAGGAAGCCGGACTGGGTCTGCCACGCGACGAAGAACCAGACGCCGCCCAGGACAAGATGCACCAGAGTGCCCGACACCGCGGTGACCACACGCGCCCGCCGCGGTGCCATGAAGATGTCGGTCACGTCGACGTAGAACGTCGGGATGATCCCGTGCAGGAAAGTGAAGCCGAACTCCCGGACGCGCCGGCGATAGTGCACGAGAGCCACGCCGTGCACCAGCTGGTGCAGGGCCACGGTGGCCAGGAGCAGGACGTTGATGGCGATGGCCGCGAACAGCTTGTGATGGCCAAAGTCGGAGAGGATGGCCTCGGGGCTCTGCCACAGCCTGACGCCGGCGACGATCCCGACGACGCCGAGCAGCGCGCAGGCAACCGCCGCCGCCGGCGTGAAGAGCAGAAACCCGCCCCAGCGATAGAGGCCGCCGAAGAACGACTGGACACGCCGGCTCGAGATGTTGATGCGCTCGAGCGCGAAGAGGGTCAGCTCGGCGGCGCGGAGGAGCCGCTGCTGCCGGTTGCGGGCGAGCACGCGGCGCAGCCGCGAGGCGGGCTCCAGCGTGAGCAGCTGGGCCTGCTGCAGCTTCCGGATGAGGGTGGGAATGATGTCGAAGTTGAACTGCCCGTACTTGAGCACGTACGCCGTCGCCATCTCCTGCAGCGAGGTGTTGCCGTCCATCTGATCCCACAGGAACCGCTCGTCGGCCGACAGCGCGAGGAAACGTTCGGTACGAAGGTTCTTCAGGATGTAGCTCGACTGGCCGCGCACACGCGACGGAACCTCGGCGAGCTCGAAGGCCTCGGTGTCGACGCGCATGGGGCGCATCTGCACCCAGGCCGCCGAGCTGGAGACCGCTTGGATCTCGAAGCTCTCGTCGTCGTGACGAACGAGCAGCTCGAGCTTTGCGCGCCGGGTCGGCGCCGCGCCGGAAGGGTCGGCGGGCGAGTTCGCCTCCTTCCGGCGATCGGTCACCGCGACTCCATGTCGAGACCGGTGGCCTCGAGCCCCCAGCGCGTGATCTCCGCGACCAGCTCGCCCGACGCGCGCAGGCGCTCGATGAAGACCTGCACGAGCCCGTGGAAGAACGCCGCGGCCGCGCGCGGGTTCACCTCGATGAGGTCGGAGAGGTTTTGCCGGTCGAGGGCCAGCAGCAGGGCGTCCGACTCGGCCTGGATGGTGGCCGAGCGCGGCGAGCGATCGAAGAGGCTCATCTCACCGAAGAAGTCGCCGGGCCCGAACCGGGCCAGCACCTGCTCGACCTTTCCCGTCACGGCCTTGGACACGAGGATGGATCCGCCGCGGACGAGGAACATCTCTTCGCCCTGATCGCCCTCGCGGAAGAGCACCTGTCCCTTGCGCAGCCGGCGCTCCCGGAGCCGCGCGGTCAGGGCCAGGAGTGCGGGACGGTCGACTTCGCGGAACAGGCGGACGGTCTGCAGGAACTCCGCGATCTCAGCGGCGCTCGCCACCGCGCTCGCCTACGTCGCGACGCGGCGGATGAGGGCGCTGTGAAATTCCCGCGCCCGCTGGTGCGCGGGCGTCTGGGCGAGATGAAGGATCGCGTGATGGACGGCCGCGCGCTCGTCGTCGGTCAGCTCGAACTGCGCGAGGATGCTGTCCGGCGAACGCTGCAGATCGGCCACGAAGTCCGGGTCGATCATCGCACGACCGATGAGGTCACGCAGGCCTTGCGCCATCGTGCGGCCGATCATACCAGAGAGGTCGGGTGCCGGGGAAGGCGATGACCGGTCAGGGGCGCGAGCGCTCCGTCGGCGCCGCAGGGGGCGCGCCGCCCGTCCCACGCAACGTGACGATCACCCTCGCGGCCGACGCCGTGTCCCCCCGCGCCGGCCCCTCGATCACGACGAAGTCGCCGGGACGGACCTCGCCCAGCTCGATCGCTTTGTCGACGAACACCGCGTCGAAGCGCGAGACCTGCTCGTCGGGAATCCGATCCGACACCACGACCGGCGCGCCGCCGGGGATCCGGACGACGAGCTGGCGCGGCCGGCCTTCCTGGACGAGCTCCTTCAGCACGAGCGAGCGCGCCGCCGGATCCACCGACACCACGGTACCGGAGTGGCGCTCGCGGGACTGCGCCCCGACGGGCTGCAGGGAGGCGCCGAGCGATACGACCGCGAGCAGGCCGACGGCGACGAGCGTTGTGCGGCGCCCCGACTTCGAGCGAAGGACCGTCGATGTCATCTCTGCGACTCTCCGTCCGTGAACCGCGAGAAGTGGCGTGGTGACCCCGGCGGGATTCGAACCCGCGATCTCGACCTTGAAAGGGTCGCGTCCTGGGCCAGGCTAGACGACGGGGTCAGCCACGCCAGTATACATCGGTCATTTCACCGCTCGCCTCGGACGGGCCTGCCTACGGCAAGGCCGACGTCCTGCGGCTCTCACAACACGCTAGCCGGGGTGAACCGACGTCCGCACCTCGACGACATCGTTCGCCTTGTAACGTCCGGGATTTGACACCCAGACGTTGACGGGTCCGCGTGACGACTCGACGGTCAGGCGGCCCGACGGGTCGACGGCGACGACGCGACCGACGATGACCGCGTAGTCTCCAGGCTCGGTCCGCGGCGACGCCGCGGGCACCACCGCCGCCGGCGTACCGCCCGGCCGCACGAGCACGACGTCGAGCGGCTGGACCCGCATCCGCACTCGCGCGGTGCCACCCGGAGCGAACGCCACGCCGTCGGTCGCGCGCCACACGTGCACGGCGCCTTGCGGCGCGTTCACGACGATGCGCCCGGCAGGATCGACGGCGGCGACCGTCCCCGTGACCTCCATCTCATCCGCCGCGCCGCGCGGCACGACGGTGGACGGCCCTTCGATCAAGACGAGCGGCAGCTCGGCCGGCGGCGCGAGCGTCCCGTAGACCGTCTTGGTCTCGTGGAGTCTCAGCTTGGCGACCTGGTCAGGGGTGAGATTCACGCGGATATCCTGCGCTCCCTGCCGGAGTGTCACCGTGTTCACCTGCTCGTCCCACGTCCAGACCTCGCCGGTGAAGGCGGTGGCGCCAGGGGGGGCCGAGGTGGTGGCGCATCCGGCCACGACGACGACGGCGAGCATCGACAGCGCGAGAACACCTGAGACGTGCCTCATGGTCCTCCTCCTTAGGAGAATGTTCGCCTGCTGGGGAAAAACATTGCCCTCCTGGAACGAGCGTCAGGACTGTGCGCGTGAAGATACAAGAGGAGTGCCAGACCACTTGACGTGGGAAACGACCGACCACACACTCGAGAAGACCAACACCGCGGAGGACGCACCCATGATGTGGTTCAGAGCACTGATCATGTCCGCGCTCCTGATGGTCGCCACCTCGGCCCTGGCCGGGCGCTCGGCTCCCCTCACGCCGCTCGTCGTGGACGGCGAACGGTACTTCAAGCTCCAGTGGGAGGCCGGTGAGCGCGCGCAGCGCCCGGAAGTGCACGGCCAGATCCTGAACGAGTTCGGGTATCCGGCGCGCAAGGTGCGCTTGCTCGTGAACAGCCTCGACGCCACCGGCGCGGTCACCGACCAGACACTCGTCTACATGCCCGGCGATCTCCTGCCCGGATCGCGTTACTACTTCGAGACGCGCGTCCCCGCGCCCGCGGCGAGCTACCGCGTCGTGGTCTTCCAGTACGAGTGGATCCAGGCGGGAGGCGGCGACAACCGGCGCTGACGCCGGCGCGCCGCGGGCCGACGCTCAGCCGGTCTGCATCCCTGCCCCGTAGCGGAAGGACGACACGCGGACGCGAAACGTCGCGGCGGTCTGCGCGGCGGGAATGTTGACGACGAACGGTGCACTCGCCCGCTGGGGGATCGAGCCGCTGACGAACGCGATCCCCCGGCCGACGACCTTCCCGCCGGCGTCGAGGGCCTCGGCCGTCACGTACACGTCGAGGACGTCCAGCCGCGCCTCGTTGTACACCGTCCCCTGCACGCGGACCGGTCCCGATCCGCTACGGTCGATGTTGTACCGGATCTGGAACGGATCCTCGGCACGGGCGGCGCCGGGGGCGAGCGTCGTGAGCATGGCCGCCAGCACACGCAGCGCGTACCGGCGCGTCACGCACACGACCACGACAGGGTCCGATTCGGGCATGCGCTTCACTCTACTACAACGGCGCGCGCCAACGTCAGCGGCCCTGGGCGGGACAGCCGGTCACGCACACGAAGCCGTCGCGACGGAGCGCACCGACGCACCGTTGCTCGAGATCGAAGGCGGTGAGCGTCGGCGAGGCGCGCTGCGGCCACGGGACGTCGGCGCCGGTGCTCGAGTCCGGCACGTCGTAGGCCAGCCGGTCGGCCTCCAGCGTGCAGTTCACGCGTCGGCCGGTGACGGGATCTTCGAGCACCACCGGCGTCACGCAACCGGCGGACGTGATCGCGAGGAGTGCGACGAGGGGAAGCCATCGCATGGTCGTGTATTCTACAAGCCGCATGCGCTCGCGCCGGCCGTTCTTGTCGTGGCTCGCCGCGCGGCTGGTCTGGGGACTCGTCGTCGGTCTCCCCGCATGCGCCGCCGGTCAGGAATGGATCTACGAGAAGCCCAACCTGACGCCGGCCCAACTCGACCGCGACAAGACCGCGTGTCGAAAGGTCGCGCCGTCGCAGAGCCTCTTGCGGCTCATGGAAGACGAGCGCGTCAACCGCGACCTCTTCAACCGCTGCATGGAGGGGCGCGGCTACACCGTCAGGGTCGTGCCGATGCCGTAGCCCGGATCTCGACGGCAAGCTGCGTCGCCGGCTCGGCGGCGAAGGCGCCCATCGCACCGCTGACGAGACCGAGCTCGACGACGTAGTGACCCGCCGCGGCAGGGACCGCCGCCCACTCGTCGAACTCGTACCGCTGTCCCGGATACACGTCGTAGCGGATGGCGACGCGTCGTCCGACTCCGGCGGTGGGACGCCCCGCGGCGTCCAGCCAGCGCCACTCGAGCGCGACGTCTCCGCGCTTGCCCTTGCCCTTCGCGAGCCACACGCCCGAGCCCGTGTTCACCGCGACGAGCGTAACGTGCAGCGCGTCGACGGTCCGGAGGACCCGAGTGGTCCGTTCCGCGTCGACGAGGTAACGTGCGGCGAGGCCGTTCATGCCATCCGCGCTGGTGGGGATGCGCGCTGAGTCGCGCACCTCAACGGTCAGCGGCGGGGTCACGAGCGCGAGCCTGGCCAGCGTGACGTCGACGGTGTAGCGGCCCGGCGTCGTCGGCGTCGTGAGTTGCAGCGGCAGCGCCGCGCTCTCGCCCGCTCCGACGACGAGCGGCGGCAATACCGCCGTGCGCATCGTCGTCCCCTCCGGACCCGTCCAGCGGACGAGCGCGTGCTCGATCCCCTGCGGCCGTGGGTGCGCCCACGGCCGGGCCATCGCGTTATCGAGCCGGAGGCCGAGACGCACGTCGGCCCCCGGGGGCAGCACGTCCGGCATCGCGGCCCGCGCCCGGAGCGGTCCGGCCAGCGGCGTCGGATCGACCGCGTAGACGACGTCGGACCCGAATGCCGCGAGCTGCCGGACCTCACCCGCGCGCGCCGCGATCGTCCAGCGCGTCCGGCCCTCCGCCGACAGCAGATCGCCATGGACGACGATGGCGCCGAGGCCGATGGCCGCGGCATACTCGCGACCGCGCGGACCGGGAAGCTCCGCGAGGACGGCTTTCAAGGCGTCGTGACTCGAGGGAGCGAACGAGCTGCGGCCGTTGACGATGGGCAGCCAGTGCACGGTGCTGTAGAAGAGGTAGTCGTGCTCGTGCTGCGGCAGCGCGACCGGGATCTCGACGATCGGTCCGGGCCGCTCACGCGCGAGCCATCGATAGACCTCCGGGACGTCGCGCCCCGTACGCGCGGCCTGCAACGGCCACGGCTTGCCGCCGAGCTCCAGCAGGAACAGCCCGATCAGCGCGAGCCCCGCGGCGGCCGGCGCGAGCCGCCGCCAGGCGAGCGGCGAGCTCGGTCCAGCGAGCCGCTCGGCAATCACCTGCGCGCCGAACGCCGACAGCGGCACGAGGGCGAGCATCAGCAGGAACGCGAACCGCGCCGGCACCCGCATCGCCGACCATCCCGGAACGACGTAATACAGAAGCAGATAGGGCATCGGGATGCGCGTGTTGAAGCCCCAGACGATGAGGGCGGGGCCGAGCGAGAGCACGAACGCGACCCCCGCGATGAGCCCGAACAGGCGCCGCGCGCGACGCACCTCGCTTGCGTCGACGTCGCGAACCCGCGCAAGGACACCGAGCAGGACGAGGACCGGCAAGATCAGGCCCGGAAAGAGCAGGCGCTCGTGGGCGCCGACGGGAATGACGGGACGGAAGATCGAGACGTAGAGATCGTTCACGAGCGGTGGAGCCGAGAGATAGCTCTGCACGTCGGCGGAGTAGCCGATCATCGCGCCCGGCGTCCACGACGCCTCCCACGCCCGCTGGACTTGCAGGTAGGCGAGGTGCGTCGGCAGCAGGACCAGAACGCTGGCGGCGAAGAACGCGGCGGCCTTCGTCGCGAGCGCGCGGCCGATGAGCCGGCGGTCCACGACGATCGCGTAGTACCCGACGTAGAGCGCGACCGCGACCGTGATCATCATGCCGAGATAGAAGGACGCCAGCACCTGCAGCCAGTAGAAGAGCGCGAAGAGCCCGAGGTCCCGCCACCGCCGCGCGCGCAGGAAACGGTCCAGGAAGACGAGCGCCCATGGCGCCCAGAAGAACGTCAGCATCTGCAGATGGCCGATCTGGCTCAGCCGCAACGGGGCGAAGCCGAAGAGCGTTCCCGCGACGACGGCCGGCCACCAGCGCCGGCTCCACCACCAGGCGAGCGCGACGCCGCCGAGGGCTGCCAGCACCGCCGACAGCACCACCACGGTGTTGAATCCCACCACGACGTTGCCGGTCAGGAGGTAGACGGGAGCGAAGAGCGGCAGGATGCCGAGCAGGTGATCGGAGAACGCCAGCGAGCGCTCGAGCGGATACCCGAGGTTCGCGTCGAACAGGTGGCGCGGGTCGGTCGCCAGCGCGTGGGTGTCCCAGGCGAGGATCCAGCTCTGGTGGAGCACGTCGGTGCCCTGGCTGCCGAGGTGGGTCGCGAAGTGCCGGACCAGCGGCGACGTCTCGAGGACGGCGAGCGCCAGGAAACCACCGACGAGGAGGACCGCCCTGACCGCCATCGGCCTCCGCGCCGTCAGTCGTCGGGCAGCAGCCGGATCGCCAGCAGGCTCAGGAGCTGGACCGCGAAGAGCCGCAGGTGCACCGCCTCCAGCGGATAGGCGATGAACGCCTCGTCGGCGAGCGTGAAGGCGGCCCACAGTGCCAGGCCCACGATGAACGCGGTGGCGATCGCACCGCCCCGGACGGCCCACGCGCGCCAAAAGAGCGCGGCGGCGAGCGCCTCCCACAGGATCACGCCGAGGAACAGCAGTGCCACGAGGCTGGCGGGCGTGCTGTGGATCGCGGTGACCTT
>Ga0070708_100004746_pt1 | contig 10707 bp, 6 predicted proteins | sample KBSK5503metaG_FD_65469 | JGI IMG/M metagenome (GOLD analysis project Ga0070708, IMG submission 65469) | Corn, switchgrass and miscanthus rhizosphere microbial communities from Kellogg Biological Station, Michigan, USA - KBS K5-50-3 metaG | ecosystem: Host-associated > Plants > Roots >... | reverse complement strand
GCCAACGCGACGACCTTCACATGGATATCTTGCCTGGAACCGGCTGATCCCGATGCCGTGGAATGACCGTCCCACGGAACGGGTTGTTTGCCGGCGAAGGAGCCCGGCTCTAGATTCGGGTCCACGCTATGACGGACCTCGCCCACCGGCCCCGCCGCGCGCTCGCCCGGGCGCGGGCGGGCAAGTCCCTGGCCCTCGATGAGGTCGAGACGCTCCTCTCCGCCCGCGGAGCGGTGCTGAACGACCTCATGGTCGTGGCCGCGAGCCTCCGCGACCTCGGCCACGGGAAGACCATCACCTACTCACGCAAGGTGTTCGTCCCCCTGACCATGTTGTGCCGGGACCATTGCCACTACTGCACCTTCGCCAAGCCGCCCGCGAAGCTCGACAAGGCGTTCCTCACCGCCGACGACGTGGTGGCCATCGCCGAGGCCGGCCGGCGGCAAGGATGCAAGGAGGCGCTGTTCACCCTGGGCGACCGGCCAGAGGATCGCTATCCCGTGGCGCGGGAGTGGCTGGCCGAGCGGGGGTACCACTCGACCCTCGACTACGTACGCGCGGTCTCCATCAAGGTGATCGAGGAGACGGGCCTGCTGCCGCATCTCAACCCCGGGGTCATGAGCTGGGAGGACATGGCCCGGCTGAAACACGTGAGCGCCTCGATGGGGCTCATGCTCGAGACCTCGTCCGAGCGCCTGTCGCAGAAGGGCGGGCCCCACTTCGGATCCCCCGACAAGGAGCCGGCGGTCCGGTTGCGAACGATCGAGGATGCCGGCCGTCTGTCGATCCCGTTCACGACGGGCATCCTGGTCGGGATCGGGGAGACGCTTCGCGAACGCGCCGAGTCCCTGTTCGCGATCCGGGACCTCCACCGGACCTACCACCACATCCAGGAGGTCATCGTCCAGAACTTCAAGGCCAAGCGGGGGACGGCCATGCACGATGCGCCGGAGCCCGGCGAGGAGGAGTTCCTCGCCACGGTGGCCACGGCCCGGGTGGTGCTCGGGCCGAAGATGAACGTCCAGGCCCCGCCCAACCTGTCCGATCCCCATTATCCGCGGCTCATCGACGCTGGCATCAACGACTGGGGCGGTGTCTCCCCAGTGACGATCGATCACGTGAACCCCGAGGCTCCCTGGCCGAGGCTACGGGACCTGCAGCGCCGAACCGCGGACAAGGGTTACGAACTGCGGGAGCGGCTGGCCATCTACCCGGAGTACGCGCTGAGGCCCGACCCGTGGATCGCGGGCAAGATGCAGGAGCCGGTTCGAAAGCTCTCCGGACCCGACGGTCGGGCGGATCCGACCCGTCCTCGGCCGGGGCCTACCCCGTGGCAGGACCCCGAGGTGGTCTGGAAGCCCCGGACGATCGCTCTCACGTTCGCCAAGGGACCGGAGGCCGGACTCCGGGAGGACGCGGAGGACGTCTACGGGAGCTTCGATCACATCTCGGTGACGCAGGACTGGATCCGGCGGCCCCGCGGGTCGCGGGTGCGGCTGGATGCCCAGATCAAACGAGCTCTTTCCCGGGCCGCCGACGGGAAGCCGGTCACGGACGGCGAAGCGCTTGCTCTCTTCCAGGCGGACGGGGAGTCCCTGGAGGCTCTCTGTGGGGTGGCCGACGACCTGCGGCGGAACGCGGTGGGGGATGAGATCACTTACGTGGTCAACCGGAACATCAACTTCACCAACGTCTGCTACACGGGGTGCCGGTTCTGCGCGTTCGCCCAGCGCGAGATCGACGCCGAGTCCTACACCCTCTCCCTGGAGGAAGTCGCCGACCGGGCCCAGGAGGCCCGGGCCTACGGGGCCACCGAGGTGTGCATCCAGGGCGGCCTCCACCCCAGCCTTCCCGGAGAGTTCTATTTCGGAATCCTCGACGCGATCAAGGCGCGGGTGCCCGATATCCACATCCACGCGTTCAGCCCGATGGAGGTGCTGAACGGGTCCACCCGGCTGGGCATCTCCTTCCGCGAGTTCCTCGAGGAGTGCCGGGCCCGAGGTCTCGGCACCATCCCGGGGACCGCCGCCGAGATACTCGACGACGAGGTTCGCTGGGTCCTGACGAAGGGGAAGCTCCCTGCCGACTCCTGGGAGGAGATCATCAAGACGGCTCACTCCGTGGGGATCCGGAGCTCGTCGACGATCATGTACGGCCATGTGGACGCGCCCCCCCACTGGGTGGCCCACATCCGCCGCCTGGCCCGCATCCAGGACGAGACCGGCGGGTTCACGGAGTTCGTCCCGCTCCCCTTCGTCTGGCAGAACTCGCCCATCTACCTCGCGGGCAAGGCCCGGCCGGGTGCGACGCTGGAGGAGAACCGGCGTATGCACGCCGTGGCCCGGATCCTCCTGGACGGCCGCATCCCGAACGTCCAGGTCTCGTGGGTGAAGATGGGGATGGAGTACTGCAAGGTCGTCCTCCAGGGAGGAGCCAACGACTTCGGCGGGACCCTCATGGAAGAGACGATCTCGCGGATGGCCGGCGCCGAGTGGGGGATCCGGAAGGAACCGGAAGAGTTCGCCCGGGCCATCCTCGACATCGGGCGCATCCCAGCGGAGCGAACGACCACCTACGGGCGGGTCGACCGGCCCCGTCAGCCCGCCGCGCGCTAAACCCGCGCCCCCATTCCGCCGACCTCTACATGTGGGTGACTTGTGGAAAACTTGGGCTTTTCTTGGCGATTTCGTCAGGCAGGCTTACCAAGATCGTCAGGCAGGCTGACTGGGGAAAAAGTGGCCTCTGCGGCTTGCATGTGGCCGCTGATCCCGCCACGATTTCGGGTAGCGATGAAGCGAGGGAGCCTGGTCCGAAAAAGTTGGCCCCTGGACTTGCGTTTCGACTCCGGGGTGGTCCAGAATTACAACAATGTAATTCTGAGGGAGAACGCTCGTGCACCATTTCGTTCCATGGCAGGACAGAGCGCGATGCCGAGACTTCGACCCGGAGATCTTCTTCCCCGAAAAGGGAGGGTCGTCGCGGGAGGCGAAACGGATCTGCGCCGAGTGCCTCGTCCGCATCGAATGTCTCAACTACGCCCTCAGGCGCGACGAACGCTATGGGGTGTGGGGCGGCATGAGCGAGCGGGAGCGCCGGCGCCTGAAACGCATGGCGTCGTAGTGAAGACGTCATGACCAGACCCGAGAGGAGGTGATCCCATGCCAGCAAAGCGCAGGGCAGCAAAGAAGTCGACGGCAAAGAAGTCGACCGCCAAGAGGAAGTCGACAAGGCGGAAGTCCTCGGCGAAGAAGAAGCGGTAGCCGAGGACATCCCGACGTTTCAGCGAGGAGGGAGATCTTCCCTCCTCATCGGGATTCCGGTCCGTCCCTGGATCTTGGCTCGGGCGCCAGGACCGGTTCGCCGCCGGTCGCAACTGCGACAAGCGGCCCCTGGCGGCGAGGTCGCCCATGAGCCGTGCTATGCTGCGCGTCGTTTTTCGCGCTCCCCCGCATCCACTCCATGCCACAGGTTGAGACGCGCTCCCCGAGGGCAGCACCGCGGTCGGGAAAGGTCCAACCGCCAAGCGTCCTGGTGTTGCTGGTGGTCAGGGATGGGGGGCAGTGGCTTCGCCAATGCCTCCGGGCCCTGGCCCGGCAGACGCATCGGCGCATCGGAGTCCTGGCCGTCGACAACGACTCAACGGATGGCTCCGCCAGCCTCCTCGAGTCGGCGCTCGGCCCCGAGCGAGTCCTGAAGAGCGATCGGAACCTGGGGTTCGCGGGGGGCGTCAGCCGGGCGCTCCAGTCGGACATGGCCCGACAGGCCGACTACGTCCTGTTCCTGCACGACGACACGGCTCTGGACCAGGAGGCCGTGGCGGCCCTGGTCGAGGCCGCGGAGCGGGTCGAGGGCGTCGGAGTGGTCGGTCCGAAGGTGGTGGACTGGGAGGAGCCCCGCGTGCTTCGCGAGGTCGGCCTGTCGACCGACCGCTTCGGCTACCCGTATTCGCCCCTCGAGGAAGGGGAGATCGACCAGGGGCAGTACGACCGGATCCGCGAAGTCCTCTACGTCTCGTCCTGCGCCATGCTGGTGAGCCGGGAGGTGTGGAACCGGATCGGGCCCCCCGATGAGCGCCTCTCTCCCGTCCAGGAGGATCTCGACTTCTGCTGGCGAGCCAGGCTCGCCGGGTTCCGAGTCCTCATGACCCCCACGGCGCTGGCACGCCACCGAGAGGCCACGGTCCGCGGGGAGCGCCCTGGCTCGATCTCGGCCCGAGAGCGTTACTTTCGGGAACGATCCGCTCTCGCCAGCATCCTGAAGAACTATGGGCTGCTGTCATTGATCTGGATCCTCCCCCTCTACCTGGTCCAGGGGATCGTGCGCGTCGGGCTGCTCGCGGCGAGCCGGCGGTTCCAGGACGCCTTCCAGCTGGTGGCGGCATGGGGATGGAACGTGGCACACCTTCCCCGTACCCTTCGCCTCCGGATCCGGGCTCAGGCCGTCCGCCGTGTGCCCGATCGATCCGTTCGGCGGTCCATGGCCCCGACCGGGATCCGGCTCCGGCGGTGGGGACAGACGGCGGCTCTTGCGTTGCTTCCCCGGCACGCGGAGTCTGCCGAACCCGTCCCCCCCGGCAGGCGAGCGCTCCGGTTCGCGCGCAATCATCCGGTGGCGTCCGCTTGGGCCCTCGCGCTTCTCGTGGCGGCCCTTGCCTATCGGAACCTGCTGGGTGCATCGGCTCTCGTGGGTCCAGGCCTGGTTGCCTTCCCCCGCTCGCCGGTCGACTTCTTCCGGGAGCTCGTCTCGGGCCTGCGCCACACCGGTCTGGGGGGCACCGAGGCCGCGAGCCCTGCGCTCGGGCTGCTCGGGTTGGGGAGCATCCTGACCCTGGTGAACCCGTCGTTGTTGGCGAAGGTCCTGCTGCTGGGCCTTCCGGTCGTGGCGGGGGCCACCTGTTATCGGGCGGTTCGAGCCAACACCGAGGAGACGCTCCCGGCGGCCGTGGCCGGAGCATGCTACGGCCTCTCCAACGTCGTGTTGTGGGGGATCTCGGAGGGCCGCATCCCGGCCCTGGTGTTCCTGGCGGGAATGCCCTGGTTGGTGTCAAAGCTCACCCTTCCGTTCGATCCCGGCTTCGGGCTGCCCATTCGCCGGTGGGTCGTGGGTGCGGGGGTGGGTCTTTCGGTTCTCGCTTCCTTCTACCCGGGCACGGTGCTCGCCGCGGCCGTCATCGTTGCCGCTGCTGCCCTGACGCCGCTGCGGGGAACGCGGCGGGGTCGAGGGACGGCCCTCGTCGCGCTCGCCGTGATCACCGCGACGATCCTCGTCTTCCCGCTCGCGTTCTCTTTCGTCCGGGACGGCGGGGCGGGGCTTTCCGATCATGGGGGGCGCGCATCTTTCGCCGCTCTGGCTCGCCTGTGGCCCGGCCGAGGGCCGGGCTCCTGGCCGACGGGCTTCTTCTTCCCCCTTGCCGCGGCCCTGGCCCTTGGGCTCGCCTCTCGCCGGTCGGCCCGGCCTGCCTTTCGTGCGGCCATCGCCAGCGTGCTCTCCATCTATCTGGCGTGGATGGCGGCGGCCGGCTATCTCCCTGCCGCCCTCTCCAACCCGGTGGCGTACCTCGGCGTTGCCGCGTTCGGGTTCGCTCTCCTGCTGGGCCTGGGCCTGGCAGACCTGCTGCGGCAAGTCGGCCTCGTCTCATTCGGCCACCGACAGGTCGGGGTGGGGGCCATGGCCCTGGTGATCGGCGTGGGGCTGGGTGGGCAGGCGCTCCAAGCCGCGCAAGGCTCGTGGGCGGTGGGGAGGTCCGACCGGCTGACTCCCGCGTACGGGATCGTCGGTGACCCGACGGGCTCCCTCTATCGCGTCCTGTGGTTGGGCCGAGCGGACGGCGATGCCTTCCCCACGCCTGGGGGCGTTCCGGACGGGACGGTGGAGGCAGGACCGGCGTCGGTGCGTTACGCGGTCCGAAACTCGGAAGGGATGTCGGCCCTCGACACGGGTCGCCCCGCTGTGGGTCCAGGCTATGACGCGCTGGAGCGGGCTCTGAGGGAGATCTTGGCCGGGCAGACCAGTCACGGGGGAGCGCTGCTCGCGCCCTTCGGCATCAGGTTCGTGGTGGCCGGGCCGGGCGACCTCCCGTCACAAGCACTGCAGCGGCTGGTGCTCCAGCTCGATTTGGACCCGGTCCCCGCGGGTGGCCTGTCGATCTTCCAGAACTCGAAGGCGGCCCCGGTCGATGCGTTGATCCGCGATCCGGACTGGCGACAGGCGGCCACGAACCCCTCGCTCCTCGCGGTGGAACGGCTCGTGAAGCCGGACGTGCGGGTGCTCCGCCAACCGGACGGGCGCGACGCGTTCCTCGGACCGGGGGCCGGCGCTTCCTCCCTGATCCTGCTGGCCCAGCAGTTCGACCCGCACTGGCGCCTGGAGGGCGTGAGCTCTCCGGCTCCCTCCACTCGGGCCTTCGGCTGGGCGGTGGGCTTCGCCCCCACAGCGAGGACATCGGCGTTCGAGGTCCGGTTCCACGGTCAGGCCACGAGGACGATCGAGATCGCGTTGCTCACCGCGTTGTGGATGGTCGGGCTGTGGGTGACCAGGAGGCCGTCGCGTGGCTGAGGAACGCCCCGCGTCGTCGCCTCCGCCCCCTGGCGCGGGTCTTCGCCGGCGCCTGGTCGCCGTTGCCGCCGTGGTCGCGCTCATCGCCGTCTCGGGCGCCGTGTTGGACCGTGGGCTGGGGCCCCGGTCCGCTGGTGCCGGGGTTGCGAGCGGGGCGGCGACCGGGGCGTGGTTCTGTCCGCACGGCGGTTCCCCGGGATGGTCGGGCTGGGTCGTGATCGGCAACCCGGGGACGGCCACCGTGCGGGTTCGGCTGACCGAGCTCACCGCGGGAAAGACGCCCTCGGTGAGGTTGTTCTCGGTCGGGCCCCTCCAGCAGGTGTATCGGGAGGTCTCGGCAGTGGACCCGTCCGACGCCACCGTCGTCGAATACTTCGGAGGATGGATCGGCGCCGCGGCCGTCGTCGCTTCCGAACAGTCAGGCGTTGGGGCGGGGCGGTGCGAGCCGTTCCCCCGGCGAACCTGGTATCTGCTCGACGAACCCACCGGGGCTGGAGAGACGTCCTACGTCGTCGTCATGAACCCCTTCGCGGAGGACGCCGCTTTCGACCTTGCGGCTCGAACGGAGACCCGGACCATCGCCCCCGGCTCGCTCCGGCCGTACGTCCTTCCCGCTCGGTCCTCCGTGGCGTTCCGGTTGAACGACATCGCCCTCGAGGGGCCCGGTGAGCGAACCGTGTCCGTCACGGTAGTCCAGCGTGTCGGACGCGTGATCGCAGGAGGCGTCTCGACGACACCCCGGGGTCTGAGGCTGGGGGCCGGCGCGGTCCTCTCCAACGTCACCGATATCCCGGCCGGTGCCTACGCGGGCTCCGGGGAGCTGATCCTGGCGAACCCGGGCGCCAACCGCGCGGACCTCTCGGTGATCGGCTCGGGGCGGACCGGACAGCGAGTGGTCTCCGGACCGGCCGGTATCTCTCTCGCCCCGGGGGAGGTGCGCACGATGGACCTCGATGGGTTGACCGGCGCCGCCGTCGTGCAATCCGACAATCGGCAGCCCGCCCTGGCCGCCCTTCGCGTGGCGGGCCCACGGGGCGACCAGGCGACGGTCACGGGCACCCCCACTCCGGAGCCGACCTGGCTGGTCCTGCCGGCGCTCACTCCGAAGGGTGGACGGTCCTTCCTCGTGTTGCAGAATCCCGGACGGTCCCGCCTTCGGATCACGGTCCAGCTCCTCGGGCCGAGCGGGATCGTCCCCGCGCCGCGCCTCTCGTCGATCTCGCTTCCCCCCGGGAGGACGATCTCGGTGGCGCTCCCCGCCTCTTCGGGGCCGGTCACGGCGCTTGTCCGAGCTCAGGGTGGAACCCTCGTCGCCGGCGCGGCGTCCTATCCGGCGGGCGGGGGCTATGCCGCGATGCTCGGCCAGCCGATGTAACAATGAACGGCCGGAATCCGGTGGGGGATGCTGGATACTCTTTCGTGGGCGGGCGGACGGCTGGGATGAGACAGAGGCGACACTCGGCTCGATGGGTGGGGCTGACCAGGCTCTCTGTCCTGCTGTCCATGGCCGCCATCTTCACGGTCCTGCTCGCAGGCGCGGCGTTCGCCGGATACCGCTACGAGCAGGGGCAGGCAACCCGGATCCTCCCGGGCGTTCGGATCGCCGGAGTGGACGTGGGGGGGCTGACCCGCGGCGAGGCCGAACGCGCGATGTCGGGAGTGGTGTCGCAGATCCTGTCCCGCCCGATCGAGGTGCGGGTACCCGGCCGCCAGTGGGAGCTCTCCGCGCAGACCCTGGGGACGAGGGTGGACGTCGGCGCCGCCCTGGACAAGGCCCTGGCCGTGTCCGATTCCATCGGGTGGCCGTCACGCCTGTACCACCGGCTCCTCGACAAGCCCGTGGTCCAGTCCTTCCAGCTCCCGGTCTCCTACGACGACGGGGTGGTGACGTCGTTCGTGGGAACGGTGGCCAAGCAGGTCCGCCGGCTCCCCCAGGACGCCTCTTTGGACTTCAACGGCGGCCGCCTGCTGGTCCAGCACTCCAAACCGGGACAGAGCCTGAGGGTCCAGGCGGCCGAGTCGGCGCTCCTCGCCGCAGTCCGGGGAACGGTCTCGTCCCTCGATCTTCCGATCAAGGTCATCAACCCGGGCGTCTCCGACGGGACCCTCGGCAAGACCATCATCATCCGGCTGTCCCAGAACATGCTGTACCTGTATGACGGGGTGAGGCTGGAAAAGTCCTACCCTGTGGCCACCGGCCAGCTCGGGATCTTTCCGACGCCGCAGGGGCACTTCATGATCGTCAACAAGCGCGTCAACCCCACCTGGGTCAACCCGGCGAAGAGCACATGGGGCGCCCGCGAGCCCGACTTCATCCCACCGGGCCCTGACAACCCCCTCGGAACTCGAGCCATGGACCTGTCCGCGCCGGGCATCCGGATCCATGGCACGCCCGCCGACTACTCGATCGGCCATTACGCCTCGCATGGCTGCATCCGGATGCACATCTGGGACGCCGAGGACCTGTTCAACCGAGTCGAGATCGGCACGCCGGTCATCATCGCCTGGTAACGGTGGCGCGGACCGCTTGGGTCCGCCCCGATTGGCAAAACGTCCCCATCCCATCCCCTCAGCGGGGGACGTCGATAGTCCTAGAGAACGCAGGAAAAAACCTACCGGGGGACTATGTTCCAGCCCGGGTGATTACGCCGATGAATTCAGTGTCATGCGCCCCAACGCCCGGAACTCATGCCCATCCTGCGGAGCGCAGGAAACGCTCAGGGTGACGATGACGGTAGCCGGCTCCTCCCTCTCCTTCGCGTCCTGTCCCGTCTGTGAGTGGAAGGGTTGGGAGCGAGAGGGCCACAACATCACCCTGGGCTCCGTCCTCGCCCTGGTCTCGACCCGCCCGTAGTCGCTGCTCGCGAACACGCGTCCGGAAGGACGCAAAGGGTGGTCGGCTAGAATCGGCCGCATGCCGGCCGACTGGAGCACGATCTTCAAGGCGTACGACGTCCGGGGGATCTACCCCGACCAGCTGGACGAAAGCGCCGCCCATCGAATCGGCCGAGCCTTCGTTTCGTGGTCGGGCGCCCCTCGCATCGTCCTGGGGAGGGACTGCAGGCTCTCCTCGCCGGCTCTCTCCGAGGCCTTCTCGGAGGGGGCCACGGGCGCCGGGGCGGACGTCCTCGACATCGGGCTCGCCACCACCGACATGATCTATTTCGCCAGCGGCCGGCTCTCGATGCCGGGTGCGATGTTCACCGCCAGCCACAACCCGCCGAGCTACAACGGGGTCAAGTTGTGCCTGGCCGGCGCCGCCCCCGTGGGGGAGGAGACCGGCTTGCGGGAGGTTCGCCGCCTGGCCGAGCGGGATGGCTCTCCTCGATCGGCTGCCGCTCGGGGCAGCGTGCGGTCGCAGGAGATGCTCGACGAATACATCGAGCATCTCCTGACCTTCGCCGATGTCTCGAGGTTCGACGAGCTGACCGTGGTGGCGGACGCGGCGAACGGCATGGCCGGGCTGGTCCTCCCGCCTCTGTTCGAGCGACTTCCGTGCAAGCTCGTCCCGCTGTACATGGAGCTCGACGGCACCTTCCCGAACCACCCGGCGGACCCGATCCAGCCGGAGAATCAGGCCGATCTGAAACGGACCGTCACGGAGCACGGCGCGAACCTAGGACTGGCCTTCGATGGAGACGCCGACCGCGTCTTCCTTGTGGACGAGCGGGCCGAGGGCGTGGGCGGGTCGCTGGTCACGGCCCTGGTCGCCAAGGCGATGCTGGAACGCTATCCAGGCGCGACGATCCTGTACAACCTCATCTGCTCGAAGGTCGTTCCCGAGGTCATCGCCGAGCACGGGGGGACCGGCGGGCGAACCCGGGTCGGGCACTCCTTCATCAAGCGGGTGATGGCGGAGACGGGGGCGGTGTTCGGCGGGGAGCACTCCGGCCACTACTACTTCCGCGATCACTACAATGCCGACTCCGGTCTGGTTGCCACCGTCGTGGTGATGGACCAAATGTCGAAGGCGGGGCGGCCGCTCTCGGAGCTCCTGGCGCCGTACCGCCGGTACGCCGCGTCGGGGGAGATCAACACCGAGGTCGACGACAAGCGGGCCGTGATCGAGCGGGTGGCGAAGGTGTACGCGGACGGGCGCCAGGATCGCCTCGATGGCCTGACGGTCGAGTTCGACGATTGGTGGTTCAACCT
>Ga0070708_100004742_pt1 | contig 10710 bp, 12 predicted proteins | sample KBSK5503metaG_FD_65469 | JGI IMG/M metagenome (GOLD analysis project Ga0070708, IMG submission 65469) | Corn, switchgrass and miscanthus rhizosphere microbial communities from Kellogg Biological Station, Michigan, USA - KBS K5-50-3 metaG | ecosystem: Host-associated > Plants > Roots >... | reverse complement strand
GCCGGCTTCAGGACAACCGTGTTGCCGGCGGCCAGGGCGGGCCCGATCTTCCAGCCGGCCATCATGAGCGGGTAGTTCCAGGGCGCGATCGACGCGACGACCCCGACGGGCTCGCGCCGGATGATCGACGTCCGGTCGGCGATGTACTCGTTGGCCGCCTTGCCCTCGAGGTTGCGTGCGGCGCCCGCGAAGAAGCGCAGGTTATCGGCGACGACCGGGATGTCCACCGCGGCGACGTTGAGCGGCTTGCCGGCATGCGCGGACTCGAGCCGGGCGAGCTCATCGGCGTTGGCGTCGACGGCGTCGGCGAGCTTGAGCAGCGCCGTCATGCGCTCGGCCGGGGTGGTCTTCTGCCACGTCTCGAACGCCTTCGCGGCCGCGTTCGCCGCTCGATCGACATCCTCCGCGTCGGAGGCCGGCACGCTGGCGATGACCTGGCCGTTGGCCGGGTTCTCGACCTCGAGCGTCTTGCCGCTGGCGCTGTCGACCCACTCGCCGCCGATGAACTGCTGGAGGGTCTTGACCCGCTCCATGAGGTCGGTCACTGGAAGTCTCCTCCTGGTGTGGCGGCCGGTCCGTCGCCGGATCGTCGCCGGATTTCGAGGGATGGCGCCGCCAGGACGCGCGATTCGTCGAGTATGGGCACCATTCTCGCGCACCCTGTGGTACTGGGCCGGCCACGAGGTTGCGGCTCGCGCGGGTCGTCGGCCTGTAGCCCGCCCTCAGGAGGCCCGATGCCCACCGACCTGCCACACCCCGGCGGCCTCATCTTCGACCTCGACGGGACGCTGGTCGACACTGTGCAGGCCCGGATCGAGGGCTGGGTCGAGGCGCTGGGCGAGGCAGGCCTTTCCAGCGGAGCGGGCGAGATCGGGCCGATGATCGGGATGGACGGCAAGCGCCTCGCGCGGGAGGTCGCGGAACACGGAGGCAGGACACTGTCCGAGGACGAGGTCGAAGCCATCGACCATGCCGCGGGAGCTGCGTTCGACCGCCGGAATGGGGCGCCGCGACCGCTTCCGGGGCTGAGCGAGACGCTCGAGGCGATCGAACGATGCGGGGCGAGCTGGCTCATCGCCACCTCGAGCAGGGCGGAGCAGGTGCGCGTATCCGTGGCCGCGCTGGAGCTCGAGCGCCAGCCCGATGTCGTCGACGGCAGCCACGTTCGGCATGCCAAGCCGGCGCCGGACCTGCTGCTGCTCGCGGCCGAACGCCTGGGCGTCCCGCCCGCGCAGTGCTGGGCCGTCGGCGACTCCACCTGGGACGTCCGGGCGGCCGTGGCGGCAGGGATGACCCCGGTGGGCGTGTCGATCGGCTCTGCGGTCGGCGCGGACCAGCTGCTCGAGGCAGGGGCGGCGGTCGTGCTGCCGACCCTGGCGGCGCTGGCAGAGGTGCTGGCCGAGGCCTGCTCCGTTAGGCGGCGCCGCCACGTGACGCGAGGAGCGCCGCGACGAGGATGACGAGGGCAGTCGCGCCGACGACCGCATCCCGCCGCGACCAGCTGATCGGCCGGTAGACGGAGCGCGGGCCCGCGCCGAATCCACGGGCATCCATCGCGATCGAGAGCTGGTCCGCGTGGCGGATCGCGCGCACGAGCAGCCCGACGAGCAGGCGCGGGTCGAGGTCGCGCAGGCCGCGCAGGCGCCGGGCGCCCCGCAGCGTGGCGAGGTCGTCGGCGAGGCGCGGCACCGCCTGGTACGCGGCGAGCAGGCCGTACCCGAAGCGCGGCGACACGCGCGCCTGTTGGACGAGCGCGTCCATGATTCGCGTCGGGTCCGTGGTCAACGCGAACACGGCGCCGACGCTGACGATCGAGGCGACGCGGGCGCCGAGCCCGGCCGCCGCGGTGAGCGCCTCCGCGGTGATGCGCAGCGGCCCGATGCGCGCCAGCTCCGTTGCGGCAGGGTCAGGGTTGTGCGTCGAGAAGAGGAGGTTGGTCAACGCGACCGCGACGGCGGCCAGGATCAGCGGCGCCAGCCTTCGAGCGAGCGTCCCCGGCGGGATTCCACCGAGCTGCAGCCCGGCGACGAGCGCCACGAACGTCAGGATCAGGGGCGGTCGTACGTCGAGGGTCAGGCCGAGCCCGATCAGCCAGGCGAGCGCGATTCCAAGCTTCAGCAGCGGGTTCGTCCGGCCGAGGACGCTCTCGCTCTGCTCCACGCCGATCTCCGGAGCGAGGAACGCCGCGGCGGTCACGAAGCGGCACTCCGGCGCTCCACCGGCTCGTCGGTCGCGATCCAGCCATCGGCGAGCTCCACGCGGCGTCCCGTGGCGTCTCGCACGAATCGCTCGTCGTGGGTCGCGGCGAGGATCGCGCTCCCCTCCCCGACCAGCTCGTCCAGCGCCGCGACCAGCGCCTCGTGACCGCGGCGGTCCTGGCCATAGGTCGGCTCGTCGAGGGCGAGGAGCGCGGGCCTGCGGGTGAGCGCGGTGACGAGCGAGAGGCGGCGCTGCTCGCCGCCGGAGAGGCGGTACGGGCTGCGGTCTGCGAAGTTCGCGAGTGGCAGCCGCAGCTGCTCCGCGAGCTTGTGCGCGGCGGCGACCTGGCCGGGCTCCAACCCGATCTCGATCTCCTCCTGGACCGACTCGCCGAGAAATCCGAGCTCCGGGTCCTGCGTCACGGAGCCGGCCAGCCGAGCCAGCTGGACGGCCGACAGGCGCCTCGGGTCGTGACCGCCGAGCCGCACGGTCCCGCCAACGGGCTCCAGCAACCCGAGCGCGAGCCGGAGGAGCGTGGTCTTCCCGCTCCCGTTCCGGCCGACGACGGCGACCCGCTCCCCCGGCTCGATCGCGAGGTCGATCGAGCGCAGCACCGGCACCGACGGCGTGAACCCGAACCGGAGCTCCCGGACGTCGAGCACGGGATCGGACGCCACGACGCGCTTCGAGGGCGGACCCGCCGAGGGGGTGCCCCTCCGGCGCCGCGGGGCGGGCGCGTCGGCTGTGCCGGTCGCGTCGTCGGGCAGCCAGATGCCTGCCTTCGCGAGCTTGGGACCCGATCGGCGGAGGACATCCGGCGGCAGGCCGACATCGATCGGCCGACCCTCGTCGTCGAGCGCCAGGACGACGTCGGCGAGCGGCCACGCGAGCGCGGCTCGATGCTCCACCAGCACGATCGTTGCGCCCTCACGCTCGCGGATCGAGCGCAGGATCCGGAACACCGCCTCGGCCCCCGGGGGATCGAGCTGGGCGGTGGGCTCATCGAGGACGAGCACGCCCGGGCCCGGCGCGAGCACCCCGGCGATGGCGACGCGCTGCTGCTCCCCGCCGGACAGTCGGGCGGAGCGGCGCCCATCGAACCCGGCCAATCCGACGCCGGCGAGCGCCTCGCCAACTCGCGGGCGCATCGCCGCACGCGCCCAGCCGAGGTTCTCCAGCCCGAACGCCACGTCGTCGCCGACGCGCTCCATGACCAGCTGGCTCCCCGGATCCTGGAGGACGATCCCGGCGCCGAGGCTGGACGTGCTGATTGGGGCCGAGGAATCGCCGCCTCCGTCATCGCCCGCCACCTCGACGTCGCCGACCCGGAGCGACCCCTGCCACTCCCCGGGGAATTGCCACGGTACGAGGCCGGCGACGGCGCGGGCCAGCGTGCTTTTGCCCGAGCCCGACGGACCGACGACGAGCAGCACGGTCCCCGGTTCGACCTCGAGCTCGAGGTCCCGGAACGCCGGCCGCGGGCTCCCGGCGTAGGTAAAGGCCGCGCCAGCCGCCCTGATCGACCTGGGCGGCGTGGCCCTGGGCGCGCCGCTCAGCCCGTTCGGCCCCCAGAGCCCGCGAAACCCCCGAGCACGCCCGCCCGGTCGAGCGAGCGCGCCAGCGCGAGCGAGAGCAGCCCGGCGATCACGACAGCCGAGATCGCCATGAACGCGAGACGAAGGAGCTGCAGCTCGACTGACACGTCGGCGTAGTAGATGACCCAGTCGTGGGCCCACGCGGCGAGCGCGGAGGCGATGGCTGCGACGGCCACGACCGCGTACGACCAGCGGCGATACCCGACGAACGCGAACACGAGCTCGGCCGCGGCCCCCTGCACGAACCCGGACAGCAGCGTGTCGGGACCCCACTGGCTGCCGAGGAACGCGGACACGCCCGCTGCCGCCATCTCCGCGAACAGTGCCGCGCCTGGCTTGCGGATCACGAGCGGCGCGAGGATCGCCGGCACCAGCCACATGCCGTAGATCACGTCCGAGAACGGCTTGGTCACCGCGTCGAGCCCGGCGTAGAGCTGGTTCCACGCCGTAAACACGACGCCGAACACGACGCCGATGACGGCCGCGACGACGATGTCGCGTGTCCGCCAGGCATCGAACGGTGACGCGGGGGCGCTCTGCTGCACCCGATCGACGGTCGTCATCGGTGCTGTCCTTCCACCTGTTGATCCTCCAGGAACGAACGACGCCGTCTTCCGATCAGGAGAACGTCGCAAATCGAGCCTGGGCCTGCTTCCTTCGCCGGTACGAGCCGGATCAGGTTCCGCGGGTCTGTGGCCTGGCCACACTCTCAGCGCGCGTGCGCTCCCCGGAGGCGGTCTTCAGTTGCTCCAGATGGTAGCGCAGCCTCACTCAGCTCCCCACCGATGGCGCGACGGGCACGTGGCGGTGGCTCACCCTGTCGCGGACCCAGCCGACAATGTCGTCGATCTCCTGCGCCACGACCGGCTCGTTGTGGAGCTCGTGGCGGGTGTCCGGGTACACGCGCCTCGAGACGCCGGGGCGGCCCTCGAGAACAGCGCTCGTCCGGGTCGGTACCAGCCGGTCGTCGCCCCCGTGGACCACGAGCGTCGGGATCGACAGCCGATCGAGCGACAGCGCAACCCGCCGCTGCTCGGCGAACGCGGCATGGGCGAACCGAACGGTCGACTTGTGCTGGTTCAGTGGGTCGCTCATGTACCTCGCGCGCACAGCCGCGTCGCTCGAGAGGACGTTCGTGTCGAGCCGGTTCGAGAGCAGCAGGCCCGGTGAGACTCTCCGGAGCGTGCCGACCATCACCCGCTGCCAGAGCGGGACCGTGGCCCCGATCGCGGGCGCAGACAGGACGAGCATGTCCGGCCACGCACGGCCGTCCAGGACGTAGCCGAGCGAGATCAGGCCGCCGAGCGAATGCCCGAACAGGGCGAGCGGTCGCCCGGGCGTGGCGGCACGCAGGGCGACGAGTCGCTCCTCGAGGTCGTCGTGGAGCTGTGACCAGCGATCGATCGACGCTCGCGGCCCGCCCGACGCGCCGAAGCCACGCTGGTCATACGCGTGCGTGTCGACACCCGCCTCTGCCAACCGCGTACCCACGTGCTCGTAGCGCCCGGAGTGCTCGGCGAGCCCGTGGACCAGGAGCATCGTCGCCCAGGGTTCGCCGGCCGGAACCGGCCAATGCCGGAGCAGCAGCGACGTCCCGTCTCGTGCCGCGACGTGCTCGACCTGTGCGCCGATCTCCACGGCACCGAGCCTACGACGTACGCGGCCCCACGACCGGTCGATACCATCGGCCGTGATGGTCTGGCAAGAGATCGGCGACCGGGTCTTCACGCGCCGCTACCCGTTCTTCGATCAGCAGATCGGGGTCGTCCTCGGCGGGCGCGACGTCCTCGTCGTCGACACGCGTTCGACGCCCGCCCAGGCGCGCGAGATCGTCACGGAGCTGCGCGAGCTGACGCGCGACCCGGTGTCCATCGTGATCGACACGCACTGGCACTTCGATCACAGCTTCGGCAACAGCGTCTTCCGGCCCGCGACGATCTGGGGCCACGTCCGCGCGGCGGCGCAGCTGCTCCGGGATGGCCCGGCGATGATCGAGGAGGTCGCAGGGGAGCTGCCCGAGATCGCGAAGGACATCCGCGAGGTTGTGATCGACCCACCCGAGCGGACGTTCGAGGACCACGCGACGGTGCAGGTCGGCGATCGACGGCTGGAGCTGCGCTACCACGGCAGGGCCCACACCGATGGCGACATCACCATCGAGGTCCCGGACGCGAACGTGCTCTTCGCGGGCGACCTGCTCGAGGAGGGCGCGCCGCCGAGCTTCGGTGACAGCTTCCCGCTGGAGTGGCCGGGCACGGTGGAGCGGCTGCTCCCGCTCGCGACCGGCAAGGTCGTGCCCGGGCATGGCGCCGTCGGCGACTACACCTTCGTCCAGGACCAGCTCGAGGCGTTCCGGCGTCTCGCGGACCTGGCGCGCGCGGTGCACGAGGCAAGCCTCGAGCTCGAGTCGGCGATCAGTGGCTCGCCCTTTGGCCCTGGCACGCCGCGCACGGCCATCGAGCGCGCCCTCGCGCAGCTGCGAGGTGAGCTGGACTGAGAACGAATGAGCCCGGCTCAGTCTCGAGCCGGGCTCATGAACGTCGGGGCGAGTCGATGCTCAGGCGGCTGAGGCCGCCACTGACCACGCGACCGCATCGCCGCTCGCCAGGTCGAAGAGGTGCAGCTTCTCGAGCGGCAGCTTCAGGTCGACGATGTCGCCCGGCTTGACCCGGTGCTCCGAGCTGACGACCGCGACGACGTCGCCGTCGTGGCCCTGCACGGTGACGTGCAGGAGCTCCTCGTCGCCGAGAAACTCGACGACATCCGCCTTGGCTCGGATCGTCGCGGAATTGGCCATTTCGCCGAGGTCGAGGTGTTCCGGGCGGAAGCCGGCGACGAGCTTGGTGGTGCCGTCCATGCCGCCGCGGTAGCGGCTCGGGATGGGGAAGGCCATGCCGTCGCCCTTGACCGAGTCGCCGTCCCGCTCGACGTTCACGAAGTTCATCGACGGGCTCCCGATGAAGCCCGCGACGAACAGCTTGCGCGGGCTGTCGTACAGGTCCTGTGGCGCGCCGACCTGCTGCAGCTCGCCCTTGTCCATGACCGCGATGCGCGTGCCCATGGTCATGGCCTCGACCTGGTCATGCGTGACGTAGACGGTCGTGGTCCCGAGGCGCTGGTGCAGTCGGGCGATCTCGGCGCGGGTCTGGACGCGCAGCTTGGCGTCGAGGTTGGAGAGCGGCTCGTCCATGAGGAACACCGCCGGCTCGCGCACGATCGCGCGCCCGAGCGCGACGCGCTGGCGCTGGCCGCCGGACAGCTCACGCGGCTTTTTCTGGAGGTTCTCGAGGTTGAGGATCCGCGCCGCTTCCTTGACCCGTGTGTCGATCTGCGCCTTGGGGACCTTGCGGAGCTTCAGCCCGAAGGCCATGTTGTCGTAGATCGACATGTGCGGATAGAGCGCATAGCTCTGGAAGACCATGGCGATATCGCGGTCCTTGGGCGCGACGTCGTTGACGACCCGATCGCCGATCTTGAGCGCGCCGTCGGAGATCTCCTCGAGGCCCGCGATCATGCGCAGGCTGGTCGTCTTGCCGCAGCCCGAGGGCCCGACCAGGACCATGAACTCGCCGTCGGCGATCTCGAGGCTGAGGTCCTTGACGGCGTTGAACTCGCCGAAGCGCTTCCAGACGTGGTCAAACGTCACGGTGGCCATGGCACAACTCCTGCCCGATCGTTGATGACATCGCGGGCCCTTGCATCTCGGCGCGAACTGCTCGCGCCGTCGACGGGCCCCGTACGTGTCACCGATGACGGGACGAGTGGATGCTACTCCGTCAGATCGCGCTGGTGCAGGCCTTGCACTTCGTTGCGTCTGGCGCGTTCGACTCCATGCAGAAGGGGCAGGTCTTGACCTCGGCGGGCGGGGCCTCCTTGATGAGCATCCGCGAGATCCACCACACGACGAGCGCGATGGCCACGAAGGCGATGATGGCGTTGATGAATGCGCCGTATCGAATGTCGACCTCCGGCACGGGCTTGCCCGCGGCATCGACCGTCGCGTCTTTCAGCTTGATCACGAGCGCGCCGAAATCGACGCCGCCGAGGACCAAGCCGATCGGCGGCATGATGATGTCGTTCACGAGCGAGTTCACGACCGTGCCCAACGCGGTGCCGATGATCACGCCGATCGCCAGCGCCAGGGCATTGGTCTTGAGCAGGAACCCGCGGAACTCTCCGATCACGGCTCATCCCTCCAGGTTGTCTTGGTGAACCGACGCTCGGTCATCGTAGACGGCTGGTACTCCGTCTTTCCTCCGATAGGCATGCGAAGGCCCCGGCGTCGCCGCCGGGGCCTTTGCCGACGAATCGTCGTCGGACCTATCGAGAGAACGTTCAGGCCGCGACGGCGACCCGGCCGGGCATCTCCACGATCCCGAGCTGGACGAGCATGCTGAGCTGGTCGACTACGGCCCAGTGCTCGGTCAGCCGGCCATTGATGCCGCGACCGATGTGAATCTCGGTCCAGGTTGCGCGCTTGCCGGTCGGGGGCACGCCCATGAACTCGCCGGTCATCGTGCCCGTCGCGGTCAGGCGATGGACGATCTGGTCGCCGTACGCGATCGAGTCGTCGATCGTGTAGTGGAGGTCAGGAAATGCCGTCCGCAGCCCCTTCGCGCCGGCCTTGAGGCCCTCGCGGGTAGGCGCAGCGCCGCCCAGCGGGCTGTGGTCGACGTACTCAGGCACGAGGAGCTCGTCGAGGAGCCCGTAGTTGCCCGTGTTCAAGACCTCGAGCGGAATCCGCTCGGCTGTGCGCTTCATGTCTGTGATCATTGAGAGAACCACCGTTGGTAGATCCACGCCGCGTACCGGGATCCAGCTGGTTGGAAGCCTGATTGGGGATGGCCTCCACCGGGTGTGAATTTCCCCGGCGACTGGTCGGTGTGTGTGCGGTTGTGTGGAATGCTTCAGAGTGTATGGTACGGTACGAAGTATGTCAACTGAGACGCCGCCCACCACGATGCGTGAGCCGATCGAGGGAGACAGGCTTCGCCTGACGCCGACGTCGTACCTCGTGCTCGGCCTGCTTGCGCGCGAGGGCCCCTCGACGCCCTACGAGCTGGAGCGGCACGTCCGCGCCACGCTCGGCAACTTCTGGTCGTTTCCGCACACGCTGCTCTATAGCGAGCCGCCCCGACTCGCCCGCTTCGGCCTTGTCAACGAGGTTCGCGAGACGACCGGGCGCCGACGGCGGGTATTCGCCACCACAATGGCCGGCGAGGCGGCACTCAGAGCATGGCTGGATCGCCCGTCAAACGAACCAACCGAGCTGCGCGATCCGGGGCTCCTCCAGCTCTTTTTCGGCGATCTCGCGCCGGTTGCGTCCCGGCTGCACCTTGCGGAGCAGCAGCTGGCCATCCACCAGGCAAAGCTCGCGGCATACAAACAGGACCAGCGTTTCGAGGGTCGTCCTCGGTCGTCCGATCGCGGGCAGCGCACGGTCGAACACTGGCGCGGCGAGACATTGCCGATGGGGGTCGCCTACGAGAGCGGGGCGGTCAGCTTCTGGGCGGATGTGGCCGCCAGGGCGCGCGCGGCGATCGCCCTCGATGCGGGCCGCGACGCCGTCGGGCGATCCGCACACGCGGCGGATATCAATGCCGACGACTGACGCCGCCCCTTGATCGACGCCGACTGCGATACCAGGCCAGGTATTCGAGGAGCTCCTCGCGCTCGTCTTCTGTGAGGTTGGCAAACAGCGCTGCCCCGATGGCCTCGTTGCTGGTCCCTGCGACGTCCCCTGGCACGAGATAGCCGCTGAGCCGCATAAGGTCGGCATACGGCAGGCCGAGCGCCTCGCTCAGCCGGTGCAGGACATGTGGCGATGGCTTGTGAACTGCGTCGTTCTCGAGGCGGCTCAGATAGGCGGGTGAGATGCCTGACGCCCGCGCGGCATCGACGGCCGAGAGCTCACGGACCTCCCGCGCCTGTCGCAGCGCGTTCCCGATCGATGGCACCATCCGCTCCATCACTACAGTTGATATGTAGAACTACAGTTGACAATACCACGCACCGGTGGTTCACTGCAAGCGACAGCAGTGGCCGGAACGAAGCCCGGCGGTGGCCTTTCTGGCCCCGCTTCCCCCGGATGCCGATAGCAGCCAGGGGAGAGCGCAATTTGGCCATCGATCGAAGCGACCGGACGGTCGTCACCTCGGCAATCCCGATGTACGGGAGCACGCGGCGAATCGAAAGCCGGCAGTTCGTGGCAATCGGCGTCGGTTTGGCCGTTGCCCGAACGGCGGTCATGCTCGTGCTCGCGTCCCTCGGAATCCTCGTACTGCTGCCTGCTGCAATCGCAGCCCAAGCAGCGTCCGCAATCTGACCTCGCCGCGATCCAGCGGCCGAGATCCCACAAGGAGAAGACATGGCAGTCGACAGAATCGACCGGACGGTCGTCACCGCCGGACCTAGCGAAGTTTCCGCGCCCGCTGGCGCCGCACCCCTCGCCTCGCGCGAAGTCGTGAGGATGGACAGCCAGCGCATCACGCGGGCCGGCCCGGGCGGCTCGGAGATGGGCCGACGTATCGTCGTCCTCCTCTTTGGGCTGGTCCAGGTCGTCATCGGAGCCCGGTTCGTGCTCCTCCTTCTGGACGCCCGAGAGGCGAACGGCCTCGTCGCCGGCGTCCTCAACTTCAGCCAGCTCTTCGTCGCGCCGTTCGAAGGGATCCTCCGGACAGACGGACTCCACCTGTCCGGCTCAACGTTCGATGTCACCGCCGTCGTGGCCTTCATCGGTTGGACGGTCCTCGAGCTGATTGTCATCTGGGCCCTCGGGATCTTCCGGCGCGAGCCTGCCTGACCCGGGCAACCCTTGCAGCCGGCGAAAGCCGGCACCCAGCCCCCGGGCCGCTCGAGCGGCCCGGGCGGACGGGATCACCTCTGCAACTGGAAGGATCGATTTCAATGGGTTTCA
>Ga0070708_100004741_pt1 | contig 10710 bp, 9 predicted proteins | sample KBSK5503metaG_FD_65469 | JGI IMG/M metagenome (GOLD analysis project Ga0070708, IMG submission 65469) | Corn, switchgrass and miscanthus rhizosphere microbial communities from Kellogg Biological Station, Michigan, USA - KBS K5-50-3 metaG | ecosystem: Host-associated > Plants > Roots >... | reverse complement strand
AAGGGCCGCATCATCGGCCGCGAAGGCCGCAACATCCGGGCGCTCGAGCAGCACACCGGCGTCGACCTCATCGTGGACGACACGCCCGAGGCCGTGCTGATCTCCGCCTACGATCCGTACCGCCGCGAGATCGCGCGGCTGGCGCTCCAGCGCCTCGTCGCCGACGGCCGTATTCACCCCGCGCGGATCGAGGAGGTCGTCAACAAGGTCAAGCAGGAGATGGACGTTCACCTGAAGGAAGAGGGCGACAAGGCGTGCTTCGAGGTCGGCGTGCACGGCCTGCATCCCGAGCTGGTCAAGCTCGTGGGCCGGCTGAAGTTCCGGACCTCCTACGGGCAGAACTGCCTGCAGCACTCCAAGGAGGTCTCCTGGCTGGCCGGCATGATGGCGGCCGAGATCGGCGCCGACGTCAAGCTGGCCAAGCGCATGGGCCTGTTGCACGACATCGGCAAGGCGCTCACCCATGAGCAGGAGGGCAGCCATCCCGAGCTCTCGCTCCAGGTGCTCACGAAGTACAGCGAGAGTCCGCAAGTCATCAACGCCGCCCTCTGCGGCCACGAGGACGTGAAGGCGGAGACGGTGGAGGCGGTGCTCACCGAGGCCGCCGACGGCATCTCGGCGGCGCGGCCCGGCGCGCGGCGCGACGTGCTCGAGTCCTACATCAAGCGCCTGGCCCAGCTGGAGGAGATCGCGCTGTCCTACAAGGGCGTCGACATGTGCTACGCCATCCAGGCCGGCCGCGAGCTGCGCGTGATGACGCGCGCCGACGTCATCTCCGACCTCGACGCGCACCAGCTCGCCAAGGACATCTCCAAGCGCATCGAAGCCGAGATGCAGTACCCCGGCCACATCAAGGTGGTCGTCATCCGCGAGACGCGCGCCGTCGAGGTGGCCAAGTAGCCGCCATGAACGTCCTGATGGTCGGCGACATCTTCGGCGAGTCCGGACGCGCCGCGCTGGCGAAGCATCTGCCGCGCCTGCGCGAGGCGCACGCGATCGACTTCTGCGTGGTGAACTGCGAGAACGCCGCCGGCGGCTTCGGCGTGACGGGGCCGATGGCCAAGCAGATGCTCGAGCAGGGCGCCGACGTGCTGACCTCGGGCAACCACATCTGGGACAAGAAGGAGATCGTGGAGTACATCACGAAGGAGAACCTGCTCCTGCGTCCGGCCAACTTCCCGGCCGGCACGCCGGGCGTCGGGCACGTGACGGTGAAGGCCGGTCCGCACCGCGTGGCCGTGCTCAACCTCATGGGCCGCGTCTTCATGACCCCGATCGACTGCCCGTTCCGCAAGGCCGACGAGATCCTGCCCGAGCTGCGAAAGGACACGCCGATCATTCTCGTCGACATGCACTGCGAGGCGACGAGCGAGTCGCAGGCCATGGGCTGGTACCTCGATGGACGCGTGAGCGCCGTCGTCGGCACCCACCGTCACGTGCAGACCGCCGACGAGCGCGTGCTGCCGGGCGGCACCGCCTACATCACCGACCTGGGCATGACCGGTCCGACGGAGGGCGTCATCGGTGTGGACCGCGACATCATCCTGCAACGCTTCCTCACGCAGATGCCGGTGCGCTTCGAGCCCGCGCGCGGCCCGGCGGCGCTGCACGGCGTCGTGATCGTGATCGAGCCGGAGACCGGCCGCGCCTCGGACATCCGCCGCCTGCGCGTGGCCGCGTGATCCTCTCCGGCAAGCCCGTCCAGGAGCGCGTGCTCGCGGAGGTCAAGGCCGGCGTCGAGCGACTGAAGCAGGCCCGTGGGGTGACGCCGACGCTCGGCGTCGTCCTCATCGGCGAGGATCCCGCCTCACAGGTCTACGTTCGCGGCAAGAAGCGCGCGGCGGATTCCGTCGGCATTGCCACGCGCGACGCGCTCTACCCGCAGGGCATCGGCCAGCGCGAGCTGATGGACCTGCTGCGCGCGCTGAGCACCGATCCGTCCGTCCACGGTATTCTCCTGCAGCTGCCGCTGCCCAAGGGGCTCGACGAGACCGTCGCGCTCGCCGCCATCGATCCCGACAAGGACGTCGATGGCCTGCACCCGACCAATCTCGGCCGGCTGCTCGCCGGCGAGCCGGGCACGGTGCCGTGCACGCCCGCCGGCGTGCTCGAGATCCTCGATCACTACGGCGCCAAGCTCGAGGGCGCCGAGGCCGTCGTGGTGGGCCGCTCACGATTGGTCGGCAAGCCGCTGGCCCAGCTGCTGCTCGCGCGCCACGCCACGGTCACCATGTGCCACACACGGACGCGCAACCTCGGCGCGCACACGCGCCGGGCGGACGTCCTCTGCGTCGCCGCCGGTCGCCCGCGCATGATCACGGGCGACATGGTCAAGGAGGGCGCCTGGGTGATCGACGTCGGGGTCAATCGCCTGGACACCGGCAAGCTCGCCGGGGACGTCGACTTCGACTCCGTCGTCGCGCGCGCCGGCGGCGTCACGCCGGTGCCGGGCGGCGTGGGGCTGCTGACGGTGGCGATGCTGCTCAAGAACACGCTGGCCGCGGCGGAACGCCAGGCCGCGCGCTGACCGTGGCGTGAGCACGATCTCCGGTCGTCCAAGCGAGCGCGCCGTCTGGAGCGTCTCCGAGCTGTCGCGGCGCCTGTCCGCAACGCTCGAGGAGCGGTTCCCCGCCGTGTGGGTCGAGGGCGAGATCAGCAATTTCAAGGTCTACGGCTCGGGCCACGCCTACTTCACGCTCAAGGACGAGGGCGCGCAGCTGCGCGCCGTGCTGTTCCGCAACCGGGTCCGCCGCGTCCGCTTCGAGCCGGCCGACGGCCTGCACGTGCTCGCCTTCGGCGCCGTCGAGCTCTACGCCCAGCGCGGCGAATACCAGCTCGTGGTCGAATTGCTCGAGCCGCGCGGGCTCGGCGCGCTCCAGCTCGCCTTCGAGCAGCTCAAGGAGCGCCTGGGGCGCGAAGGGTTGTTCGATCCGGCGCGCAAGCGCGGGCTGCCACGCTTTCCGCGCAAGATCGGCATCGTGACCTCGCCCAGCGGCGCCGCCCTGCACGACATGCTGCGCGTCATCCGCCGGCGCTTCGGCGAGATCCACGTGGTGGTGGCGCCGGCGAAGGTGCAGGGCGAGGGCGCCGCGGCCGAGGTGGCGCAGGGGATCCGCGAGCTGAACGCGCTGGGCGGCGTGGACGTCATCATCGTCGGCCGCGGCGGCGGCTCGCTCGAGGACCTCTGGGCGTTCAACGACGAGATGCTCGCGCGCACGATCGCCGCCAGCAAGATCCCGGTGATCTCGGCCGTCGGCCACGAGGTCGACTACACGATCGCCGATTTCGTCGCCGACGTGCGCGCGGCCACGCCATCGCAGGCGGCGGAGCTGGTCGTGCGCGAGAAGCAGGCGGTGGCCGAGTCGGTCGGCGAGCTGCGCCGGCGCCTCGTCCGCGCGATGAGCCGGCGGCTGCAGGCGCAGCGCGACCGGCTGGAGGCGGTGCGCGAGCGCCGCGTGCTGACCGATCCGCGGCGGCCGCTGCGCGAGCTGTCGCGCCGGGTTGACGAAGCCATCGACCGCCTGCTGCGCGCGGCGAAATCGTCGCTGCGCCACGCCGCCCACCGGGTGGAGCTGGCCACGCGCGATCTGCGCTCGCACAATCCCGTCGCGCGCACGCGGCAGGACCGCCGCCGCCTGGACGATCTCGCGGGGCGGCTGGACCGCGGGCTCGCGCGCGGCCTCGACCGCCGGCGTCACCGGCTCGCCGGCGTGGTGGGCCGGCTGGACTCGCTCTCACCGCTGGCCGTGCTGAGCCGCGGCTACAGCCTCACCCTCACCGCGGCCGGCGAGATCGTACGCAGCGCGCGCCAGGTCGCCGTCGGCGACGAGGTGGGCGTGATGCTCCACGAGGGGAGCCTCGCCGCCCGCGTCACGGCCAGGAAGGAGCACGATGACCGACCTCAAGTTTGAGGACTGCCTGGCGCGGCTCGAGCAGATCGTGACCGCGCTGGAGGCGGGGAACCTGCCGCTCGAAGACTCGCTGAAGGTCTTCGAGGAGGGTGTGTCGCTGGCGCGCCACTGCGCGAAGTACCTCGACGACGCCGAGCGCCGCATCGAGCTGCTCGCCAAGGACGAGAGCGGCGCGACGACGACCAAGCCGCTGGCCTGGGAAGAGGACGAGCGGTGAGCTTCGACCTCAAGGCCTATCTCGAGACGCGCCGGGCGCTGGTGGATGCCGCGCTGGACCGCGTGCTGCCCTCCGAGGACGCCGTGCCCGTCAACCTGCACCGGGCCATGCGCTACAGCGTGCTGGCGCCGGGCAAGCGGCTACGCCCCACGCTGGTCATCGCCGGCGCCGAGGCCGTCGGCGGCACCGCCGAGACGGTGCTCGACGCGGCGTGCGCGCTCGAGCTGATCCACGCCTACTCGCTCATCCACGACGACCTGCCCGCGATGGACGACGACGACTACCGGCGCGGCCGCCTCACCAACCACAAGGTGTTCGGCGACGCCATGGCTATCCTCGCCGGCGACGCGCTGCTGACGCTCGCCTTCCGCCTCGTCGCCGACAACGCCGCGCGCATGAGCGACCCGCGCATGGTCGCCCGGGTGGTGGCCGACGTCGCGGACGCCGCGGGGACCGACGGCATGGTGGGCGGCCAGGTGATCGACATCGAGTCCGAGGGCAAGGACGTCGGTCCCGATACGCTCGAGTACATCCACCGCCACAAGACGGCGGCGCTCATCCGCGTGTCGCTCACGGCGGGCGCCACGCTGGCCGGCGGCCGCGCGCAGCAGGTGGACACCATCCGGAAGGCCGGCGAGTCGCTCGGGCTCGCCTTCCAGATCGTGGATGATATCCTCGACGTGGAAGGCAGCCTCGCGGAGCTCGGAAAAACGGCCGGCAGCGACGAGAGGAAGAAGAAGGCCACGTATCCCGCGTACCACGGCCTGGAGGCCTCCCGGCACAAGGCCAGGGTGCTGATCGACGAGACGAAGCGCTTCCTGGAGCCGCTCGGGACGCCGGCCGAGCCGATCCGCGCGCTCGCCGACTTCGTATTCGAACGGAGGTCCTGAGGATGTCCGCGATCACCGGCGTCTACGGCCGCGAGATTCTCGACTCCCGCGGCAATCCCACCGTCGAGGTGGAAGTGCAGCTGGAATCCGGCGCCTGGGGCCGCGCCGCCGTCCCCTCCGGCGCCTCCACGGGCAAGCGCGAGGCCGTGGAGCTGCGCGACGGCGACACGCAGCGTTACGGCGGCAAGGGCGTGAGTCGGGCCGTGAGCAACGTCGAGGAGACGATCGCGCCCGAGATCGACGGCATGGAGGCCAGCGAGCAGGCGGCGGTGGACCAGGCCCTGCTCGAGCTCGACGGCACGCCCAACAAGTCGGCCCTCGGCGCCAACGCCATCCTCGCCGTGTCGCTCGCCGTCGCGCGCGCGGCGGCCGACGACGCGGGGCTGCCGCTCTACGCCTACCTCGGCGGGGTGGGTGGGCGCCTGCTGCCGGTGCCGCTGGTCAACGTGATCAATGGCGGTGCCCACGCCGACAACGGCATCGACTTCCAGGAGTTCATGCTGGTACCCGCGGGCGCCGACTCGTTCGGCAACGCCATCCGCATGGCCGTCGAGGTCTTCCACGCGCTCAAGGAGACGCTGCGGGAAAAGAAGCTCGGCACGGGGCTGGGCGACGAGGGCGGCTTTGCGCCCGCGCTCGGCAGCAACACCGCCGCCCTCGACTTCCTCATGCAGGCCATCGAGCGCGCCGGCTACCGCCCCGGCGACGACATCGCGCTCGCCCTCGACGTGGCGGCGAGCGAGTTCGCGCAGGACAACGGCCGCTATCGACTGCGCCGCGAGGGCATCACCATCGACAGCGAGGAGCTGGTCGCGCGCTACGAGGCGATCGTCGATCGCTATCCCGTGGTGTCGATCGAGGACGGGCTGGGCGAGGACGACTGGGCGGGGTGGGCGATCCTCACGCGCCGCCTCGGCGGGCGCGTGCAGCTCGTCGGTGACGACCTCTTCGTGACCAGCCCCGCCGTCATCCAGCAGGGAATCGCCAAGGGCCTCGCCAATGCCGTGCTGGTGAAGGTGAACCAGGTCGGCACGCTGACGGAGACGCTCGACGCCATCGAGCTCGCCAAGCGCGCCGGGTACGGCACCGTCATCTCGCACCGCTCCGGCGAGACGGAGGACACCTTCGTCGCCGATCTCGCGGTGGCCGTGAACGCCGGTCAGATCAAGACGGGCTCCGTCGCGCGCAGCGAGCGCACCGCCAAGTACAACCAGCTGCTGCGCATCGAGGAAGAGCTCGGCCACGCCGCGTCGTGGCCCGGGCGCAGCCTCTACTCCCGCACCGCCCGGTGAGCGGCCGCCCGCGCGCGCTCGGCGTCGCCGCCGTCCTGCTGGTGGCCGCCGGCCTCGGCGCGTACGGCGTGCGCGGCCTCATCAAGGTGTCGGAGATGCGCCGTGAGATGGACACGATGGAGCGCGACCTCGTGACGCTCCGCGCGCGCACCGAGGAGCTGACGAGGACCGTGGAGCGGCTGCGCAGCGACCCCGCCTATATCGAGAAGCTCGCCCGCGAGGAGCTCGGGTACGTGCGCGAGGGCGAGACCGTCCTGAAGTTTCCCTCCCAGACCAACAAGTAACTCCGGCGCATGGACTGGCTCTGGGGGACCGGCTGGTTCTGGTTCGGCGCGTTCGTGGTCGCCCTGCTCGTCAATGGCCGCGCGGCGTTCAAGCTGTTCCTGGACTGGAAGGGCATGCTGACGACCTGCCGCTTCGTCGAGGAGGCCTACGCGGGCCTCGACGCGCTCCCCGACGAGACCGCCCTCGAGCGCACCCACGGCGCGCCCGTGTTCCTGCACCTGGTGCCCGCGTGGGAGGAGCCGGCCATCGCCGGCACGCTGGCCGCGCTGCTCGCCTCTCGCTACCCGCACGGCCGGCTGCACGTGGTGCTCGCGACGAAGGCCAGCGAGGAGGCGGCGCCGCACCCCGCGATGACGGCGTCCACCGCGGAGCTGGCGCGGCGCTTTCGCGCGGGCCTGCCGTCGTGGCAGCAGAAGATGCTGTCCGTGGTGGCGATGCCCGGCGCCGGGCGCAAGGCGCATCAGCTCAACTGGGCGCTGCGCCCCGAGACCCTGGGCGTGACGCTCGGCGAGGGGTACGACCCGCGCCGCGTCTACGTCGGCGTGAGCGACGCCGACTCGCTGCCCGATCGGAACGTGTACCGCTGGATCGCCGCCCAGGCGCTGGCGGGACGCGCGGCGCCGGCCTATCAGGGCGTGACGCTCTCGCTGGCCAACTTCGCCGCCCACGACGCGCGCGGCCGCGTGTGCGCGATCCAGCAGTCCTCGATCTTCATCCGCGTGTCGATCGCGCGGCTGATCAACGAGGCACGCCGGGTGCGCTGGTTCGCGGCGCTGGCCGCACGCTCGCCGCGGCTGGCGCGGGCGATCCGTCCCGTGTTCGACTTCTGTTTGCGCCGCTCGCAGATCTGCCTGGGCCACAACCAGTTCGTGCGCCTCGACGTGCTGCAGGCCCTCGGGGGCTTTCCGACCGCGGGCGCCACCGAGGACTCCACCCTCGGCTACGCGCTCGGCGCGCGCGGCCTGCTGATGGCGCCGCTGCCGCTGCTGGAGCTGGTGGACCTGCCGGAGACGAAGGACAAGATGGTCCGCCAGAACGCGCGCTGGTACAAGGGCGTGCTCGACGACGTTGCGTTCCTCTGGCGCGCATGGCGCGCGGCGCCGACCGCGTTCAACGCCGCGCAGCTCTGCCGGCACGTCGGCAACAAGGTGGTGGAGTGGCCGATCGCCGCCGTGGTCTATCCCATCCTCGGCTTCCTCGGCTGGCACCTCGCGTACCGCTTCGCCGAGCACCCCGTGCTGTTCGCGCTCGGCATCGCCTTCCCGTCGATCTCGCTCGGGCTCACCATCTGGGTGGGCGGCATCGTGACGCAGGACCTGATCGAGAGCCTCGCGCCGTATTTTCCGCGCGCCGTCGACGTGCGGCGCACGACGCTCGGCCAGAAGTTCGTCGGCACCTTTCGCTGTCAGACCTACTGGCTGCGCGCCACGCGGGGCGCCTGGCGGGTGCTGTGGGCGCTGGTGACCACCGGACGCTTCGACCCCGCCAAGACCGACCGCGTCACCCGCTGACCCCGCCGGCGGTGTGAAAAATCTTCCCTATTGCGCGGGGGAAGGCTCCGCTTCAATTCTGAGCGGCACATGACGGCGCGGAGCCGGCTCGTGAGCCGCTATAGCCTCGCGGTGCTCGCCGTGCTGCTGGCGGCCCTGCTGCATGTCGCCCTCGACCCCGTGTGGGGCGGGCGCATCCCGTTCGTGCCGTTCTATCCCGCGGTCGTATTCGTTGCGTGGTTCGCCGGCATGGGACCCGGACTGCTGGCCACGGTCCTGTCGGCGCTCCTCATCACGCGCGCCTGGCTCGTGGCGCCGTCGGTCGGCGTCGAGGGACACGTGATCGCGCTGGCCTTCTTCGTCGGCGCCGGCATCACCGTGAGTCTCCTCGTCGCCGCGCGCGACCGCGCGCGCGAGAGCGTGGACCTGCTCCTGCATCACACGCCGATCGGCCTGGCCATCCACGACGCCGACTTCCGGTACGTGCGCGTCAATCACGCGCTGGCCGACATGAACGCTCTGGCTCCGAGCGCGCATCGTGGGCGCACGGTGCGCGAGGTGCTCGGCGACGCGGCGGCCGACCTGCTCGAGCCGCTGCTGCGCCGGGTCCACGCCTCGCGCCAGCCCGTCAGCGTGGACGCGCTGCGTGTGCCGTTGTCCCACGGGGCCTCCGAGGCGGAGGACAGAGGTGAGCGTTACTTCTCGCTGATCTACAGTCCGATCCTGGACGGCCTCGGGCGCGTGACGGGCACCACGGCGAGCGTGGTGGAGATCACCGCACGCGTGCGCGCCGAGCAGGCGCTCGACCACGAGCGCGAGCTGCTGCAGACGATCATCGACACGATCCCGGCCATGATCACGATGTTCACCCCCGATACGCGCGTGCTGCGGCTCAACCGCGAATTCGAGCGCGTGACGGGCTGGACGGCCGCCGAGGCGCAGCGCATCGACTTCTTGGCCGCCTGCTATCCCGATGCCGAGTACCGCGCCATGGTGCGCCGGCACATGGAGGCGCCGGCGCCGGGCTGGCTCGACCTCGAGATGACGACGAAGGGCGGCGGCATCGTGCAGACCTCGTGGTCCAACGTGCGCCTTTCCGACGGCTCGCGCGTCGGCATCGGCGTCGACATCACCGAGCGCAAGGCGCGCGAGGCCGAGCTGGTGGCCGCGCGCGCCACGGCGGAGCGCGCGAACCGCGCGAAGGACGAGTTCCTGGCCATGCTCGGCCACGAGCTGCGCAATCCGCTGAGCGCCATCGGCAGCGCGGTGGCCGTGCTGGAGCGCCTGCGCGTCGACGACCTGCGCGGGACGCGGGCCACCCAGATCATCGCCCGGCAGACGCAGCACCTCGCGCGGCTGATGGACGACCTGCTCGACGTCGGGCGCGTCGTGACCGGCAAGATCATCCTCGAGCCCCGTGCCATGGACCTGCTGGCCGCCGCGCGGCGCGCCGTGGCCACCCTGCGCGCGGCGGGCGTGACCGAGCGTCACGACGTCTCGGTCGACGGCCGCCCGGTGTGGGTGAGCGGGGACGCCACGCGGCTCGAGCAGGTCGTCACCAACCTCGTCAGCAACGCGCTCAAGTTCACGCCGGCCGGCGGCACCATTCGCGTCTGGGCCGGCGTCGAGGAAGGCGAGGCGGTGCTCCGCGTGAGCGACAGCGGCGTGGGCATGAGCCCCGAGCTGCTCCCACGCATCTTCGACCTCTTCGTGCAGGGCGATCAGCCGCCGGAGCGCGCCTCGGGCGGCCTCGGCATCGGGCTCACGCTGGTCCGCCAGCTCGTCGAGCTCCACGGCGGCCGCGTGGAGGCGCGCAGCGCGGGCGCGGGGCAGGGCAGCGTGTTCACGATCCGGCTGCCGATCGCGAGCGCCACCGTCGCCGACGGCGCCGGTGCGCGCCAGGCGCGCGTGGCGCCGTGCCGGATCCTCATCGTGGAGGACAACGCCGACGCGCGCGACATGCTGCTGGCGCTGCTGACGCTCGACCGCCACGAGGTCGTCACGGCCGTCGACGGGCCCGCCGGGGTCGACGCGGCGCTGCGTCTGCGGCCCGACGTCGCGCTGGTCGACATCGGATTGCCCGGCCTGAACGGCTACGAGGTGGCGCGCCGGATCCGCGCGACCGAGTCCGGCCGCGCGATCAAGCTGATCGCGCTCACCGGCTACGGGCAGAGCGAGGACATGCGGCAGGCACGCGAGGCCGGCTTCGACCTGCACCTCGTGAAGCCCGTCGACCCCGGGCGTCTCGACGAGGCGCTGCGCACGCTGCGGCCGACCGACGCTCAGCCCTGAACGAGCTCGCCCAGCGCGTCGACCAGCTCGTCCAGCCGACGTAGTCCCCACACCGCGAAGAGCGCCCCGCCGTGAGCTCCGTCCACTGCGCGCGCATCTGCGCCCGCCGGCGGGCGCCCGCATCCGGATATAATTCGGCTCACGGGAGGGTCACGATCGATGGCCGGAAAGAACGCCAAGCGCGTGCTGCGGGTTTCGAAGGAGACGCAGCCGTACCGCACCGAGCTGACGCCCGTCTCGTTCCTGCGGCGCAGCGCCTACGTATTTCCCGACAAGATCGCCGTCGTCCACGGCGACCGCCGCTACACGTACCGGCAGTTCGAGGAGCGCGTG
>Ga0070708_100004740_pt1 | contig 10714 bp, 10 predicted proteins | sample KBSK5503metaG_FD_65469 | JGI IMG/M metagenome (GOLD analysis project Ga0070708, IMG submission 65469) | Corn, switchgrass and miscanthus rhizosphere microbial communities from Kellogg Biological Station, Michigan, USA - KBS K5-50-3 metaG | ecosystem: Host-associated > Plants > Roots >... | reverse complement strand
CCTACGCCGTCCGGTTCGGCGGGCCCGCTCGCGCGCGCGTGGACGCCGCCCTGCGCGGGCTCGATGGGACCGGCGTCGTCGAGCGGCGCGGCGAGCGGGTCGCGCTCACCGATCGTGGCCGGTTCGTCGCGAACGACGTGTTCATCCGCCTGCTCAAGTAAGGTTTACCCGCATGCGAATTCTCGTCATCGAGGACGATCCGCAGACGGCCGAGCTGTTGGCCCAGGTACTCGAGGCTGATGGGCACACCGTCGCCGGCGAGGCCACCGGCGCGGCCGGGCAGCGGCGCGCGATCGACGAAGACTGGGACGTGATCCTCTGCGACATCGGGCTGCCCGATGTCACCGGCTTCGCGCTCGCGCGACAGCTCCGTCAGGCGGGCATCGAGGCGCCGCTCGTGGCGCTGACCGGGCACGCGACCGACGAGGATCGCAGGCTCGGCCTCGCCAGCGGCTACGACGACTACCTGACGAAGCCCATCAAGGTGAACGTCCTGCGCGAGGCCATCCGGGCGCAGGCCGTCGTGCCGCGACGGACACGTCCGCGCGCGGGCGCTTCGGTGAGGCCCGCGGTGACCGACATCACGCCGGCTGTGGCCGCCCGGCCGCGTCGCGGAGTGCTCGGCGGGCTCGTGGTCATCGCGCTCGGCGTGCCCTTCGTCCTCCAGCCCCTCGGCGTCCCGAACGGCGCGTCGTACCTGTTCATCGCGATGGGCGGCGCGTTCCTCATCTCGTACCTGCGCGGTCGCCAGTACGTCTACCTCATCCCGATGGTCACGCTCGTCTCATTCGGCGTCGCACTTCTGCTGCCGACGTGGGTCGCGATCCGGCCCGAGTCCGCGGCGCCCGCGTTCGTCGGCGTCATCGCGGTCGGATTCATCGTCGCGTTCGCCCTCGCACCCCAGCGCCGCTGGCCGCTCGTGCCCGCGGTGCTCCTCGGGGTCGTGGCTGCCGGTCGCTTCGTGACCGGCACGTCGCTCATCCCCGCGTCAGTGGAGCCGTACCTGGTGCCGGTCGTGCTCATCGGGGTCGGCGCCTATCTCCTCGCCGAGCCGCAGATCTGAGGCGCGCGCGGGTCGCCGCGGTCCTTGTCGCCGCCGGCGTTGCCGGGGCGTTGCTCGTCTGGATCGGTCCGCATCTTCCGATCCCCTCCGGCTCGCCGCAGTCCTGCGAGTCGGCTCCGCTGACCTTTTGCGCGACCCTCCCACCGTTCCGCTCGCCGGAGGCGGTGGCCGGCCGCCTCATCGACCAGGCCCGGCCGTGCGAGGACCCGTCGGCGCTCGCGTCGTTCTGCCTCGCGCTGCCGGCGGCGACCGGAACGACCGACACGGGGGTGCTCCTCGGACGGCGTCAGGACGCGTGCGCCCAGCTTGCTCCGACCGACGCTCCGGGCTTCTGCCTCGTGCCGCCCGCCGGCTCGGTCTCCGCGCAGGCGCTGCAGCGCGAGGTCGCGCTCGTCCTGCTGCGCCAGCGACTCGGCCCGACGTTCCGCCGGACGAGCACGGGCCCGGTGGACCTGTGGACCGAGAACACGATGTCGACCCCCGTCGCGGACGCCATCGGCGCCACCCTCCTCCAGGACACCGCGGCGGTGCAGGCGTACTTCGGCCGCCCGTTCGGCGATCCGCCGGCGGTCTTCCTCTTTGCCTCGCGGCAATCGTTCGCCGCCGCCCTGGAGCGCCAGTTCGGCTTCTCCGGCGAAACAGCCGCGCTCCTCGCCCGGCAGACCGGCGGGGTGACGCTCGCCGGCATCGACGCGGTCGCGATCAACGGGGAGAGCGTCCTGAATGCCGGGCGTTCGACGATCTTCCGCCACGAGCTGACGCACGTCGCGGTCCACCGGCTCTCGGGCGATACGGTGCCGGCGTGGCTCGACGAGGGCCTGGCGACGCTGGTGGAGGCGCGCGACATGTTCGGCGTCGACCGCGCCACCGCGCTGTCGATCCTCGCGAACGATGCCGGTGTCCTCACCATCTTCAACGACGACCGGTCGTGGCTCGAGCGCAACACCGAATACGGCGGGCACGCCTACGGCGTCGCAGCGGAGGCCGTTCGCGTCCTCGACCAGCGCATCGGACGAGGTGCCGTGGTCTCGATGCTCGAGCGGATGGGCGCTGGGGCACTCCCGAACAGCGCGATCGAGGACGCGCTCAAGGAGTCGCTGTCGCGCTTCGTCGTCGCGCTGCCCGCGCGGGCGCTCGGTGACTGCCGGCAGGGGCTGTTCCTCTCGGCCGGCCGTTCGGACGGCCTGCGCATTTGGCACGCCTACGGGTTCCGCCCACAGAGCAGCATCGCCGTCGCGGTCGACGGACAGGGGCAGCGCTACGGGTTTCGCGTGGTCACCGACCGTTACGGCGTCTACACCGGGACCCTCGGGACGCCGATGCCGACCGGCTCCTACGTCCTGCGCGTGAGTGCGGACACCGGCGAGCGCGCGGAGCAGGCACTCGCGCTTGGCGATCCGGCGTCGGTCGCGCAGCGAGGTTGCGCCCAATAGCGTTCGAATATGACGAGATCGATCGTCATCGGCTTGCGACGATCCGGAGAACGCGGTATGCCACTCGTCTCAGAGCGCATCGATAGGTGGAGGTTCCAATGGAACAGGGCAATCGCGGCGACACGTGGTCCGGATCGCAGCAGGAGCCGGCGTCGAGCTGGCCGTCACCGCTTCCGGGTTCACCTCCGCCGCCGGCGCCGATGCCCGCATCGAGCGGCACGAGCGGCGGCGGTCGCAAGAAGACCACGCGGAGCGGCGGCGGGCGGAAGAAGGCGACCGCGAGCGGCCGCAAGACGACGGCGCGGAAGGCCACGGGTCGCAAGACCACGCGCAAGACGACCGGACGCAAGAAGACCGTCGCGCGGAAGACGACCGGCCGCAAGAAGTCGACCGTCCGGAAGAGCACCGGCCGCAAGAAGACGACCGCTCGGAAGAGCACCGGCCGGAAGAAGACCACCCGCAAGCGCAAGTAGCCGGCCGCTGGCGCGACAAACGGGAAGAAGGAGCCGCCCCGTGGGCGGCTCCTTCGATCTCACTGCCGAGCGCGCCTAGTTACGCTTGCCGCGGCCCATCCCGGGCTTACGCCCGTGGTTCGCCTTCTTCGACCGCCAGCCCAGCTTGCCGGTGGTCTTCTGCTTGCGTTGGCCTTTGCTCATCGTTCTCCATTCCGTTCTGACCGGGGCGTACGGCTCCATCCGCCGCGGGCGCTGACCGTGGATTCCCGAAAAGACGGAGCTGCAGGGCGCGCGTCGGGGGCGCGATGAGCTCGGTCACGAGCCATTGTCCTATGACCGCGAGATCCGCGTCGGCCGCGAGCTGGAGCTTCAGCCGCGCCTGCTCCACGCGCCGGCGGATCGCCCGGGGATCCGCGCCGAGCAGGCGGGCGATATCGGCGAACGGCCGCTCGAGGACGTCGTGGAGCACGAACGCCGCGAGATCGGCGCCACGAAGCGCGTGGCGTCCCACCAGGTCGCGCAGCCCGGCGCCGAACAGCTTCCCGTCCGCGACCGCCTTGCGGATGGCGCTCGCCGGGTCTCCGTCCAGCTCCGCCACGCGCAGGAGCGCCGCGATCTCGGCCTCGGGGAGCTGGCGCGCCGCACCGAGGCTGCCGAGGAACCGCTGCACGACCGCGTCGGGAGCCTGATCGCCCGAGGTCTTCGTCGCGCGTGCGATCGCGCTGCCGAGCGCCTGCCGGAGGACGGCGAGGTCCGTGAATCGGACGACGTCGACGACCGCGGGAGAGCCGACGAGGATGCGTGAGACCGTGCGGTCACGCTCGGCCACGATGATCACCGGGATCCCGTGCTCGCGCGCGATCTCCACCTCGATGCCGACGCCGAACGACGGCGTTCCCCCGTACGCGATCACGAGCCCGCTCCGCGCGACCCGCGCGCGGTCGATCTCGTACACGCTCCGGGGATCGAGGTCGGGCGCGGCGACCGGGTCCGTCGCCCGATGCGGCAGGTACGGTCGCAGCCCGCACTCCGTGACGATCTCCGCCAGCAGCTCGTAGAAGACGCGCGCCCGCGCACGATCCGCGATCGCGGTGAGCGCGCCCGAGATGTACACGTCGGCCATGGACCGCAAATGATGCGTTGGCCGTCAAGTGGGGTTAGCGTTCTCGTCAAATGCCCGATCTACAGCTGGTTCACTACCTGAAGCGGGTGCCGCTGTTCGCGAAGCTCTCCGACGTGGAGCTCGCCGGGCTCGCCGAGCGGATGCGTCAGAAGGCGTTCAAGCGCGGCGACACGATCTTTCGCAAGGACGATCCCGGACAGCACTTTTACGTCGTGCTGGAAGGCGCGGTGAAGATCGCGCTGCCGGGCGAGTTCGGCCAGGAGGCGCTCGTCGCCCTCTTGCGCGGCGGCGAGTTCTTCGGCGAGCTCGCCCTCTTCGACCACGGCCCGCGATCGGCGACGGCGACGGCTCTCGAGGACACCCGCTGCGCGCTCCTCGCCGGTGACGATTTCCTGTCGTTCGTCGACGCGAACCCGGCGGCCACCAAGGTCGTCTTCGAGGCCCTCGCGAAGACCGTGCGACGGTTGTCGGACCGGGTGGAGGACCTCATCTTTCTGGACGTCCCGAGCCGGGTGGCCAAATATCTGCTGGATCTGGCTCAAGTGAACGGAGCCGGCGGAGCCGGAGAACTGGAGCTCACTCTGACGCAGGACGAGCTGGCGGCATTCACCGGCGCCTCGCGCGTCTCGGTGAACCGCGTCCTCGGCGACCTGGAGCGCCGCGACCTCATCAGCATCCGGCGGCGGAAGATCGCGATCCGCGATCCCGAGAAGCTCGCGAAAGAGATCCGGGTCTAGTGGCTCGCTCGCGGCGTCCCCTCGTGCTCGTGGTCGAGGACGATCCCGACCTCGGCGAGACGATCGTGACCTTCCTGAAGGAGGAGGGCCTCGATGCGAAGCTCGCCCGTGACGGCGACCAGGCCATGCGGCTCGTCGATCAGCTGTCGCCGTCGGTGATGATCCTCGACCTCATGATGCCCCGGCGCGACGGGTTCAGCGTGCTCCGCGAGCTGCGTGCCGATGGGCGGATCAACCGCCTTCCGGTGATCGTGGTCACGGCGATCTTCGGCCTGTCCGAACGTCTCTACGCCACCGAGCTCGGCGCCGCGGACTACGTCACGAAGCCCTTCGAGCTCGACGAGCTCCTGGAGCGCGTCCGCAACGTCTTGGCGTCGCGGGCCGACGAGCCCGCCGAAACGCAGCAGCTCCGCTCTTAGCCGAGCTTCGGCTGCGCCGCTACGCGGTCAGCTGGCTGGTGCAGTGCGGGCAGCGAGTCGCGGCCGCGAGGATCGTCATCCCGCAGAACGGGCAGGCCTTCTCCGCGGGGCCGGGCGGGTCGGGCTTGATCAGGGCCCTCGTGATGAGGAACACGACGAACGCGACGATCACGAACGCGATCACCGTGTTGATGAAGAGGCCGTAGTTGATCGTTGCCGCGCCGGCCTTCTGGGCGTCGGCGAGGGACGCGTAGCTGCCCGCCGAGAGATTGATGTACAGGTTCGAGAAGTCCACCTTGCCGAGGAGCATCCCGATCGGCGGCATGATGATGTCCTTCACCAACGACGACACGACCGTGGCGAACGCGACACCGAGGACGAACGCGACGGCGAGCGCGAGCACGTTCGACTTGACCAGGAAGGCGCGGAACTCGGTCCACACGGTGTTGTCCTCCCGTGCCGCGGCGCCCGCAGCCTTCCGCGACAGGGTGCGAGCCTACGACCTGCGGCACCCAGCGAGGTGTTCCCAGGCGGCCGCACGCGCGCCCGGCGGCTCGCGTTGACCGCCCGGACGAGGGCTGGTAGGCTTTTAGCACTCTCGAGGGGAGAGTGCTAAATTGACTGAAAACAACCAGGAGCGCGTGAGCGTGCCCGAGCTGGCGGACCGCCAGCGCGACATCCTGCGCGCCGTCATCCGCGAGTTCATCTCGACCGCCCAGCCGGTCGCCTCCGGCGCGCTCGTGCGCCGCTACGCGCTGCCGGTCTCGTCAGCGACGGTCCGGAACGAGCTCGCGGAGCTTGAGGATCTCGGCCTGCTGACCCACCCGCACACCTCAGCCGGCCGCGTGCCGACCGATCTTGGGTACCGGTACTTCATCGAGAGCCTCATGCCGGACACCGCGCTCCATCCCGACGAGCAGCTCACCGTGAGCCACCAGTTCCAGCAGGCCCAACGCGACAGCGAGCAGTGGCTGAGGCTCGCGGCCTCGACGCTCGCGCGGCTTACCGCCGAGGCGTCGATCGTGACCCAGCCGGCCGCGGCCGCGAGCGCGCTGAAGCACGTCGACCTGGTGCCGATCCAGGACCGCCGACTCCTGATCGTCGCGGTGCTCGACGGCGGCACGATCCGCCAGCAGCTCCTCGATCTCGATCAGCCCGCGTCCGCGGACGAGATCCGGGCGCTGGGGCAGCGACTCACGGACACGATGCACGGCGCGCACGCCGCGACGCTCGCCACGGCCGTGGAGTCCGAGAAAGGCGTCGCCCGCGAGGTCGTGCGGGCGGTGGCGCGGATGCTCACCGAGACCGAGAGCGCTCGCGCGAGCGACGTGTACTACGACGGGATCCAGAACATCCTCGCACAACCTGAGTTCGGCGCGGGCGATCCGGCGCGGCTACGCGGGATGGTCGCGCTGCTCGAGGACCGGACCCGGCTCGCGGACCTCCTCCCACCGGTCATCGGTGAGGGCGAGGTGCACGTCGCGATCGGCGCCGAGAATCGCGTCGAGCCGTTGCTCGACTGCAGCCTCGTGTTCGGTCGCTACGGCGGGACGAGCGGGGTGGTCGGATATGTGGGTATCGTCGGTCCGCGTCGAATGGACTACGCGCGCTCGATCGGGGCGGTCAGCTTCGTCGGCCGGCTCATGAGCGATCTCGTGCGCGTCGTCGAGGGGAATTAGGCAATGGACGACCAGCAACGCCGGGCCGAGCAGCTGCTAGAGGAGCGGATGAAGTCTCAAAAGCCGAAGCCGAATGGCGGCGGCACCGCGACCGAGACGGAGCCGGCAGAGGCCACCGACGAAACCGGGTACAAGGCCGACCTCCAGCGGATGGCCGCCGACTTCGCCAACTACCGCAAGCGCAACGAAGCCGAACGCGCGGAGTTCGCGAAGTTCGCGAAGGCCGACCTCATCACGAAGCTGCTGGACGTGCTCGACGGGTATGACCGGGCCCTCGCGAGCATGCCGGACGAAGTGAAGGGACAGCCGTGGGTCGAGGGGATGTGGCTCGTGGAGCGGAAGCTCCGTCAGATCCTCGACGCCGAAGGGCTCGAGCCCGTCGACTCGCTCGGCAGGCCGTTCGACCCATACGTGCACGAGGCCGTCGCGCACGTCGAATCGGAGCAACCAGAAGGAACGGTCATCGAAGAACACCAAAAGGCATATCGCCTCCACGACCGGGTCATCCGGCCCGCACTCGTTTCCGTGGCGAAGGCCAAGAACAAGGAGTAACGCACATGCCAAAGGTCATCGGTATCGATCTCGGGACCACGAACTCGGCCGTCGCCTACATGGAGGGGGGCGAGCCGACGATCATCGCGAACGCGGAGGGCGGGCGGATCACACCGTCGGTCGTCGCATTCACCAAGAATGGGGAGCGACTGGTCGGGCAGGTCGCGAAGCGGCAGGCCATCACGAACCCCGAGAACACGATCTACTCCATCAAGCGCTTCATGGGGCGTCGGTTCAGTGACCCCGAGGTGCAGCGCAGCAAGAACCTCGTCTCGTACAAGATCGCCGAGGCGTCGCACGGCGGCGTCGAAGTGGTCCTCACGGACGGCAAACGCCTCTCGCCGCCTGAGGTCTCGGCGATGATCCTCGGGAAGCTGAAGACCGACGCCGAGGCGTTCCTCGGTGACAAGGTCACCCAGGCCGTCATCACGGTTCCCGCGTACTTCGACGACAACCAGCGCCAAGCGACCAAGGACGCCGGACAGATCGCGGGCCTCGAGGTCTTGCGCATCGTGAACGAGCCGACGGCCGCGGCGCTCGCGTACGGGCTCGACAAGAAGAAGGACGAGATCGTCGCGGTCTACGACCTCGGCGGTGGCACCTTCGACATCTCGGTCCTCCAGCTCGGCGAAGGGGTCTTCGAGGTGAAGGCCACCAACGGCGACACCCACCTCGGTGGCGACGACTTCGACCAGCGGGTCATCGACTGGCTCGTCGAGGAGTTCAAGAAGGACCAGGGCATCGATCTGAAGAACGACCGCCAGGCCCTCCAGCGCCTCAAGGAAGCGGCGGAGAAGGCGAAGATCGAGCTCTCCTCGACGATGCAGACCGAGGTGAACCTGCCGTTCATCACGGCGGACCAGTCCGGTCCGAAGCACCTCGTGATCTCGCTCACCCGGAGCAAGCTCGAGCAGCTCGTCGGCGACCTCGTCGAGAAGACGCTCGGCCCGGTCAAGCAGTGCATGAAGGACGCCGAGGTCGATCCCTCGAAGGTGAACGAGGTCATCCTCGTCGGTGGCATGACCCGCATGCCGCTGGTCGTCGAGACCGTCAAGAAGCTCTTCGGCAAGGAACCCAACAAGGGCGTGAACCCGGACGAGGTCGTCGCCGTCGGCGCGGCCATCCAGGCCGGCGTCCTCAAGGGTGAGGTCAAGGACGTCCTGCTCCTCGACGTGACGCCGCTGTCGCTCGGCATCGAGACCCTCGGTGGCGTGGCGACGAAGCTCATCGAGCGGAACACGACCATCCCGACCTCCAAGTCGCAGGTCTTCACCACCGCCTCGGACGCGCAGACCCAGGTGGAGATCAACGTGGTCCAGGGTGAGCGCGAGCTCGCCGCGGACAACAAGAGCCTCGCGCGGTTCATCCTCGACGGCATCGCACCGGCGCCGCGTGGCGTCCCGCAGGTCGAGGTCTCGTTCGACATCGACGCGAACGGCATCGTGAACGTCCACGCGAAGGACAAGGCCACCGGCAAAGAACAGCACATCACCATCACCGCCTCGAGCGGCCTGGCGAAGGACGAGGTCGACAAGCTCGTCCGCGACGCGCAGGCCCACGCGGAGGAGGACCGCCGCACCCGCGAGCGGATCGAGACCCGCAACGAGGCCGACAACCTCGCCTACCAGTCGGAGAAGGCCGTTCGCGACGCCGGGGAGAAGCTCCCGGCCGACGTGAAGGCCGACGTGGAGGAGAAGATCAAGGCCCTCCTCGACGCGCTCAAGACCGACGACATGGAGAAGATCAAATCCGCGGCCGAGGCGCTGCGGCAGTCGTCCACCAAGATCGGTGAGGCGCTGTACAAGGCCGACCAGGCCGCGCAGTCCCAGCCCTCAGGGCAGCCCGAGCAGGAGCCGGCAGGCGCGACCGCCGGGAGCGACGGCGGCAAGAAGGACGACACCATCGAAGGCGAGTTCAAAGAGCAGAGCTAGCCGGACATCGATCTCGAAACAGGAGCGCGGCCACGACGGCCGCGCTCCTGTTCGTGTGCCGACGCCAGGTCGATGTCCCCGCGACGACGCCATGCCCGGAACCGCGGGACCGCCGTGGCTGTATGGGGGTCGATGCAGCGGTATCGCCGGTCAACGCTTGTTCTCTTGCTCGTGCTGGCCTCGTGCGGCGCGCAGGTCGCCGCGCCGCATGGCGACAGCCCCAGCGCGCAGCCGTCGGCAGCCGGCGAGCTCGCTCCGGACGCGATCTACGTGCGACAGTCCGGCAACGGCCAGACGGCGCTCATCTCGGTGATCGACGCGCGCAGCGGCGCGGTGCTCCGCGCGCTGCCGAACGGCGTCGTGTCGGCCGATCGATCGACGCTGTACCGGACCGAGGTGCTGAACGGCGGCAGTCAGACCCGCATCAGCGCAAGCGACCTCGCGACCGGCCTGCAGACGCGGGCCTTCACCATCGATGGCGCGTTCCGCACGCTCACGAACATCGAGGGGCCGGCCGGCCTCACCCCCGACGGCCGCTGGCTCGTGCTGACCCGCGACGCGATCAAGCTCGGCGATCGATGGGTCAGCGGCTTCACAGTCGTGAATCTCGCGGCGGGCGCGGTGTCGGGACGTGTCGAGCTCAAGAGCACGTCCACGTACGCCTACGCCGGCATCGCTCCGGACGCCGCGTCGTTGTTCCTCCAGGAGCAGGGCGATGCCAGTGTCCATCTACGGGTCTGGGACTTCACGATGTCCGGGTTCCTGCCCGACTCGGCCATCGGTGCGCAGTGGGATGGCCGGCAGGCCGGATTCGCGACGGCGCCGATCGCGACGCCGGATGGGAAGACCCTCGCGTGGCTCGACACCGGCAAGAGCTCCGCGCCGGCCGTGCGGGTGCTCGATCTCGTCACGAAGCGCGTCACGACCATCGACCTGCCGGACGGCCAGCGATCGGATGACTTCGAGAAGTATCTCCTCTGGTCGCTCGCGCTCTCCCGCGACGGGACCACCCTCTACGCGGTGAATCCTGCGCTCGGGTTCATCGACGAGCTCTTCCTCCGCGCCGGCCTGCTCAACCGGACGAACCGGATCAACGTGACCCGCGCCTCCGACGCCGCGCTCGCGGCGTTGGCGCGGTCGCTGTTCCCGGTCGCGGAGGCGAAGCGCTACATCCGCGGCGGCGCAGTCCTGTCGCTCGACGGCCGCACGCTATACGCGGCCGGCACCAAAGGCATCGCCGTCATCGACGTCGCGACGCTCGGATCGCGAGCCACGTGGGCGGCGGACAGCTCGTTCGACGGCTTCGCGCTCTCGCCCGACGG
>Ga0070708_100004738_pt1 | contig 10715 bp, 7 predicted proteins | sample KBSK5503metaG_FD_65469 | JGI IMG/M metagenome (GOLD analysis project Ga0070708, IMG submission 65469) | Corn, switchgrass and miscanthus rhizosphere microbial communities from Kellogg Biological Station, Michigan, USA - KBS K5-50-3 metaG | ecosystem: Host-associated > Plants > Roots >... | reverse complement strand
AGGACAGGTGGCCGCCGGTGGGGAACTTGGTCATGTCGACGCCGGTCTCGGCGACGGCGTCCTGGGCGGAGCGCCGCCCCTAGCCGGGCATGGATTCGGCCTGCTGGAGCTGTTCCTCATACGGGGCCAGCAGCTGCTCGATCACCTCGGTCAGCCGGGCGATCTCGGCGGTGACCCGGTCGATGCGCTCCAGCATGGTCTTGAGCAGGGCGGCGTGCCCGGCGGTGAAGAACTCCGCGCCTTCCACGGCGTGCTCCAGCTCGGTGATCTTGCGGCGGGCCCGGGCGCGGGCCAGCTGGGCGAGCACCTTGGGGTTGCGTTCCCCGGCGATCAGGTGGTCCATGATGTCCCGGCCGGTGACCCCGTGCAGGTCGGTGATGACCGAGGAGAGCTTGATCGCCGCTGATTCCAGCAGCTTCTCGGTGCGGTTCTTCTCCCGGGTCCGCTCGTCGGTCAGGTCCCGCCGGTACCGGGTGTGCAGCCGGATGATCCGGAACTCCGGGTCCGGCACCAAGCAGGACCGGATCGCGCCGCGCTCAAAGCACCGGGCCAGCCAGCTGGAGTCCGACGGGTCCCGCTTGGGCCGGCCGGGCAGGTTCTTGACCTGCCTGGCGTCGGCCAGGACGCACTCGAACCCCTCGGCCTCCAGCCGGTAGAACGGCCCCTTCCAGTAGTCGCCCGTGGCCTCCATCACCGCGGCGGGCACCTGCCAGCAGCGCAGCCAGTCCGCCAGCGCCAGCACCCCCCGCTTAGTCGCGGCGAAGCGGCGCGTCTCGGACGCCCGCCGCGCCGGGTCCTTGTCCGACGGCACCCGGATCGTCGCGTACAGCTCCGCCTTGCCGATGTCGATGCCGCACACCCGGTCCCGGTACAGCGGCTCGTCGGTCACCTCTTCCATCGTCCCTGCCTTCCGTCCTGGACGGCCAGCGCGCCAGGGCACTAGCCTGCGAGAGCGGTACCGCCCGGGGAGCCGGGGGCGTCGGCAGAAACTAGCCCGCGTGCTCGAAGCGACAATTAACGGCCCCTCAGGTTCCGGCTCCCGGCGTCAGGCTGACCCGCGGCCTCATCCGCGACCAGAGAAGAAACGACGTCACGGGCGGTACCGTCGGCTATTTTCCCGCCGGTACGGCGCCGCGCGCAGCGGCATCGGGGGCTGACCTGAAATAGCCCGACCCATGTGGACCCTGCCAGACAAAACCGCTCTGCATGGTAAGGAAGAGCTCCGCGAGAGGGCTGCGGATTCGAGCCCGGCGAATACCGGGTGAAGTCCGTCGGCCGCCAACGTCGATGCAGGCGGGAAATTGGAGGGGAGCGGTCTGCGGGACCGCCACACCGACATTAGCGGCCTGCGCGCTCATCCCGTCTTCCGCGTCGAGCAGGCTGTGGGCTGCCAGTCGGCAGCGGAAGAGCTGGAGTGTGCGGTGTGGGCGCATCTCAATGCGAGCCGGGCGTGGTGGGCTGACGGTAAGGACGGCATTCGAGGAGGCGGACCGCCGGTACGGGTCGTCTGGCGGCTTGCTGACGGGCGGGTCGACCTGGCAGCCCAACTCGCCTGGACGAGCGGCCGGATGAGCGGGGCGAGGCGGACAAGCCAGCCGCCTCCCCTAGCGGTAGAAGCAGGAGTCGTCGAACCCGGGCCTAGCCACGCCTGCGTCCCCTCCTCACGCCAGGAGAAGTCATAGATGGAGCGGTCTTCGACCGTCCGACGGCCTGCCCTCTCTGAAGCGTTGCAACTCGGCCAGCACGGCGAGCTCTGCGCGCAATCCGGGCTAGCCGGTCGGGGCCGCAGCGACCTGGCCACGGCCTCTGCCGCGATCTCAATCGGCGATCTTTGGCAAATGCAGGGCGAAGTTCAGCAGCCGGACACATCTCGGCAGGTCAGGAGAGGTATGGCAGCGGTCTGTAAAACCGTCGGCTACCCGACCGATTTTCGCTTCAGTATCGTAATGCGGGTGATGTTTGCCAGAAGGACCGGGCGTGCCTGCCGAACGCCGCGCAATCGCGAAAGAACAACGAAGAACAAGGCATGAATGCTGGAGGACTGTGGTCCGGGCGATCTGAGTTATGCGGCGCCGAGGCCGGGGCGGGAGCGCTGCATCCGGCGGCCGGTGCGGCCGTCGAGGATGTCGGGGTCCCGGCGAGGCGTGATGACCGCGTCGTGTGTCGCGTACCCCACTCGGAGGACCACCTGGGGATACTCAGCGAACGGCGACGGCCAGGGCAGCCGGCGCCTGCCGGAATCGCGTCCGGCACCCGGCAGCGGCTGCGAGCGGCTATCCGCAGCCTCAGGTAGCCGGGGATCGCGGCGGGGGAATTTCAGCAGTTGCGCTCCGGCTTCCGGCCCGGGGCTTTCCGGGCTCTCGGGGCTTTCCGGGCTCTCGCGAGGCCCGCCCTGCCGGGACCGGGCATCGTGCAGCTCGAGCGGCTGGGTCAGGAACGACGCTGACACTCCGTAGCGCGTCGCGGTCAGCAGGGCGTGCTGGAGGGCCTGGCCGGCGCGCAGCCAGTCAAGCGGCCTGTCGCCGTCGGTTGACAGCACCATCAGTTGGGGCTGGCGTTCGAAGCGCGGGGTCTCAGCCTTAGGGCGGTCGTCTTGCCCGCCAGGAGCCTCGGCCTCATCAGCTCCCTCCGTGCCGGGGTTAGTGCGGGGCCGGAAGTCCCGGATCGGCGCATAGCCCCTCCGCCGGCCGAGGTGCCGCCAGAGATGATGATCTTCGCCGAACGTGCCGGGCGGGCCGAAGGCAGCGGCTGGCACCCCGCTGTCGCCGGCGTTCGTCCACTGGTCGAGATCCGGCTGGTAGCCCTGGCCATCTCGCTGTTCGCGGTCCGCGCCGTGAGCCGCGCGCAGCCATGTCCTGACCTGGCGCCGGCCGAGCACCCGCAGGCGGCCCTCTTCCCTGTCGGCGGCATGCTGCATGGCCACCAGGACGGGAGCCGGCACGGGATGACGGTCATCGTATGGCCAGCGGTTGGTGTGGCGTCGCGGAATCGCGTCGTAGAGTTCCTGTTCGGTGACGGTGGGCCGCTTAATCCGGCCCGTCACGATCTCGACCGACGCGAGCACCAGCGGGCCGGAATCGCCGGGGAGCAGCCACACCGCGAGGTTGTGGCCGGTCACCCGGATGGCCAGCCGCAGGTTGTATAGGGCGGCACCACAGCTGATGATGAGCTCGCGGCGCAGGGCAGGGGACACCGGGAGCCGCCCGTTCCCGTTCATGGTGAATTCGGTGTCGGCGCCGTCGCCGAACCTGGCGCAGATGTCGATGCGGTCGTCGGCGACGATCCGGAAATACCAGGGCTGGGTGTTGTGGACGGACGGCGCCCGCTGAACGGGTTCAAGCAGCCGGTAGACGCTGTCCTCACCGGCGAACGGCTTCAGCATCGGGCATCTCGGCTCTGACCGACGGCCTGTGCGAGTTGTGCCTCGCCCGCCCCGGCGGCTTGCCTGGTCCGGGTGTAAGGAGCGCGGGTGCCGAAACCGGGACGTGCCTTGGCCTGGCGTTTGGCCAGCGTCGTGTTGCTGATGACCGCCCCGCCGGCCAGCCTGTCGTCTATGTCCTGGTCCGTCAGGCTTTGCGCCGGGGCTTCATTTTCGAAATGAACGACAGGTGGAGTGCTCACGCCGCACCACCTTGGGGTGTCGCGGGCCCAGCCAGATCCGCCCTGACTGCCAGGCGCACGGTCACCTCGGCGCGGATCTCGCGGTTGCCGGAGAGGATGGCGTTGCTGCTGCTGTAAAAAGTGGTCACGGGTCATCGCCTTTTCGCAAGCCTGGGGCCGATCTCCGGCCCACATCCGCACAGAGACGCCAGAACGGGCCCTTGATACATTCCCTTTGCCCGCCAGGGGCGTGACGTGCGGCCCGTCGTCACCTCACAGCCGCAGCCACGCACGGCACCGTCAGGGCAGCTCCCCCTACTCCCCCGACGTGACGATCACCGTCGCCGACGCGGATCGTCACGTGGACACCAGGTAGGGCTGACGTAGGCCTAGCCGGAGTTTTAGTTGATCATGGTTTTGTGGGGTCGGCCGGGTTGCCGGCCTGATGAGTTTACGCAGGTGATGTGTCCGCTACCTGTTGGACTAGTCGCCGGTAATAGTGTATGACCTAATGTCATGGCGAGCCTGTACCCGAAGAAGATCGGCGGGAAGACGTACTGGTACCTGCGGGAGATGGGACGCGTCGACGGCAAGCCGAAGATGATCTCCGAACGGTACCTGGGCACCGCCGCCGACATCGCCGCGGCGATGGAGACGCGGGAGGCGGCAGCGCTGCCGGAGCGGACCCGGCACCTGGCCTTCGGGGATGTGGCCGCCGGCTGGGGAATCCTGGAGGACCTCGGGGTCGCCGCGGTTATCGACGAGGTGACCGGCTCCCGCCCGGCCGGGGCCCGGCTGTCCGCCGGCACCTACCTGGCGCTGGCGGCGCTGAACCGGCTGGTCGCCCCGTGCTCGAAGGCCGCGTTCGCGGACTGGTGGAAGACCACGGCCGGCGACCGGCTGGCCAAAATCCCGGGTCCGGCGCTGGATCACCGGTACTTCTGGGATGCGATGCACGCCGTCACCTTGGAGCAGCTGGAGGAGATCTCCCGCGCGATCGCGGTGCGGATCGTGGCGGCGTCCGGGGTGGACTGCTCGTCGGTGGCGCTGGACATGACGAACTTCGCGACGTTCATCGCGACCGCGAACGGCAAGGCGCCGATCGCGCAGCGCGGCAAGGCCAAGCAGAAACGCTCCGACCTGCGGCTGGTCGGCCTGGGCCTGGTCGTCACCCGGGACGGCGGGATCCCGCTGACCTGGCACGCCTACCCCGGCGACCGGCCCGACGTCACCCAGTTCCCCGCCATGGCCGGCCAGCTGCTGACCCAGTACGAGGCGGTCACCGCCGCGGCCGGGGTCCCGGCCGCAGCCGCGGACATGACGGTGGTCTTCGACGCCGGGCAGAATTCCGAGGCGAACTTCGCCCGCCTGGCCGGCGCCGGGCTGCACTACATCGGGTCAGTGCCTGCCTCGGACTGCCCGGACCTGACCGCCCTGCCCGCCGCCGCCCGCAGCCTGGTCGATCAGGACCGGTTCGGGGACCTGACCGCCTGCGACACCCGCCGGGAGGTCTACGGCGCGAAGCGGCGGGCGATCCTGACCCACTCCCCGGAACTGCACGCCGCCCAGGCGGCCGGATTCACCGGCACCACCTTGGCCAAGGCCGGTAAGAAACTCGACGAGCTGGCCGCCACCCTGGCCCGCGGCCGCACCCGACGGCCCAAGGACAAGGTGGAAGCCGAGATCGAGGCGATCACGGCCAAGCCCTGGGTCCGCCGCGTCATCACCTGGCAGCTCACCGGAGACCAGCCCAAGGACCTGCGCCTGGCCTGGCGCATCGACCCCGCCGCCCGTGCCGCCCTGGAAGAAGAGATCTTCGGCAAGCACGTGCTGATCACCAGCCACGACGACTGGCCCGCCGCCGAGGTCATCGCCGGCTACCGGTCCCAGTCCGAAGCCGAGTTCTCCTTCCGCCAGCTCAAAGACCCGCACGTGGTGTCGTTCTCCCCGATGCACCACTGGACCGAGCACAACATCCACGTCCACGTCTTCACCTGCGTCCTGGCCCTGCAGATCGCCCACCTCATGCGCCGGAAGGCCGCCCTGGCCGGGCTGCGGATGTCCGTCCGCGAGCTTCTCACTCAGCTCGCCGGAATCGGCGAGACCGTCCTGATCTACCCCTCCACCGGCGGGCGGCCCAAAGCCCGCCGCATGACTACCGAGCTGACCGCAGACCAGCACCAGCTCTGGGAAATCTTCGGACTAGCCAAGCGGGCACCCCAGAGTTAGGTCATACGCCAAAACGGGCACCGGCAGCCCACCTGACCAGCAAAGACAGTCAGCCAGCATCAAGATCATCTGAAACTCCGGCTAGACGGTAGTTAAGGCCCGCTCTGTCAAGGCCAGCCACAGGGCCCCTGGCTTGTCACGGCCATAGTCGCTGGAGCTGAGCCAGGAACACGGGGTTCGGGGCTGCCGGGCATGCTCGGTGTTGAGGTCGATCTCGTATTCCGTGCCGTCCAGCCCGAAGCGAACCGTCCCCTCGGCGGTGCTGCCGTCGATGTCATCGATAAACAAGGTCTGCACCTTCTGGGCCACGGTTGCTCCATTCCAGTTGCTGACGGGTGCACCATCCTAGACACTGCAGGCTGCACAAGCGCAGCCGCACCCCCGGATGAAGCGGCAACAGGTGCTAGCGCCTCGCCTGCTCCTGTGTTCTCACACACCAGCGGGTGCTTTTAGTAGCTTCGCTCGAACAGATGGCGGATCAGCGGCCGGCCGTAATGGCGGGACCGGAAAGCGCTGAGCCTGAGGGGCGTTTTGAGGGGCAGAATGGCGCCCGGCGATGCTGATTAGAGCTCGTCTCCGCTTGCGTGCGCCAGCGTATTTGCTGGTCAGTGGCTATACCAGGGGCGATGAGACCGCTCGGCGGTACATGGTAAGGAGAAGGTCTACAGTGCGAATCCGTAACGAGGCTCCAGTTCAGAGAAATAATTCGAACGTATCGAACAGGCCTTGGGGGCCATTCCGGGGGCCAAGCGTACCCCGTTTGCGGATCCTTGCTCACAGCGGATGTTGCCCTGTCCCGTCGCATGTGAGTCAGGCGTCGGGCGCCTGAGTCATCAACTCGCCTGTCCCGCCAAGGTGAGTCACTGGTGCGGATCGTCCCGAGCCGCTGCCGCTCGGCCATCCCTGGAACCTACCCGGAACCATACATGCCAGCCGCGGCGCAGCTCTGCGGGGCATTGCCCCGCGGGCCTATGCGGTTCGGGCGGCCCGGCCGTTAACCTGCTCGACTGCGGCGAGGATCATCGGCGTGGCGCGGGGATTGACCGGCTCACCAGGTGCCCTGGTCCGTAGCGGTGGTGGATCTCGGCGAGCCGCCGCTCGACCGGCACAGGTTCGCCGTCCGGGCTGGTGGTCATGTCGCAGAAGGTCAGCGCGCTGCCAAGGACGTCCGGCGGGGCTCGAACTCGCGGCCCAGGACGCCGGCGAGTCAGCGTTCTGCGGCTTCGATGATGGCGCAGAAGTGATGGGGCGAACAGCCGGCACAGCATGGCGTCGGCGTGCTGGGCGTCGCGCAGGTACCGGGCGCCGTCGAGGGCGTGCAGGCCCGTCACGGCCAGGCCGGGTGCGTAGCCGATCTCGTGCAGCCACGCGGCGGCTTCCAGCAGATCGGCGTCAGCGCCGAGAACAGGGCCAGGGTGCGTGCCTGCGCGACGCCCCGGACGTGCGCCCATGCGATCTAGACGAGGCCAGGCAGATGCTCCGCGCCGGAGTCAGCCCCGGCGACGGGGTGGACCGCCCTTCGGCTGGTCATGCTGGTGGCTGACCGCGGCGGCTTGGACGGGCTGCGCGCCCGCGCCAGCGCGCAGGCTCATGCCTCGCCGTCTGCCGGTTCGCGTGCCGGGTCCGGGCTGCTGGCGGGCTCCCTCGCTGCTTGTGTTCCGGCCAGGTCGCGGCGGAAGACCTGTCTGGCCTGCTCGTAGCCCTCGGTGTAGTTCGGGAGCTTCTCGACGAAGTAGTTGAAGTAGCCCAGCGGGCGGTGCAAGGTAATGGGCTCGATCCGGATCGGCCCGCGGGGATCGTCTCGCCGGGCCGCCCGAAGACCGGCTACTTCGGCGGCGAAGGAGGTGTTGAGCGACATCTCGGTGGTGAAGTCCTGGACCTCGAAGTAGTTGCCAGGGGGGCGGGCCTGCCAGGCGCTGGCCTGGGGCTTAATGGCGTAGATGACATCGCAGCCGGCGAGCTCGGACATGATCAGCTGGCGCTGGTAGGCGCCATCGATGGCGGTCTGGCCCTGGTAGCGGTTGGAAAAGCCGTACAGGGTCAGCCATAGCGCCGACCGCACCGCGTCGGCGTCGACCGGCCGGTACTCCGTCGAGATGTCCTCGCCGGGGATGTCGTGCGGGCGCACCTGCCCGGGGGAGATGCCGAGGAAGCCGAACGCGGCCTGGTTGCAGAAGACCAGCTCCCGCCCGCTGCTGAGGGCGTAGGCGTTGAACGCCACCGGCGTGCTGGCCCGGCTCAGGTCCGCGGCGATCTGGGCGAAGAACTCCGGCGGGCGGTCGGGCTCATATAGCTGGGCGGGGAACAGGCGGTCGAGCAGGTCCCGCAGCGGCGGCCCCGACGGCGGGGCGAGCCATCTCGCCCACCATGAGGCGTAGGCGGGCCGGAAGACTCCCGGGTCGCCCAGCACGGCGACCTGCAGGGCACTGGCGCCGCGCACCGCCGCGGCCTGCCTCTCCACCTCGACCCGGATCCCGCCGGGATCGGTCAGGAACAGGCGGGTCCAGAAGATGGCCCCGCTGGTGCAGGTGATGATGTCCGGCGCCAGGCCGCACTCGTGCGCCGCGGTCAGCACGCCGGCATCATGGGCGTTGAACCCGCCGACGCCTCCCAGGGCCATGGCCACGACCGGTCTGCCGTTCACATCCCACCTCCACGCCAGCGTAGCGCTGGGCGAGGCGAGCCCAGCCCGGCCTCGGCGATTCTGCGCAATGATCATCGGCCTGGCACCGGAGTACTAACCTCCGGGGCTATTGCGGAACTGTCAGTCGCGGTAAAGGCTTGCTGGTATCGAGGAAGAGCACGCCCGGTAGCATTAGCCGGACATTGTCACGTGGTGGCACGCTGACCTAGTCAAGCGCCCGCGGTCGCCTTCGGCGTGTATACCAGGACCAGAACGTCGCTGGCGTTCCAGCTGGCTGCGGTCAGCGTCCTGGACGCGACGAGGACGCGCGGCCGCCGTCCCGCTCAGCGTGCCCGGACCGGGGCTCCGGTCAGGTTGGCGAGCCTGCGGGCGAAGGCCGGCCCGGACACCAGCCACGGATGCCCCGCGCGGGTCTCGACCACGCCCTGGTGCACCCAGCTGGCCACTTCGGTGAGCGCGCGCAGGCAGACGACGGCCTGGTGCCATCGCAGCGCGCCAGGCTCGATTGTCGCGGCCGCCTGGCGCTGGTAGCCGCGGAGGAACCGGCGGGCCAGCAGCCGGCCGAACACCCGCACCAGCGGCCGCTGCCAGCCTGGCACGCGCAGCGGCGGCTCGCTGAGCAGCAGGGCGGTGAAGGCGACGTCGTGCGCGCGCGGCGCGAGCAGCGCCGTGCTCCAGTCGAGCACGGTCACCCGGTCGCGGTCGGCGAGCAGGTTGAACGGATGCAGGTCACCGTGGCAGATGACGTCCGGGGCCGGCCGGGGCGGGTGATCAGTCAGCCAGCGGGCGGCGTCGGCCAGGTCCGGCCGGCCGTACTCACCGGCGAACCGGGCCAGCGCGCCGAGCAGGCCGGGCACCGTGACCGGCGCCTCGCGGACCTGCTCGAGCTCGCCGCGTACGAGGCCGGGGTCGAGCGCGTGCAGCCGCGTCATCGAGGTGGCCAGCAGGTCCGGGATCTGGCGCAGCAGGCCCGGTAGCTCGGCCGGGTTCAGCCCGCCGTCCAGGCCGGACAGCGCCGACCCGCCCGCGACCCGGTCCATGACCATAAACGCGCGGCCGAGGCCGCTGTCCGGGCCCCCGGCCGCGCGCACGAGCGGCGTCGGGAACCCCGCGGCGGCCACCGCGCGCTGCACGATCGTCTCCTTGCGCGCCGTGTCGGGGTCGGGCATCAGCCGGGCGACCAGCTCGGCAGGCCAGCCATCCGGCGGATTCGCCAGCGAGAACGACAGTAGCTCGGCCCAGAAGCCGCCCCGCAGCGGCTCGGGCCCGCGCGCGTACTCCAGGCCCGGCGTGCCGGCGGTGCTGCGCAGCACCCCGATCAGCCGCCCAGCTATGTCAGTGTCAACCGTCACGGTATTTACCGTAACAGTTTTTTTTGATACCGTCTAGCCGTGGCTTCCGTGACTGAGACCGGCGAACCGCTGACCATCGACGACCTGGCCCGGCGGGTCCAGCTGCCGGTCCGCACCATCCGTGAGTACCACACGATGCGCCTGCTGCCACCGCCCGAACGGCAGGGGCGCCTGGGCCTGTACCGCGACCGGCACGTCCAGCGCCTGCGGCTCATCGGACGCCTGCAGCGCCGCGGTTACTCCCTAGCCGGGATCCGCGACCTGCTCGGAGCCTGGGAGAGCGGAACGAACCTGGTTACCCTGCTCGGCGTCGACCAGAGCCAGGCGGCGCTGGACGAGACGCCGCTGCGGCTGACCCGGGCGGAGCTGCTCCAGCGGCTGCCGGCGCTGGACGACCCGGCCGCGCTCGGCCGGGCCAGCCGGATCGGCCTGGTACGCCCGCACGGTGAGGACCACTTCGCGGTGCGCAGCCCCGCGCTGCTCGGCCTGGTGGCCGACTGGGTCCGGGCCGGCGTCCCGCTCGGCGAGGCGCTCGGCCTGATCGAGGTGCTCGCCGATGACCTCGGCGCGCTGGCAGGCAAGCTGGCCGACCTGATCGTCGACCGGATCCTGGCGCCGGTCCCGGCCAGCACCCGCGCCGGGCAGCTGCCCGACATGCTCCGGCGCGGCCGGCCGCTCCTGCTCCAGGGCGTGGCCAGCACGCTGGCCGACCGGCTCGGCGCGGCGCTGGCCGAGCGGGCCGGTAACGCCGGCGACGGCGGCCGGCTCAGGGCCGCGCTCGAGGAGGTAAGCGTAGGTGTGATCGCGGATTCCGCGGGGACGATCCACCGGCGAGGAGACGAGGGATGAGCATCGCGAACACCGAGCAGGCCGAGCACTGGAACACCGGC
>Ga0070708_100004737_pt1 | contig 10718 bp, 9 predicted proteins | sample KBSK5503metaG_FD_65469 | JGI IMG/M metagenome (GOLD analysis project Ga0070708, IMG submission 65469) | Corn, switchgrass and miscanthus rhizosphere microbial communities from Kellogg Biological Station, Michigan, USA - KBS K5-50-3 metaG | ecosystem: Host-associated > Plants > Roots >... | reverse complement strand
CGGGAACGTCGCCCTGCGGGTGCCGAATGCGGCGATTCCGATCGCGGTGGTGACGGCGGCGGGGATTCCGATCACGGCGACTTCGGCGAACCTGAGCGGCGAATCAGAATGCACTAGCGCGGAAGAGGTAAGAGAACAGCTAGGGGTGCGCATTCCGATTATTGTTGACGGCGGCGCGTCTCCGCGCGAGATTGCCTCGACGATTGTTGATCTCACCGATGAAGAAGCCCGCTGGCGGATTTTGCGCGAGGGGGCCATCTCGTCGCAGGAGATTTCGGAGTTCTTCGCGAAGGGGTGATCGCGACGGCCACCAAGCGAGCGCTCTTCTGGACCGCGGTCATGGCTGTCGCTTTTATCATAGCGACTCTGGCTTCCACAGTTCATACCATTGTTCACGATTCCCATCAGCAGCAACTGCATCCAGCCGACGCCATTATTGTTTTTGGTGCGGCGGAATATGATGGGCGTCCGTCTCCGGTACTGCGGGCGCGGCTTGATCATGCGAATGAGCTGTATCGCAAGGCGCTGGCTCCGGTCGTGATTACTACAGGAGGCGCAGCTGCTGACCCGAATTTCAGCGAGGGAGGGGTGGGGCGCGATTACCTGATGCACAAGGGAGTGCCAGAACCGGCGCTGATAGCGGAGACTCAGGCGTCCGACACAGCGGAGTCGGCGGAGCGGGTGGCGGTAATCATGCGCGCCAATCATATGCGAAGCTGCATTGCGGTGAGCGATGCGTATCATGTGTTTCGCATTCGCAAGCTGCTGGAGCACGAGGGGGTGCAGGTCTTTCTAGCACCGAGGCCAGACTCGCGGCCGAAATCGGTTTGGCAGCGAGGAGTGGCGCTGCTGCGGGAGAGTGGGAGTTATCTGGTGTGGCGGGCAGGGATCCGGGGCTGAAGATCTTTTACCACAGAGACTCAGTGGCACAGAGAAAGCAAAGGCAACTTCTGCACGGATCAGCACGGAAAAGCCTCTCCGGAAAAACCGGTTTCTTTCTTCCTTGCTGTGTCTGAATCCGCGCAAATCCGGGGCTGCGCTTTTCTCTGTGCCTCTGCGTCTCTGTGGTGAACTGGGTTCTTACCAACCCATCCTTTTTCTCAACTCGGTGACGTGCGCGACGTGGTGTCTGCCGTGCCAGGCGTAGAGCGCGAGATTTTTTCCCAGTGAAACAGCCCCCAATTCTGGATGGCGGAAATTTCGCTTCCAGTCTCCGGAATTCAGCGATCGCAGCAGTTGTACCCAGCGAGCGTGCAGCGAATCGAGCATTGCCAGCGAAACCTCTACAGGGGTGAATTGCGTGTCGGCTAGCTGCGCCCACCGGTCTTCTGCATAGGGCTTGATGGTGGGCTCGTCTTCGGTTAGTGCTAGCTTGAAACGGATGTAAGCATTCAAGTGGCTATCGGGGACGTGATGGGTGACTTGGCGTACGGTCCATCCTCCATCGCGGTAGGGGGTGTCTAACTGCTGGGGGGACAATCCTTCTACCGCGGCCCGAAGCTTCGTGGGAGTTTGCTCGATGCTGTCGATCAGTTGGTTGCGCTGGTCTTCTGTGGGAGGGCCTTCGAAGTGGAATTTGCCGATGGGGTAACGCGCGTCGGACATATTGGCTCCTCGATGCGGTTGCTGAATAGATGAGGGGATGTTAGTCGGGGCCTCAGGTTTTTTTCTTGCTATTTCGCTCCCTGACAGGCGTGGCGGTGTTTCGGTTGTGGTCGGCAGTTCTCAAATGAAGCGCCTGGGCCTGCGGCAAGGAACAGCCGAGGATGGGTGTCCCCACATTCGCACGTTCTTTAGGCGATCTGAAAGGCTATCAGTGCGGCAATGGCGGTTGAGGCGAAATTTACCGCGTTGTTGCCCAGGAATCCGCGGCGTTCTAGGGTGGCACCGAGAAGGCTGTCGGCGAACATGCCGAGTATGCCGGCGGCGGCGCAGATGGGGGCTAAGCGCGAGGGAACGACGCCGGTCAGGCTGACGGCGATCGCGGCTCCTACACCCGCAGCGGTGCCAGCTAAGGTGATCGCGCCATCAGTTCCGGCGGGGACGGGCTTCCAATTTGTAACCAGACGGGGAACGTCGCCGACTGCTTGGCCTATTTCGCTAGAGACGGTGTCGGCGGCAGCCTCGGCCAAGGCTGCTCCTAAAGCCATCAGCAGCCGGGGATCTCGCCACACGGTTGCGTACAGAATCGCGCAGAAACATGCCACGCCGAGATTTGCAAATACCTGGGATGCACTTCTTCCGGCGCGACGTTCGGCTGTCCCTTGGCTTTGTTTACGACCGTAGCCCACTCGGGTGGATAGCCAGGTAAGAATGAAGACTGCCAACAGGGCGGCGAAGCCGCTGGGCCCGGCAGCGACAAGAAGGGCGAAGCAAGCCAGAGATCCGGCGATAGCACCAGTGGCAGTTACGCCGCGAACAGCCCGGCCAAAAGCCGCAAAAATGAGCGAAATGAAGGCTGGAATCCAGAATTTTCCCAGCAACCGGCTTGGCAGCAACCTCGCAATGTCAGCTAAGTTACTCATTGCAATGCGCAAATGCTTGGTATGGCACGGTAGAGTCGCCCGCCTACCGTATGCACCAAAGGGGTAAACACCATCCCTAGTTGTTGTACGGAGGTTACGGCCAGATATCCGGCTTTAAGTTTCGATAACTGCACAAAATCTGGTGCATAAAAACCAGGAAGTTGGTCTAAACTGACTACCCGGTGCGCTCTGGCGCGCTCTAAGAAATAGTTTGCGGGTAAAACGATTGTGGAGTGAACTATGGCGGCCTCCGTGTGGTCTGGATATCTTACTTTCGGCTTGATCTCGATGCCGATACGTCTGTTCTCCGGCGCTCGCAGTTCGGGCATTTCCTTCAACATGCTGCACCGCGATGACCTGCAGCGGGTCAAACAACAATACTATTGCCCAGCGGACAATCGCGTGGTGGAGCGCAGCGAGATTGTGAAGGGGTTCGAGTATCGCAAGGACGAGTATGTGGTGATTGATCCCGAAGAGATCAAGAAGATCGAGCCCAAGACCGCCAAGACCATGGAGATTCTGGAATTCGTGAAGGCCGGCGACGTGGATCCGGTGTATTTCGAGTCCTCTTATTATCTGGTGCCTGAGGAAGCAGGGCGGCGTCCGTATGCGCTGCTTACCAAGGCGCTGGAGCAGAGCGAGTACGTGGCCATTGCCAAGCTCACCATGCACAACCGCGAGTACACGGTGTTCTTGCGTCCACATGCAGGTGGAATGATGCTGCACACAATGTACTACGAGGAGGAAGTGAAGAAGGTGGAAGGCTTTGGCGCGCCGGACGTTGAGTTGAAGGACTCGGAAGTCAAGGTGGCGCACCAGTTGATTGAGGCTTTGGCGGCGGAATGGGAGCCGGAGAAGTTCCACGACGACTTCCAGGAGAATTTGAAGAAGCTGATCCAGACTAAGCTTGAGGGCGGCGAAATTGCCGAAGTGGAGAAGCCGAAGAAACTCGCGCCGGTGGTGGATCTTATGGCGGCTTTGAAAGCCAGCCTGGTACAGATGGAAGGAAAGAAAAAGCCAGTGGCTCCGGCGGAATCGGCTTCCAGCGGCAAACGAGCCAAGAGATAGTGGTTCAGTGCATGGCCTTACAACTCCGGCCAATTTTTTGGCTTCCTACCTGCTAGTGTGCCCCGGAAGGTTCCGCTCCGGTGGCCAAGATCGCGTTCAGCCATTAGAATGAACAATCCTCATTGACTCCTGAATGATTGGTTTATCTGGATTTATGATCTCTGCTTTTCAGAAGATTGGCGGCTTGCGGAGTGGGCGTTTGCGCAGGCTGGCTGCGGTTTTCTTGCTAGGCGCGCTGGAAATAGCGTGCAACGAAAACTATCGGCCGGTGGTGCAGCCGGTTTTGCCTCCGCCTCCGAACCCCGCGGCCAACCACTACGTGATCTCGCTTACGACAAATGGACCGTTGGATCCCGGCACCGCCAGCCGTATTGACGTTTCTGGAGATACTTATAGCGGGGTCTTTAACACGGGAATAGCTTCGGTCCATGCTGCGCTGACCGCGAATGGAAGCAAACTCTACGTGGCCAATAGCGGTGAGGACACGGTTTCGGTCAATAACGTGTCGTCCCCGACGGTAGCGGGCACCATCAGCATGCCGGTGGGGGCGCAACCGGTTTTTGCGCAGACCGCGGAAAATGGGAACGTGTATGTCGCGAATTATGGAGACAACACGATTTCCCAGATCAACACCGCGTCCGATGTGGTGGTCGGCAGCGTCTCCGTAGGCGGTCAGCCGGTCGCGCTGGCGGAGATGCCGAACGCACAGAAGCTTTATGTGGCGCAGCAAGGGCCGGGCGCGGTGACTAGCATCAACATAACGGGAGGCCTCAGCGTTGCGACGACCATTCCTCTCGCGGCTTCGATTCCGGTTTGGGCAGTGGCTCGTTCGGACAACTCAAAAATTTACGTGTTGGACAACAGCGGCACGATCTATGAAATCGCTACGCTTTCGGATACCCCCACGGCGATTTCGACTTCGATGGGGGCGGGCGCGAATTACATGGCCCTCGATCCCAAGTTGCAGCGCCTGTACGTCACCAATCCCTCGAACGGGAGAGTGGGAATCTTCGATACCTCGGGGCCTTTGAATCAATTGGCGGTGATTGACCTTAGCCAGGGTGCCGGAGCGCCGTGCCCGAGTGGGTGTTCCCCCGTTTCTGTGACTGGCATTGGGGACGGTTCGCGGGTTTACGTTGCCAGCTATGAGTTGACGAGTTGCAACGGCTCTCCGTGTGTGAGCACGCAGGTGGAAGTTATCAACACGGGCAATAACGCGGTCAGCAAGGTGATTCCGATCAGCACGGTGGCTGTAGACATGACAAATGCCACCGGATGCGGACCTGCAAAGGGGCCTCCCGCAACGACTCCGTGGACGCCGGGGATGGCGCGGTTCCGGGCATTTGCGGCGTCTTCGGGCGGGGGCAGCACTACGAATTTCAAGGTGTATGTCTCCCAGTGCGATGCCGGGAGCGTTGCTGTAATTGACGCCTCGGCGAGTGCGGGATCGAGTCCACATCCGGCGGACGTTTACACGGTGGCGCTCCGAGCGCCTCTGAGTTCGTTTCCTCCGCTGCAGGCGAGCATTTCGGGGGCGACCTTCAGCAAGCCGACCCTTACCACTACCTATAACTACACGCTGCCCAGTGGCCCAGGTCTACAGGTAGGCATGAAGGTTTTCATTACAGGGATGTCTGACAGCGGGAATAATGGTTACTTTCCGATTTCAAGCTTGGGCGCGGGGACGTTCACGGTTGCAAATTCGTCAGGGGTGACGGTCACTGGCCAGAGTGGGAGCGGAACAGTCATGCCTCCGCAGAACCCGATTTTCGTTGTGGCCGGGCCGTAGGTCTTCGCCCTCGGGCAGCAGGTTCCAAGGAAAACACAATGGAGCGAGCGAGGGTTGGCTCATCATTGCTGCTGCTGTGCTTTCTGCTGATTGTTTCGGTGTTGGTTGTGCCGTCATTCGGCCAGGCGAACGCTTCGTCAGCAGCTTCCTCTGTTAGTTCCCCTTTGATTGCGAACGTCAACGGACGGACTGCAATCAATCTGGATGGGATCTGGAACACCATTGTTGATCCCTACGAAACTGGGGTGGGAAGTCGCTTCTATGAGAACGCCAAGGCGAAAACCAAAAGCGATTTGGTCGAGTACGATTTTGACCGCTCTGCGAAGCTGCGGGTGCCGGGGGACTGGAACACACAACGCGAGTCGTTGCTGTTTTACGAAGGTGTGATCTGGTATCAGCGTTACTTTTCTTATCAGAAACGGGCGCACATACGGACGTTTCTTTATTTTGGGGCGGCAAATTATCGGGCGCGAGTGTGGCTGAACGGAAACAAGCTGGGAGAACATGAGGGCGGATTTACGCCGTTCGACTTCGAAGTCACTGACAAGATTGCCGACGGCGAAAATAGTGTTGTGGTGGAAGTGGACAGCGCTCGCCGCCCGGATGGAGTTCCCGGCCTGCACACCGACTGGTGGAACTATGGCGGACTGACGCGGGGGGTGCAACTTATTGAGGTGCCCGAAACCTTCGTCGAAAACTATGCTATGCATCTGGCCAAGAACGCCGGCCAGATTGAAGGATGGGTGCAGTTCAATGGGCCGCGGCAGAAGAATGAAGTCACGGTTGAGATTTCTGAAATCCATCTGAAGCAGAGGGTCCTTGTTGATCCCACCGGGCGTGCGGTGTTTGGTTTTCCGGCTAAAATTGAGCTTTGGTCGCCGGGAAATCCCAAGCTTTATCGGGTGATCATTTCTGGCGAGGGCGACAGCGTATCCGATGAGATCGGATTTCGCACGATCGAGGTACGAGGAACACAAGTATTACTCAACGGCAAGCCACTGTTTCTGCGCGGGATTTGTCTGCACGAGGAAGCGCCATTCCGCAGTGGGCGTGCGTTTTCAGCGGAAGACGATGGCACGCTTTTGAACTGGGCGAAAGAGCTGGGCGCGAACTTTGTGAGGCTGGCGCATTATCCGCATAACGAAGAGATGATTCGGCTGGCCGACCGCATGGGGCTGTTGGTGTGGGAAGAAGTCCCGGTTTACTGGGACGTCGTTTGGCAGAATCCGGCGACGATCGAAAACGCCAAGGCGCAATTGCGGGACGTGATTGCCCGCGACCAGAATCGGGCGGCGGTGGCGCTGTGGTCCATGTCGAATGAAACTCCGATTAGTCTGGAACGGACTGCTTTCCTGAAGACGCTTGCCGAATATGCGCGGCAACTGGACTCGACGCGGCTCATCACTTCGGCGCTCAATCGGGTGGAACATGCGGGCGATGTCAGGACGTTCAACGATCCACTGAGTGAGTCATTGGATGTGCTCGGGGTGAACGAGTACATCGGATGGTATGAAGGGAAGCCGGAAGATGCGGACCGGACGCAGTGGAAGTTTGCGCAAGAGAAGCCGGTGATCATCAGCGAATTTGGCGGTAGCGCGCAGTACGGACTGCACGCCGATGCGGCTACCCGTTTCAGCGAAGAGTATCAGGCGAACCTGTTTCAGCACCAGCTGGCCATGGTTCAGCGCATTCCGGAACTGGCTGGAATTTCACCCTGGGTGTTGATCGACTTTCGTTCTCCGCGCCGATTTCTGCCGGGAATTCAGGATTACTTCAATCGCAAGGGATTGATCTCAGATCGCGGGCAGAGGAAACAGGCGTTTTACGTTTTGCAGAAGTATTACCGGGAGAAGCGGGCGGCTGGTCACTAAGGCAGCGCGATCCCGCGGCGTTAACGATCTGGGTGCTAGCATTTGCAATGTGAAGCCGCGAGAACAATGGCAGCCTGTGCTTGATGCCGAGGTCAAGCGTTGGTCAGGGAAATCCTGCGAACAGCTCATTTCTGAGCTGCGGGAATCGCTCGATTACGAGGTCGAGTACGCAGGAAAGCAGTATCAGATAGAAGTGGAACTTTTGGAGAATACTGAGAAATACATTCATGTTGTCGTTTCTGTGGACGACGGCAGCCTTCCCGCCTCAATTTGGCCGCTCACTAATAGTTTTATTCGAGACAAGAGCGGTCCCGACCCGGTCTAGCTCTGCGCCTTGCCGTACAATCTTTGCACCGCATGATCCTCGAAGCTCTACACCGAATTGTGAATCACCGCGAATCGCTTTTGCGTGACGAGGCGCGCGCGGTGATGGGGGAAGTGTTGTCCGGAAAATGCACCGATTCGCAGATTGCGGCACTGCTGGTGGGGCTGCACATGAAAGGCGAGACGGTGGAGGAGATCGTCGGGTTCGCGGAGGCCATTCGCGCGGCAGCTACGCCGATCCCGGTGCAGAAGCATGCTGTCCTTGATGCTAGCGGAACAGGCCGTGAAGCTTTGGTGGACACTTGTGGCACGGGAGGTGATGCTGCGGGGACGTTCAACATTTCAACCGTGACGGCGCTGGTGGTGGCGGGAGCGGGAGTTCGGGTGGCCAAGCACGGGAACCGGAGTTCAACGCCCAAGCTCGACGCGCAGGGCATGAGCGCGAAGTGCGGAGGCGCGGACGTGATGGAAGCGTTGGGGGTAAACATTCAGCTTGCGCCGGAACTTTTGGCGGAGTGTCTGGCCGCGGTGGGCATCGCATTTCTGTTTGCGCCGGCGATCCATTCGGCGGCGAAGTATGTGCAGACGGCGCGGCGGGAGACTCGTCTGCGCACGGTTTTCAATTTGCTGGGGCCGCTGACAAATCCGGCGGGAGCGTCGGCGCAGGTGATTGGCGTCTATGCGCTGGAGCTGGTGGAAAAACTCGCTGAGGCGCTGAGCATATTGGGGATCCATCGGGCGTTTGTGGTGCACGGGCTGGACGGACTGGACGAGATTACGATCACGGGACCGACTCGGGTGGCTGAGGTGCGGGAGGGGGCGGTGCATACCTATGAAGTCACTCCCGAAGAATTTGGGATGAAGCGGGCATCACTCGAAGAACTTGCCGGCGGAAATGCAGTGGAGAATGCGGGGATCGTGCGCCGGATCCTGAGCGGTGAGAAATCGGCGCGGCGGGATGTGGTATTGCTCAACGCGGCGGCGGCGCTGGTGGCGGCGGGGAGAGCGGACCACATGGATCGGGCATTGCTCGTGGCGGAGAAGTCCATTGACTCGGGAGGGGCGGCGCGGAAGCTGGAGGCGCTGGTGGAGTTCACGAACAGGCAGGCTTAAGTCCAGGGGCTAAAACCGGTATTCATCGAGGCGAGTTACGCGGCGCTGAAGCGCCGCTCTTCCACGTTCGCGCATGAGTTCGGGGAGCGCCTATGAGTTCGGAGAGCGCGTATGAGTTTGGGGAGTTTGCCGGTTCGTTTCTACGCCTTCGCGGCGTCTCTTTTCAGGCGCTCGATCTGTTGCAGATGATTGGCGCCGTGGCCGCTCATCATCTCGACGTATTTCTCCAGGGTGACGTCTTTCTTGAGTTCAGGGTGGTAGGCGGATTTCGTCAAGTCTTCTAGCTTGAGGCGACGCAACAGTTGCAAATTGTGAAAACGGTTCAGGCCGTAGAGCGCGACCAATTCTGCTGAGGACTCTTTCGTATAGCCCAGGTTGCGGGCCCAGTCGTCCTGATCAATGACGGCAAGTATCGGCTTTTTGTCGGCAATCATCTGACGCATGCGGTAGGCGTAGAGGATCTCCATGTCGGCCAAATGGGCGAGAATTTCCAGAATGCACCATTTGTCGGGCGCGGGCTTGTAGCGCAGAGTCTTGTCCGGCAGGCCGGAGACGACGGCGGCGATTTGTTTGGGGCTTTTTTCGGCGTCGTCGAGATGTTTTTGCAGTTCAGCTTGGGTCATAGGCAAATCATTTCAGATTTTAGATTGCAGACTGAAAATCTGAAATAACAAATCTGCAATCTGCAATGCTCTACTTTACTTCCGCTTTACTTCCGCTTTCTGCAGCCATTGCGCGATTTGGACATTCCAGCCTAACTCTTTGGCCATCGCGTCGCGTAATTGGCTCGATGCGTCTGGTTCTCCGTGTACAAGATAGGTCACGCTGGGCTGGTTCTGGAAGGTTTGCAGCCATTCGAGGAGTTCGGGAGTATCGGCATGATCGCTAAATTGCTCGAGGGTTGCTACCTGGGCGCGAATCGGGACCATCTGGCCGTAGATTTTTACTTCCCCTGCTCCGCTTTTGATGGTGAAACCGCGGGTGCCGGGGGCTTGAAATCCTATAAAGAGGATCGTGTTTTTAGGATCGGGCAGGCGTTGTGCCAGATGATGCTGGATGCGGCCTCCGGTGACCATGCCGCTGGAAGAAACAATAATGCAAGGGAATTTATTTTCGTTGATTTTTTTGGATTCTTCGGCGGTTTGCGCGAAAATGAAGCCTGGCCAAGTGAGCGGGGAACCGTAGCGAGCGATGAGTTGCATGGTCACGTCGCTGTATTCCTCGGTGTGCTTCAGGAAAATCTCGACGGCCTTGATGGCCATGGGACTGTCGCAATAGACGGGGAGGCGGGGGGCCTGGCCGGACTCCATCAGTTCTTTGAGCATAAAAACAAATTTCTGGGTGCGTTCGACGGCGAAAGCAGGCACCACTACGCTGCCACCGCGCTCGGCTGTCTTCCTGATCAGGTCTGCCAGTTTGGGCCGGGGGTCATCGGTGGGATGCTGGCGGTTACCGTAGGTGGATTCCATCACCAGAATGTCGGCGGTCTCTCCCGATTGCGGGCCTGAATAAATTACCTTGCCGGGAGCTATGTGCTGGTCGTGTACCCGGCCGATGTCGCCGGTGAATAATAGGCGTGTGGACCGGGCGCCCGCCGTTTTTCCTGTCAGCGTGATCTCGACCATGGACGAACCCAGAATGTGCGCAGCGTGTACGAAACGAAAGGAAAACTCGGAAGAGAGTTGCTTCACTTCGCCGAAGGCGACAGGTTTGAAATATTGCAGGCAGGATAGCGACTCCTCTTCGGTGTAGAGCGGCAAGGCGGGATCGTGGCGAGAGGTTTTGTGCCGATTGTGAAATGCGGCATCTTCTTCTTGCAGGTGTCCGGAGTCGGGCAGAATTATGCCGCTAAGGTCAATCGTGGCCGTCGTGGCATAAATCGGGCCGCGGAAGCCTTGTTTCACCAAGCGCGGAATCCAACCACAGTGATCGAGATGAGCGTGGGTCAGGATCACGCAGTCGATTTCGCGGGCTGGAATCGGCAGGTCCTGCCAGTTGCGTTCGCGCCACTCTTTCTTGCCTTGAAAC
>Ga0070708_100004736_pt1 | contig 10718 bp, 8 predicted proteins | sample KBSK5503metaG_FD_65469 | JGI IMG/M metagenome (GOLD analysis project Ga0070708, IMG submission 65469) | Corn, switchgrass and miscanthus rhizosphere microbial communities from Kellogg Biological Station, Michigan, USA - KBS K5-50-3 metaG | ecosystem: Host-associated > Plants > Roots >... | reverse complement strand
CTCGTCGATGCCGCCGCCGAGCGTGTACATCACGGTGTCCAGGTCGGGGGACACGTGCAGGCCGAAGAGGATGATGTCGTCGCCAGTGTTCCCGATGACGGTGATCTCCGCGCCGGGGGCCGCGGCGATCAGCCCGCGCAGGAAGCGGGCACCGCCGACGCCGCCGGCGGGCACGGTGATGCGCATGGCGGCAAGTCTGGCACCGGGGGCGGACGCCGCCCGTCCGGCCCCCCCTGCCAGGGGGCGGCCGGGCCGCCCCGGGAGCCCGTGAGCGCAGGAATCTGGGCCGGACTTACCGCATTATCCGGGGCAAGCTGACGTCAATATCACGGATCCCGCTTGACGGAGTGCAAGACACGCGCGTGTAATTTCACTTGTGTAGTTCGCGTGCCCAGGGGGAGACACGCGCAGGGGTTTTGGGAGGCAGGTGAGGTGCGCCGTGACTGAGGTTGTCCCGCTCGGGTTCGACATGTTCGCCATCGGCGTGGACGACGCCGAGGCGCTGGCCTGGCAGGACCGGGCGCTTTGCGCGCAGACGGATCCGGAGGCCTTCTTTCCTGAGAAGGGTGGGTCCACCAGGGAGGCCAAGAAGGTGTGCCGGGCCTGTGAGGTCCGGGCCGAGTGCCTGGAGTACGCACTCGAGCATGATGAGCGGTTCGGCATCTGGGGCGGCCTGTCCGAGCGAGAACGCCGCCGCCTCAAGCGCGGGTATGCCTAGTTCCGGGCCGGGCGGGGCCCCCGTGCTCGCTGGCCTCCGCCCAGCTTCGCCATAGCCCGGCCCGGAATGCTAGCCCGGGGGCCCGAGCCCCCGGACCCCCACGCCCCCGGTTGAGGTCGGCGGTCAGGGTGCGGCATTCGCGGTGTTCCCGGTCTGGCCGCCCGCCTGCCGTGGGTTCGCGTATTGTTCACCGCGTGCCCCAGCCTCGCCGGGACGCCAGGGGGCGGCCTGCACTCGGCAGGTGACCACTGCGAGCAGCTAGCGGATCCGTGTCCCCAGACAGCACGCGCAACCTGGACATTGTCACCGCGGTGATCGTCGCCCATGACGGTGCCGCGTGGCTGCCGCGCGTTGTGCACGCGGTTGCGGACCAGACCAGGCCAGTCCAGCGCGTGGTCGCCGTCGACACCGGCAGCAGGGACCGCAGCGGCGCGCTGCTGGCCCAGGCCTTCGGCCGTTCGGCTGTGTTCGGGATGGAGCGCGCCACCGGGTACGGCGCCGCCGTCGCCAAGGCCCTGCGCCACCGGGCCGCGAACACCCACATCCCCCCGCGAGCGGGCGGGCTGGGGGAGGAGCGGACCGAGTGGGTGTGGCTGCTGCACGACGACTGTGAGCCCGCGCCGGACGCGCTTGAGCGGTTGCTGGCCGGCGGGCGGCAGGCGCCCGCTGCGGCGGTGCTCGGCCCGAAGGTCCGTGACTGGTCCGACCGGGACGTGCTGCTCGAGGCGGGCCTGACCATCGACCGGGCCGGCCGCCGGGTCACCGGCATCGAGCCGCGCGAGACCGATCAGGGCCAGCACGACGGGGACCGCGACGTGCTCGCCGTGAGCAGCGCCGGGATGCTGGTGCGCCGCGACGTCTGGGACCAGGTGGGCGGGTTCGACGAGGGGCTGCGCCTGTTCCGGGAGGACACCGACCTCTGCTGGCGGGTACAGGAGGCCGGCCACCGGGTCCGGCTGATCACCGACGCGGTGGTCTACCACGTCGAGGCGAGCGCCCGGAACCGGCGCCAGGTCTCCGCGGCGGCGCGGCCCCGGCGGCAGGACCGCCGGAACGCGCTGCTGGTCCTGGCCGGCAACCTGCCGGCCAGGCCGATGCTCGCCGCGCTGGCGGGCAACCTGGTGCTGTCGGCGCTGCGGACGATCTTCTTCCTGCTCGCCAAGCGGCCGGGCGCGGCCCTGGACGAAGCCGCCGCGTATGTCTCCGTGCCCGGGCACCCGCTCCGGCTGGCGACCGTCCGGCGGCGCCGGTCCAGGGGCCGCACCGCCGCCTACAGCCGCCTGTCCAGCGGCATCCCGCCCGGCCAGTCGGTCCGCAAGCTCGCCGAGTACGCGACCAGCACCCTGTCCAGGTCGCTGCCTGCCGACGCGTTGGGCAGCCATCACGCGACCGACGACCCGTCCGACGACGACTCGCTCCTTGTGGATACCGGCCTGGTGCAGCGCCTGCTCACCAATCCCGGGGTGCTGCTGTTCCTCGCGCTTACCGTGGTTGCCCTGGTCGCGGAGCGGTCACTGCTCGGCAGCACGCCGCTGGGCGGCGGGGCACTCGTTCCCGCGTGGGGCGGCGCGTCCGGCCTGTGGCAGGAGTACCTGCAGGGCTTCCACCCCGCCAGCGTCGGGACCGGCGCGAGCACGCCGCCGTACGTCGCGGTGATCGCGCTCCTGGCGACCGTGCTCGGCGGTAAGCCGTGGCTGGCGGTGGACCTGATCCTGCTCGGGTGCGTCCCGCTCGCCGGCGCCAGCGCCTTCCTGGCGACCCGCCGGGTGACCCGCTACATGCCGGCCCGGAGCATCGGGGCCTTCGCGTACGCGCTGTTGCCAGTGGGGATCGGCGCGGTCGCCACCGGCCGCCTGGGCACCGCCGTCCTGCTCATCCTCCTGCCGGCGATCGGCGCGCTGGCCGGGACGGTCTTCACCGGCCCCCGGCGCAGGGCGCGCCGGGCCGCCTGGGCGATGGCTCTCCTCGTCGCGGTCGCGGCGGCGTTCGTGCCCCTCTTCTGGCTGATCACGGCCGTGTCGATGGGCGTGGGCGTGCTCGCGCTCGGGCGCCGTCGCGGGGATGCCGCGCTGAACGGTGTGATAGTGGCGGCCGTTCCTCTCGTCCTCCTGCTGCCCTGGACCCTCGACGTCGCCGCCCGCCCGGCGCGGATGTTTCTCGAGGCGGGCGTCGTCCAGCCGGGCCTGGCCACCCCCGGCCTGGCCGCGCGCTCGCTGCTGCTGCTCTCCCCAGGCGGGCCCGGCCTGCCGCCGTTCTGGGTGACGGCCGGCCTGGCCGTCGCTGCGGCGGCCGCGCTCGTGCTGGCCGTTGGCCGCCGAAGCCTCGTGCTGGCCGGCTGGGTCGTCGCGGTCACGGGCCTGCTCGCCGCGGCGGCGGTAAGCCGGCTCGCCGTCAGCCACGCGGGGCCGGCCACCCCGGTCGCGGCGTGGCCGGGGCCAGCGCTCGCCGTCGCGGGCGCCGGGCTGCTGCTGGCGGTGGTGGCGGCCAGTGACCGGCTTCCCGCGAGGCGGGGCCCGGACGGGCGGCGGAGCACGTCCGGACTTGCGGTGCTTGGGCTGGTCGCGCTCGCCTGTTCCGCCCCGGCGCTCGCGGCCGCCTACTGGGTCTCCTCCGGGGTGACCGGCCCGGTCCGGCTCGTCGCCGGGCCGCTTTTGCCCGAGTTCGTGTCCGTGTCTTCCGACACCGGACTGCGGCTGCGCACCCTGGTGCTCCGGATGGCCCCGAAGGGCGTTGTGACCTACACGGTGGTCCGGGACGCCGATCCGCAGATCGGCTCGCCGGGCCTCGCGCTGCCCCTGGCGGCCCAGCGGGCGCTCAACCTGGGCGTGGCGACCCTGACCGCCCCGGCCGGCAGCGCCGCCGTGGACCAAGGGCGCGAGCTGGCCAGCCTTGGCATCGGGTACGTGCTGCTGCCCGCCCCGATCGACGGCGGGCTCGCCCGGCGGCTCGACGGGGTGGCGGGCCTGCGGCCGGTGAGCCTCACCGGGGCGTTCGACCTCTGGCGTGTGGTCGATACCACCGCGCGGGTCACGGTGACCGAGCCCGGCGGCAGGGTGGTCGCGGTGCCGTCGGGCACGCTGAGCGTCGATGACGCGCGAGCCCCGGCGGCCGGCGGCACGCTGGTGCTCGCCGAGCCGGCCGGCGGCTGGTCCGCGAGCCTGAACGGCCACCCGCTTACCCCGCTTGCGGCCCCGGTGCACGGCTGGGCGCAGGGTTTCCGGCTGCCGCCCGGCGGCGGCACGCTGTCGCTGGGCCGCAGCAACCTCGGCCGCGACGCGGCCGTGGCGGTGGAGGCCCTGGCCGTGCTCATGGTGGCCGCGCTGGGCCTGCCCGGAGCCAAGGTGGCCGGCGAGGCCGCGCGCCAGCCGGGGGCGGGGATGGAGGAGGACGAACTGCCAGCCGGGGAAGAGCCTGCCGACGCCCGCCGGCGGCCGGGCCGCTCCCGGCGCCGGCATTCCTCGCGCCGCGGTAGGGCCGCGCCGGAGATGGCCCCAGAAGCGGAGATCTCGCGCTCTGCTAGCCCCGACCCCGCCACCCCGCGCTCTGCTAGCCCCGACCCCGCCACCCCGCCCAAGGCCGCGCCGGTCTCGGCCGGCGGGCGCCTGCGGGCCGCCGTGCCCGCTGGGGTTCGTGCCGGCTGGCCGCGCCGGGCCGCCGGGCCGGCCGAGAGGCAGGCCGAGCCCCCGTTCGCCGATGAACCGCTGTACGTGCCGGACCGCCCGCGGCGCCCAGGCGATGACCCGGTGCCAGCCAGGTGGGGCGAGGACGGCCCACGGGACCGTGAGCGGGCGGGCTACGGCCTGCCCTCCCGGGGTGACTACCTCGGGACGCGGCGCGCCCCCGGCGCCCAGGACGGCCCGCAGCCGCCGTTCGGCCGCGGTGCGCCGGAGGGCCAAGGTGACCACCCGGACGCGCGGCGGGGCTTGCGCGGGCGGACTGGGCTCGGCCGGGGGCCTGGCGCCGCTATGCCCGAGGGCCAGGGTGACTATCCCGGTGTGCGCCGGGGCCTGGGCAGGCGGGCCGCCCATGCCCAGGGCTCCGGCGGCGGTGCGTATGGCCGGGACGACTACCGTCCTCCCGCCCAGGGCGGCCTGCCAGGGAGCGCTGAGGAGCCGAGCGGCGGTGGGCGGCCTCCGGGCCCAGGGCAGCTGCCCCCGGCCGGCGGGCGCCGCGGCCGGACCGGTCCGCCGCGGCGGACCAGTCCGCCTGGGCGCTGGCCAGGCGGCGACGACGCGGCGCTGTCGCCGCTGCCTCCGCTGCCGCCGGAGGCTCCCCGCAGGAGCCGGTGGGAGGACGTGGACGCGCATTCGGACGGCGCGCCCCCAAGGCCGGGCCGCGGCCGGCGCGAGAGACGGGACCGCGCCCCGCGTGACGAGTGGGACCGCGCCCCGCGTGACGAGTGGGACCGCGCCCCGCGCGACGACTGGGACGAGCCGGACCGGTGACCGGAATGCTTACCGGCCGGACGCTGGCGCGCGCCGGGGTGGTCGTAGCCCTGGCCGCGGCCGCCGGGCTGGCCGTGTGGAACCACACCCTGACGCTCGCGGCGGGCCAGCCCGTCCCGCAGCCGTCCGCCGTGCCGGTCGGCGCCGTGCTGCGCGCGTGCCCGGCACCTGGCCTGCAAGGGTCGCCGGACGCCCAGGTCGCGCTCATCGCCGGGCCGGGGGCCAGCGGGACCGGCCGGGCGGTGGTGAACTACTTCGGGGCGGCCCCGGGCGCCCCGCTGCTCAGCGTCACCCAGCCCGGAGCCCTGTCGGTGACGAAAGTGCGCAGCTTCCCGTCGCCCGCGCACGCCAAGACCGCCCCGGCCCCGTCGTCCGCCGGCCAGCAGGTGCCGACCCTTCCCGCGCCCGGGGGGGTGCTCATCCAGGCCACCGGGTCGATGGCGCGAGGCCTGGAAGCCGAGCAGGTCACCGGGGGCAGGATGGCCGCCCGCTGCGCCGGGCCAGGCACCGACTTCTGGTTCGCCGGGCCCGGGGTCTACACCGCGCCCAAGGTGTACCTGTACCTCATGAACCCCAGCGGCCAGGCAGCGGACGTGACCGTCCAGGCGGAAACCGACGCCGGGCCGCTGGTGGGCGGCACGGACACCGGCATCGCGGTTGCCCCGCACGCCATGGTCGTCCAGTCGCTGGCCAAGATCCTGCACGGGGCCAGGGCCATGGCCCTGCACGTCCGGACCAGCGTGGGACAGGTCGTTGCGGCCGTCGAGGAGGTCACCGGCTCGGCGCACACTGGCGCCTGGCTGCCCGCGCTGACGCCGCCCGCGAACCAGGTCGTCATCCCGGGCCTGCCCCCCACGGCGGGCACCCGGCAGCTGTTCGTGGCCGTGCCCGGAACCACAAACGCGCACATCACCCTGCGGGCGATCACCACCAAGGGCTCCTACGAGCCCACCGGGGGCACCGGGATCGACATCCCCGGCGGTTCGGTGGTCGGGATCCCGCTGACCTCGCTGTCGGCGATCCCTGGCGCGCTCCAGGTGTCGGCCAACGTGCCGGTCACGGCCTCCGTGCTGATCCCCGGCGGGCCGCGTGGCACGCCCGGCACCTTCGCGGGAGCGGTGGGCGCGATCCAGGAGCAGGGCGTGGTCGCGGCGAGCGTGTCCGGGGGAGGGTCGGCGTCCGCGCTTGTGCTCTCGGCCCCCTGGCGCGCCGTCCGAGCGCGGGTGACGGAGATCGTGCAGGGGACCGGCGCCCAGGCGGTCACCAGCGAGGTCCTGCAGGTGCGCGCGGACCACAGCCTGGTGGATCAGCTTGGCAAGGCGGCATCCCGGCACGGGGCCACCTTCGCGGTGATCGTCACACCGCTGGCGGGCTCCGGGCCGCTCTACGCCGGGCGCGTGATCACCGGCGCCGGGAAGGGCGGGGCGCTGCTGTCGATCCTGCCCGTGCCGAGCGCGCTGACCACGGTGCCGCTGCCCGCGGTGCGCGCCGCGCTCGTCAGCCCCGGCTGACGGCCATCGGCGTCAGTCCCCGCTCGAGTAGCCCGGGTCGACGTCCTTGGCGTCGATGCCAAGCAGCCGGGCGAACTCCTCGACGATCACGTCGAAGACCAGCTCACCCAGGTCGTCCTCGCCGTCGGCCCGGGCCATGAGCGGCCGCCGGTACACCACGATGCGTGGCGGGTCCTGCCGCGCCGCGGGGTCCGGCTTGACGACCACCTCCCGCCGGAGGGCCTCGCTCTCGGGCTCCGGTTCCGGCGCCGGCGCCCGCGGCGACCCCGGATCCAGCCGGGACAGCGGCACCGGTCCCCGCCCCGCGGCGGCGGGTGCGTCCGGCGGCGGGATCTCCTCCACGGCGAACTCGACCCCGGACAGGTGCGCCTCCCACTGGGGCTCGAGCCGGGCAACGGCCTGCAGCACGAGGTCGTCGAACCGCTCCGCGCGGGTCCGGTACAGGGGCACATCCTGGGGAGCGAGTACGCCGCGCAGGCCGCGCCCGTGCCGGTCCCGCCTTCTGATGCGCGGCGCCCTTCCCGGGCGCCGCGCCTCGGGGGTCTGCACAGTTCAGAGCCTATCGGAGCACCACCGTCAGCCGTTATGCACCGTTGTCTCAGAGCACGATTCGAAGACACGATCGTGCCGCGCCGCGGGGGTGGTGGCGTTGGCTGTCGCATATCGGTACGGTCTGCCCTTGTGAAGGTGCGCGCGTCACGTCGGTGCTCCCGGCCGGGATGCGGGCAAGCGGCGGTCTACACGCTGACCTACGTCTACCGCGACTCCACCGCGGTGCTGGGGCCGCTCGCCGCCTACGTCGAGCCGCACTGCTACGACCTGTGCGCCGATCATGCGGGGCGGCTCACGGTGCCGCGCGGCTGGGATGTCGTGCGGCTGCCGGTCCAGGACTCCGAGCCCCCTCCGGTTGCGGCCGACGACCTGGAGGCGCTGGCCAACGCCGTCCGGGAGGCCGAGCCTCCCGGCTCCCCCGCAGAGCCGGTGGGGCAGGGGATCGAGGTCGGCCGCCGGGGCCACCTGCGCGTGCTGCGATCGTCCCCGGAAGAGCCCTAACGGCTGGCCCCGAGCCGGTTACCCTGCTTGTTGGCCTTCGGTCAACTGCGCCGTGGGGGGCCGCAGTACTAGCCCCGACCCCGCCACCCCGCCCAAGGCTAGCCGGGGGCACGAGCCCCCGGACCCCACGCAGTGGCGCAGGTTCGCCGCCTCGTTGCCCCCAGTGGCAGGGCCCGGCCGGTATCCGTAGTACCGGTAGGCTCGTGCATCGCGAGGCACCCTTTGGGGTGCGACCGGACGCAGGTACCCTCGGGCGGAGGCGGGAGGCAGGGCCGAGGTGGCCGACTACTCGAAGATCTTCAAGGCTTACGACATCCGCGGCATCGTCCCCGACGAGCTGGACGAGGGCGTGGCCGAGGCGGTCGGCGGCGCGTTCGCCCGCCTGACCGGGGCGTCGTCCATCGCGGTCATGCACGATATGCGGACGTCGTCGCCGCTGCTGGGGGACGCGTTCGCCCGCGGCGCCTGCGCGCGGGGCGCGGACGTGATCGCGGGCGGGCTTGGCTCCACCGACATGCTGTACTACGCCAGCGGCAGCCTCGGTATCCCCGGGGCGATGATCACGGCAAGCCACAACCCGCCCAAGTACAACGGGATCAAGCTGTGCCGGGCCGGCGCGAAGCCGGTCGGGGCGGACTCCGGGCTCACCGAGCTGCGCGCGATGGCCGAGGACGGGCTGCCCGCGGCGGAGCGGCCCGCGGGCACGGTCAGCGCGCGCGACCTGCTGTCTGGGTACGCCAGCTACCTCAAGACGCTGGTCGACCTGTCCCGGATCCGCCCGCTGACGGTCGCCGTGGACGCGGGCAACGGCATGGCCGGCCACACCGTGCCGCGGGTGTTCAAGGGGCTGCCGATCACGCTGGTCCCGCTCTTTTTCGAGCTTGACGGCTCGTTCCCCAACCACGAGGCGAACCCGATCGACCCGGCGAACCTCGTCGACCTGCAGCGCGCGGTGCTTGAGCACGGCGCCGACGTAGGCCTCGCCTTCGACGGCGACGCGGACCGCTGCTTCGTGGTGGACGAGCGCGCCGAGATCGTCTCGCCCTCGGTGCTGACCGCCCTGATCGCGGTCCGCGAGCTGGACCGTGAGCCCGGGGCGACCATCATCCACAATCTGATCACCTCGCGGGCGGTGCCGCAGATCGTCACCGAGCACGGCGGGCACCCGGTGCGCACCCGCGTCGGGCACTCGTTCATCAAGGCGCGCATGGCCGAAACCGGCGCGATCTTCGGCGGGGAGCACTCCGGGCACTTCTACTTCCGCGACTTCTGGTTCGCCGACTCGGGCATGCTGGCCGCCCTGCACGTTCTGGCCGCGCTCGGCGGCCAGGACGGCCCGCTGTCACGGCTGCTCGCCAGCTTCGGCCGTTATGTCGCGTCGGGTGAGATCAACAGCGAGGTCGCCGACCAGCAGGCGTCCACCGAGGCGGTCCGGCGGGCCTTCGCGGGCCGCCCCGGCGTCAGCACCGACGAGCTGGACGGGCTGACGGTGACCGGCGACGGCTGGTGGTTCAACGTCCGCCCGTCCAACACCGAGCCGCTGCTGCGGCTCAACGTGGAGGCCGCCGACGAGCACACGCTCGCCGCGACGCGAGACGAGGTTCTGCGCATCGTGCGCGGCGGGTGACCCACCAACCCACCTTCGTTGGGAGAAGCTATGAAGATAGACGACTGGCTGCTGGAGATCCTGGCCTGCCCGAACTGTCGGGCCCCGCTGCGTGAGGACGACGCCGCCAGCGAACTGGTGTGCACGAACGCCGAGTGCGGGCTCGCCTACCCGGTGCGCGACGACATTCCCGTTCTGCTCGTGGACGAGGCGCGCCGCCCGGGCGAGCCCAGGGCCGCCGGGCCCGGCGGGGCCGGGGAGTGACGCTGCCCGAGGAGCGCCTCGACAACGTGACGCTGCTCGAGGCGGCCGACCCGGGCAGCATGCTCCGGCAGGTCGCCTCATCGGCGGCGCAGGTGCGTGAGGGCGCGCGGGTGGCCGAGGAGGCCGACCTCGGCGAGCTCATCGCGGGCGGCCGGCCACGCGCGATCGTGGTGACCGGCATGGGCGGCTCCGGGATCGCGGGCGAGGTGCTGGCCGCCGTCGCCGGGACCGGCTGCCCCGTACAGGTGACCACCGTGCACGACTACCGGCTGCCCGGCTGGGTCGGCGCCGCCGACCTGGTGATCGCCGTGTCCTGTTCGGGGGCTACGGAGGAGACGCTGTCGGCGGCCGGAGAGGCGGCGCGCCGGGGCTGCCGCCTGCTCGCGGTGGGCAGCCTGGGCTCCCCGCTCGCGGGCATGGCCGAGCAGGCCAACGCGGCCTTCATCCCGGTCAAGCCGATGGGCATGCCGCGGTCGATGCTCTGGGCGCTGTCGGTGCCGCTCATCGTGGTCGCTGGCCGGCTGGGCATCGTGGACCTGCCGGCCGAGGCCTACGAGGCGGCCGCGGCCGAGCTGGAACGGGTCGCGCACCTGTGCCGGCCCGACAGCGAGGCGTTCGTCAACCCGGCGAAAGTGCTCGCCCTGGAGCTGGCCGGCACGCTCCCCATGATCTGGGGCACCTCCCCGCTGGCCGGCGTGGCGGCTCGCCGGCTGGCGTGCCAGCTGCACGAGAACGGCAAGTACCCCGCGATCGCGGGTGTCCTGCCGGAGGCGAACCACAACCAGGTGGTGGTCTTCGACGGACCGTTCGCGAGCGGGGCGGTGCCGCTGCGGCTGGTCCTGCTGCGGGACGCCCACGAGCACCCGCAGGTCGCCCGGCGGCGGGAGGAGTCCGCGAAGCTGGCCGGCCAGCGCGGCATCGAGGTGAGCGAGCTCACCGCGGTCGGTGACGGTCCGCTGGAACGGCTCGCCAGCCTTGTTCAGTTGGTCGACTACGCTTCGGTCTACCTCGCGATCGCCCTCGGCATCGACCCCACGCCGATCGACGTGATTCAGGAGCTGAAGGCCCGGATCGCGTAGGACGGGGGCGGGCTCGGAGCGGGGGGTGGGCGCCGAGCGGGG
>Ga0070708_100004734_pt1 | contig 10722 bp, 2 predicted proteins | sample KBSK5503metaG_FD_65469 | JGI IMG/M metagenome (GOLD analysis project Ga0070708, IMG submission 65469) | Corn, switchgrass and miscanthus rhizosphere microbial communities from Kellogg Biological Station, Michigan, USA - KBS K5-50-3 metaG | ecosystem: Host-associated > Plants > Roots >... | reverse complement strand
CGGTTCTCTCCAACGTTCATCATATTATTCGAAAATGTTCTTGGGAAATTTCGAGTATAAAAGCGCGACTTAGTTCGTTCGATGAAAGGAGAGTGATTTCAATGCGTTGCTCGTCATCCGGCGAGTCTTGTCATCTGACTTTCCTCCCGTCATTTGGTCACCAAATCCGATCGCCATAAGCAAGCTTTTCCCAGCTCACGTCCCGCTTGAAGCTGGGTATCCCGCCAAAATTGTTCAGCTTGTTTGACTTGGAGCCTCGGGCGGGGGGATCAAACGCAAGTTCAAACTCTTTAGCCGAAGCGTTCGACGCGTGATGAAGAGACCGCCCTCAACGGGCGAAATAATGTTTGTCCGAGTCGAAGGTCATGGGTTGCAATCATCTGCTTTGTACACCTCTCTAATGTCGGCGAATGATTGGCATTGTTTGCCGATCATAAACTCGAAAGCTTTGTCATCGGACCGTCAAAACTGGGATTGGAACCAAGGAAAATGTGCGACTCTTAGAGAATCGACTGGTTCCGATCACTAGCTAACGGTCAGATTGCTCCAGGCGCTGTTCGTGCCATCAGAAACAGTCACAGTATAGGTTCCGGACGTTGACGGTGCCTTGAATGTCGTCGAGAAGCTGCCTGAAGAATCCGTACTAGTTGTTGCCATTACAACCGAACCTATCATTACCTTGATGGTTGTCAGCGGGGCGAAGCCGGTTCCACTGATGGCTACCGTCGCCCCTGGTGCGCAGTTGCTTGGAGAGATGGATATCGTGTGAACGAATTGGTTGTTGTGGACGACTATGCTACCACCGCCCACCGCGATTCCAGAATGATAGAGTGTGGTGGCGTGGAGCATTGTTCCGGACTGGGCCAGATCCTGCATCGCGTATGTTCCGGCAGGATTTGAGGCGGAGTTGCCCTGGCAGGCGTACACCGTCATCTGGTTGTTTCCCTGGACCGAGTAGAGAAGGCCTGTTATCGTGTCTGTTTCCTGAACGTTCGACTTTGACTGGAAGCTGGCGCACGGCTGTGTCATCCCGTTGATAGTCTGCGTGTAGAAGCCGAGACCCATCCATGCGTTGCTCTTTATCATGATCTCGCAGAGGTCACTGGTCGGGGCTGGAGCGACACAGAAGGCCTTGTAGATGTAGACCGACTGGCCCTGCACTTGTCCAGTCTTGCTGAACCTGACAACGAAGCCGAAGTTAGCCTGGTTCTTTGGATTGAGGCTTGAAGGGTCCGCAACCCAGCCGCCGCCCGTAACGAATTGCCCCGTGGGGACGTAGACTGAGACGACTCCGTCCGATATGGGAGACGAGAAGTAGGAGTTTTTCGGGTCCACCTGAACCTGGACGTCATACGCTCCTTCACTTAGGTTCATCCCGCCACACGTGACTGAACTGGGTGGATTACCGTTTCCGGATGTACAGGAGAGCGTTAGCGTCGCGGTCCCTGTGAGTCCCGAGACCGTGGAGACGGGAACGAGGAAGCTTCCCAGTTTCGTCGGTGTTAGAGATGTTGTGAAGATCGTGAAATTGACACTTGTATTGGTGAGCACGCCGCCGAATGGACCGTTCGGTTCTGTTCCCCCATCTACTTGGACTGTGGCTCGTAGAGTGAAGCTCTTGCCCGTCGTTACTTGCACGGTTTGCCCAGTATAGGCGATGGTCGTATCCTCCTTGTTTATCGAGAACTGAGGAGTGGTTGATGTGCTAGCAAGCCAAGAAGAGTCACCGGAGAACCCGGCATAGACTGGGTATGCTCCATTTCCGAGGGTTGGGCCGAAACCAGAACCGGCATTCAGTGCTGCTGTTGTGATTCCACTGCTATTCGTGATCCCGGAGGCGATCTGTTGCCCGTTGAAGAAGAAGCTGATCGCTTTATTGGCAACTCCGCCGGTGCCTGCTTCCGAGGTCAGTGTCGCGCTCATAATGACGACGTCGCCGTACTCTGCATTGAACGCTCCCTTGTATACGAGAGAGGTGCCACCTACAATGAAGCTTGTCGAGGAGACACGGAATGTAGTGCTGCCATCAGTGAAGCTGGCTGTTATTGTCCATACTCCAATTGTGGAGGGGTAGAATGGTGACGCATTGGCAATACCAGAAGAAGTGGGAACGAGCTGTCTACTCATCGGATTGTTCCCAGGTCCGTACAATGTAAACAGGACGCTCGCCGACAGTGCGTTCGTAGTAGTCGCGTTTGCAGAGATAGCTTCACCAAGGTCAACTGCATTGCGGCTTGTCATCACCCTGTAGTTCGAACCTGTTTGTGCAACAACATCCATGGTAAAGTCACTGCCCATCTGGACGTTTGCATAATCCTCCGCTAGATGACTAACCTGAACAGAGTAGGTGGCCCCCGCTACGAGGGGGGTTGTAGGCAGGAACTGAGCCTCTCTGGCCAGGAGGACCCCGTTTGGATCAGGCTGGGGATTCAAAGGCACGATTATGCCAGCTAAGCCCAAACCGCTTGAGAGAATCCGCACTGTGTTCGGCGTTAGGAGGCTTGTCTGCATGTACGAGCTGAACGCTATCTCTACGTATGAGTTGCCGTTGGACGCGACTGCAGAAACTCCTGTTACCCTTGGTGCAGCGAGTGACATCATGTTCACGTTTACATCTGTCGCAGGTGGAGGAACGTTCAGTACCGTGCTTGTGCCAATCGAATATCCAGGCTTCTGGAATACGACCTTGTAAGTCCCCGCAGGTACGTCCCATCCGTATCGACCTTGAGTATCCGTTTGCTCTGGGTTCTGCTGACCGAATCCGGAAGCGTCCCAAAGGCTCCAGAGCCTCGTGTTTGGATCTTGTTGGAACAACGATACCGTTACGTCGGCTAGTCTATTGCTGGGCAATGCCTCGTAGGCGTAGCCGCTCGGATCATAGACCCAGAGTGGATGAGCTGCAAGCTGTGGGCACCAAGCCTCCAAAAACGCCTCATAGTTGTCGTTGAGTTCATTCCGCAGGCTATCGAGATACGCTGACCCGAAGAAAAATGCGGTATTGATAAGGAAGGCCTTCCTGGCCACGGAGGATGACTTGACAAACGTTTCAATCATAGCGAGATAGAAGTTTTCCCAAAGGAAACCGTTGTTCTGATTCAGCAGGTCTATATTTCCTGGATATTTTTGGAGTATCGAATTGCCACAGGCATTATTCAGGTTCGCAAAGGCCTTAGCTTTGTAAAAAGCCTGTCCCACAGACCACGCCGAGAGTATGCTGTTTAGCCCTTGAGCAATCTTCGAGAGCGAGACTCCAAGTTGTTTCAAGGTAGCGGCTAATTCAGCATCAATGGCATGCACTTGGTAAGGATTTACAAAGGCCGTGTTATATGGGACGCGAAAATGAATTAGAAACTCAGCTCCCTTATTGGGCAAAACTGGGTAGGGATCACCCAGGGCTATCGCCAAATCCATTGGCAGGACACTATACGGCACGAAATAGCTCATATCGGCGTCAATCTCGCCAGTTCCGCTCGGGACTGTCAGATTGAAGTTGTAGAGCGGTAGACCAGTGGCTTGAAGTGCCTGCAAGTCGCCTGGTGTGGGTGCGTAACTCACGTTCTCCTGGATAGTCGCACTTGTGATGATGCTAGTGCCATTGATTAGATTGGATATCTGCTCGTCGAAGCTGATGCTTTGAGTTGTGTTCTGAACATTTGTGACGGTGTAGTTTGCATTCTGAAAATCTGAGGGGAGAGAGGCAAGTATTTCGGTTGTGCTTGGCAATACGGGCAGGGTACCGTTTCCGACAGGCTCAGCTTCCGGACTATACACAACATACACCGACCCAAGGCCGCCGCTAGGAACCATCGTTGCGCGGAAAATGCCGTCTGTGCCGAGGCTTGCGCTAGTACCTCCAACGCCATCGACAACCACATCAGCACTTCTGATCGCGGCCGGATTAGTGAAACTCAGTTCGAATGTCAGGGGAATCCCCGGTACCACAACATATGGGAACTCTGCAGTTCCTTGAGAAGGATTGAAGCATACTCTTCTCCCGTCTGTCTGTTGCATGCACATCTGTGTAAGTTGAGGCTGACTGGGATCATAAAGAACTGAGAGGGCGTTCGAAGCAAGAGTTACCCCTGACACGGTGAGTGCCTGTGCATGTATCGAGTGCAGAGTTTGATTGCCAGTGTATGGCAGTGTGACATTAAGATTCCAGAATCCCCCCTCTGGCACAGTAACCTGGCCGAGCACGGTATAGTTGTCATAAACCGTAACAGTGCTACCTGGAGGTCCTTGGCCGGATACCACAGTGCTCAGAGATGCCAAGGTCGATGGAGCGTCCAAGGTCAATTGGCTAACTCTAATGTTCCCTACCCCAACGACTTCTTGGTATTGCGTTCCAGAAAGTGTGTAATTTACCGATACGCTCGGGTCGAGCATCGTAGCGTTGAATGACTGGGAGAGCTCGAGCTGGTATGTCAAGACTCCTAGTGCCCCAGGCGCTAGGTCGCCCACCGATATTGCATTGTATCTGCCGGAAATTGTGGGGCTAACTTGCACATGATTCACCTCAATGCTCCCACTTACAATTATGACCTCAGCGGGGATCTCCAACAGAATGGAAGTACCAGTCAGAGTCGTTTGAGCATTGTTGCGAAAGGTTGCCCGCAGATTAACCGTTCCTCCAGGAGTGGTCTGAGTCGGAGAAGACGTTAGACTATTCCCGTTCATTCCCGCAAAATAGAGGCTGGGGCTAAGAGTTATGCTTCCGAGTTGCAATATCTGGGCTTGTTGGACCAATGTGGTTACGCTTCCATAGAGTTGCTGCCCTGCAGAACTTACACTCACTATGTCAATTTCGTAGAGTCCAGAGATAGAAGGTGAGAAGCTAAGGTTTGCAGTGTTGTTAGATATGGTTTGTACAAATGCTTTGAAACCGCTAGCGTTTAAAGAATATACATTCGCTGACCAACTGGATACTGGCTGTTGTGTTGTTCCTGACATGACGGTTCCTTTGATGAGACCTTGCTGTGCTAGGTAGAGAGATACTACGGAATCTCTATTAGAGTCCAGTATTCCGGGTTGGCACAGTGATGGAAGGCCCGCCTGCCCTCCGTTTACACATACACGAATCGGCTCACCTGAGTAACCAGTGATCGGGACGGGATTCTGACTTGCTAAGTACGAGTTGCCGAGAGCATCAATCACGTTCAAGCTATAGTGGACGGAAACTCTCCAATCGATGGGAAGAGGACCGAAGTATTGTGATTGTCCAAGATACTGGGTGAAGAGGTTAATGGTTACAGAGCCAGGTCCAAGCGCTATGACAGTTGTGTCTAAGGTGACGGTCCCGTTTACGGGAATATTGACCGTTTGTCCCCCGGGATAGAGGGCGTTTGAACTCGAAGCTATCAGGTTGGCCTGCCCAGCAAGCAGCGTGAGATTGTAATTGCCGTTAGTGTTCGTTATTGCATGGAAGTTCCAATCGCGGTTGAGATGCTGGGAAGCGACGATAAATACTCCAGGGGCACTTGTTCCGTTCTGGTATGTTACGTGCCCGGTCAGTCGTCCCGTCGGCAGCCCTGGCATGCGGATAGTCTCGGTGTTGTTTCCACTTGCAAGCGTGAAGTTTTGGACGGTTAGAGTGAAGGGGAGGTCTCTGGGGAGGGCAGTAACCATTACCAGTCCAACAGGCAGCGATTCGATAAGGGTTGTACCATCGGTGCTCGTCGCCCCAGCGTTGTAAAACTCGTGCGTTGTAGCGTTGCTGACTACAGCCACTATCCCGGAAATCGGATTGTTCGCATTGTCTGTGATTTGAAGCTGGAGGTTTGCTCCTCCAGCAGTGGCTTCGGGTCCGAACGACCAGCTGAGAATATCATGATTGTCAACCAATGCGCCTGTTCCTGCGGTGAAGCCGACGTAGGCCGCTCCATTGGACAAGTTGAGTGTCGACGATATGTTCACGGGGACCACTAGAATGGGATTAGTCAAATCGTCGATGAATATTGACATCACGCCATTTCCGTAAGCGATCTTCGCGGTGTGAACCAGTCCATCGTGGAAGACTACAGTCGGGGTTATGGGGCCTGGTGCTAGCGCGTAGGATTCTGACGCACTGTTCGTTCCAAACCCCCCGGTGTGGACTGCCAGTTCGTTGTTACTGATGTCTCCCCACCCATTTTGATATGTGTCAAACTCTACTGCGATAGAGTTCGGAATGCCATCGTAGCCCATGTATCCCCCATTCCCTCCTAGGGCTGTCAGACCAGAATTCTGAATGAGGAACGCGAAGCCGTCAGCCCCGCCAACAGGAGTGATCTGAAACTGAAACACAGTAGTGAAACCCTGGGCGACGTTCTGAGGGGTATTGAACCAGGCGGACCCGGCTTCGTAGGAGCCGGCGGAAGTGAGCCGAAGAACATTCCCCGCCTGACCAGCATTTCCGTTCAGAGTCAGGCCAGCAATTGATGAGAAATCTGAGTAAGAGAGATTTGTATTTAGTGACTGGGCTTGGGCCCAAGCGCTTGTTAGGAAGCCTAAGGAGTTTAACGGAATAATCAAGACGAGGCATACCGTGCAGAGGGCTAACCTACGATGATAAGAAACGTCCACTTTAGAGTCCCTCTTGGACAGGTCGGGCACGCGTCGAGAATAATCGACAGACTCCGTCTGTTCCCATCGTGGATAGCAATATCATGCAGACTATCGAAATTGACAGGAGGTTGTATCTAGTAGCGCGCAAAATCTTGCTCGGTTGCAATGATCTCTAAACGAGAATTAGCCGGTACTCGATCAATCTATAAGCGTTTATTTTCAAACGTCTAATCGATAAGATCTGTATTAGGTATCCAGAAATACCGATTGCGCTTTTACTCTTCGAAGCAGCTCCTGCGATAGGACGAGTTGTCAATCACGACCTTCTCTTCGGTAGAGAAAGGTGGAGGAGCTTTGCCAGTCCATGGAGGCGGCGTCGTAGCTTGGAGCATGCTGTCACATATGTCCGGTTTCTCTTGTTTCTCTTCGCATACAGGGCATGTTGTCGGCTCTTCGGCTGGCGTCTAATCCACCTCCTCTTTTTCCGGGCAAAGTAGCCTGGATGAAGGCGTAAGGGCTCTCAGGTGAAGCAGTGAAGGGGAACTCGACGACGGTAATCCCCAGAGTCGATGGGAGCAAGCCAAGTCATCGAACAACCGAAGACTTGACAGAACCTTCTAGTCCATGGATGTTCCACATCACCCGGCATAACCGTTCTGATGGCCGGCTCGTTACGTTTTGTTCAAAACAAACTCCCCAACTATTCTATCTCCTATGTCATCTAGTATTGACGATCTGATTGCGGCTCTATCTAGGGTCTCTGACGAGCAGCTGGAAGCGTGGTTCACTGTGGTCGCGAAGACGAAGACAGAGCTGATGGAAGCGAAAAGGTTCCTCAACGGACCCTTGACACGTTTCCATAGGTCGCTCTTGGCCGAGATCCGGGAAAGAGAAGAGAGACGTAACCAGATAGAATAGCCAAACTAGCGGTCCCTGCTAGACCCGGGCAATGCTTCTCTCAGGGGAGCCTCCTACTCACATTATTCTACAGAAGCCCGACCGAATCGGTGCACGCATTAGCTCTCGCATTGTTTATGGTTTACTCGGGTGGGCAAGCTTCTTGCATTTTCTCGGGTTGATCCCGTTACAGCTAAGGTGCACTCGGAAGTGACGGACTCTTAGTGCTCCGGTTGGTTGATGTGGTTATCGTAACCTCTACGTCCTTCGCCGGAGAAGGCGTGCCCAGACAAGCTCGAATCCCCGTTAGTAAGGCATAGTTTTGTCCTATATGGAGGAGAATCCGGGCGGCCGTTCTTTATACCTGGGAGCTCATTCGAGTCTGCAGCTCGAACGCTCTCCGAGGGTCAACCATGGCAAGAGCTCTGGTTCGTGATTGTCCGCGGCCACAGCCCCTTCCGAGTAGGTGTAGACCGTAGCCGATAAAGCCTAATCCTGATCCGTGCCGATTCCTTCTATTCTGGTAGTCTTGTGTAACCTATCCGTGAGCAAGCTAATCGGCATCTTGCCTCTCTTTCTCTCTCTCCCGAACATTACTGCAACTCGGTCAAGCCGGAATCTGCGGTTGCTATTGCTGTTCACGCTTACCCTCTCGGGAGCAGTTATTTCCGGCGTTTCTCTCAGTCCCAAAACGACTTCTTCTTCTGCCGCATCGACGACATCCGACCTGGGCAACTCAGGCCAACGCCAGAGGGGCGCTTCCGCTCAATTCCCAGAACCTTTCATCGGAGCCTCACATCTCCAGAGAACTGTAGGCGTTGGATCTCTTTCTCGCCTTGCTCCTTCGTATTCTTCCTCTCGAACGCCGGGACTTCAAGGCTCCGGCCCCGTATCTTCCGCGGAGACAGTCAATCCGGTAACATTCGGTAACACTGTAGTCGGCTCGACTAGCTCATCCTCCGTCACGGTGTTAAACAGTTTTGAAGGAATCAACCGTGGCCAGGGTGGCACCTTTCCACCTGATGTGCAGGTTGCCGCCGGACCGGACTACGTGATGGAGATGTCGAACGATGCCATTCAGATATTTTCGAAGCAGGGTTCTCCTGTTCAAAGTTTCACATTCTCAGAATTCTTCTTGGGGGGGAACAACTCGTTCTTGTACGACCCTCAGGTTTTGTTTGATTCGTCGACTGGAAGATGGTTCGCTTCTGTTGGCCATAGTACTAGTGTGCTGATCGCGGTCTCACTCACTGCTGATCCAACGGGAACCTGGAAAATCTATTCCTTAACCACTGATGGTATGTTTCCAGACAATCCGATTATTGGAGTGAGCGACGACAAATTTGCCGTCACCGCCAACATCTACCATGACATTATCGGAGCCCTGTTCCTAGGCGCGCGGGTCTGGGTCATCAGCAAAGCTGAGCTGGTTGTGGGTGTTGTGAATCTTGACTTTTCCTCCTTTGGACCTCTGAGCGATCTGGAATCAGTGCATCCAGTGCAATCGCTCGGTCCGACGAATACCCTGTACATGGTCACGACCGGAGGCGCAGACATAAAGAGTGTTGAATTCCACATGTTCTCTGCTTCTGGTACCCCACCTGGAAGAGTGGCGATTCAGACCATTCCACTCTCCATCTCTCCAATTACCCCTTCAGTCGACGCAGATCAACTTGGAACCGCTATCACTCTCGATACCGGTCAGGTTGCTGCCGGCCGAGGCGATGCCCGGGTGCAGAGCGCCGCCTGGTTCCAAGGCAAGCTCTGGCTCGCTTTCGGAGATGGCTGCATACCCGGAGGGGACAATGAGACTCGAGCCTGCTTTAGGTTGACACAGATCGACACGAGGCAATCGCCGATGACTGTCACCCAAGACTTCGATGTAGGGGGAAGAGGTCTCTACTATTTCTACCCGGCGCTACGGATCGACAGCATCGGCAACCTAGCGGTCGTGTTTGGGTATTCGTCCGCAACCAACTCCACATGCTGCTATCCTAGCATAGCAGTCACAGGACAAGCCGCCAACGGTCCTGCCAACAGTATAATGATGCCCAAGACTCTAAAGCTGGGAAACGCGAGCGATACCAGAGATCTCCAGTTTCTTGAAAGTGCCAGGTACGGAGACTATTTCGGGGCAGGATTGGACCCCTCCGACCAGACCCTCGTCTGGGTCGGCGGAGAATATTACAGTCGTACCCTGTCCTGTGGGCGGTGCTGGTCGACGTTCATTGGCGCAGTAAGAATAGTCGACTCAGGCTTCAGCATCTCTACCAGTCCAACCTACACGAGCCTAGGAATCGGCTCGTCCGCCAGTTCCAGACTTACTCTAACGAGCCGTCAAAGCTTCGCAGGCAACATCTCCCTATCGGCCGACGTCTCGCCTCCGGGACCCATCGTGACCCTCAGCCAGACCAATGTCGCTCTAGACCCCTCGGGATCGTCGAGAATCTCAGTTACACTATCGACAACAGCGGACACAGCCGCGGGCATTTACACTCTCACTGTGATGGGCACCAGCGGGTCTCTCAGCATTCCTGCCAAGATCATTGTTGTCGCAGAAGGCTTCAGCATCTCGGCCATTCCGGGAAGCCTGAGCTTATCGACCGGAGGTTCTGGCGGGGTCAGCATACTCTTATCGAGCATTAACAATTACACAGGCGAAGTGGATCTTAGCGCATCGGTCGCAGACTTGTCGGCCAATGGTCCAGCCTTGGGTTTCAGCTCGACCAGCCTCTCACTGTCACCCGACGCAGGGACTACAGCACTGTTGACCGTGTCCATACCAGCCTCAACCCCCGAGGGGGTTTACACCCTCAGGGTCACCGGAAATTCCGGTCTACAATCACGCAGCACATTTGTCGCGCTAGCCGTTACGCCCATCATCATCCTGTTGAACAGTCTCGATCTCTTCAGTGGTATTTCTGTCAACACCACATGCACCCTTGCTGTCGGCTCTTCTTTAACATCCTTGACTTTATCGGGAAATGTCTCGGTCGTAGCCACCAACTCCACTAATGGGGCGAGACTATTCTCCCGAGAGTACTATGTATCCCAAGCCTCGGTCAGCGTGGGTCCGCCTGGCCTCTATCATAGCTTCTTTCTACTCGATTTGGCCGTCAATCCCTTCCCGCTCTCATCTAACATCAACATATCACTCTCGGGCTCCCAAGCTAGCTCCTCGGTTCGCGTGCTCCGAAATGTCGACATTGACTTGAACGGGACCGTCGATATGGCTGGAGACCTGAGTATTCTGAATAGTGCGTTTGGTTGCAGCCAAGACCA
>Ga0070708_100004733_pt1 | contig 10724 bp, 6 predicted proteins | sample KBSK5503metaG_FD_65469 | JGI IMG/M metagenome (GOLD analysis project Ga0070708, IMG submission 65469) | Corn, switchgrass and miscanthus rhizosphere microbial communities from Kellogg Biological Station, Michigan, USA - KBS K5-50-3 metaG | ecosystem: Host-associated > Plants > Roots >... | reverse complement strand
TTGTTGGCGAACAATCGCAGCTCATACGTGCCGCCCGCGATCGTGCTCGGGATCGGCAACGCGCACGAGCCCGCCGCCGCGGCGGCGCCGACCGTCGTCGAGCAGCTGACGTAGATCCACGCCACGTAGGCCGTGTCGGCCGCCCCCGCCGGATAAAGCGCGATCCAGTCCGCAGCCATGGGGTTCGTGATCCCGCTCCACGTGGCGGTCACGCTGCCCCCGGCGGCGACCGACGCCGGGCTCACGCCGAGGGTCGTGCTCGCGCTCACCGTCACCGCCAGCGAATTGCTGGTCGCCAGCCTCGTGTAGCCATTGTTCGCGAACAACCGCAGCTGGTACGTGCCGGCCGCCACCGTGCTCGGAATCGGCAAGGCGCATGATCCCGCCGCCGCGGCGCCCCCGGGTGTCTTCGAGCAGCTGACATACATCCACGCCACGAAAGCCGTGTCGGCCGCCCCAGACGGATACAGCCCGATCCAGTCCGTCGTCGTGGGATTCGCGATCGAGCTCCACGCGGCGGTCACGCTGCCCCCCGTCGCCACCGTCGTGGGGCTCGCGCCGAGGCTCGCGGTGACGAGTGCCGTCACAGTGATTGCGTTGCTCGTGGCGAGCTTCGTGTACGCGTTGTTGGAGAACAAGCGTAGCTCGTATGTGCCGCTCGACACCGTGCTAGGAATGGGCAACGCGCACACGCCGGACGGCGCCGCGGCGCCGGGCGCCTTGGAGCAGCTCACGTACATCCATGCCACGAACGCCGTGTCGGCCGCGCCCGACGGGTACAGCGCGATCCAGTCCATGGCCGTCGGCGTCGTGACTCCGCTCCACGTCGCCGTCACGCTGCTGCCGGCCGTCACCGCGGCCGGGCTGGCGCTCAGCGTGGCCGGTACGGGCGGCGGCGCCAGGGCCGACAGCGCCTGCGCGATCCGTATGCGCGGCTTGATCACGCTGCCTCCGGGGCGTGTGTCGGCGACGAGCAGGCCGGTCTGCTGCAGCGCATTCAGGATCGTGGCCACGGACGCTCCCGGAGCCGCCTGCTTCAGGATCGCCCATGCGCCCGTGACGTGAGGGGTCGCCATCGAGGTGCCGTTGGCCGTGAGCCAGCTCCCACCAGGGGATGAGGACAGGATCAATCCGCCCGGCGCCAGAAGTGACAGGAATGGTGACACGTTGGAAAACGACGACACGGCATCGTACTTCTCCGTCGAGCCGACGCTCACCGCCGTCGAGATGCACCCCGGAGAGGTCAGCCCGAACGTCGAGCCATTGTTGCCGGCCGCGGCCACCGTCGCGATTCCGACTGAGCGCAGGTTGTCGATGGAAAACTTCGCGGGGTCCCCGTCGCAGGTGCCGCCGTACAGGGCGCCGCCGAGGCTCAGGTTGACGGAGGCGAAGTTGTACACGCCGCGCAGCGCGTAGACCCGGTCCAGCGCGGCCATGACGTCCGAGGTCCACGCGATCGGGCACGACGTATCGGTGCCGCAGTACGCAGCACCATCCGCGCGCGAAAAGATCTGGACGGCCATGATCCGGGCACCCTTGGCCACCCCGGAGCACGGCTGACCGAAACAGGAGACGTTGCCATTGCCGGCCGCAATGCCGGCGACGTGGGTGCCGTGCCAGCAACCGCTGAGCGAGCAGGTCACGCCCGCGCCCGGGCCGATCTGGGTCGGCTGACCGTTCGGGCAGAGCGACGTGCCGCTCGAGTAGCACGCTTCCTCGACCACCTTGCCCGCGAGGAAGGGATGCGTCTTGTCCACGCCCGTGTCGAGGATCGCGACCACGGTTCCCGTGCCGTCGTAACCCAAGCTCCACGCCTGGCTGGCCTCGACGAGCGGCACGCTCTGAGGCAGCATCGGATGATTCGCGGTGTCCGCGACGACGCGCCGGACGTGAAAGCCGGAAGCCTCGAGCTGCGCCAGCGCGTCGCTGCCCACCTCGAGCGCCAGATGCGGCACGGTCTCGAACTGCTGCGTCACCGTGTGGCCGCGGCCGGCGAGCTGCGCGAGGACCTGGGACTGCGCGGAGGCGATGTCGGCGCGCTGGACGGCGACGGCCGCCGCCGTGGACAGCTGTCCCTCGGGTACGTGGGCGCTCGGTAGTCGGAGCTCGACGATGACGCGCGCGCGCCCTTCGCGCCAGACCTGATCTCTCACGTTCTGAGACACGACGGGATCCGAGGCACGGGCCGGCACCGGGTCGAATGTCGACGGTGAAACGAGGACGATCGTCAACAGGCTGGCCGCGCCCGCGCTCAAGAGCAGCGCGCTCGGTCGCCTCACCGCGGCGTCCTCACCGTGACGGCGCCGGCGTCATGATCCGATCCGGCACCACTCTCGCCACGACGTCGCCCATGCGCTCAAGCGCGGTCAGCGCATCGCGATCGATCTGCAGCGCGAGAAAGGGCGTGGTGCCGTACTGGTGGACCAAGGAGTAATGACCGTGCGGAAGCCGGGAGAGCACGCTCGCCTGGGCGCTGGCGATGTCCGCGCGCTGCGAGGCGCGCACCTCCACCAGCACACGGACCCGCGCCCTGGTCACGGCGTGCCGAACTTCGGGGTCGATCAGAGGAGCCGGCCGGTCGGCGCTCATGCTCGCCGGCCCCTGGGACCGACAGGACGCGAGGACGGCCAGCACGGCGACGACCTTCGCCGCCAACGAACGTCGTCTCCTGGCTCGCACCCCTTCATCTCTATGCGACCGCGGCGACGGGAGTCAAAATTTTTGCGCATCGGCGTGGAACAATTACAACGCACGTGCCAGCCCACTTATCTATTCGCGCGAATTGCCGTTTGCGGATTTACATCAGGAGCGAAGCCGCCATCGACGGCTCGCGCGCGTCACTCCGGCGACAGTTTGGCTCCCAGCGGGTTCGTCCGCGGCGACGCTGCTTGACACCCCGGCGAGCACGTGTTTCATTCCTGCCGATGCGTCCGAGCCGGTCGCCGTCGGCCTATCAGACCTAACCCGCGCATCGGTCCTGTCCTCGTCCTGGCGCTCGCGCTTCGAGTGGCGGTGCCGGCCGCCGCGCTGCTCTACACGGGCGACCCCCTCGTCTTCCACGACAGCGACACGGGAGCGTACCTGTCGCTGGCGGAGTCGCTGATCCGCGCCGGGCGCTTCGGAGGCGAGTCGTCGCCGGACATCATCCGAACGCCGGGATATCCGCTCGTCCTCGTGCCGGGCGTGCTGTTGCGCCGGCCGGAGCTCGTCACCATCGCGCTCCAGATCGGGCTCAGTCTGCTGACGCTCGGTCTCGTCTTCCGGCTGACGGAGCTCGTGTCGCGGCGGCGGGACGTCGCGTGGTGGGCGGCGCTGCTCTACGCGGTGGAGCCGCTGTCGATCATCTACGCGAGCAAGCTCCTCTCGGAGACCGTCTTCACCACGATCGTGACCGCCACGATGTACGCCCTGGCCGCATACGCGCGCCGGCCAACCGTCGCGCTCGCGCTCACCGCGGCGGTCGGGCTGGCGGCGGCCGCCTACGTCCGACCGATCGCGTACTTCATGCCGATCGTGGTGGCGGCGTGTCTCCTCGTGGTGCAGATCGCGCGTCGGCGGCCGTGGCGCCGCGTGCTCGGCCACGCCGTGCTCGTCGTGGTCGTCGCCATGGGGCTCACCGGCGTCTGGCGCGTCCGCAACTGGGTGGAGGCGGGATATCCCGGATTCGCCGGGATCTCCGACGTGAACCTCTACTTTTACCTCGGCGCATCAACGCGCGCCGCGCGGGCCGGCATGACGTACTACGACATGCAACGGGAGATGGGGTATTACGATCCTGATCTCTACCTGCAGCGGCATCCGGAACAGGCCGCCTGGACGCCGGCGCAGCGGCTCACGTACATGGGCGAAGAGGGCCGTCGCACCGTGTGGGGGGCGCCCCTCACCTACGCGCGGATTCATCTGGACGGGGTCGTCCGGACGCTCATCGCCCCTGGCGCCACCGACGCGCTCCGGTTCTTCGCGCTCGACGCCGGGCTCGCCGGATATCTCAGCGTCTTCGTCGACCAGGGCGTGTGGCGAGGCGTCATGCGTCTGTTTCGCGAGCTGCCGGTCGTCTTCTGGGCCAATCTCATCCTCGCGCCCTTCGTGCTCGCGTACCTCGTGCTCGCCGCGCTCGGTCTGGGACGCCGCGCCGTCCGTGGAGAGCCGACGTCGGTCGTGACCCTCGCCGTCGTCGTGTACCTGCTGGCGATCGCGGGCGGGCCCGCGGCCTACGCGCGGTTCCGGCACCCCATCATGCCGCTCCTGTGCGTGTATGCCGCCTGTGGCCTCGACGTCGTGCGCCGCCGGCTCGGTCCGGCGACACCCGCGCGCGCTCAGGTCAGAACCACCGCGTGAACTGCATCGGCGCCGGCGACCGATGGAGCTTGAAGTATCCGAAGTCCTGCACCAGCGGGAACTGCGCGAGCACGTCGCGGGGGACGCCGAGCCGCTCCTCCAGATCCCCCCAGGTCGCCAGCGTCGGCGCCACGTAATAGATCCACGCCACGACGTCCTTCGAATCGGACGGCCGACCGACGGCCAACGCGAGACGCGCCTGGGGAAAGCCGAGACGGGCGAAGTAGTGGTTGAAAACGAAGTACCCGCGCTGGTCGTACACCACGACGTACTCCTGATCGGCGGGAACGGTCCGCTGCAGATACCGGACGACGCACGAGGGGCAGAACCGAGCGTTGTAGTAGTTGTAGTACCCGTCCTGCGCGAAGGTCCTGTCGCGGTACTCGGCCAGCCGCGATGGATGTGTCAGCAGGCTCGGGACATACACGGCCAGCAGCAGCAAGATCGCGGACCCCGCCGTCGCCGATCGTGGCGCCCGCGAGACGAGCCGCGTCCGGACGGCCTCCAGCACCTCCCAGAGGCACCAGCCGTTGGCCGCGGCGAGGAACGGCAGCAACGGCAGCATGGTGCGCTCGAAAAGCGAGGCCGATCGCAGCGCGAACAGCAGGGCCAGGGGCCCGAGAACGCCGAAGACGACGAGGAGCAGGAGCTCGCGAGCATCGCCATGCCCGGGCGACAGGTTCGCGCGGCGGCGCGCGAGCCACGCGGCGAGGCCGAGCGGCCAGAGCACCCAGATCCAGGGCGCATCGCGGACGGTCAGCCTGAGCACGTGCACGACGAAGTCGAGCACGGCGCCTGACGAGGCGGGCGCGCCGCGCTGGGCGAGGACGGCGTCGATGATCGGGGTATAACACACGATCGCGACGACCGCGCCGGCCGCCCACAGCGTCGCCTCGCGGGCAGCGCGCCGGGCGCCCTCGCCGCGGAGGACGACCGTGCCCACCGCCGCCGCGGCCAGCGGCACCGCGAAGACGACGTTGGTCGGCAGCGTGTAGAGAAAGGCGGCGACGGTCGCGACGACCATGGCCCGCCGCCACCACGGATCGGGGCCCTGGCGCAGGACGAGGTTGCCGAGTGCCGCGGCCAGGCACATCGAGAGCGCGTAGCCGCGAACCTGCACGGCGAAGTTCAGGAAGAACTGATTCAGCCCGAGCCACGCCACCGCGCACACCGCGGCCTCCGGCGACACCGCGCGCCGGACGAGGCGCCACGTCAGCAGCAAGGTCCCCACCGAGAGGAGGAGCGACGGCAGCCGGAGCACCACGTTGGCGTCGGACACGAGGGAGAACGGCAGTACCACGAGCGAGTAGAAGACGTGGTTGTTGGGATACGAGTAGTCCGTCACGATCGTCTCGAATCCATGGGACACGAACGTCTGCAGCGTGAACGCCTCGTCATACCAGAGATCGAGGTCCAGGCGGGCGACACAGAAGGCAAGCGGCACGGCCAGCGCGGCGACGAGAAGGAGATCCGGGCGCCGACGGGGAACGACCGGCGGCGTCATCGGCCGGGATGCGGTGAGACGACCCGGGCGGCGGCGGATTCCGCAGGCGCGAACATCCGCGCGTAGACCCGGGCGGTCAAGTCCACCATCCGGTCGAGGTCGAACGTCTCGACGACGAAGGCGTGGGCGTCGGCGGCGAACCGGCGCCGCAGATCGGCATCGGTCAGCAGCCGTGTGAGATGGGCAGCGAGGGCCGGCGCGTCGCGGACACCGGCGAGATAGCCGGTCCGCCCGTGGATCACGGCGTCCGTCGTCCCGCCGCCCGCCGTGGCCACGACGGGGACGCCGAGGTACTGCGCCTCGAGCACGGCGTTCGGACATCCCTCGAGCGTGGAGGTCAGCAGGAGCACATCGCTGGCCAGGAACACGCGCTCCACGTCCGTGCGGGGCCCGAGGAGTCGCACGTAGCCGTCCATGCCTTCGCGCCTGATGATCTCGCGCATACGGCTCTCGAGCGGCCCGGTTCCCGCGATGAGGACGTGGAGAGCCTTGACGTCGGCGGCGGCGCGCCGGACGACGTCGAGGAAGACCTCGGGCTGCTTCTCGGTGTCGAGCCGGAATGCCCCCCCGACGACGCTCGCGTCCTCGGGGAGGCCGAAGGCGCGCCGCGCCGCCGCGCGGGCGGCCGCCGTTGGCTGGGGCAAGTCCTCGCCACGCAAGCCGTTCAGGACAACGTGAATTGCGTCCTCCGGCATCCCGATCCACGCGGCGTAGCTGGCCGCGCCGCTGTGGGAGTTGGCGAGCACCCTCACCCGTCGGGAACGCACGAGCAGCCTGTACCAGGGCGCCATGTACACGGAATCGAGCCGGGGAAAGTTCGTGGGATTGCTGTTGCGCGTGCTGAGCAAGATGCGGGGCACGCCGGCGATGAGGCCGGCGATGCCGCCGATCACGTTGCCGGCGTCGAGCCAGCAATGCAGGACGTCGGGCCCCGCGACGAGCAGGTCGGCGACCAGGCACGACACGTGATCGCGGATCTCGGGGGGCGCGGCCAGGATGAGGTTCCAGTCGACCCGCCGGCGCACGGCCTCGTCCCAGTCGGCGTGGCTGGCGCGCCGGACGGGCAGCCCGTGCTCGGCGAGCAGCCGCCGATAGTGACCGTGCTCGCCCACCGGCTCGTACATCGTGACGACGTCGATCTCGTATCCGCGGGCGGCGAGGCCGATGGTGAGGTTGCACAGCTGCCGCTCCGCGCCGCCGGCGCCGAGCGCGCCGATGTACTGGACGACGCGGAGCGGTCGGCCCTCGGGGGCGCGCGCATCGACGGCGGCGGCGTTGTCTCGCTCGACGTACCGCGCCCAGAGGCCGCTCTCGTCCGCGGCTGCGGCGGGCGTCTGCGCGGCGACCGGCCCGTCCTCACGGCGACGCGCGACCGTCCACCGCGTGTAGACCCGCTCGCCGACCTCGTGGTTCATGCTGAGAGGCGGCAGCACGATCGTCAGGACCCGGCGGAAGACGCGCCGATAGACGAGGCCCGCGAAGGTGATGTCGCCCTCGCCCCGGCGCCAGCCGTCGAGATGGTGGAACCAGAACTCCTTGGCCCCACGTCGCCGCCAGTACCACAGCGCGGCCAGCCCCACACGGTCCTCCGACGTCGGGAACACGACCGTGTGCACCCGTGACGGTACGGAGGTGAGCGGTTCGGGCCCGGCGCCGTCGGTGGCCAGCCTCCAGCACGGGCCCCCCGACCGGATGCGCGGCTCGGTGCCCGTCGTCGTCGCCAGCGCGCGCAGGGCGGCGGACGCCATGTCCATCCGCGCGCCGGCGACGATGCGCGACTCGCATACGGCGACGCCGGCCTCCCGCCACCAACGGAGGACGGGATCGCCGGAGACGGACGTCACGCCGCGGAGCTCGAGACCTTCGCCGGTGCTCGGGCGCGACGGCGCGCCGGCCGGCGGCGAGGGTGCGGGGCCGCGGCCGTCACCGGGAGCCTGCTCAGCCGCGATGTAGACGCGTCCGTTCACGCGCGGGTCGCTGCTGTCGGAGGCCGAGAAGTAAACCAACGCTCCCCAGTGCGAGAAGGCCCCCCGCCCCTCCCGGCGTATCGTCTCGTGGTTCGCGTGCGGTCGCGGCAGGGGCTTGCCGTCCTCGTACACCTCGACGCGCGACCACCCCTCCTGATCCGAGACCCACCGGGATCTCAAGCGGGCCGTGTAGCAATACCCGCTCTCGTGGGCGATGGCGGTGAGGCGTTCCGGAGTCCGGCGCGGCGCGCGCAGGCGTCGCACGGCGGCGACGGCGATGGTCCTGAGCGACACGTTCGGATCGAGGCGTCCGGTCAGGAGCAGGAAGAACAGCACGACGGTCAGGTAGACGGAGACGAGGACGAAGGACAGGTAGTCGCGCAGCATGCTAGCGCCCGCGCCGTCCCCGCACCGCCGTGTGCCAGTCGAGTCGCCGCACGTCGACGAGGCCGAACTCCTTGAACCACCCCTCGACCTCGGCCGGCGAATGCACACCGTGATACCGCGGTGAGTAACCGTCGAACGTGTCGAGGACGTCGTTGTCGAGGCCGAGGCCCTGCGCGCTGAACGGAAACACCATACGGATGAAGCGGACGAGCGAGCTGTCCGGCCGGCGGTGGGCCCACGGCACGAAGGTGCGGCAGAATTTGTAGAACACGGTCCGCGGGATGCGCGAGGTGAACGGGATCCATACCCGGCGCGTCCGGTAGTCGCCCTCGTCGGGATAGACCCAGACAGCGAGCTCGCCGCCCGGCTTGAGGAAGCGTGGCAGGAAGCTCGCGTAGCGCTTCGTGTCCGGCGTGTGGTGCAGGACGCCGATCGAGACGATGTAGTCGAACGTCTCCGGGCGAAACGGCAGCCGGCCGATATCGGCCTGACAGATGAGCACCTGGGGCCGGTGACCGAGGTTCTCGGCCGCCGCCTCCACGGCATAGGACAGATCGATGCCGACCACGCGCGCCCCCCACGTGACCAGCACGTCGCTGAACCGCCCCGCTCCGACCCCGGCGTCGAGGACGAGCTTGCCCCGCACGTCGTCGGGCGTGAGACCGGTCTTCTGCCGGAAGATGTCCTCCGAGGACCGATCGTTCCGGAACGAGTCGAGCTGCGTCTTCTTGTGGACGTTCCACTCGAAGCTGAACGACCGGGTGTAGAGATCACTGGGCACGAAGCGCGGAATCTCGCGCACGACGGGATAGCTGCGCGCGCCGTCGTCGCTCTGGAGCCGATCGCCCACTCGGTGCACGCGCTGGCCCGTCTCCGGGCACGCCAGCACGTGGAAGTCCGTCTTGTCCTCGACGCGGATCAGACCCTGGAGCACGCTAGCTCGCCCCGGCGTCCGGGCCGCGCCGCACGCCGATCGCGCTCACCGGCTGAGGCAGCAGCGTGACGTCGACGAAATCCGCCGCGTCGTACCACTGCCGCAGCTCGCCTGCCGTGTGGTAGCTGCGGTACTGCGGCGCGTACCAGTCGAAGTTCAGGAAGGCGGCGATCTCCGGGTCGCGATGGCGGCCCACCGCGACCGCCTGCGCGCTGAGCGCGACCGCCCGGGCGAGCGGCGAGCCCGTCGCCTCGTAGCGCGCGGTCGCGCGGTCGCGGACGACGGTCAGCCGTCCCAGCCCTCCGGCGACGGCCCGCAGGAGGCGCGGCGGCATCCGGCACGTGAGCGGCCGCAGGAGATCGTCCTGCAAAAAGCGGACGGCCCTGGCATACCGGCCGGCACCGTGCTCGGCCGGATAGAGCCACACGGCGAGCCGGCCGCCCGCCTTCACCAGCGACGCGGAGCGAAGGAACGCGGCTCGCGCGTCGGGCGTGTGATGGAGCACGCCCACGCTGTAGACGAGGTCGTAGGCGGCCGGGGCGAGCGGAGGCGCCAGGATGTTTCCCTGCACCAGGTGGACGTTCGTCCGGTCACGCAGCAAGCGGCGCGCGCGCGTGAGCGCATCGCTCAGATCGAGGCCCACGACCATCTTGGCGTGCTCGCTCACGACAGCCAGGTACTTGCCCATGCCGCAGCCCACGTCGACCACCGTGGCCCCCGCCAGAGGGGAGGCGTCGATGCGGCCGAGCTCGGCCGCCGTCGGATAGTGCGTGAAGACGTCGCCGACCGACAGCGTGCTGGAGAGCGCGGGATCGGTGCCGGTCAGCCAGAAGAACGTGAGCACGTCCTCCGCGGGCGACGTCGTGCGGTAGACGTTCCACTCGTAGCCGAAGGCGCGGGCGGTCAAGCGATGGAGCCGGTGGAGCCGCCGCGTGGCCTCCGCCTCCGGGCGGCCCCGCTCGGACGTCCCGAGCTCACGGCCGTAGCGACGGTAAAAGGCCGGATGCCGTCTCGCGGCGTCGGGCAGCAGGCGCGGAATGCCGTCCGTCACCGGGTACGCGCGGGCACACGCCGCGCACAGCAGCGCGCCTTCCTCGACCTCGTCGCCACCGCCCGCGGCGCGCTCGAACGGGCGCAGGGTCAGGCGACCGCTGCACGCGGGGCAGACCAGCAGCGCGAGCAGCTCGGGGCGCATGCGGTCAGCGGATGAGACACCCGGCGAGCAGTCGATCGTACTCCTTGATCATCTGCTCCACCGTGAACCGGTTCGTCAGCGTCGTGTACGCGTTGCGGGACAGACGCTGCGCGAGCGCCGCGTCGTCGAGCAGCCGCGCCACGCCGCGGGCGAGCGCGGGGACGTCGCCGGGCGCGACGAGCACGGCGTTGACCTCGTCGGTGAGGGCCTCGGGAATGCCGTGAACGTTCGTCGACACGATGGGCAGCTCGCAGGCCATGGCCTCGAGGACGATCCGGGGAAACGACTCCTCGTGAGAGGTGCAGACGAACACGTCGGTCATCCGGTAGTACTCGAGCACGCTCGCCGTCTCGTCGACGAAGACCACCACGTCATCGAGACGCCCCGTGCGCACGAAGG
>Ga0070708_100004732_pt1 | contig 10724 bp, 9 predicted proteins | sample KBSK5503metaG_FD_65469 | JGI IMG/M metagenome (GOLD analysis project Ga0070708, IMG submission 65469) | Corn, switchgrass and miscanthus rhizosphere microbial communities from Kellogg Biological Station, Michigan, USA - KBS K5-50-3 metaG | ecosystem: Host-associated > Plants > Roots >... | reverse complement strand
GGGCTGACCAGCAGCTTCAGCTCGCGCTCGAGCCGGTCGCCGTTGTCGTCCGCGGCGGGCGCCGCCGTCTGCGGCCGCACCTTGGCGGCGAGGCCCTTGATGGCATTTTCCAGGTCCTCGGCGGTGTACGGCCGGCGGATGAAGTCATCGGCCCCGACCTGGATGGCCTCCACGATCTGCGAGCTGGGACCGGTGTCGGCCACCATGATGACGGGTCCGGAATCGCACACGTCGTGCGCGCGCCGGAGGAACTCGATGCCCGACATGCCGGGCAGGCGGATGGCGACGATGGAGAACGCGAAGCGCGTCCGCCCGATCATCTCCAGCGCTTCCTCGGCCGAGGCGGCCGGCATCGGCGTGTAGCCCCAGGCCGAGAGCTGCGACACCACGCGGCGTCGCTGGTCGCCGTCGCTCTCGACGACGAGCACGTGGGGATCGCCGCCGGCTGAAGGAACGGAGGATCCGGGATCGACAGCGGGAAATCTCATTGCCATCTCCACGGGGTCGCAAGAGGTGTGCCGATCCTCGGCCGCGCGGCATCCGCGTGCCCGTAGACGGCGCGCCGCGGCACGGTCCAGCGTCGCGGCGTCAGGGTAGGGAGCGGGGTGCCAGATTGCAGTAAACGTTTGTCGGTCATCCCGGCCTCCATCAGCCCGGCCGCTTTCCGCACAGGACGAACTTCACGGTGTCGAAGAGAATGCGCAGGTCGAAGCGCAGCGACATGTGCTTGATGTAGTAGAGGTCGTAGCAGAGCTTCTGCGTGACCTCCTCGACCGTCATCGAGTAGCCGGCCTTCACCTGCGCCCAGCCGGTGAGGCCGGGGCGCACCTCGTGGCGGAGGTTGTAGAAGGGGATCACCGAGGAGAAGGTCGCCACATTGCTGGCCATCTCCGGTCGCGGGCCGATGAGGCTCATGTCCCCGCGAAGGATGTTGATGCACTGCGGGAGCTCGTCGAGGCGGTACTTGCGCAAGAACGCGCCCAGCCGCGTGACGCGTCGCCGGTTGTCGCGCTGCCAGATCACGTCGTCGCTCTCCGCGGCCTGCCGCATCGTCCGGAACTTGATGAGGCGGAAGATGCGCCCGCCCAGGCCCACGCGCTCCTGAACGAAGAAGACGGGGCCGGGCGACTCGAGCTTGATGAGCAGAGCGACGAGCGCGATGAAGGGCGCGGCCACGGCCAGGGCGGCCAGCGCCATGAGCACGCTGATGACCCGCTTGAGCAGCACGTAGGTCCGGGACACGCGGAAGCCGTCGCCGAAGATCAGCGCGCTCGGCGAGAGCGACTCGACGGCCAGCCGCCGCGTGAAGCGCTCGAAGGTCTGCGTGCCCTCCTCGATGGCGATGCCGCGGAAGCGGCAGGCCAGCAAGTCGGCCACCGGCAAGCGTCCGCGCCGGTCGGGCATGGCGACGATGATCCGGTCAGGGCGGAGCCGGGCGACCACGCCGGAGACGTCGCCGTACGCTCCGCGGTGGGGATCGGCCATGGCGGTGGCGGCGGGCTCGCCGAGAAATCCCACGCACGTCAGCGCCAGGTCCGGGCGCGTGCGGATCTGCCGGCTCACCTCGGCGGCCAGCGTGCCGTCGCCGAGCACGAGCACACGCTCGGTGAAGGGCGGACGCTTCACCAGCACGTATACCGTCGCCCGCACGAGCAGGATGGTGGCCAGTACGACGAGCAGCGCATCGGAGGCGAGGTTGCCGGGGATCATCGTCCGCGGGAACAGGACGTAGGTGCCGCCGAGGAGGAGGGCGGCCCAGCCGAGCGCCCGGCAGAGACGGCCGAAGAGTTGCGAGAAGTTGTGAGGCGTCTCGAATTCATAGAGGTCGTTGAAGTAGAGCGTGACCGTGCAGACGAGGACGACGAGGAAGACGCGCGCGACGACCGTCCACTCGACGACGGGCGCTTGGCCGGGGGGGACCGACACGGCGATCGTCGCGGTGACGATGCCGAGCGTCGACAATCCCTCGAACCACGCGAGCCGCCCCGCGAGCGACATGGACCTCCCTCGAGCGTTTGAATGTCTTGCTGCCGCAAGCATGTTCGGGGCAAGGTGAGTGCCAAACGTTGCAGGAGTACCCAGGACCCTGTCATTACTCGCGTTTTTCTTACTCGATCGCGCCGCTCGGCGAGCATGCGCGCTCGCGCGAGGCGCATTTCAGCAAGGCACTTCACCGATCGTGAGCAAACCCTTGCACAGCGCGCGCCGGTAAATGTCCGCAAAATTGCGTAAAAATGCCCACTGCCAATGGCAATTCAATGGATTTGCGACCACATACACGACATCGGGACCTCGCAGTTACGGTGTGTCGAGGAGCGCCATGGCTGCGCCGGGGCGCGACGAACGATCGGGTGTGGGGCCTGCGGGGGCCCCCGATATGGTCAGTCGAACTTGATCGGGGCTCCGAACTGTACGCCGAAGAACAGACGGTTCTGATCGACGCCGTTGGCGACGAGCGTGGTGACCGTGTCGGATCGCTGGTGGAAGAACCGGTAGCCGGCGACGGCGGCGAGCCACGGGGTGAACTGGTAGGAGGCGCGCAGGTCGACCGTGAACGCGTTGGCGTCGACGTTGTTCGTCGTCCCGCCCGGGCCGATGGACTTGGCGATGCTGTACCGCGGCGCCAGCTCGACGCGCAGGTCGCGCAGGAGATTCGTGACCGCCACCACGCCACCGATCGTCGTGTTCTCCGTCGTGCCACCGAGGCCGCCGGCGGTCCCCACCAGGTGGGAAAAGGACAGGCCCGCAAGGCCCCAGTAGAACTCCTCGGTGAGATTCGCGGTGACGAACGGGCTCACCCCCCAGTCGCCGCTGGTCTCTCTGAGCGTCGGCCCGACGATGAGCGTGCCCGTCCGCGTCGCGGTGAAGCGATACGTCACGCCGACGCGCGGGGTGTGCGTGGTCGTCGCTGGCTGGCCCTCGACACTGATGTAGGCGGCCTCGTAGCCGAGAATTCCGGTCCACTGCGGCGAGAAGTTGCGGTTGACGTCGGTCGTCAGCCGCACGATGTCCGAGCTGGCCGCGCCCTCACCGTTGAAGCGCTGCAGGGCCCAGGAGAGGTTGGCGCGCAGCGAGGTCTGCGGCGCGAACTCCCAGATCAGGCCGGGGTTGAGCGTGTTGCTGCGCGACACCCGGCGTCCGACGGCGAAGCCCTCCTGGGAGACGATGTTCGTGTTGTTGTTCTCGATGAAGACTTCGCTCAGGGTCAGGGTGAGCCGCGGATTCAGCCGCTGTAGCCCGTCGAGGAAGAAGATCTGCCGCTGAAAGACGTTGTCGAGGTTGCCGTGGTCGGCGTACTTCTCGGCCGTGAAGTTGTAGCCCGCCGACCACCGGTAGGTCGCGCGCTCCATCGTCACGCGGATGCCCGGGGTGAAGCCGGTGATGAAGTCCGACTCCTTCCGCGCGTTGTTCAGGAAGACGTTGTCGTTGAACTCCTCGCTGAGGGTGAACGTTGGGAAGACGATCAGCGGTCCGCGGATGGGCGGCTCCGGGAAGAACCCCATTTCCGGAATGATCGCCGGCATCCGCGGGACCTGCGCCGACGCGAGGGCCGCGCTCCACACCAAGAGACCCTGCGCGATGGCCAGAGCCGTGAAAGAGCGAGCGCGGAGCACGGCTCGATTCGTACCATGGCGCGCGGTTCGCGGGAAAGCGCTTTTTGTCAGCTGCGCGGTCCGTCGAGGCGCCGCAGCGCCTGCTGGTAGTGTGTGAGCGGCGCGGGCTTCGCGATGACGTCGACGGCGCCGAGACGCTTGACCTCTTCGAGCTCATCGGCGGTGGCGTGTCCCGTGATCACGACGACGGGCAATGATGGACGCAGTCGCTTCACCTGAGTCAGCACGTCGAGGCCGTTCATGCCCGGCATCGAGACGTCGAGGAAGAGAGCGTCGGGTTCGAAGTGTCCAAGGAGCTGGAGCGCCTCTTCGCCGGAGTTCGCGATCTTCGCGCTGTGACCCTCCCGGGCCAGCGAGCGTGCGAGAACCTCGGCCACCTGCGGCTCATCGTCGACGATCAAGATTTCCATACATTCCTCCGTGGGGTTGTAAAAACTACTCGAACGGTTCTTGAAGAAACTACAAGCACAGTCATGTACGTGTGCGCGATGTAGCGCAAATATATGTAATCGTTGCTACAACGCTTAAGGAAATCTTTGGCACTCCTCATGCACTACGCTGCACACCATGAACGACAACGTCATCGTGGAGGATCGAATGAGCGAGGGCCTGAGCCTCTGCATCAGCGCGAAGATGCAGCCGATCCGCGAGCTGATCGCCAAGGTGGCTGCAACCAACACGACCGTCTTGCTGCGCGGCGAGAGCGGTGTCGGCAAGGAGGTCGTCGCCCGCGCTCTTCACAAGGCTTCGCCGCGCGCGAACAAGCAGTTCCTCAAGGTCAACTGCGCCGCGCTGCCGGGTGAGCTGCTGGAGTCCGAGCTGTTCGGCCACGAGAAGGGGTCGTTCACCGGCGCGTACCGCCAGAAGCCCGGCAAGTTCGAGGCCGCCGACGGCGGGACGCTGCTCCTCGACGAGATCGGTGAGATGCCGCTGCGGCTGCAGGCCAAGCTGCTCCACGTCCTGCAAGACGGCGAGTTCTCGCGCGTGGGCGGCGAGAAGATCATCGACACCGACGTGCGACTGATCGCCGCCACCAACCGGGACCTCGAGGCTGCGCTCCGTGCCCATCAGTTCCGTGAGGACCTCTATTACCGGCTCAACGTGATCGAGATTCGCATCCCGCCGCTGCGTGAGCGGCGCGAGGAGATCCCGCTCCTCGTCGAGCACTTCAAGCGGAAGTTCAACGCTCAGTTCGTGCGCTCCGTCGAGATCCCGCAGGACACTATCCGTGCCTTCATGGAATACCACTGGCCGGGCAACCTGCGCGAGCTCGAGAACAACATCAAGCGCATCGTCGTGCTGGGGAGCGCGCGCACCGTCCATCAGGAGATCGTGGCGAACCTCAACACCCGCGGGGGCGCCCGCGCGGGTGCGCCGACCACGGTCGCGGTCGCCGCGAATCCCGACGCGCCGGTCAGCCTCAAGGACATCGCCCGCCAGGCCGCGCGCGACGCCGAGCGCGTCGCCATCAAAGAAGTGCTCGATCGCGTGCACTGGAACCGCGCCAAGGCGGCGCGGCTGCTGCAGATCAGCTACAAGGCGCTGCTCTACAAGATCGTGCAGTGCGGCCTCGTGACGCCCGAGGAGAAGGAGCCGAAGGAGTCGACGGGGACGGAGGTCATGGCGTCCTAGCGGGCGCCGCGAACCGCCGCGGCCAGACGTTCGCGGACGGCGAGGATCGAGAGCAGCAGCAGGTGCATTGCGACTCTGAGCGCGACCATGTTCGTGAACCGGTGCGAGCAAGGGGCGTGCCTCAGCGTCGCGAGGTGTAACTTCCCGCGAGGACACGCCTTCGCGATCCCACCGTGAGCCTCCGACGGAAAATGCCTTCCACGTTGCGGTACGCGCCTCGTGCGGATGGCCGGCGGACGAGCGCCTCCGAGCGCGCGTGATACTCTAGCCCCATGTTCGACATCGGCCTCCAGGAGATGGTCGTCATCGGCGTCATCGCGCTCCTGGTGTTCGGTCCGTCGAGGCTGCCGGAGCTAGGCCGGATGTTCGGACGCGCCATGCGCGAATTCCGCCGCGCGAGCGACGAGTTTCGCTCCACCGTCGAGACGAACCTGCACATCAACGATCCGGAGCCGATCATCGCCTCGCCCTCACCGCTCGTGAGCGACGTGTCACCGACGATCGCGTCGTCGCTTCCCTCGGAAGCGGAAACGACGCCCGCCGAGGCGGGCTCGACCGCGGAGGCCGGCTCCGCGGTGGCGAGCGAGGTCGGCGAGCCGTTCTGTGCGCAGCGCGGCTCTCGTCTGTTCCATCGGCGCGAGTGCAGCTGGGTCCGGCGGATTCCGGAGATCGAGCGCGTGGAGCTCAAACACATCGCCGACGCGCGTGATCAGGGCTTCGTGGAGTGCCCGGTGTGTGAGCCGTGGGAGCCCGCCTGAGTCGCCTCTTTTTTTGTTTGACTTCCTCAACAGGCGTTGAGTAACGTACCGGGCCGGAGGTGGTCATGCGCGATCTCACACCGCGGCAGCGGGAGGTGCTGAACTTCATCCGCACCTTCACCGCGCGCCACGGCGTTCCACCGACGGTGCGGGAGATCGGCGCGCGGTTCCATGTCACACCGCGAGCCGCCTTCGATCACCTGCGCGCGCTCGAGCGCAAGGGCGCGCTGCAGCGACGCGCCAGCGTCGGCCGCACGTCGCGCGCGCTCACGATCGCGGGCAGCGCCGGGCCGTCGCCGTACCGGGCCGTGCCCGTGCTGGGACGCATCGCCGCGGGCGCGCCGCTGCTGGCCGAGGAGAATCGAGAAGGCGACCTGCCCATCGCGGCCTCCGCCCTGCCGGGCGGTGGAGAAGACGTGTTCGCGCTGCGCGTTCGCGGCGAGTCGATGATCGACGCGCACATCTGCGACGGCGATCTCGTCCTCGTCCGGCGGCAGGAAAGCGCCCAGCCCCGCGACATCGTCGTCGCCCTCGTGGGCGATGGCGGGCAGACCGAGGCAACGGTCAAGCGGTTCCTGCGCGACGGTGACAGTATCGTGCTGAAGCCCGAACACCCGACCATGGCGCCGATCGTCGTCGATCCGCGCGAGCGCGAGGTCCGGGTCCTCGGCAAGGTCGTCGGAGTCCTGCGCGGCTTCTGACGTGGGCGGGGGCTGCGTCCCCCGCCGCCTGTAGAACCCAAACGCATGAGGAGAGGGAGATGATTCATATCGCGACGTATCACGATTTCGTTCCGTATCGCCGGACGCGCGCCTTTTTTTTGCTCCGAACCGCTCAACACGTGCGGAGCGTCGAGGTCGGACGCGAGCTCGCCCGCGCGCTCGTCGCGCTGGCCGGCGCCGCATCGTGGGCCGCGGTCGTGATCCTGCTCGCCGGCGCATAATGATCGTGTGCGTCCGTTTTTGGACTTCGCCGAGCTCTGCCGCAGACTCGCGGCCACATCCGGACGCCTCGACAAGCGCCGCCTGACCGCGGAGTACTTGCGCGCGCTCGACCCGGACGACGTCGGGCCCGCCGTCGACTTCCTGACCGGTCGCGCATTTCCGGCGACGGATCCCCGCGCGCTGAACGTGCGATGGCTGCCGCCGGCGCCCCCGGCGCCCGCCGGACCGCCGCTCACGTTGCCCGACGTGGCCGGAGCGTTCGCGGACGTGGCCGCGACGATCGGCGCCGGCTCGCGTCGGGCGAGGGACGACCGGCTGGCCGCGCTGGTCGCGCGCGCCACATCGGACGAGCGTGACGTGCTGGCGCGCATCGTGGCCGGCGAGATGCGAACCGGCGTGTCGGACGGCATGGTGCTCGAGGCGATCGCGGAGGCGGCGAGCGCTCCGCTCGCGACCGTCCGTCGCGCGGCGCTCTTCCTCGGCGATCTGTCGCGCGTCGCCACAGTCGCCCGCGAGGGCGGCGTCGCCGGCCTGACCGAGGCGCGGCCCCGCGTGTTCGCGCCGCTCTTGCCGATGCTCGCCGAGATCGCGCCGGGCTTCGGCGACGTGCTGCGTGCCCACGACGGGCGTACGGCGCTCGAGTTCAAGTACGACGGCGCCCGGATCCAGCTCCATCGCGCGGACGATCGCGTCGTCATCTGGACCCGCCGGCTCTCCGACGTGACGCCGAGCCTTCCCGACGTGGTGGAGGTGGCGCGACACGACCTCACCGGCGCCCCGTTCATCCTCGACGGCGAGGTCGTGGCGCTCGACCGCGCGGGCCGACCGCTGCCCTTTCAGGAGCTCATGCGTCGCTTCCGTCGCGTCCACCAGGTCGACGCGTTGAGGGGGGAGATGCCGCTGGCCATCCACTTCTTCGATTGCCTCATGGCCGACGGCGTGTCGCTGATCGACGCGCCGTACGAGCGACGCTGGGAGGCATTGGCGGCCGTCACCGGCGGCCGGTACCTCGCCGAGCGGGTCATCGTGACCGACGAGGCGGAGGCCGAGGCGTTTCGCGCGCGCGCGCTCGCGGCCGGCCACGAGGGCGTGATGGCCAAAGATCTGAAGTCCGCCTACGAGCCGGGCGGACGGGGCAAGCGGTGGTTCAAAGTGAAGGCGGCCGAGACCGTCGACTGCGTGATCATCGCGGCCGACCGCGGCTCGGGACGACGCGTCGGGTGGCTGTCGAACTACCATCTGGCCGTTCGCGACGGCGACGGCTTCGCGCACGTCGGCAAGACGTTCAAGGGCCTCACCGATCGCGAGTTCGCGGAGATGACGACGCGGCTGACCGCGCTCGCCGTCGCCGACGACGGCTACACGGTGACCGTCCGGCCCGACGTCGTCGTCGAGGTGGAGTACAACGAGATCCAGCGGAGCCCGACCTATCCCTCGGGCGTCGCGCTCCGCTTCGCGCGGATCGCCCGCGTCCGCGAGGACAAGGCGCCGGCCCAGGCGACGACGCTCACCGAACTGCGTGCGCTCTACGAGCGGCAATTCACCGTCAAGGGGCGCGCAGTGTAGAATCCACCGCCATGAGCGCGCGCGTCTCCACCGGTCTCGGCAAGCTCGACGACATGCTCGGCGGGGGCCTGCTGCCCGGAACCTTGACCGTCGTCTACGGCGCCACCGGGATCGGCAAGACGCACCTCGGGCTCGCCTTCGGCGATCACGGGCGGCAGACCGATGGCGCCCGCGGCCTCGTGCTCGATATGAACGGCCGCGGCGACTCGCAGCAGCACGACGAGTACGCGGCGCGGCTTTTCGACTGGACGCTGACCGCGTGGACGCACACCGTCACCCCCATGGCCGATCCGTATCCGTCCGCTGCGCAGATGGAGGCCTTCTACTCGAACGCGCTGCCGTGGGTCGGCCGTGTCCGCGATTTCCAGACGCCGACGCCCGACGGGGGCTGGGAGTTCGACTGGAACTGGAAGGCGGCCGCGAACCACGCGTTCTACACGGTGCGGCCATTCATGTACTTCCACTTCGCGGCCGGCACGCGGCGCGTCGTCGTCGACGGCGTCGAGCCGATGGACTCGCCCGCGGACTCGATCCAGTGCCATCTCTTCGACGAGGTGTACCGGACCATCATCCATCGCGACGCGGAGACCTTGGGCATGGAGATCTGCTTGCCGGTGTGGAAGCACCGCGAGTTCATCGAGGCGCACCGGTACGACCACACCCGCATCGCCACGCTGCTGCTGGTGACCACCGAGGAGACGCGCCTCGAGGATCTGCTCGCCCGGAAGGTCGCGACCGGCGACATCGGCGCCACCGCGAACACCATCATCGTCATGGGCAGCGAGCGGGTCGGCAACCGGCTCGGCCGGATGCTGTGCGTGGTCAAGCATCGCGGCAGCGCGATGAGCGACGAGATCGTCGAGTACCGCATCGGCGCCGGCGGTCTGCAGCTGATCTGACTCTGGCCGCGCAGTTCTCCCTCCGACGACTGACTCCGGCTCAGGTGGCGTTGCTGCGGGCGGTCGCGTGCGCGGCGCCGCGCGGGACGGAGCCCGCGCTCGTGGGCGGCGCCGTGCGCGATACGCTCCTCGGCCGGCCGGGAGCGATCGACCTCGACGTCGCGGTCCCGCACGGCGCGCTGGCCATGGCGCGCCGGCTCGCCGACGCGCTCGGCAGCGCGTTCGTGCCGCTCGATCCCGAGCGGGGCGCGGCGCGCGTGGTGACCCCCGGCCACCGTCTGGACCTCGCAGACTTCCGCGCGCCGACGCTCGAGACCGATCTGGTGGCCCGCGACTTCACGGTGAACGCCCTCGCCGTCCCGCTCGGGCCCCTCCTGCGTCGCGGACATGCGCCCATCGTCGACCCCAGCGGAGGATTGGCCGATCTCGCCGCACGCCGGCTGCGGGCACCGGGTCCCCACGTGCTCGACGACGATCCCGTGCGCGCCCTGCGCGGCGTGCGGCTGTCGGTGAGCCTCGGGCTCCGGCTCACCGCCGCGACGCGCACGGCGATCCGTCGCGCGGCGCCGGCGGTGGCGCGCGTGGCCGCCGAGCGCGTGCGCGACGAGGTGATGGCCATCCTCGCCGCAGCGGACACGGGTCGCGCGCTGCGGAGCGCCGAGCGGCTCGGTCTCCTGCGCGTGATCGTCCCCGAGACCGACGCGATGCGAGCGACACCGCAGCCGGCGCCGCACCGGTTCGACGTCCTCGAGCACTCGCTGCGCGCGGTCGCCGCCTGCGATCGTCTCCTTCCGCGGCTGGCCACGCTCGCCCCGTTCGGCGCCGAGCTGGCCGCGCACGTGACGGAGCCGCTCGGGGGAGGCATCAACCGCGGCCAGATCCTCAAGCTCGCGGCGCTGCTCCACGACGTGTCCAAGCCGGAGACGCGGCGGCGGGTGGGCGGCCGGGTGAGGTTCTTCGAGCACGACGTCCTGGGCGCGGCGCGCGCGCGGGGCATCGGAGAGCGCCTGCGCCTGCCTCAGCGGGCGACCGCCGTGCTGGAGCGCCTGGTGCGCCATCACCTGCGCCCGATGCATCTGGCCGCCGCGGGCGAGGTGACGCCGCGGGCGCGCTACCGTTTCCTGCGCGACGTCGGCGCCGAGACGCGCGACCTCGTGCTCCTCGTGCTTGCGGACGCCTCGGCCGTGCGCGGCGAATCGCCGTTCCGGCTGTGGGCGCGGGCGTGGCTGCTCCGCGAGCTCCTCGCCGGGTGGGAAGAGGAGCAGGCGAGCGCACCGCGCGAGCCGCTCGTCCGCGGCGGCGACGTCATGG
>Ga0070708_100004730_pt1 | contig 10730 bp, 11 predicted proteins | sample KBSK5503metaG_FD_65469 | JGI IMG/M metagenome (GOLD analysis project Ga0070708, IMG submission 65469) | Corn, switchgrass and miscanthus rhizosphere microbial communities from Kellogg Biological Station, Michigan, USA - KBS K5-50-3 metaG | ecosystem: Host-associated > Plants > Roots >... | reverse complement strand
ACGTAGACGTGCGACGCGGGGTCGTCCCCGACCATCACGGCGGCCAGGCCCGGCGGCGCGAACAGCTTGGCGACTTTCTCGCCTACCTCCGCGCGCACCTGCGCGGCGATCGCCTTCCCGTCGATGATGCGAGCCGGCATCGGCGCTCCTATCCGTGCCGGAAGTGGCGCACCCCGGTGAAAACCATCGCGATACCATGCTCGTCGGCGGCAGCGATGACCTCGTCGTCACGCACCGAGCCGCCGGGTTGGATAACCGCCGCGATCCCCGCCGCGGCCCCGGCGTCGAGCCCGTCGCGGAATGGGAAAAAGGCGTCCGACGCCATCACCGCGCCCTTCGCTCGGTCCCCGGCCTTGCGGGCGGCGATCTCGACCGCGTCGACCCGGCTCGTCTGCCCGCCGCCGATGCCGACGGTCGCGCCGCCGGTAGCGAACACGATCGCGTTCGATCGCACGTGCTTGCACGCCCGCCACGCGAACGCGAGATCGGTCCATTGCTCTTCCGCCGGCTGCATCTTGGTGACGACGCGCCACGCGTCCCGCCCTTCCGACGCCGCGTCCGCGGTCTGGAGCAGCAGCCCTCCGGTGATCCAGCGGCCCGAGTAGAACGGAGCCGGGCGACCGTCGACCTGGAGCAGCCGCAGATTCTTCTTCTCGCCGAAGACGGCTCGTGCCCCCGGCGAGAAGCCGGGCGCGACGACGCACTCGGTGAAGACCTCGGCCATCGCCCTGGCCGCAGCCTCAGAGACCTCGTGGTTGAAAGCGACGACCCCGCCGAACGCGGAGACGCGATCGGAATCCAGCGCCCGCTCGTAGGCCTCGCCGTCGGTGCGCCCGATCGCGACCCCGCAGGGGATCGCGTGCTTCACGATCACGCAGGACGGTTCTTCGAAATCGTTCGCCGCGAGCCACGCCGCGTCCAGATCGAGCAGGTTGTTGAACGAAAGCTCCTTCCCTTGGAGCTGGACCCCGCGAGCGAGCGAGCCGGGCCCGGAGTACTCGGCGGCGTACAACGCGCCCGACTGATGGGGGTTCTCGCCGTACCGAAGTTCCATCACGCGCTCCAGCGCGAGCGAAAAGCGCGGCGGCAACGGCTCGTCGCGCGCCATCCACATCGCGATGGCCGCGTCATAGGCCGCCGTCTGCGCGAACGCCTCGGCCGCGAGTCGCCGGCGCGTTCCGGCGCCGAGTCCGCCGTGCTCGCGCAACTCGGCCAGCACATCGCCGTAGCGCGCGGGGTCCACGACGATCGCGACCCCCGTGTGATTCTTGGCCGCCGCGCGGACGAGCGAGGGCCCGCCGATGTCGATCTGCTCGACGATCTCGGGCCATGGCAGCATCTTCGCCGCGGCCTCGCGGAACGGATAGAGGTTCACGACAACGAGGTCGATCGGTTCGATCCCGGCTTCGGCGAGCTGGCGCATGTGCTCCGGCTCGTCTCGGTTCGCCAGGATCCCGCCGTGGATGCGCGGATGGAGCGTCTTGACGCGACCGTCGAGCATCTCGGGGGAGCCGGTGATCTCGGCGACCGGTGTCGACGGAACGCCCGCCTCGGCGAGGTGCCGTCCCGTCGAGTCCGTTGCGATCAGCGCAACGCCCATCTCGACAAGCCCCCGGCAGAACTCCACGAGCCCCGCGCGGTCGGAGACGGACACCAGCGCGCGGCGGATGCGGACGAGTTCTGGCACGGAGCCCATCCTACCGTCCCGTTCGCACGCCGGGCATCGTTAGGATGCCTCTCATGCTGGTGCTTTCTGCGGGCGAGGTCTCCTCGCTCCTCGACCTCGATGCATTGGTGGAAGCGCTCGCGTCCGCGATGGCGGATCTCAGCGCCGGACGAGCCTCGGTGCCTCCGCGCGTCGGCGCCCGCGTCGATGATCGAGACGCGATGCTCGCCGCGATGCCCGGATATGTCCCGTCCCTCAGCGCATTGGAGACCAAGCTCGTCAGTTTGTTCCCTCAGAACGCAGGTACCGATCACCCCACGCATCAGGCCGTGATCGTGGCCTTCGATCCCGACAACGGCGAGCCCGCTGCGTTGATGGACGCCACCTACATCACCGCGACGCGCACCGCCGCGGGATCGGCGCTCGCGACCCGCTTGCTCGCCCGGCCCGAAAGCCGGGTCCTCGCGGTCCTCGGCACCGGCGTTCAAGCGCGCACACACGCCGCAGCGATCCCCCGAGTCCGCCCGATCGACGAGATCCGGATCGCGTCGCGCGACCTCGACAAAGCGTCGTCCCTGGCTGCAGAGCTTACGGCCCGGCTCCGCATCGAGACCCACGCCGTGCCGTCGTACGCGGCCGCGATGGACGGCGCCGATGTCGTCTGCGCGCCGACCCACACCGTCGATCCCGTGGTTCGTCGCGATCACGTGACACCCGGGATGCACGTGAACTCGGTGGGCTACAACGTCGCCGGGCGCGAGGTCGACGCCGAGACGTTCCGGGACGCGCTCGTCGTCGTGGAGTCGCGCGCAGCCGCGCTGGCGCCGCTCCCTTCCGGTGCGCCCGACCTCATCGCCGCGATCGCAGACGGGATCATCGGACCGGAGCACATCCACGCCGAGGTCGGCGAGCTCGTCGCCGGCACGAGTCCCGGCCGCACTTCCCCGGATCAGATCACGCTCTACCGGTCCGTCGGCGTTGCCGTGCAGGACGCTGCTGCCGCGATACTGGTGCTGAACGAAGCGCGCTCACGCGGGGTCGGAAGGACGATCGACATTTAGAAGATCGTCGCTCGCCGTCCTTCGATCTTGACGCGCCCGGCGGCGAAAAGTCGGATCGCCTCGGGGTACAGCTCGTGCTCGGTGGCTTTGATCCGCTCGTGGAGCGTCTCCTCGTCGTCGCCGGACTCCACCGGCACGGCGCGCTGGAGGAGGATCGGGCCGTGGTCGACCTCCTCGTCGACCAGATGGACCGTCGCGCCCGTGACTTTCGCACCCCACTCGAGCGCGTCCCCCACTGCATGAGCGCCGGGGAAGGCCGGCAAGAGTGCCGGATGGATGTTGAGGATCCGATTCTCGAACGCTTTGACGAAGTTCGGAGCGAGGATGCGCATGAACCCGGCGAGACACACCAGCTCGACATGGCGCTCGCGCAGGACGTCGGCGAGCGCCTCGTTGAAAGCCCCGCGCCCGTCGTGAGCCCGGGGGTCGACGTGAACCGCGGGGACGCCGGCCCTCCGGGCGCGCTCGAGCCCGAACGCGTCCGCCCGATCGCTCACGACGACGACGACCTCGTACTCGGCGCCGGCGGCGTCGAGGATGGCCTGAAGGTTGGTGCCGCCCCCCGATAGCAGCACGCCTACTCGAAGCAGCCCGGACACACGACAATCCTATCGGGGAAAGCGTTGCCGACCGGGGCCTCAGGCGATCGAGGCGATCGCGAGTTCCGCCACTTCTGTCGGGTTACGCCCGACGCGGATGCCCATCGACTCGAACGCTTCCGCTTTCGCTTGGGCGGTTCCTTTCGAACCGGAGACGATCGCTCCGGCGTGACCCATGCGCTTTCCGGGCGGCGCGGTGAAGCCGGCGACGTAAGCGACGACCGGCTTGTCGACGTTCTCCTTCACGAACGACGCGGCGCGCTCCTCTTCGTCGCCGCCGATCTCGCCGATCAGGACGACGGCCTTCGTTTCGGTGTCTTCGGCGAACCGTCCCAGGACGTCGATGAAGTTCGAACCGACGATCGGGTCGCCGCCGATACCGATGCAGGTCGACTGCCCGACACCGCGCGTGAACATCTCGTACATCACTTGGTAGGTGAGGGTTCCCGATCGCGAGACGAGGCCGATCGGGCCCGCCCCGGTGATCTCGCCCGGGATGATCCCCATGTTCGCCTTGCCCGGGGAGATGAGGCCTGGGCAGTTGGGGCCGATCAGCGCGACCCCCTTCGCGCGCACGTACGGGTATACGCGCGCCATGTCGAGCGCGGGGATGCCCTCGGTGATGCACGCGATCAGCCCGACGCCCGCGTCGGCCGCCTCGAGGATCGCGTCGGCCGCGAACCGTGCCGGTACGAAGATGAGCGAAGCGTTCGCGCCGGTCTCATCGACCGCGTCCTGGCAGGTGTCGAAGACCGGAACCTGATCCTCCCACTTCTGCCCGCCCTTCCCGGGCGTGACGCCGGCGACGACCTTCGTGCCGTACGCGAGGTTGCGCTTGGCGTGGAAGGTTCCCTCCGACCCCGTGATGCCCTGTACGAGAACGCGCGTCGTCTCGTCGAGGAGGATGCTCATCGCTTCCCCTTCGTGAGCGCCACCGCTTTCGCAGCGGCGTCGAGCATCGTGGGCGCCATGTTGATGTTCGGGCGAGCCGCTCGCTCGAGGATGTCGCGGCCCTCGGTCGCGTTCGTCCCGTCAAGGCGAACGACGATCGGAGCCTTGAGGTTCGGCAACTGCTCGAGAGCGCCGAGGATTCCCTTCGCTACCTCGTCGCAGCGCGTGATCCCGCCGAAGATGTTCACGAACAACGAGCGGACCTTCCGGTCGCTGAAGATGAGGTCGATCCCGGCCGCCATCGTCGCCGCGTTCGCGCCGCCGCCGATATCGAGGAAGTTCGCCGGGGATCCGCCGGCCTCGGCGACGACGTCGAGCGTCGACATCGTGAGCCCCGCCCCGTTGCCGATGATGCCGATGGTGCCGTCGAGCTTCACGTAGTTGAGGCTTTTCTCCTTCGCGATCTTCTCTTGTTTCGGCAGCGGGATCTCGGCCGCCAGCTTCGCGAACAGCGGCTGCCGGTACGCGGCGTTGTCGTCGAGCGACACCTTCGCGTCCAAAGCCACGACGGCGCCGTCCCCGGTGAGCACCATCGGGTTCACCTCGACGAGCGACGCATCGGCGTCGATGAAACATCGGTACATCGTCTCGAGCAGGACGACCGCTCCTTTGTGCGCTTCTTTCGGGATCGCCGCGTCGAAGAGCATGCGCCGCACGTGGTACGGCTGCAGACCGGTGAGCGGCGAGACGTGAACGCGCGCGATCGCTTCGGGATCGGTCGCGGCAACCTCTTCGATGTCGACGCCCCCTTTCGCGCTGACCATGCCGAGGAATGCTTTCGCGGAGCGATCGAGCAAGAACGAGGCGTAGAACTCGGCCTTGATATCGCCCGCGCGCTCGACGAGCACGCGCCGCACCTTGTGACCTTTGATATCCATACCGAGGATCTGACTGGCGACGGCTCCAGCGCCGGCGGCGTCGTCGGCAAGCTTGATCCCGCCGGCTTTCCCCCGACCTCCGACCTGGACCTGCGCCTTGACGACGACCCGTCCTCCGAGCTTGGCGGCGACCTTCTCGGCCGCTCGCGGACTGGAAGCCACTCGGCCGTCGGGCACGGGGATCCCGTAGCGGCGGAAGAGATCTTTCGCTTGGTACTCGAAGAGGTCCATCTAGGCTGCGGCTCCGACGTGAGAGCGGATCCAGTCGACGATCTCCGATGTCGTCGCGCCGGGAGTGAAGATCTCCGCGATCCCCTTCTCCTTCAACGCGACGATGTCGTCGCGAGGGATGATCCCGCCGCCGAAGACGATAACGTCGGACGCGCCGCGCTCGCGGAGCAGTTCGACGACGCGCGGGAAGAGCGTCATGTGCGCGCCGGAGTGGATCGAGAGCCCGACCGCGTCGGCGTCCTCCTGGATCGTCGTCTCGACGATCTGCTCGGGCGTCTGATGGAGGCCGGTGTAGATGACCTCCATCCCCGCGTCGCGCAACGCGCGGGCGATGACCTTCACGCCGCGGTCGTGACCGTCGAGGCCCGGCTTCGCGACCACCACGCGGATCGTGTTCGATCGATCTTTCGGCATCGTAAAGTGTCCGTTCGGACGGTTGCGCACGTGCGTCTCGCGGCGAGATGATACGAGGCGTTTTCCTGCGCTCGCAACGCCGCCGAGGATGGGAGCTCGCCTCTGATGGCTCGGAACGCCCGCGACTGGATCGATCTCGTTCTGGATGCGGGGTGGTCCGAATGCGACGCCGGCCTGGCTGCGAACGACCCGCTCTCATTCCCCGGATATGCCGCGCGCGACGCAAAAACCGAGTCGGTGATAACCGCCGACGGCGCCGTTGCCGGGAACCCAGTCGTCGCGATCTCATTCGAATTCGACGTGTTCGGCGGATCGATGGGCGTCGCCGCCGGGGAGAAGATCGCGCGCGCATTCGAGCGCGCGATCGACCAACGCGCGGCCGTCATCGCTCTCACGGCGAGCGGCGGCGCGCGGATGCAGGAAGGGATGATCGCACTCGCGCAGATGGCGAAGACCACCCTCGCGCGTCGCGCGCTGAGCCAGGAAGGCTTGCCGTTCCTCGCGTACATGCGCCACCCGACAACCGGCGGCGTCTACGCGTCGTTCGCGTCGCTCGCCGACGTGTTGTGGGCCGAACCCGGCGCCACCGTCTCCTTCGCCGGGCCGCGCGTCGCTTCCCAAGTCGGTGCGCTTCCCGAGGGATCACATACCGCCGAGTTCTCGTTCGCCAACGGCTTGATCGACGACATCGTCTCGCCGCAAGACCTTCGCGCCGCGGTCGGAGTGTTCTTGCGCGCGACCCTGGAGCCCGATTCTCCACGGGGCTCGCGCGTCGCCGCCGTATCATCGGACGGCGACGCGAACGCATGGGATCAGGTTCGGCTTGCTCGCCACCCCGGTCGCCCCTCCGGCCGCGCGATCCTCGACGGCATCACCGAGTCGTTCGTCGAGCTACGCGGCGACCGCGCCGGGGTGGACGACCCCGGCGTCGCGTGCGGCGTCGCGCGCGTCGGCGGGAGGCGCTGCGGAGTGATCGCGCTCGACCGCGCCCGGCCGACCGCGCCCGGGTACCGCAAGGCGTACCGGCTGCTACGTTTCGCCGGTGCGCTCGGCGTGCCCCTGGTCACCATCATCGACACGCCCGGCGCCGATCCATCATCCGCGTCCGAAGCGCAAGGTATCGCGCGCACGATCGCGACCGCATTCCGAACCGTCCTCGAGCACCCCGGCCCGTCGGTTTCCGTCATCACCGGCGAAGGCGGCAGCGGAGGCGCACTCGCGCTCGCCGTCTGCGACCGGCTGCTCGTGTGCGGGAACGCGATCTTCTCCGTGATCGCCCCCGAGGGCGCCGCCGCGATCCTGAAACGCGACGACGTCGAAGGCGTCGCGCGGGACCTCAAGCTCACGGCGAACGATCTCGTGCAGCTCGGCCTGGCCGACGGAATCGTTGCGGAGCCGCCGGGGGGCGCGCACACCGACCCCGGCAAGGCGATCCGGCTGGTCGGCGAGGCGATCGACCGGTCCCTCTCCGAGCTCGCGGCGGTGCAGCTGACCGAGCGACTCGCTGCCCGGCGCCGGCGCTGGCGAGAGGCGGGCAACGCCTTCCTGATCGGGTGAGGGCGGGCCTCCGAAGCGAATAGGATTCAGCCAATGGATCCGCTGGGAGAGCTCGCCGCGTCGCTCGAGGACCGCATCAACGCCCTGCCCGAACGCAGGCGCAAGATGATGCGCCTCCGCTTCGGCCTCGCCGACGGCCGGAATTGGGACCTCCGCGAGATCGCTCGCGAGTTCGACACGGACCGGGCCGAGGTTCGCAAGGTCGAATCCGAGCTGTTCGACGACTGAGTCACCGCTATGTCTCCCGAGCCCGCCCCCCCGCGTGACCCACCGGGCCACAAGAAGCGCGTCCGGCCGGCCCGAAAGATCGTTCCCCGAGGTCAGATGGGGCCACAGTGGGTGGTCGCGCCTCTGGTGATGGCCGGGCTCATCGTCGTGGCCGGCCTGATCTTCTTGCTCACAAGGTAGGACGAGTCCCGAAAGGCGACACAGGTCCCGTTCAGGGCGGGTTCGGGGTATCCGATGCTCCGTAGAGAGAGGAAGCGGTTTTCACGTCCTTGACCATTCCTCCTCGTCTGGAGAGAATCACAGAGCTGTGATTCGACCACCAGATGCGGCAGTCTGGTCGTTGGATGAAAGGGATCTCTTCCCCTTCCGTAGAACCCTACGGGCCCGGGCACCTTTCGGGACGGGGGCGTCACGGGGGTGACGCAGGGATGATGGGACCAAAGGAAGTCGGCCGGCTGCGAGGGGATGCGAAAGCCGTCCGGAAATCGCTCGGCAGGGCCCTGCGGCGTCCGAAAACCTACTCGAGCGTAGCCAAGGAATTGCTGTGGACGGGCGTCAACGTCGCCATGTACCCGGCCGGACTGGTGAGCGAGGCCCTCGAGCAGGACACCTCCTCCGGCGCCTTCCGCGGCCTCTACGCCCGCGAGCTTCCGCTCTGCTACCTCGAGCCCGAAGCGGCCGCCACTCCGATCATCCTGCTGCATGGGTACTTCCACAACCGCTCCGGGTTTCTCGTCATTCGCCGGGCCCTGCGACGGAACGGCTTCCGGCACGTCTCCACAATGAACTACAACGTCATCGGACACGAGGTCGAGGAGGTCGCGTCGCAGCTGTCGGGCTACGTCGAGAACGTCCTCAACCGAACGGGCGCGACGCGTGTGCACCTCGTCGGGCACTCGCTCGGCGGTTTGGTCGCGCGCACCTACGTCCAGGAGTTCGGCGGCGACAAACGTGTTCATACCTGCATCACGCTCGGCACGCCGCACGCGGGAACGTACGCCGCGTGGGCCGGGCGGGGCCGGGCGGCTCGTCAGCTGCGCCCCCGCTCGGAGCTGATCGAGCGTCTCAACAGCGAGGCGCGCGAGACGCCGGTGCGGTTCATTTCCTACTACTCGAACCTGGATCCGCTCGTGGTTCCGGCTTCGAGCGCCAAGCTCGTTGCGCCCGCCTTGCGCGCGGAGAACGTGCTCGTGAAGGACAACGGGCACATGAGCCTGCTGCTCTCGGGCGAGCTGATCCGATCGGTCTTGGTCTCACTCTCGAACCTCGATCCGAAGAGCACCCGGCCGGTCGCACCCGTTACCGAGCTTCCCTCCGCGAAATCCCGCCGCAACGGCCGTTCGAGCGCGACCGGCGCGTAGCGCGCCGTCAATCAGGCGGCAACGTTTCTGGGGGCTCGTCTTCCTGCCGCACCTTGCGATCGAGGAACTTCCTTTCGATCGGCTTGAGCGCCGCGAGCGCGAACACCGAGGTGACCGAAACGGTGGTCGCCGCGAAGTAGAAGCCGATACCGACCGCAACTCCGACGGCCGCGGTGACCCAGAGGCTCGCCGCCGTCGTGAGCCCGCGGACGTTCGCGCCGTGCCTCAAGATCGTCCCGCCGCCGATGAAACCGATCCCGACCACCACCTGGCTCGCGACCCGCGTGAGGTCTGCTTGGATCCGTTGCGTGTCGGTGCCTCCCGTATAGGACTGGAATCCGAAGGCCCCGACGACGGTGAACAAGCACGCGCCGAGCGAGACGAGGATGTGCGTCCGGAACCCGGCCGGCTGATCCTTGAGCTGCCGCTCGATCCCCACGATCCCGCCGAGCGCCGCAGCGACGAGGATCCGCACGAGCATCGTGGTGTTGGACATACCGTAGAAAGTCTAGAACGCAAAGCCGATGCGACCGGGGATGCTCGTGCGCGATCGGCGGGGTGTTTCAGATCCGCTGTAGGGGCGCGTAGGCCAGCAGCAGGCGCTTCGAGCCCTCGTCCTCGAAGTGCACCGTCGCCTCGGCGTTCGGTCCCCGGCCGCTGACGGCCAACACGGTTCCCCTGCCCCACCGTTCGTGGAACACCTCGTCGCCGACGCCGAGCGAGATCGTCCGCCGTTCGGCCGGCGGTACCTGCTTTTCGTCGGATTCGCCCGTCGATTCGACGAGACGAACGAGCTCCTCGGGGATCTCGTGCAGGAAGCGCGACGGCGGGTTGTAGTTCGAACCGCCCCACAAACTCCGCGACCACGCGTGTGTCAGGTACAGCCGCTCCTTCGCCCGCGTGATGCCGACGTAGGCCAAGCGCCGCTCCTCTTCGAGCTCGGCCGGGTCGGTCATAGACCGCATGTGCGGGAAAACGCCGTCTTCGAGGCCGACGATGAACACGACCGGGAACTCGAGACCCTTCGCGATGTGCAAGGTCATCATCGTGACGGAGCCGCCCTCCTCGACCAGCTCGTCGGCGTCCGACACCAGCGCGACCTGCTCCAGGAACTCTCGCACGCCGCCTTCCGGGTTCTCCTGGTGGAACTCGCGTGCGACGCCGACCAACTCTTTCAGGTTCTCGACGCGACCCAGCGCTTCGATGGAGCCCTCGGTCTCCAGCTCGACGACATAGCCGGTTCGGTCGAGGATCTGCTCGAGTACGTCGGCCGGGCCGACGCCGTGTCCGACCAGTTCGCGCAATCCGCGAAGTAATGCTCCGACACTGGAGGTGGCGGACAGCGCGCGCGGTCCGAGCTCGGTGTTCTCTTCCAATCGGTCGATCGCGTCCGAAAGTGTGATCGAGGACGCCGCCGCGAATCGGCCCAACGCGGCGACGGTCTGGTCGCCGATCCCCCGCTTTGGGACGTTCACGATCCGCTTCAGAGAGACTTCGTCGGCCGGGTTCACCAACACGCGAAGGTACGCGAGCGCGTCTTTGATCTCCTTGCGGTCGTAGAACTTGAGCGAACCGACGACCCGGTAGGGCACCCCGAGCCGGACGAAGATCTCCTCCAGTACGCGCGACTGCGCGTTGGTCCGGTAGAAGAGCGCAACATCGCTGAAGGTGTGGCCTTCGTCGTCGCGGAGGCGCTCGATCTCGCGGGTGATCCAGGCGGCTTCTTCGTGTTCGTTCTCCGCGTGGTACCGGGTGATCAGCTCGCCGCCGGCCATCTCGGTCCA
>Ga0070708_100004729_pt1 | contig 10731 bp, 10 predicted proteins | sample KBSK5503metaG_FD_65469 | JGI IMG/M metagenome (GOLD analysis project Ga0070708, IMG submission 65469) | Corn, switchgrass and miscanthus rhizosphere microbial communities from Kellogg Biological Station, Michigan, USA - KBS K5-50-3 metaG | ecosystem: Host-associated > Plants > Roots >... | reverse complement strand
GTTCACCCAAATACTGGCACGTTCATCAGCGCTGGGCTTGTGACAAACACCTCCGCCATGCCATCCACCTTTTTGCTGAGCAGAGTCTGCCCCGCTGTGTCTGGGCCCAAATTTACTATCAGCATCATCGCCAAAAGAACCAGAGTCACGCCAATGCCTTGCGCCGGCTCGCTCACCGCTGGCTCAAAATCATTTACAAAATGTGGATCGATCGAACCACTTACGACGCCGAGCTTCACCACCGCAATCAACTCCAACATGGCTCCTGGATCTTTCAGCTTCAAAAAACCTAACTAACCATTCCTTTTTTCCCTTGAAGACCCATAGAAAGTCTTTCGGGGCTGCTCTACCGATTGAGCTATCGGTCGATTTGTTTGCCCAGCAGGTAGATTGCTATCTGAGGATTCTTCTTGGCTTTGAGTTTCCGCTCTAGCTCTCGAGCCGAACCGACGTTCAGCGTCTCCTTTGCCGCTATCAGCTCCAACGGTTGGCCATACCGGTGAGTCGAATGTACCTTGCCTCGGTGATGCTCCGCCAGCCGGCGATCAAGATTTTCTGTTGAGCCGATGTAGTAACGCCCACACGAACCACGAAGGATATAAACCCAAGCCATCCCAAAAAAGAAACTGGGTGTTGCTCCGTTTGTTGCTCAGCTGCTTCCTCCTTTTCCAGCGGTTTCGGGAGAAAAGACTTTCTCTCCGTCGGGCCCGCCTTCGGCGCCATTTATTCGTCCTGAGCCACTCTTCGCCGCGATTGACGCAATGGTCTCGGATGAGGACGCGTAGGATCGATTTCGTGCCAGCCATCCAACGATGCCGGGCTCGTTGAGAGGGCGAGAGTTTCGCTTTCCTGAGGGTTGTTGAAGATGATAGGTGTAGAGCTCAGCCGCCACGCTGATAGATAGCGCTCGCGGGATGTCCAGTACGTTGTCTCCAAAAAATATGGGTTCGCGCTCCTCTTCTCGGATTACACCTGCACATTTGTCGCCGGAGGTTATTCCGTTCCCGAGTGAGGAAGGAACGGGAAAGGTTGTTCGGCAGAAGACACAGACCTTGCATCATGGGGTTCTTTCTGCCCTGCGGGACCTCATCGTTCACAGCGAGTTATCGCCCGGGATCCGTCTAACCGAAGCGGTGTTGTGCGAGCGCCTGAAAGTCTCTCGTACCCCCTTGCGCGAAGCGCTTAAGGTCCTCTCGCATGAGGGGTTAGTAGAAATCCTTCCGAATCGCGGAGCGCGTGTTGTCCGACTAATGCTCGAGGATGTCAAACATCTTTTCGAAGTGATCGGTGCGTTAGAATCGTTTGCGGGCCGTTTAGCTTGTGAGCGAATCACCGACGCTGAGATCTGTGAGATCAAGGCGATCCATTACCAAATGCAGGCGAGCTTTATTCGGCTCGATTTGCCGGAATATTTTCGACTCAACCAGACCATCCACAGACGGGTCATTGAAGCTGCGGGTAATCCGGTCCTGGCTCAGACGCACGAGAGCCTGAATGCGCGTTTATTGCGAGCGCGATACTTGGCGAGTCAGACTGATCGGGATCGCTGGGCTGCGGCGATGCGGGAACATGAGCTGATTATCGATGCCTTGAGCCGGCGAGCGGCGGAGGAAATCGCACAACTCTTGCGAGAACATCTCTGGCATAAATACGACACGATCCGGATGAATTTCGATCGGTTGTAGACCTTGTGAGGGAAGAGATAAGTCCTGAGCCAGGGAATCTCATGAAATGCATGCAATACTGACTGGCGTGTTTATTGTGTAATATATTGATTATCAGGAATAAAGAATTTTACCGAAATTGATATTGCCTTTTTGCATGCAATCAGTAGATACTGGCACACGCCGTCTCCGTAAAAGGGTCCTCCGCCCTCCGCAGGATCTTTGCGGATTTCGCCCGAAGCCGATCCCTTCCAAAAAAGAGCAAGCTAGGGGCCAGACCTGTCTGGCCCTTGGCCGATGTGATTGAACACTAACAAATGCATTCGCCTGACCTATGGATCATATGACTAAACGCGATTTTGGTAGATACAGTGCGGCGGCAATCGCACTGTCGTTACTCGCAACAATCTTCCTAACGTTTAGCGCATCGGCGCAAGATAAAGCGGCCGTGCTGTTGCCTGGAAGCATCAACGATCAAAGCTGGAACGCGCAGGGTTACGCCGGCGTTTCGCGACTGAAGGAAAAGGGCTGGGATGTGGCCTATTCCGAAAATGTTCAACCGGCAGACATGGCTCAAGCGCTGCAAGACTATGCCCGAAAAGGCTACACCCTGATTATCGGCCATACCGGCCGATTTCTTTCCCCAATGCAGCTGGTAGGTCCTAAATTTCCAAAAGCGACTTTCATCGTGGGATCGGGCAACGCCGGCTCTGGAAAAAATGTTGCCTCCATTGATTTTGATAACACGCAATTTGGTTACCTGATCGGCGTGTTAGCAGCACGCATGAACAAGACCGGCAAGATCGGTTCCGTCAATGGCTTGGAAGGGTTGCCCAACGTGGTCGCGCAAGTGGGCGCCTACCGAAAGGGCGCAAAGAGCGTCAATCCGAACATTGAGGTGAAGGTCATTTACGTCCAAGACATGGAAGACGCCGCCGGCGCGAAGGAGGCGGCGCTTTCCCTGATTGCCTGGGGAGCGGATTATCTCAGCGGGAAGCTCAATGCGGGCCAACTTGGCATCATTCAAGCCGCCAAAGAAAAAGGGATTCATGCTAATGGTCGTTCAATTGAGGACACAGCAATTGCTCCGGACGCTGTGCTGACCAATATCGTCGAGAAGTGGGGAGATATGTACGCAACGGCAGCCGACGAAGCCAAGGCCGGAACCTTGGGCGGGAAATTTGAATTGTATGGCTTGAACTCCAAGGGTTGCACCGGCGCAGAGTTACTCTACACCAAAGACAAGGAGCTCAATTCGAACGTTCCTCAGGAAATCCTGGATGAAATCCAGGCCGTGAAGAAAAAATTCGCCTCCGGTGAATTGAAAATCAGTGTCACGAAAGAAGATGCGCGCGGTGGCTTATGAGCCGGGACGCGACTCAGCCTGAGAGTGTCCCGCTGCCGATGCTCGAGATGCGTGGTATCAACAAACGATACGGCGCTATTCGAGCCAATGACGGCATTGATCTGAGTGTCGCCGCAGGTCGGATCGTTGGCCTGCTCGGAGAGAACGGTTCAGGCAAAAGCACCTTGATGAAGATGCTTTTCGGCATGGTCAAGCCGGATGCCGGCACTATCAGGTTCAAAGGCGAGATTCTTTCGGATCACACGCCGCGTGAAGCGATCCGTGCAGGAATTGGCATGATCCATCAGCATTTCATGCTAGTGGACGCTATGACGGTGGTGGAGAACGTTATGCTCGGATGGTCGCGGGCTGGCGCCTGGCTGCGGAGAGAGCAAGTAGCCGAGCAGATCCGTCAGACGAGCAGGACATATGGCCTCGAGCTTAATCCCGGCGCGCTGGTTGGCGACTTACCGTTTGGTCACAGGCAACGAGTCGAAATAGTAAAAGCTCTTCTCCGGGGCGCTGAGCTTCTGATCCTCGATGAACCAACTTCTAATCTCAGTCCTCCCGAGATTAGCGGCCTGTTAGTAGTCATGCAGCGTATCGCGAACCAAGGTCGCGCTATCATCTTCATTACGCATAAACTAGGTGAAGTCTTTGACATTTGTGATGAAGTGGTGGTGCTGCGCGATGGGCGAGTGGTGGGAAGATCGCTGATCGCCAACGCAACCAGGTCGGGTCTCGCTAACATGATGGTAGGGCGGGAAGTGGGTTCTGGTCTGACTCGAATCGACCGCGCCGCAGGACCGGACGTTCTGGTCGTGCGAGACTTGGGGTTGCGAGATGCCTCAGGCCACGAACGGCTGCACGACATCAATCTTTCTTTGCGGGAAGGCGAAATCCTGGCGGTCGCGGGCGTGGATGGAAATGGGCAGACAGATCTAGTCGATGTGCTTGCTGGTTTGAAGTTCCCGACAACGGGAACCATTACGCTGAATGGGAAAAACCTGACTCGGACGACGGTTTCCAACCGGCTCGCTGCCGGTCTTGCCTACATTCCTGTTGATCGCGGGACCAGGGGTTTGGTCCCCGGAATGACGATCGAAGAAAACCTCGGTCTGCGTGATTTTAACCGTCCACCGCTGCGGCGAGGAGTTTGGCTAGATCACGGATCGTTCCGGAAGCAAGCGAAAGCAAATATGTCTGAGTTCGGAATCCTGGCGTCAAGTCCAGATACGCCTGTGCAAACACTCTCGGGCGGCAACCAACAAAAGGTAGTGGTCGCGCGTGAAATTGGTCGCAAACCGAAGGTGCTGATCGCGTGCCAAGCGACTTGGGGACTCGATCCCGGTGCCACACGTTTCGTTATCGATCAGGTTATTGCCTTGCGCAACCGGGGCGGAGCCGTGTTCTATATCTCATCTGAACTCGATGAAGTCCTGATGCTCGGCGATCGCATCGGAGTAATGTCTAACGGTCGGCTGCTTGGTGTTGTACCGCGAACCGAGGTGGATATTACCCAAATCGGACTCATGATGGCTGGCAGCGGCAGCGAACTTTCAACGCTGCGATAATTCGGATTGTGAGCACTTCGTTACCAAAGGAGAGGGAAGTTGACCGGAGTGATCACATTGATCAACCTGGCACTCTGACCGGGTCTGTACTACCGACTGCGCTCGACAGGAGCGCCGATTTTTGGCGCCGTATGGCTCTCGGGGGCCTAGCAGTCTCGCTATCATTCGTGGTTGCTGCTATTCCCATTATCGTATCGGGAAAGAATCCGTTACTTGCCTATTGGGCGCTCGTCAGGGGGGCTTGCGGGTCCGTTGATTCTATCGCGTTTGCCTTGAACAAAAGCACTCCTTATATACTTGCCGGCGTCGGTGTGGCCCTTTGCTTTCGGGCCCGGGTGATCAACATCGGAGCCGAAGGGCAAATTGCCGTTGGCGGTATCGCGGCGTCCTGGATCGTGCTGAGCGCTACCGCTCTGCCCGGTGAACTCTTGATTCCTTTAGCGCTTCTCGGCGGTGCGTGTGCCGGGGGAGGCTGGGCGGCGATCGCCGCCGTAATGCGGCTTGCGCGCGGCGTTCATGAAGTGCTTGGAACGCTATTGTTGAACTTCGTCGGTTTGCTCCTGGTCAGCGAGGTGTTGCATGGCCCGATGGGCGAAGTGGGAGCTGGTTTTCCGCAGTCCCCTCTGTTTCCGGAGCAGGCTTGGCTTCCGCCGCTGATTCCGGGCACGGATTTGCACATCGGTATCATTTTGGCCGTGCTCGCTGTCTTCGTCTTTCATTTGGTGTTTTGGCATACCCCTTTCGGCTTCCGGTTGCGATTGCTTGGAAGCACCGATGCGGCTGCGGCCTATGCAGGCGTATCAATCGTTCGTAGTCTGTTTTCTGTTATGCTGATCGCGGGCGCGTTGGCCGGGGTCGCCGGTGCGGTCGAAGTGTTGGGTGTTCACTACCGGTTGATCCAAGGATTTTCGGTTGGCTTTGGGTTTAACGCGGTGGCAATTGCTCTACTTGCTTCTTTGAATCCGATCGCAGTCTTACCGGCGGGTCTGTTTTTCGGTTTTCTGGAGACCGGGGCGCTGGCGATGCAGCGGGAAATCGGAGTGCCCTCATCGCTGGTTTTTGTAATTCAAGGATTGACCATGGTTTTCGTGCTTTGCGCGTTGGGAATCAGCCTGAGACGACAACGAATTTGAAAGCGTGGACTACCCTGTTATTATCGAACTTCTGACGGCCTCAGTCCGCATCGCGACACCGCTTCTATTCGTTGCGCTCGGCGGTGTGATCTCGGAATCAGGCGGGACCTTCGCTGTCGGGGTCGAAGGGATGATGCTAGGGGGAGCTTTCGGCGGGGCGGTAACGGTCTTAGTGACAAAGAACATCTTGCTTGGTCTTCTGGCCAGTTCGATTTCAGGAGCCTTGTTTGCCACCATCATTGCGGTGGCAACGGTCCGGTTCAGAACGGATCACATGGTTACCGGACTGGCCGTGAATATTTTCGCCTTGGGCCTAACTAGCTTCCTGCTGAGAGGACTCTTTGGCGGTAAGACGCCTGTGATGGTATTGCCTACACTCAGCACGGTTCGAATTCCTTGGCTGTGCACTTTGCCTTTGGCTGGTCCTGTTTTGTTTGACGAACCGCTGATGACCTATCTCGCTTTTCTGCTGGTCATTCCGGTACATTTGTTTCTACGGAGAACACGTGCGGGCTTGACGCTCCGTGCAGTAGGAGAGAATCCTTCCGCTGCTTTCTCGGTCGGGGCTAGCCCGGAACAGATCCGGATGGTCGCGGTCATTGTGTGCGGCGCATTTGCTGGACTGGGCGGTGCGGTCCTTTCTTTGCAGGAGTTAGGGACGTTTACCGACGGAATGACAAACGGTCGCGGCTTCCTTGCTCTTGCGGCGATTATCGTTGGCCGCTGGATGCCGTTTCGAGTGATGTGGGGCTGCCTTTTGATTGGCGCTGCTTCCGCACTCGCCTTGAACATCCAAGGCTGGGGATTGCCGCTAAGTTCTTATGTAATCCAGATGACCCCGTATTTAATCGCTTTGGCAGTGCTTTGCGGGATCGGGCGCAAGGCCCGCATGCCGCAGGCGATCGGCAAAGCCTTTATCCGCAACTGAACGAACTGGAGGAAATCAACAGCATTCAGAAACAAGGATCACTATGAAAATCGGCGTCTATAAAGTGGCGATGGCTTCGCCTAGTGATGTATCGGAGTTAACACGACTGATCGATTACAATGAGATCGATCCGGCTGAAATCGTCGCTCTGATCGGTAAAACCGAAGGCAACGGAGGAGCGAACGATTTCACGCGCGGGTTCGCGACATTGTCATATCAACTGATGCTTTCGAGCCGGCTCGGGCTTTCGCCCAAGGAGGTCGGGGAGCGTATCGCCTTTGTTTGGTCCGGAGGAACGGAGGGGGTTCTCTCCCCGCATGCAACGGTATTTACGCGCTCATCACGATCCGGCGAGGCAAACGGCTCGAGGCTGGCTTTAGGTATTGATGCGACGCGCGACATCTTGCCTGAGGAAGTTGGCACAATGATTCAGGTACGAGAAGTGGCTGATGCCGTCCGCCGCTGCCTCCAGCAAGCCGGGATCAATGATCGAAAAGATGTCCACTACGTTCAAGTCAAAGGTCCGCTTTTGACCCCGGCTACCATTGCCGACGCCGACGCGCGGGGAAAGAAATTAGTCACGCGAGACCCCAACGGTTCTAAGCCCTTTGCCCGAGGTGCGACAGCGCTGGGAGTGGCGTTAGGGCTTGGCGAAGCAAAAGAAGAAGATCTTTCCGACGAAGTCATCGCGCGCCGGCTCGATATTTTTTCGTCGGTTGCGTCGACCTCGGCAGGCGGCGAACTAAAGAATTGCGAGGTGTTGCTTTTTGGTAACTCACCAACTGCGACTAGCGATTATCGGATCGGCCACGCTGTGCTTCAGGATGTGATTGACGCCGATGGGATTCGGGCGGCGCTGTCGGATGCCGGTCTTTCCGGATCGATTTCGCCAGCTGAAGCAAAACGGATCGCAGCCGTGTTCGCGAAAGCGGATGCCAGTCCAAATGGACTGGTTCGAGGGCGACGGACTACTATGTTGTCTGACGCGGATATTAATTATGAGCGCCACGCGCGAGCGGCGCTAGGCGCAGTGATTGCCTCAATTACGAACGACCCCGCAATTTTTGTTTCGGGTGGAACCGAACATCAATGTGCTCCGGGAGCGGCACCCATCGCAGCCGTCGTTCACGTCTGAGACAGCGTGCCTGGAGCTCGTATGGCAAAGGAACTCTGGCAAAGATCCGGTGTCGAGCTTGGCGCCGCTTACGACAGCGGTGATTGCACGCCCGTTGATGTGCTGGACGCTGTTCTCCAGCGCATCGAAAGGGTTAACCCGAGAATCAATGCCTTTGTCACGTTGGATTCTGCCGGAGCGCGGCAGTCGGCCGAAGCGAGCGCAAAGCGTTGGCAAACAGGGACCGCGTCTGGGCCTTTGGACGGTGTCCCGATTAGCGTAAAAGACAATATCACCGTACGCGGTCTCCGATCTACCTGGGGCAGCAGGCTATACGCCGATTTTGTTCCCGAGTCTGACGAGCTCCCGATCGGCCGGCTCCGGTCCAAGGGTGCAATCATCCTTGGCAAGACCAATTGCCCTGAGTTCACTCTCCAAGGGTATACCGACAATCTGCTTTTTGGAGTCACCCGGAATCCCTGGGATCCGGAATTGACGCCAGGCGGATCCAGCGGGGGAGCGGTTGCTGCGGTCGCGGCGGGGCTTGGACCAATTGCCATGGCGACTGATGGTGGAGGTTCCATTCGCCGCCCTGCTTCGCATACAGGCCTGGTTGGCCTCAAACCATCCCGAGGCCGTGTTCCGCGCTGCGATGGTTTCCCTGCCATTCTACTCGACTTCGAGTCGGTCGGTCCTATCGCCCGAACGGTCGAAGATATCATTCTCGTGATGCATGCAATCGGCGGATATGATTTGCGCGATCCGCTGGCTTTGGCATTCAAGGATACGCCGTTCGCAGCCAGTTCCGTTGCTCAAAGCCGGATTTGGTTCGTTCGGAAATTCGCTGGATCTCCGGTAGACACAGAAATAGCAAAGAATGTTGAAGCTGCTGCGGCGGCATTCGCCGAGCTCGGGCATATCGTCGAAGAAGGAGACGCGCCTTTCGATCTTGAACCGCTGAATGAAGCATGGGCGGTGATCGGCCAAACCGGCTTGGCCTGGTTGCTACAGTCGTTTCCAAAGTGGCATGGAAAAATCACACCGGCGCTCGAGGAGATGGCGAGAAACGGCGAAAAGCGGACGGGTTCAGAGTATGTTGCAGCTTTGGATGCCGTGAGGCGCTTACAAAAGAGCCTATCGATCTTCTTCAGCGACCACGACATTATCCTGACACCGTCCGCCGCTGCGTTACCTTGGCCAGCTACGGAACCGTTTCCAACCCAGATCGCCGGAGAGCGTGTGGGCCCGCGTGGTCACGCGATTTTCACTGGTTTTGCAAACATGGCGGGGTGCCCCGGAATTAGCGTACCGGCGGCGCCGTCTGCTAAAGGTTTGCCGATCGGCATTCAGATGGTCGCGGCACCCGGACAGGACGGGATGTTGTGTGCTTTGGCGGGCCAATATGAAAGTTTTCAACCCTGGGTCGATCGTTTCCCGCAACTGTGAAACTGTTCTTCGCGCTACGGCAGTTCGTCAGCCATTTCTCTTATGGATAGACAAAGTTCGGTTCGAAAATCAGGGCGTCATTTTCTTCAAATTCCTGGTCCGACAAATGTTCCCGACCGGATTCTTCGCGCGATTGATCGACCGACTATTGATCATCGCGGTCCGGAGTTTTCGCAGCTTGGACGTGAGTGTTTAGAGGGAATGAAGAGAGTGTTTCAGACGACCAAAGGCCATGTCTTCATTTATCCGTCGAGCGGCACAGGCGCCTGGGAAGCGGCTATCGTCAATACCCTGTCACCGGGCGATCGAGTATTGATGTTTGAGACCGGGCATTTCGGATCCCTTTGGCGAAAGATGGCGGAGAAATTTGGATTGATCGTCGACTTCGTATCTGGTGATTGGCGGCATGGCGTGAATCCGGAGACCGCTGAATCGAAACTGCGCGAAGATAAAGAACACGTGATTAAGGCCGTCATGTGTGTGCATGACGAGACGTCGACCGGAGTGACCAGTCGGATCCTGGATATCCGGCAGGCGATGGACCGAGCTGGACATCCGGCTTTGCTCATGGTGGATACAATCTCTTCGCTCGGAAGCATCGATTATCGCCATCATGAGTGGCGGGTCGATGTAAGCATTGGCGGGTCGCAGAAAGGCTTGATGCTTCCTCCCGGGCTGGGCTTCAATGCGGTCAGCAAGAAGGCGCTGGAAGCGGCCCGCAACGCTCGTTTTCCACGCGTCTTTTGGTCATGGGAAGAAATGCTTGAACCTAACAAGACCGGTTTCTTTCCTTATACTCCAGCGACTAACTTGTTGTATGGGCTTCGCGAGACCATCTGGATGTTAGTCGACGGGGAGGGCCTGGAACAGGTCTTTCGGCGTCACCAGCGTCATGCCGAAGCAACCAGGACGGCGGTGAACACCTGGGGCCTCGAGCTGGTTTGCCGGGATCCTTGTGAGTACAGCAATTCGCTTACCGCGGCATTCTTGCCTGTCGGGTTCGACGAAGCCGAGTTTCGGACACTGGTCCTCAATGATTTCGACTTGTCCCTGGGTTCGGGTCTCGGAAAGCTCAAAGGCAGAGTCTTTCGGATCGGTCACCTCGGTGATTTCAATGATTTGATGTTGTGCGGGACATTGTGCGGAGTGGAAATGGGTCTCGTTCGATTTGGTGTTCCGTTCCAGAAAAGCGGTGTTAGTGCTGCGCTGGAAAAATTAATGCACCACTAGTTGGCTCCAAATGCGTGCGGACGTTCATAGATTCAGCCTGAAAGATCCGAGTGATGTCTCGGGTCTCAACGAGGCCATCGAGAAAGGCGATATCGATCCAGGAAAGATTGTCGCCGTCATCGGCAAGACGCATGGAAACGGGCTCGTTAACGATTATACGCGCGGTTACCTGACGCTCTGCCTGTCGCAGCTAATAGGTGGCCGGATGGGTGTCTCGGCCGAGAGCGTGAGGAAGCGCGTTCCATTCGTTTTCTCTGGCGGTGTTGAAGGCGTGTTGTCTCCGCACTATGTCGTTTT
>Ga0070708_100004727_pt1 | contig 10732 bp, 18 predicted proteins | sample KBSK5503metaG_FD_65469 | JGI IMG/M metagenome (GOLD analysis project Ga0070708, IMG submission 65469) | Corn, switchgrass and miscanthus rhizosphere microbial communities from Kellogg Biological Station, Michigan, USA - KBS K5-50-3 metaG | ecosystem: Host-associated > Plants > Roots >... | reverse complement strand
ATTTTTTAATTTCGTTACCGTTTTGTTATAAAGCCCCAAAAAATGGTTTCCTGTAGAGAGAAGGAACAGGCGCACGTACGAATAGCAGGTCTCTATAGAGCCTGTCAAGAGTGTATGAGTCATCGTTAGCAATCGTTATGTAGAGGCGCTGTGTGCCCTTCTAACGGCCTCGAGGTGCTTTCAGGCACCCTATGACCTAGATTCAATTTGCGGAGTTTTCCACAGGTTATCCACAGACAACTGGTGCATATTGGTAAACAGACCTCGAGCGGTTCAAAATACCCTCGAGGGTATGACTCGAGCCCAATTCCACGATACGAGATTTCGGCATACCTAAACTTTAGGTTTCGTGCCGGCAAAAATTTCAAATTTAGGTACGCCTAACATTGTGTGACGCGCGTTTTATGAATGTGTCACTGCTCTTGTATTTCGTGCGGTGCTGTGATTATGGAGTCTCGCGCGGTTAGGGCTTGAGCGTATGAATATGCAAGAGCTCGAGCGGACTGCATGAATATGCATAGCCACTGGGAATGGTTGAAGGTAATACTGAACAATCAGTCGGTAAGGGTATCCTAAGTTCTACAGGCAGTAGAGCTGAGAATGGCTCTCATTTAGTTAGTACATCGAATGGATGAACGACGGAGCGGTTTTGGGTGAATCGGTGCAGCGCCACGCACCCGAGCGCGTTTTCACCTTCAGGAGGGTAAAGAACCCTCTCGCGCGTAAATTTCCGGGGGGAAAACTGATTTGAAATTTTTTGGGAATTGTGCTTGAATCATCGAATGGCAAAATACGCACAAACAAGCTACTGCAGCAAGTGCAACAGTCCCGCAAGATTCAGCATAGATAGTGTGGAGGCCGCGACTCACCAGACCTACGACGGTACCCAATACATACCAGCTTCACAGCGGATTACTGTTGACTGCAGATGCGGTCCTCAGTTACCGTACGTCAACCTCGAATTCTACAGAGACTTAGCGAAGGAACCTGAAGTGACCAAGATTTTCGACACCACACCCAACAAGAGCAATGCGCTCAACAACATCGTGAGCAAGGTGGAGCAGCTCGAGCGTGTGCTCTACAACCGTGTACATGCAATTGCCAAGGTTGAGGCTGAGCACACCAAGCTCATTGCTGACGCCAACAATGCGCTCAGCAGTGTCATTGCCGAGGCTCATCAGATCGGTATTACGGAAGAAGACCTCGACCTCCACCTTCCTGATTACTCCATGGAACTGTCTGAGCGCCTCACCAGCGTTGCCAACGACATGTCACTTGCCAATGTGCTTGAGGCTGTGTAGGCTCGAGCACATGACTATCGCAATCGGCACCAAAGTCCAGATCAGTGACAACTACCTCATCACACTCAGGAACCCTGATGAGACGGTCACCAAAGTTCGCGGCCAGCAGGGCACTGTCACCGGCTATGTGGTGGATTTCATTGAGGTGACTCCCTCAGAGCCGGACGCGGGATACTGGGACATTCCCTTCCTGTTCCTTCCTCAAGAGCTTGTCATTCTGGAAGAGGCACACCCCCTCCAGAAAGAATCTATCAACTCCTGAAAAACGACTTGCCAAATCAATTCTGATTGGGCTAGGCTTCAACACGGCAACAAACCATTCCTTGAAAGGGAAAAAGTGACTGAGATTTTCAAAGTTGGAGAACACATCAAGCTCGTACGTTCGGACAGGATTTACGAGGAAGAGCTTGGTAACCAGACCGGACTGGTTGGCACCATCGTGCAAGGCAACTCAATAGGTGGCGGTGTGTACGTGACCTTCCCCCACACCGGAGACGCACAGTTCTACTACGTCCCGAGTGAGTTTGAGCGGGCAGGTAAGGCACCCGCACCAGAACCCAAGCCTGAGCCAGAACCTCTGAAGATCGGTGACTGGGTGAAGGTGGAGAACTACAGCGTAAGCTGGGACGGCACCGTGGGTCAGATCACGGAGGTCCGTTACGGTGGTGTGTCGATCAAGGACACCAAGGGCCAGCGGTTGTCCTTCCCCAAGCGCAGCGTTGCGCTCACCGAAGCGCCTGCCTCCCCTGTCTATGGGGTCGGTGACCGTGTTGAGTTCACCGAGGGATACAGTTTCTTTGGTGCTGGTGACGCCGGTACCGTCACAGCCTTGGATACCACAGAAGGCAGTCCTGTTTTGCTGGAAGTGGACATGGACTGTGGTCGCCACACTTCAGCGTTCACCTACCGCTTCAAGCACTCCACCAAGACCGAGCCGGTACCGCCATCCAAGTTCAAGGTCGGTGACTGGGTAGAGGTCACCGGCTACGGCTCCACGTGGGATACCGTGAAGGGCCAGATCACCACCGTCAGAGAGTATGACGTAAGGGCGAAGCGCTACAACTACATCATCAAGACTCACGACTTCAGCTACGCCACAACTGGCGGTTTCGCTGAGAAGTTCCTCAAGGCCACCACCGCGCCCAACAAGTTCAAGGTTGGGGATTGGGTGGAAATCACCGGCTGGAGCCGCTATTGTGATGGTCAGGTGCTCCAGATCGCTGATGTACCGAATGGGCTTGACAAGCTCTACTACGCGTTCGCTGACAACGGTGGCGGCTTCACTGACAAATACCTCAGGGCTGTGGAGGAACCACACTGGACCATCACCAAGCCCGTTGGTGCCACGGCTCAGGCTCTCTTCAGCGGTGGAACTGTCAACCGTATCCTTACCAAGATCGACAAGGATGAGTGGCTGCACATCTATCAGAACAGTGACGGCAGCGGTCAGTCCATTGCCAAGCGCACGAATCAGCGCACCAAGGAACTGTTCGGCTCCAGCCCCAATCTGAGATGGCTCAGCTAGCAGTTGCAACACCGAGTGGTGGTGTGCTAAGGTCTTCCTTAGTACACCACCACTTTTTTATTTAGAAGGAGAACACAGTGGAGCGTTTGGAAAAGGCATGGGCCTCATGGCAGGCATTCATCCCGGAGCGTGAGGAAGCTCGAGCACAATCAATGGGCTCGGTGGACCTGAACAAAAAGCGACGTTTGGCTGACCTCAAGGTGGAGCTGGCACAGATACGCGCCAAGATCGCCACCCTGCAGGCCGAAATCGGGCAGGAGAAGGTTTCATACGTCAAAGGTGCGTTTGACGCCAACTGGAGCGTGGAGAAGGCTCAACGTCGGCAAGAACTGGAAGACGCTATCGCTGAGCAGATCAACGTGCACGGTAAGACCGGCTACCAGCTCGCCAACCATCTCGGTACGAAGAACATCAACATGTTCTATGAGGTCAAGCGGCAGGGTGACGTGTACCGTGGGCATCAGGAGAAGGAAGTCAGTGTACTCAACTGGCAGTGGCACCGCTTCACCGGCACCCAGCGCTACGCACTTGCTTCGATGAGCGAAGACCCTACGGCTGACTACCACTATGTGCTGATGAAGGGCACCATTGACACGGACCTCGAGCACAAGGAATGTGTCTGGGACTTCCAGACTGGTGCCTACGTCTCAGGCGACAAGAAGGTGTTTGAGTCTGACAATGCAGGCAACCGACGCCAGCGGGCCACACGGCTTGCACAGGTGCTCGAGGGCACCTACGTTGGCAAGATCAAGGAATCGCCTAATCCGTATTTCGAGTCTGTAGATAACTGACCGAGAGCCCCACAGGTTTACCTGTGGGGCTTTCGTGTTGACACCTTCTTTTATTTCGCATAAGCTCTTACCAAGACCTAAACGAAAGGCAAGACAATGACGAAGGAACCCACCAAGGCAGAGGTCATGGCCAAGCAGCGCATGATGGAGTGGAAGGCCAACAACCGTAAGTTCCGGCAGGAAGCAGCCGCACGACGCTCTCACGAGCGTGCAGCAGAAAAGTCCCGCGAGTCCCAGAAAGAAGGAAACTGAAATGACTGCACAGAAGCCCATGAACGTCAAGATCAGCATCACCCTCGAGGTCAACGTAGAGGGTTGGATGATGGATGATGGATTACGGAATCGCCAAGGGTGAGGTTCGTGAAGACGTGAAGGAATACGTCAGGACGCTGCTTCAGGAAGCCTCACAGAACTTTGAGGTCAAGTGATGAATGACGATTATGAAATCAATGTTCCGAATCTCCACCGCGTGGAGATTGAAGGTAAGTTCACACAGGAGGAAACCGTAGCCATGCCTAAACTCACGAAAGAGCAGTCAAAGATGGCCATCGAATACTTTGCCAAGCAGGCGGCTGAGGAAGCACCAAGGACCGACAAGACTTGGGTTTACTGGGACAGGCACATGTGGATGACCCTCTACACGGCATCACTAGCCATTGAGCGTATCATCAACATGAGTGATTGGGCGGCTCTCGTGAACGCTGCTCTGGACTCCCAGAGCTTTGACCGTGATCCGGCAGGGTACCTCCACGAGCGTGGCGAGCCTGACACCTCACAGAACGTTGACTACATGCGTGGTGTGCTGGAAGACGTACTCAGTGCCAGCATCGACACGGTATTCAACACCAGCAGGGCCGCGTGATGGTGTGCCTGTACTGTGGTAAGCCCATCGAGTGGGACACGTACTGGGCAACATGGGACCACACTGACGCACGTAAGCTCACCGCTCAACTGTGTGACCCCGCGCTAGGATGGAAAGACTCAACCTACGCACTACCTAAGAGGTAATTTTGGACAAATTCACACCGCACGAGGACCAACGCAAGGCAATTGACTTCATCCTCGAGCACAAGGCAGTGTTGCTCAAGGCTCCCACAGGAGCCGGGAAGACTCTGGTGGGAGTCCAGACAGCGCTGGAGCTGGGTGCCAAGCGTGTGCTTCTCATTGCCCCTCTGAACACTGAGTCAGGCTGGAGAGACACGGTAGCCCGCCAGTTCGGTGACACCATCGAGTACCGCTACGCGCACAACAAGCGGGTAGCCGGGAAGCGTGCATGGGAAGACCTGCACATGGGCAAGCCGGGATTCTACTTTGTCGGCAGGGAGTTCTTCAAGACTGTCTCGTGGCGCAAGGTCCGCAAGCTGGACTTCATCATCTTTGATGAGTGCCATGCAGCCACCAACCGGGACAGCAAAATGCACAAGATGCTCAAGACAGCCAAGGCACCCTACGCGCTCGCAATGAGCGCCACACCGGCTGGCAACCACATGCAGGGCATCTGGGCTCTGGGACGCTGGCTGTGGCCTAGGAAGACCCCACGCGGCTTCTGGAACTGGATCACCGAATACTTCCACACTGAGCATGATCCGTTCGCTGATTCAGAGTTCGGTGAGGGTAAGAAAGTCACAGCAGAGCGTGAGCCGGGAAAGCTCTGGCGTGAGCTACCAGCAGCCTTCAAGATGAAGTCTGTCTACAACGAGAAGCCCATCATCCACACGGTGGAGGTGGAGATATCAGCAGTCCAGCGCAAGCACTACAAAGAGCTGGAAGAGGAAGCCATCACGTGGCTGAACAGCAATCCTCTGGCCATCGACATACCGGCAGTCCTGAATATGCGGCTCAGGCAAATGTGCCTTGCCGTCCCATCCGTGCGTCAGGACTGGGTACGGAAGAAGGACAAAGAGACTGGCCTGTGGATGGATCAGTGGGGAGACGTTGTTTGGTTCGAGGACGACGCTCAGTCAACGAAGGTTGACGCTATCAAGGAAATCCTCAGTGACATTCATGCAGAGACTCCAGAGCCTGTACTGATCTTCACCGACTCCCGTATCTTTGCCACCATCTGCACCAAACAGCTTCAGGCTGCAGGGTATCGTGCTCGCCAATTTGTTGGGGGGATGAGCACAGAAGAGCGGGAGTGGAAGAAAGCTCAGTTCGGTAAGAAGTTCGACGTGATGGTGTGCACCCTGCAGACCGTTGCAGAAGGCGTTGACGGTCTACAACATGTGTCTTGTAACGAAATCTGGGCTAATGTGAGTTGGAATCACATCATCAACATTCAAGGTGGAGGTAGGTTGTCTCGCCAAGGCCAAGAGCGCACTGTCAACCGGTGGCTGCTATTGGCCAAAGACACCGTAGAAGTGAACCAGTTGGGACGACTCAAGAGCACAGCACAACTACTTGACGCGGGGTACCTTGAAGAAGACGTTTGAAGCCAAGATGATGGAGTTCGTAACTGTCACAGGTTTCTGCTGGCTTTGGACGGGCTATCTAAATGACAGAGGCTATGGACAGGTGAGGGTAGGTAAGCGGAACCTGAGAGCTCACAGGGCTGTTTATGCTTACCTTGTGGAAGAGCCGCCACCAAAGCTACCGGCTAATCATCTGTGTAAGATACGGCACTGTGTGAATCCTGACCACGTTGAGTTTGTAACAACGCGGGAGAACGTGATGTATAGTCACGGACCTGCAGCATTAAATGCTCGAAAAACACATTGCAAGAGAGGTCATGAGCTGCTAGGCTCAAACCTGCATGTTAATACAAACGGTGCGCGTGTGTGTAGAACTTGTCACCGTGAAACATCACGGCGAACACGACAAAGGAAGAAGCAGCATAGTGATTAGTAATAGTCCAGAAGAGGCAGAAAATGCGTTCCCTGACTACGTCATGGAGCCCAAGGCTCCTGAAGAGGCCAACCCTGTGGTGGATGACGTACTCAGGCGGCTCACTGCAGGCGAGGATGCCAAGAGGGAGCTGGTCATCCTGAAGCCAACGCTCGCCTACGCACTGTCCAAGCTCGATAAGAAACAGCTCAGGGTGCGTGCTGCAGACATGGAGACACTGTCTGCCATGTACACCATGCAGGCCAAATCAGACGGCAACGGCGGCATCATCCTCAGAAGCGTCAAGACGCGCGAGGTCAACGGACTGTGACCAAGGAATTCATACAAGTAAGACCCGGCAACGGTTACCTCATCCACGCTGTACCGGCAGACGCAGAGCGTCTGGACTTGGGAGCCTTCAAAGCATTTTGGGTCAACGGGCGCGTACTGTGCGGCAAGATCAAAACATATGATGCGCAGCGTATGCCGAACCTGAAGATTCAGTTTGATCGGACGGTACCGCTGTACGGTGCTAAGCCACTACCCTTCACGCTCGAGGAATTACGGCGTGAGGACATGCCTCCATTCTGTACCAAGTGCTCAGATCGCGTGATGCAGGCAAGTGGCTAGCGCCATCTTCACCAAGGCTGCTCAGGATTGGGCAGCAATGAACCACGAGTACCTAAGACACGTGGATTACCAGTACCTCGCGGCGGTTGAAGCCACCGCTGGTGTGCTGGTGAACCAAGAGGGTAGAGTGGATCACATCGACGGATTTACACTCTTCAGGGGCACGGAGAGCCGCGCCAAGCGGTATGCCTCTGAAGAGCTGCTCGAGTTCTGGGAGCAGCACCCACGGCTCACAATGAGCGAGTACGAAGAACAGTGGATACAAGGAAGGCTGGAATACCAGTGAACATGAAACTGACTGCCCCGTACATGGGCTCAACTGATGTGAACGTCGATGACGATTTCGCTTCTGAGACTGTGGGAGTGGACCGAACGCAAGGCTTGTGGGTCATCAACGCTGACGGTACTGAGGTTCGCTTCTCCCTCGAGGTACAGCAGCAGATTTACGAAGCCTTGGATGAGTACCTCTTCAACCTGTGAGATAAACTTGTGGGATGACAAAAGAGCATTCACCACACTGCCCTCGAGCAGCAAAGTCCCCCGTCACCAACAGCTACACGTGCACCTGTTGGAAAGATGACGGCACACCAAAAAAGTAGTTGACACAGGAAGGCCCTGCACCTATTATTTTTATAGGCGCAGGGCCTTCTCAACGAAAAGGAAAAGATTACAATGACAACTCCCTCAGCAAAGCTGACCAAGCTCGCCACTATCGCTCTCAAGGCCAAGCTCGCCGCTGATGACGCTCTCGCGGTGGCGGAAGCGGCCAAGTTGGCCTTCATGCAGCAGCTCATTGCCGAAGACATGTTCAGCCCTGACACCAAGGCCATTGGTCCGGTGAGGCTGTCTATCTCCCCCAACAGGTACTTTGATCTGGACACGGCCATCACTCTGTTGAAGCCGGAAGTGGTGGAAGAGTGCAAGGTGGAGGTGGTGGACGCCAAGCTGCTCAAGGAAAACATGACGCCCAAGCAGGTAGAAGCGTCCATGAAGTCCTACGAAATCCCGTACAAGCTCGGGATGAAAGTGAACGACTAAGCCCCGGTTAGCTAAACACAAGTAGAGCCCCTACCATTGATTTGGTAGGGGCTCTTCTGTGTTCTACCGCAATACCTCACCATTGCGGATTATCGGAAACCGTTCTGACGGTAGCAAGTCACCTCTCTCAAACATCACCTGTCTGTGCCCGTACCTGATGAGCTGAGACGCCACTAGGTAGAAGGCAATATTGAACCTGTACTCGTATAACACCCGCTTGTATCCCCTGAACCACCAGTCCAGTTGATCCCGCGTACTGAAGCCACAGTGCTCAGTCGTTAGCGGGCAAGCTATGCCATCGTCCCAAGGAAGCGGACGATTCCCGGTGTGTGCTTCATGCATGACATGTAGCCCGGTGTGCAACTCATTGTAAGGACCGGCACCGTGCCAGTTCTCCACCCTATAGACCCCAACTATCCCCATGTCTCAACCGTATGCAGCAGCAACACCTGTCACAATAGCGACACGCCAAGTACATCAAAATGTGACTTACTACACTCGTTCGCGTAACTAAGTAGTGCGGACTTGAAATGTAGGTAGCAAGTGGTGTAGAACGAGTGTTGACCGTTGTGGGGAGTTAGCAGTAAGTTTGACTCAGTAGCAAAGAGCTACACCAACCGAAAGAAGGCACAAAATGGCAACTGCAACAGCCACCCGCAAGGCAACCCGCACCGCCCGATCCAACACCCCCACCAACACCGTCACGGTGGTCAAGCCAGCTTCCGCTCCCACCCAAGAGCTGGACGTGAAGCAGGCGAAGATGGAAATCGAGAGCACAGTCATCCCCGGCAAGCTCGCATTCGCCATCATGACTCCAGACCGGTTGAAGTCGCTGGCCTTCATCAGCACGTACGCCACCAACGATCCTCAGTCCACGAGCCCCAAGGGCCATGGCTACCAGCGGGAGCCGATGGAAGAGCGGTTCCCCGGCATCGGTCGCTACTACGCTCGCGGTGAGAACCGCTTCCGTATCCCGCCGCTGGAAATCTCGGTCAGGGTGTATGACGCCAAGCAGCGGGCACGGTTCAACACCCTGTTCAACGCGGGGAACGTCACCAAGATTCACGCGGAATTCGGCAAGTCGGTCTTCAGCGTCATCGACGGACAGCACCGCATTGGTGGACTCTTCTGGGGCTGGAAGAACCTCGAGGACTTCAACGCCTACGTCCCCATGATGCTCAACTACGGTCTGAGCTACGTGGAAGAGGCCACGCTGTTCGATGACATCAACACCAGTCAGCGTAAGCTCCCCAAGGCTCTCATCGAAGCCACGAAGGTGCACATTCAGGCAGGGGAACCGTCCCACGCTCAGACCATCCGTGAAGTCACCATCGGGCTGGCTGAAGACCACGATTCGGTCTGGTACGGCAAGGTCAACATGACAGGGGCTCCCAAGAGCCCTGAGCCTGTCAGCTTTGAGGGCTTGCGCCGCTCGGTGGGTGACCTTCTCCCGGCTCGAGTCATCACGCGGCTGGAAGCTCGAGGGTACATTCCCGCCAACGTCACCAAGCGCTTCTGGGGTCTGGTGTCCAAGGCATGTGCTCCAGCTTGGAACGAGCAGACGCGCACCGTGGAGAACGAAGCACACGAGATGGTTGAAGAGGTGGTCAAGTACCGCATGAAGGACGTGGTAGGCGTAGCCGCCGTCGCTCTTCTCGGTGCAGACCTGCTCATCACGGCGCTGGACAAGTCCACCAACGACGAAGGCTTCTGGGAGACGATGAGCGATTACGTCAGCCGTCTGGGAGCCGTGGACTGGGAGAAGCGGAAGAACAATCCGTGGATGGCCACCAGTGCCGGATTCGGCGGACAGCGACAGCTCTACGAGATGCTCTACGCTCTGGTGTACACGGAGAAAGAGCCCGGTGAAGCTGTAGCACCGGATGAGAAGTAGGTGAGAGCCCTCACTAAGGTGAGGGCTTTCCCTTTGCACCAAAATAGGCTAGGCTCTGAGTAACCCAAAAATGAAAGGAAACACCATGAGCACATCAGTGGCAGTCAGCGAGATTCCGGACTGTGATTTCTGTAAGGAAGAAGACCTGAAGGTGCCCGCACGTGTGGATGGCAGGACTCGTATGGGGTCATGGGCCAACATGTGCGAGAACCACTACCTGAGGTATGGCATCGGCCTAGGTACCGGCAAAGGCCAGCTTCTCATTCCCCTGAAAGGAACTGACTGAAATGGCAATGGCAAGAGTCTATCGCGTGAGTATGCCCAACCGTAAGCAGCAGCCACACGCTGAAGCGGTGCTGGTGGACGAAGGACGTGTGTTCACCAACACCGGAGAGCCCATCACTCACTGGGAAATCGAAATCAACACGTTTGAGGATTTGGCCCGTATCTCTGGTGATGAGCGAGTGATTCTCACCTTTGACAAAGCCGGGGTAGCTTCAATCACCTTCTACGATGACTACATGGAATAGGAAAGACTTTGAAACTCACCGAACTGTTTACATCAGAAGAGCTTGACGCAGAGCTACAGGCAGGCTACGTCAAGGGACAGAAGCATCCAACGCTTCCTCTCGTGATCCTGAACTACACGGACAAGGCGACGTATGACCGTCGCTGGAATGACGTGACCATGCATTGCCGGGGGCTCATCGTCAACCGGGATACCGGGGAA
>Ga0070708_100004726_pt1 | contig 10733 bp, 9 predicted proteins | sample KBSK5503metaG_FD_65469 | JGI IMG/M metagenome (GOLD analysis project Ga0070708, IMG submission 65469) | Corn, switchgrass and miscanthus rhizosphere microbial communities from Kellogg Biological Station, Michigan, USA - KBS K5-50-3 metaG | ecosystem: Host-associated > Plants > Roots >... | reverse complement strand
GCCAGCCTGGGTAGGGAGAGCAGGAAATCACGCAAATCCTTGAGCGATGCTTTCCCGGTTGCCTGCACAACCGGGCTGGGGATTTCTGCCGCGTAGAATGGCGTTCCTCCACTACAGAGCAACGCAGTGACCCTTGCCAGGCGGCAATTGCTAGCATAGTGGATGATGACACCGCTATCGCTGGTAATGGTGAATGTTGCACCAGCAAGTTGTGCTGGTATACGGATGTTGCTCTGCCCGCTCTGCCTAAGGTATGCCTGTGCTTTTGAAGCGTTAAAGGTGAAAGTACCTCCGGCGCTACCGATCAGCGTGAAGTTCATCGTATGGCCTACTCCTTGTGGCAGGTGGCCGGGCAGTAGGAGTGGGAAGTGGATCCATTGCTTTACCTGCACCTGGGTCGGATGACGCATGCTTGTTGGTATGCTGTTGTATTGCACCTGCATGTCGCTGAAGTCGCGCAAGTAGGACATGAGATCGTTACTAAAATTCTGTGGATCTACGCTGACAGGCTGGAACTGCTGCACACCAAACAGCGCAAGGAACTGGTAGGCCAGTGCGCCTGCATTCGGCAGTAATAACACAGCAATCAATACGGCCGCAGCGGCTGCAGCCAGCCATCCATAGCGGCGTCGCCTGTTTCCATAAGAAACTCGTGGTCTGCTCTCAACCAATGCTTGCACGGTTGCAGGGCGATTCTCGTGATCGTTCTTTATATCGAGCCTGGCCTGTATGGCCGCATATGCGGTTGCCGCGTCTGCTATCTCGTTTGTAAGCGGACCCAGTGTATCTAGCAAACCATACACTTCTTGACTGGCGTTTGCCACGCCGCGCTCATCAGCGGCACAATCGGGGCATGAAGCTAGATGTGCCCTGGCTTGCGCTGCCTCGTCAGCGGTCAACTCATCGTCACGAAGGCATACCAGGAGGCCCATATCTAAACACTGGTCATTCGACTTTTGTTGCTGTCGCTCGTTCATGGTATCTTCTCCGAAATTCGCGTTCAGCGCGTGCCAGGAGTGCGCCAACGGAAGCTGGAGCAACACCTGTGGCCTGTGCGATCTCTGTATAACTCAGGCCAACGCTGCGTAGTAAGAGATAGGTCTGTTGCCGCTCGGGCAGCTCGGCCAGAACGGCTCGCGTGAATGCTGCTTGCTCTGCTGCGAGCACCTGCTGCTCAGGATTAGCGTATGCGCTGTCTCCGGACATTTCGTGTCGGTTCATTTCGCCGACCTGCTCCTCGCGGTGCGTGCGGCGTTGTCTTGTGCGGAGCGCGTTCAGGCTCAGATTAGTGGCCACCCGGCAGAGCCAGGCGCGTTGTTCTCCCTCACTCGTGGCATGAGGCGGCATATGGTAGAAACGTAAGAAGACCTCTTGCGCGATGTCTTCTGCTTCGTCGTGCCGCCCTGTGCAGCGGTAAGCAAGCTGGTAGACCAAGGGATAGTAGCGCTTAAAAGTGGCTTCAAACGACTGCTCATCGCTAGAAGTAACGAGAGGCGCTGTTCTTCTGTCTGTCGACATGCTCTTCTTTCCCTTTAATCATCGTTGACCCCTTACTATGCATAGCGAATATTAGACACCACTCATGCCGATTTTGTGACATGTCCGCGGCAGAAGTTCTGACTGTCTTGTCATGAGTAAGTGTAACATGCTACACTTTCATAGTACTCTTTTTTGGCAGCCTCACCTTTCTTCGGGCCTCTTCCTACCTCGCTTTTCCGCTTCTTCTCTCTCCAAAGGTAACCATTGACAGCCTATTTGACAGCCTGATGCTGAAAAATGCAGCCGATTGATAGACGGAGATAGCACCCAAGGCAAAGCGTTGGGTGGCGAGCAAGCCTTTGGCGGGGACTTGTCCATGCCCATCAAAGATGCCCTTGAAATGCTCAGTAAATTTTCCCTGGCCAGGGAACGCAGCTTATGGAAGATGCGTCGCGCTTCGACCCCATCGTCGGTGTAAGGAGAGCGTCCATACGTGGTCGTCACCAGCAGGCGATCCGTTTGGTCACAGGTCTCGCGTAGTTCAGGGGTGTTGTAATGACGGGACTACTACGATTCATCTTCTCATTCATGAGCACTTGCAGGCCATATGAATCCAATGAGGCGTCCGGCGATTGGGCTCAGCAGCGCACTTCCTAAAGACAATAGGATAGCAACAGGAGTATCCCCACTCAATATACCAATACTGGTAGCAATGGCTACAAAAGCCACGCATGCTGTAATGATAGCGATCCAACGTAAAACATCTCTTGGGCTCTTGCCAGCAGTGTGCATCACACAGATATCTTTATACGGAAGATAGTGGATTGTTCCCCTCTGGAACTTACTGTACACGGTCCCCCCAGGGCCATCTTTCTGATCGCTGGTAGGGAATCCCACTTTACTGGCTTGAGCTCCTTTCCTCTTCCAGTACTCGAGTATTTTATCCTCTACTATCCATGCACCCGTTTTGGGGGTCCAATAGATTGAGCCCCTATCAAAGTGACGACAACGACCTATAAGACCGGTTCTGCTCTGCACAATAATCTCATCTGGCAGAGTAGGATCAGGATCTCCCAGTTGTTCCCCACCACCGCGCTGCATATATTTCATAAACATTTCTTCTGTCACGGCTACACCTCTCAATCAATTCCGCATTCCTTGCCGCACTCTTACTGACTTGTATTTCTCCAGAATACGATCGTTATGAAAAACAACACAAGGGAAATAACCAGCCACACAGCGTTTTGCACCAATTTTGGTGCAATAAGAAAGATGAACAGCGTTAGTATTGCAAACGCTAGCAACCACCAGACTGCCGGGTGAGTTTTTGGTCGCGATGGTAATGGCACAGTAAATTGCTGCTGTTGACTACTATCTGTTCCAGGGGATGACGTCTGTGATGAAGAATCGCCTGATTGTTGAGTCTGCCCAAGAAACTCTATAGGTATAGGTATCATGATATCCAGTATCATTGGTGGTTGAATATACTGTGGGGACACCGGCGGTTGTGGACTCTGAGAGATGATGCCTAGCGGTATTGGAATTGGTGATGCCTCGTAGTAAGATGTAGAACCCGCTGCTGTCATCGGCGAAGCAGAGCGTAGAATATCGGAGAGACTTCTCGGCATCCGCCTCTCTTGCAGTGAGTGTTCTAGCTCATATAAACAATTTTGGAGGTTTTGATTGTCGTGCATCGCCAGTAGTAGATTATAGGATTTACTGTTCCGAAGGGTACGATAATCATCTGCACCGAGCAGCATCTTAGCATCTTCGTTCGCCTTACACTTGGTCCAGAGTTGTGGGTCATCTGCAAGCGCGATTAGTGAGAGGTAGATGACCAGTGCAGAGAAACGATCCATCTCATCGTTGAACGCGCGTAAGCCTTGATGGATGGGCTGAAAATGCTCATGTCCCTGCTCATAGAGCGTTCGACCATGTAGATTTGGAACATACATGCTGTCAAAGTCGACCAATTTTAGAATCACTTTTGGATAATCTCCGCAGACAAGTATATTGGTGGCATCTAGGTCTCCATGCGCAATGTGAAGCGATTCGAAGGTGTTAATAAGCGTGAGCCATTGCTTCGATAGTGCTGTCATCATTGCTCGATCTGCAAGTCTAGCCTCGAGGAACTGACCAATTGTTTGAACAGGCCATATGAATGCGGATTTGATAAAGGGCCAATCCTGTCCATTGATTTTGATGCCCCGATCGATCCAGATCTGGGGGACAATAAAACTAAGTTGACTGATATGCTTACCTAGATAATCGTTTATCTCCTGGTAACGCTCATGGATATCGGGTGGTGGCTCAATCGCAAGTTTGCCTGTGATGGAGTTCGTAACAAAACACTTCACAACCCAATCGCTGATCCTATAGACCGTGACGTATCTACCAGTAGATACGTTCAAGCGTAGAGGTCGAGAGTCATGAGAGAGCTTTCCTCCTCTAATATCAGGATCGTTGACTGTTAGGGCTGCATCCTCAAAAGCGTTGTCGTATTCGTCAAGTGTAGGCCAGACATGTACATTTTGTGAATATAGCATCATACACCTGTATTCTTTCTCTGCAGTTCATACACGAAGTCAATTGATGACAACGTAGCCAAAAGAAAGTTTTTCTTTCCCATTAAAGGTGAATGATGATAAGCGTGGTATCATCGTCCTTGAGTTCTTTCTTGGCTCTCTGATCTTCAACGAATTTAGTGAAGCTCTCGTCGTTCATTCTCTCTAGTAAGGCAAGGACAGTGTTTATCTTCTTGCTTTCTAGATGCCTTAGCAACCATTCGGCCAGTGCATCGGTCGCCATTACGAGAATATCTCCAGCTTTATACGACTGATTGTTCAGCCGCAGGATATTGCTTGCTACAATGGGTGCAGTGTTGTTACGACTGGTAATTGAGAACGGATCATCAGTAAACTGCGCTGAAGACTTGTAGGGGAAACTCTCATACTCCCAGGAATTTAGCTCATTACGGAAGAAATGGAACAGACAGGTATCCCCCACAGAAAGTGCGGTCCAGGTCGATGTTGCATTATCGACCATAAGGCCAAGAAAGGTTGCGGCAGCACCCTGGATAATAAGCTTTTTCACATCAGCAGGAGTGAACTCTATTCTTCCCAAACTCCGGTTACGTTCGTTGATCTTCCCCAGCCAGGTCGTGCTCACCCAAGTTTTCCAGTGGGTACGCGGCTCCTCAAGCCATTTGTCGACCGCTTCGGCATCATCTTCCTGTAGTGGTTGTGCCACCCAACGCTCCGCCAGCAACTTTGCCCACGGACGCGCAAAGTTGCTGGCACTGACACCATCGCAAAGAGCAAAGCACTTCTTTTCATCGGAGATGGCACAGGCATCTTCACAATTTTCTAGTATATCGTTGCTTTTGGTGCTGATAAAGAGCTGTGCTTTGGTATTGCGAGGAATATCGTACAATTCGTCTCCTTCAAACAGCGACCGCAACTTTGAAGTTGGAGATGGCATAATGTTCAGTTGCCCATACATCGTCGGTGCCGAGATAGGAAGAGGTGGTGGTGATGTGTTTATTGACTCATCAGAATGGGGAGGGGAGTTAGCCTGTTGATACATCGCTTGCATCTGCGTCTGCGTAGGTGGTGGATTCACTTGAGATGCATACTCCGGTGGGTGAAGAGGCTGTAGATTTATTGGGTCGGGACCACCCTTTTGAATTCTTCTAGGCGGGAAGTTTCTGTGGTCATTCGCCGATTGCATGTTTGCCAGCCCCGAAGGTTTGCTCGCCTGTTTAGATGGTTGTTCCACCTTCTCCCCTTGGAACAGTAGAACTATGATACCAATAATAGAGAGTGCCGCGAAAACAAAACACATTGCCATGATCACAACAAGTAACATATGTGAGTCAAAATCAGCGAACACGAAACTAAAGAGTCCTGGTAGCAGACTTCCAAGTGCCGAACTCATGACGACACTGCGTTTCTGGATGCCTCCCTGAGCAGTAAAGCTACGCCGCCAAGCTATAGCAACACAGTAGAAGGATACGATGATCGAGAGACCATTCGCTACGCTCTTGATCCCCTCATTATCCTGAACATGTAAAACCATCAGTATGATAGCTACCACTATCATGCTCGCCAATACTGTGAGTATGATATGCGCATCCATCGAGATATGTCCATTCGCCTCAGGTGTATCTTCCTGCCGATTCACAGTGTTGGAGGAATTACCCATTATAGGCCTCCTTATTGAGAGTAGCGTCCGCCCATGCTTTTTCACATTTGTGTCCATCGATTGTCAGATCAAGCGTAGGCTTCAGTGCCTACACGCGTACCCCAGGAGAGGAACTTGATCAGATCTTCTCCGCTCGCATTGTACATGAAACCGCGTGCTCCAGGTAAAAGAGGCTTACCAGAGACCTGAGGTGCTCGTTGCGCCATTGAAGCAGGCACTTCGCTTGACATACGGAAGAGCTGCTCTGCACCGACTTGCTCTTCCTTGGGGAGGACTCCGATCTGACCGATATCGTTTGGGAAGCTGAGTGCTTGAGCATTGGATTTGGTGATGTGGCAATTAAACAGCAGTACAGCACCATCATCCGTGCATAGTTGACGCAATTTGAATGCCTCCTGTACTGGATTGTCTCCTTTGGCCCCGTTGTGTCTGCCATCGGTGATGTTGATGACAATAGGAGGAAACGATGAGCGCCTCCGGGGATCAGCAACGAGCCACTCCTGTACAGCTTGATGTGCTCTACCGATGGCTGATGCCATCTCAGTCCATTGGCTATTTGCTGCTGGTCCGATCCAAAATGGCTCCTCTTTATCAAACGTAACGAAGTTTCCCTTGATTGGATCATATTTTCTGTGACGTACAGTCTGCTTCCCACGATTATTCTCCGCTAGATCTGGCAGAGGGACGGGTACACCCGCAGGATTTAGCAATGGTATGACGTTATCACCATAGCCGAAGATGACGATGTCGCAGTAGTTCTTTCTGCGGTTTGTTGAAGTGTCAAGCGGCGCGTTATCGATCACCGCTACCAAGAGGCTATTGATGATAGATGAGGCCATTTGAGCCAATGTAAGCTTATAGCTTTGCATTGTTACAGGTTCATTCATCGACGATGATTGATCCAACAGAAAAACTAGCAGCCCGCGCTTTTGCCTGGTAAAATTCTCCGAATACGAGCCTCCCAACTGCTGATTACCACTTGTTTGTTCGTATTGCATCAGCCTAACCTTTCCAGTAGAGGTACTAGGTATATCTCTTCCTTAAATTAGCGTAGTCGAGTTACGGATTACTGTGAACTGCTACCAGCTCCCCGTTTCGCATCTCAAGTATCTGATCAAAGTGTGATGCCATATCTTGACGGTTCGCCTGAACTACGACTGTTTTACCCCGCCTTGCTACTACTTTGAGTAGACCGACCAGTTCAACAGCCGCTTGCCTATCAAGTGACGTGAAGATGTCATCGAACAAATAGAGACAACGGTTACGATGGCCATGGGCATATGCTTTAGCAATACTTATCCGTGCCTGATCGTCGACCGATAGATCGCGGAAACGTATGTCGCCTTTATGAGGTGGAAGTCCGACACTTGTCAGTGCACGCCTTGCTGCATCCTTGGCATCGCTCCATTTAATATCATCGAAGTAGTGCAGCCAGTAAGCAACAAGCATATGCCCTGTCTGCTCAACAAGCTCGAGATGACTTTGCAGGATGTACGCAATTTGAGTAGCACGCCACTTGTCCCACTCTTGAGGAGTCAATCGAGATACCTCTTGATTTAGTATTGTCAACGTGCCCGTTGTCACCTTCTCTTCAAATGCCAGTACTCGCAGCAAGAGACGCCCTCCCTCCTCGTCACCACCCATAATGTATGTCAACTGCCCCTTAAACAACTTAAAGGAAACATCTCTTAGCTGCACTGTCCCGTCCGGTGCATACTTGCAAAGGTTCTCTGCTGTGACGACTAACTCAAACGGGACGAATGTTGGTGCAGTATAAGAAAGCGGTAGAGGAATATCATTAATCTGCACAGGTCCCTGCTGGTTATAGGCTATGGAGGGACCGAGAGGAATAGGAATACTCGTTGATCCCCCTGACGTTAATTGGTCACCAGTAGTAGCAAGATCAATGGGGATAGGAATATCATCTGGTGGGGGGAACGACGCTGGGTTGTTCACATTATTCATTAGACTTTTCCTCCTAGCCATTCTCCTGCAAGGACAAGATACATAGCACCTAGCTTCATCTTTATACCTACCTACTGTTGCGAATTAGCTATTTCTCCCTCTTCTAAAGGTGACTGGTGTCAGATGACTGACGACGCAGGTTACCCTAGAGCTTGATGATGTAAGTCTCGCAATGGCTTAACCAATCCAGGCATATTACCCCCTATCAAGGATATTATGGCAATAACGAGCAGGGCAGCCGTCCGAGCCAGTCGTATCAACAATATGAAAATAAATACGATGGCACAGCCAAGTAAAATAACAGCACTCGACTATATATGCCTCTTCTCACCATATACAACCTCTTTAGAAACAACTATTGCCAGCCTTTCAAGAGCCCTAGACACCTCAAATTCTATCCGCACTTATTATCTTCCAGCCCTCCTTCTCTTGTTTTAAAATAAGACTTACCGTATATTGTTGAACCCTTAGGTTGCCCCGGCGCATGACTGTAATAGCGATCTCCACTTCGTTAGCTCTATTAGGCACGGGTGTAGGATCATTAACCTGATATTTTTGTATTTGACCAGCGCTTGTATCTAGCTCATGCAATTGTGAGGGCGATACTTTTTGAGGAACGTGATTGACAACGATGGTACCCTTCGGATCAAAGTAGCTTATGGCTTTTGTGTAATTTTTGTTCTTCAATGTACTATAGTACGATTGAACAAGTTGCTCTATTTGAGATTGCTGATTCTGGAATCCAATATACATAAATAAGCTTATTACACCACCAGCGCATGCTAATATGAAGATAATGATGAAGCCTAGTAGTAGGATGAATCTACTGTGAGGCCTCCCAGATAATTTGCGCGTGAAGAATGCGTTTTGCCTCTCCTGATGTAAACGATTATAAAATTCACTTGGAGCTTGGCTGCTATCATTATACATGAATCACCTCCTCTGCTAATTATACTCATTTAATATACTTTTGTAAAGTTCTTTAATGAGAAGGAAGAGGCGTCGGCATCGGCGCAATGTTTCCTCCAACGCCCCCCCTTGCCGCGTTTCAGTGCTTCAACGATATGGTCTTGCTGTACATCGATTCACAGTCGGATGGCATCTGAAGGCGAGAGGTTTGCGGTAATTGGGTAGAGTACTGCAGGCATCCTCTGATCGACTTCTTACATCAAGATCCACTGTCCTCGAATGATAACTACCAGGGTCTGCGATATCGACTCTAGTAAATCACTATTAAAACGATGGGGGCTGAAATTTTGGGATACAGATTCCAAAGCTCTGCCGAAAAATTGAGAGAGCGACCGGTCACGGTTGATGAATCGTTAGACGAAGGGCGGATTCGGGATGCGTTGGAAGCCGTCTGGCCGTTGCCTCAACGCAATCCATCGGCGTTGCTCCATGGAGATTTTTGGCCTGGCAATACCTTATGGAGGGATGGGCAGCTGATGGCAATCATCGATTGGGAGGACGCCCAATTCGGAGATCCCCTCGCTGATGTGGCCAATAGTCGACTTGAGATCCTGTGGGCCTTCGGCATCGATGTCATGCAGCGTTTCACTCACCAGTACCACAATCCATGACCAGCATCGATTTCACCCACCTGCCATATTGGGATCTGTGGGCCGCTTTGCGACCAGTTGCTCAACTGGCCCAATGGGGTCTAGACGACACCACAGAAAGAACGATGCGAGAACGACACCGATGGTTCGTCACCCAAGCATTGGAAAAGCTCTCTGTTCTATGAAAGAAATGAACGTTGCTGACATCACAGCATCACTTTGACTTGATCGTTTGCTTTCATGGCCCTGAAACCGACGAATCTCTGCATCTCGTGCTGGGCGTTGGTCTGCGACGACGCCTCATTCCCCAGAACCCTTGGTTTAGCAACTTGCGCAGAGATCAGTAGATGCGATTGCCCTGGGGGTTCGCCAGCAACATCTTGACAAGATACTGCTGGCGAACCCTCAATAGCAAGCAGCCGCCTTTCCGAGGGCAACGAAGGGTGGAGTACGAGTCTGAGCAAGAGGGGTCTCCGCAAGCCAGGCGGCTATCCTCACCACATTGAGCGCGGTCGCAATAAGCAGGTGAAGCAGTCGTGTCTTGGGCAGGCCAATGTAGCGCGTGCGGCGCAGATCCCCCATCCGAACGCCCTGTGAAAGAGTCCCCTCAATCCCCGCTCGCTTGGCATAGGATTGCTTGAACGCTTCCGTGGTCTGGCGCTGACGAGCAGAAACGGCGGCTTCATACACCGGGCGCTCCCGAATGGTGAGGGCCCGCGAGCGGGAAGAGCTCACACATTGAGAGCGTTGTGGGCAAGCAACGCAATCGGTGTGGGCAAAGCGGATATTGATGACACGAATCCCCCGGTTATTCGTGGTGGGTTTCCAAATGACGCTGGTTTTTCCCATCGGACAGGTGGTCTGCTTGGCCTCCCAATCGATGGCAAAACAGGCTACCCCAAAGCCGACTGCCGCACGCGTCTGCCAACTACTGTCCTCACGCATCGGCCCCAGCAAATCAACTTTTTGCTCTTGGCTGGTCACTACATGGTCGGAGGTCATATACCCAGTATCGACAATGTGCTCGCTGGGAAGCAGATCTTGCTCAGCCAAATGGGTATGAATGACGTTGGTCATCATGTGATCAGCCACAGGGGCTTGGGTGGTTTCTACATTCGTCACCAGGTGCGGGGAGTCGTCATCACAGGTTTCCGTGAGGTGAACTTTGTAGCCAGTCCAGGTCGTGTCCCGCTTCTTGCTCCAGCGCGCATCAGGATCATAGGGAGAACTGATCAACAGCGGGGCCGGCGGGAGATCCTCCGCCACACGCCAATGCACGGGAGAGCCAGGCTCGCAGGCATAAAATTGCTGGATCCAGACTCGTCGAAGGACCTGAACTGCAGGAATCTCGCGAAGCCACGCCCACTCTTTCTCGCCATCAAGCAGGTGGAGCAGTTGGAGTCCATCTGCGCCAATCTGTTCTGCCAGGGCATAGCGGTCCTCTTTTTTCGGCGGCAACCGATACTCCTCAAAGCGTCGTGCATACCGTTCATACCAGGACGAAGGAACCTGCGCCCCAAGCCAGTC
>Ga0070708_100004724_pt1 | contig 10734 bp, 9 predicted proteins | sample KBSK5503metaG_FD_65469 | JGI IMG/M metagenome (GOLD analysis project Ga0070708, IMG submission 65469) | Corn, switchgrass and miscanthus rhizosphere microbial communities from Kellogg Biological Station, Michigan, USA - KBS K5-50-3 metaG | ecosystem: Host-associated > Plants > Roots >... | reverse complement strand
GCCGGCCCGGGGCGTACTTCGCCTGGCGCAGAAAAAGCGAGGAGACCGGGGCCAGGACCGCGGCGACGTTGCCCTGAGCGAGCGCTTCGATCCCGGACTCGGACACCTGCTCGAGGTGATCCGCGGATGACGCCCGCAGCTCCGCGGCGAGCTCCGCGCTCGATGCGTTGGCCAGCTGATCGGCGTGCAAACGCGGGATGAGGCCGTGGTTTGCCCCGGCGCGCAGGATCCGGCGAGCCTCGTCCGCGGTGAAGGCGCTCTCGTCCACGAATGCGTCGCAGAACCTGGCCAGGCTCGCTTCCGCCGCCGCGGGAATGATCTCCCGGACGCAAGCATCGACGTAGCGTTCGCGTTCCGGTTTGAGCTCCGGAGGGATCGCGTGGGCGCAAAGCAGCGTGGGCACCAGCTCCACCGGCTGCAGGCGGGAGACGCGGCGGATGGCGCGAAGCATCTTCAGCTCGTCGGTCAAGCTGAGGCCGTAGCCGCTCTTCACCTCGGCGCAGGTCACCCCCTGCTCGAGCATCGTATGGAGCCGGCCGCGCCCCAGCTCGACCAGCTCATCCTCGGAGGCGGCGCGGGTGGCATGCACCGTGCTCGCGATGCCGCCGCCGGCTTCCGCGATCTGGCGATAGGTCGCTCCCCCGCAGCGAAGCTCGAACTCCCGGCTGCGCTCGCCGGCGAAAACGAGATGGGTGTGCGGATCGACGAAGCCTGGGCCGACGAATCCGCCCAGCGCGTCGATCACCTGGGTGCGCGGTCCCACTGCATCGGGAGGCAGATCCGCGGCCGCGCCCAGGTAGGCGATCCGGCCGTTCGAGATCCCCAACGCGCCGCGGGGGATCGGGGTCAGCGCCCGATCGGCGGGATCTCCCGGCTCTCCCTGGACGGAGAGGATCTCGGAGGCGTTCTGGATCAGCAGATCGAACGAGGCCATCGAGCGGCGACTCCCGCCAACGTTAAAGCTGTCAAATCGTCATTCCGGGAATCTTGACGCCCCGGTCGTGAGCCACCTTCACCGCGTCTTCGTAGCCGGCATCCGCGTGGCGAAGGATTCCCATCCCCGGATCGGACGTCAGGACCCGAGCGATTCGGCGGCCCGCCTCGACGGTTCCGTCCGCCACCAGGACCTGACCTGCATGGAGGGAGTAGCCGATGCCCACGCCGCCGCCGTGATGGAACGACACCCAGGAGGCGCCATTCACCGCGTTGACCAGCGCGTTGAGGATCGGCCAGTCGGCGACCGCATCCGAGCCGTCCCTCATCCCTTCCGTCTCCCGGTAGGGCGAGGCCACCGAGCCGCAGTCGAGATGATCTCTGCCGATGACGATCGGCGCTTTCACCTCGCCGCGGCGGACGAGGTCGTTGAGCACCAGCCCCGCCTTGTCCCGCTCACCGTACCCGAGCCAACAAATCCGGGCCGGCAATCCCTGAAAGGCGACCCGTTCCTGGGCCAGCGTGAGCCAGCGATTGAGCGCGAGATCATGGGGGAACAGCTCGATCATCGCCTGGTCCGTCCGGCGGATGTCTTCCGGATCTCCGGAGAGCGCGACCCAGCGGAAGGGCCCCTTGCCCTGGCAGAACATCGGCCGGATATAGGCGGGAACGAAGCCCGGAAAGTCGAACGCGTTTTCCACCCCGGCCAGCTTGGCCTGCGCTCGAATGTTGTTGCCGTAATCGAAAACGTGGCTTCCGGCGCTCGCGAATTGCAGCATCGCCCGGACCTGCACTGCCATCGAGTCGCGAGACCGCCGGACGTACTCTTCCGGGTGGGTCCGCCGAAGCGCCGCCGCCTCCTCGAGCGACAGCCCCTGGGGGATGTACCCGTTCAATGGATCGTGGGCCGCGGTCTGGTCGGTGACCAGGTCCGGGCGGAGGCCGCGCTTGAGCAACTGGGGATAGAGGTCGGCGGCATTGCCGATCACCGCGATCGAGCGGGGCACTTTCTTTTCGATCGCGGCGGCGCACCAGCCGATCGCCTGGTCGAGGTCCTGGGCGATCGCATCGACGTAGCGGGTATCCAGCCGGCGCTGGGCCCGCGCCGCATCGACCTCGATCCCGAGGAAGACGGCGCCATTCATCGACGCGGCAAGCGGCTGCGCGCCCCCCATTCCGCCCAGTCCGGCGGAGAGGATCAACCGGCCGGCGAGATCCTCGCTCTTGAAATGGACCCGCCCGGCCTGTGCGAAGGTCTCGTAGGTCCCCTGCAAAATGCCCTGGGTGCCGATGTAGATCCAGGAGCCGGCGGTCATCTGGCCGAACATCATCAGCCCTTTGCGCTCGAGCTCGTTGAAGTGCTTCCAGGTGGCCCAGTGTCCGACCAGGTTGGAGTTGGCGATCAGGACGCGCGGGGCTTCCGAATGGGTCCGGAGCACGCCGACCGGCTTCCCCGACTGCACGAGCAGGGTCTCCTCGTCCCCCAATCCGCGCAGCGTCGTCACCAGGCGATCGAAGCACTCCCAGTTCCGCGCGGCCTTTCCGGCGCCCCCGTAGACGACGAGGTCCTGAGGCCTCTCGGCGACCTCGGGATCGAGGTTGTTCATCAGCATCCGCAGTGCCGCCTCCTGGACCCAACCCCGGCATGACATCGACGATCCCCGGGGCGCTCGAATCTGGCGATTCATCCGTTCCTCCTCCTGGAAGGCCGCAAGCTCCCGGATCCTAGGCCGCCGCCCGATTGGAAAACAGAGGCTGTCGTGCTACGCAAAAATTCCTTTGGAGGCCGCATGACTAGGCGTCAGATCCGCGTCGTGGGCGCGATGCTCGAAAGAGACGGGAGCCGCTACCTGATCACCCAGCGCCGTCCTACGGCGTCCCTGCCCCTCCTCTGGGAGTTCCCCGGGGGCCGCGTCCAGGAAGGCGAATCCGACGCCGAGGCGCTCACCCGCGAGTTGAACGAAGAAATGGGTGTACGGGTCAAGGTCGCCGAGCAGGTGATGCACCTTCGCCACGACTATCCCGACTACGAGATCGATTTTCGCGTCTTCCGATGCAGCCTCGTCCCGCCGGGAAGCGACATCCAGCACCTCCGGATCCACGACCACCGCTGGGTCACGCTGGCCGAGATGAGCCAGTACGAGTTTCCCGCGGCGGATGCACGGACGCTGGAGAAACTGCTCGACCTCGATCATTGAGGCAACGAAGCGAGCAATTTGCTTCGGGACAATTAAACTCTGGAGAACTGCTCGACCTCGATCATTGAGGCAACCAAGCGAGCAATTTGCTTCGGGACAATTAGAATATTGTTCTGTTGACCCGCTCGATCGGGTGTCCCAGCTTTGACGTCAAACCGAAAGCAGTTGCGATGAAGCCTAAGATTCCGAGCACTTTGAACCCGCGGGGCAAGAAGTTCGAGAAGAGCACCACCGGCGGAAACCCCCTATTCCGCCTTGGCTCGCCACTGGCGTACATCGTCCTTCTGGTCGTTGGGTTTCTGCTTTTCCGCAGTGTTTTCCAGGATGCGGGCGTTCGCAAGGTCGCCTACAGCCAGTTCAAGGAAGCGATCGAGAAGGGTCAGTTCGGGCGGGTCCAACTGGCCAATGACTGGGTGAAGGGATTCCTGCCCGAGAATACGGCGGCCGCGCCCGAGCCCAGCAAAGGCGCTCGAAGCGAGCCGGCGACCGTCCCCTGGCTGGCGAACCGGGTCGCCGGCGATACCGATCTGATCAAGCTCCTCGACCAGAAGCACATCCCCTACGAGGCCGTCCCCACGTCCGCCTTCGGAGACGCCTTCTGGATCTGGCTCGTCCCCATCGGCCTGGCGTTCTTCTTCTGGAGCTTCATGATGCGCCGCCTCGGGGGGGGCCTGGGGCAGGGACCCCAAAGCGTGATGAGCTTCGGCAAGACGCGGGCGAAGATCCACGCCGAGTCGGACACCGGGGTGGGCTTCAAGGACGTCGCCGGGATCGAAGAGGCGGTCGACGAGCTGCGCGAGATCGTCGAATTCCTCAGCACGCCCGAGAAGTTTCGGCGCCTCGGGGGCCGGATTCCGAAGGGCGTTCTCCTCGTCGGTCCGCCGGGAACGGGCAAAACCCTCCTCGCCCGCGCCGTCGCCGGCGAGGCGGGGGTGCCCTTCTTCTCGCTTTCGGGCTCCGAGTTCGTCGAGATGTTCGTCGGCGTCGGCGCGGCGCGGGTGCGCGACCTGTTTGCCCAGGCGCAGGCGAAAGCTCCCTGCATCATTTTCATCGACGAGTTGGACGCGATCGGAAAGAGCCGCAACGCCGGATTCGCCGGCGGACACGACGAGCGCGAGCAGACCCTCAATCAATTGCTGGCGGAGATGGACGGATTCGACGCCCGGGTCGGGCTGATCATCCTCGCCGCCACCAATCGTCCCGAGGTTCTCGACAGCGCGCTCCTCCGCCCGGGTCGTTTCGACCGGCAGGTATTGGTGGACCGTCCCGACAAGCGGGGTCGCGAGCAGATACTGCAGATCCACGCCCGCGAGGTGAAGCTGGGGTCCGACGTGGATCTCAAGTCGATCGCCGCGCGAACGCCGGGTTTCGTCGGCGCGGACCTGGCCAACGTGGTCAACGAGGCCGCGCTCTTGGCGGCGAGGAAGAACCACGACGCGGTGATGCGGTCGGACTTCGAGGAGGCGATCGAGCGCGTCGTCGCGGGCCTGGAGAAGAAGAACCGCCGGATGAACGAACGGGAGAAGGAGATCGTCGCCCATCACGAGGCGGGCCACGCCGTGGTCAGCTGGATGCTTCCCTACGCCGAACGGGTCCATAAAGTCTCGATCATCCCGCGCGGGTTGGCGGCTCTGGGCTACACGATGTCCCTGCCGCTGGAAGACCGCTACTTGATGTCCGTCGACGAGCTCAAGGCGAAGATCGCGGGGATGATGGGTGGGCGGGCCGCCGAGGAGATCTTCATCGGCGAAGTCTCAACCGGCGCCGCGAACGACTTCAAGCAAGCCACCGAGATCGCGCGGATGATGGTTCGCGAATACGGGATGAGCGATGCGCTCGGCCCGGTCGCCTTGAACCAGGAGCGGGCCAGCCCTTTTCTCCGCGGTTCCTTCGGCGCCGACGGGCACGACTACTCCGAGCAGACCGCCCGCCTGGTCGACGAGGAGATCCGAAACATTGTGCAACAAGCGCTCGAGACCGCACGCTCGGTGCTGCGGGAATACAAGGACAAGGTCGACGCCGTGGCGGCGCGCTTGCTTGCCAGCGAGGTTGTCGAGGAGGAGGAGCTGCGCCACTTGCTCGGGCCCAAGGTCACCGCTCCCCATCACCACCCGGCGAATGGCGAGGAAGAGCGCTCCTACGCGGAACCGCCCGGTGCGCAAAACGGACGCACGCACGCCTGATCGATCCGCGCTTGAGCTCCGCACCTCTGCGGGCGAGCCCCGGTGGCATTAATATTTTAGAGTGGATCAGGAATTCGGCCCCAACTATCTGGCGCGCAAAGCCCTTTTCGTCAAGGGTCTGCGCCAGGGGCGTTTGACGACGCAGGAGATCGAGGCGGCGCTGCCGTCGGGTACGCTGACGGCCTCCGAGCGGTGGCTGTTCTACTACTCCCTGCGCGCCTCCCAGGTGGAGATCGTCGACGCGCTCAGCGGAGAGGTCGATCCGGGGTTTGCTCCCGACGACGCGACTCCACGTTGACAGGGACGCCTCGCTGTATAGGTTGCCGAACGTTGGCTAGGTTCTTCCTATGGACGAAATGGAGAAGGGGCAGCATCCGGCGCAGGCCGGGGAGGAGCGCGGCGAGGAAAACGGCGTGCGCGTGAACGACCGGCGGCGCTTCGATCCAGCCGGGAATCCTCGCGGCACAGAAGCAGACGGTCCTTCCAAGGCGGGAGAGATGAACAAGAGTGCGGAGCAGGCGTCGCCCGGTGCGGCTCAGGGGACGCCCAATGGACCCGGGGCTGAACGCGCTCAGGGCGACGCTGACAACGAGGCCCTTCAAAAGGAATTGGAATCCTCGCGCAAGCGAGTGGATGAGTTGGCGCGGGCGTTTCAGGCCCTCAGCAACGATCGCGAGGAATTCAAGCAGAGACTCTCCCGGGAACGCGAGCGGCTGGTGGACGTCGAGAAGGGAAACATCGCCCAGACGTTGCTCGAGGTGATGGACGAGTTAGACCTCTCGCTTCAGGCCGTGGCGAACGATCAGTCTCCTTTCGCTCAAGGCGTGCGCCTGATCCGCGACGGCATCCTCACCAAGTTGCAGGCCCTCGGCATCGAGCGAATCGATCCCCTGGGACAGCACTTCGACCCCAATCAGGTGGAAGCGGCGGACCTCGAGGTCACCGACGATCCGTCGCGGGATCAGAAGGTCGTCGCGGTGACGCGCGCCGGATACCGCCTCAAAGACCGGGTCATCCGTCCGGCCCGGGCGAAGGTCGCGAAGTACGTCAAACCCGCGCAGGCGTAACCGCTCCCCTTGGTCGCGAAGAGGCCGCTGAGCTAGCTTCACCCGCATGTTGCTACTTCGAACGGCGGCGATCGCGATCTGCTGCACCGCCGGGTTGGCCAGCGCCCAGGTGAACCAGCCCGGGACCCGGCTCTGGCGCGAGCGATCCGCCGAAGCCACGCCGTTGCCGGACTTCGTACCACCGACTTCACTCGCGCCGCTCATCCGCTCGGTCAGCCGCAGCGTCGTCAACGTGAGCACCGTCGGCGCGGAGGCGGCGGACGGCGGCGAATCGGAGTCATTGGGCTCCGGCTTCATCATCAGCTCCAGCGGCTATGTGGTCACCAACAACCACGTGGTGGAAAAAGGGCGGCAGATCGCGGTGAGGCTGGAGGACGGGCGGGAATTCTTCGCCGAGCTGATCGGCCGCGATCCGTCGACGGACGTCGCCCTGCTCAAGCTCAAGGGGAACGATGTCCGCGATCTGCCCTACACCTACCTGGGCAACTCCGACAAGCTCGAGGTCGGCGACTGGGTGATGGCGATCGGAAACCCGTTCGGGCTCGACCACTCCGTCTCCCAGGGAATCATCTCCGCGAAGGAGCGGGTGATTGGAGTCGGCCCCTTCGACGACTTCATCCAGACCGATGCGCTGATCAACCCCGGCAATTCCGGCGGTCCGCTCTTCAACATGCGCGGCGAAGTGGTGGGGGTGAACACGGCGATCATCAGCAGGGGGCAGGGGATCGGTTTCGCGGTGCCGATCAACATGGTGAAGGACCTGCTGCCGAATCTCTTGGTCAACGGTCACCTCGAGCGTGGGTGGCTGGGGGTGAACATCTACGAGGAGCAACGCACCCCGCAGGGCTCGAGCAAGGGGGCCATCATCAAGGAGGTCTTTCGCGGCAGTCCGGCCGCGGCGGCGCAGATCAAGCCAGGAGACCGACTGCTCGCGGTCAACGGCCGGCCGGTGGAGTCCTACCTTCAGCTTCTCCGGAGAATCGCGTTTCTTCCGCCCGGATCGAAGGTGAGTCTTTCGATGATCAGCGGCACCACCGCTCGGGAGGTGCACGTCCGGCTCGGCCAACGCCCTCCGGCCGATCCCGCCCAGGCAAGTCCAGGGCACAGCGACAGCCTGGGGATGGTGGTCCGGGACTCGGCGCCCGGGGCTTCAGCCGGCGAGCAGCAGACCCCGCACGTGGGCGTCGTGGTGTCGACGGTCATCCCCGGTGGCGCGGCGGCACAGGCGGGCCTGTCGGTCGGCGACCTGATCACCGAGGTGAACCGGCGGCCGGTCCAGGACCTGCGCACCTACGAAGCGGCACTGGAGCTCACCGGCAGCGACCGTCGCGTCCTCGTCCGTTTCCAGCGGGGCGAGGCGGTGAAGTACGTCGCCTTGAGCCTCCACTGAAAAGATCCGTCAGGGCCAGGAAGCGACGATTTCCCCGGTTCGCCCGTTGGTCACTTGCAGCCCATTGATCCGGGACTTGACCCCGCGGATTCTCTCCCCGCGCTTTCGCGGCAGCGTCCAGACGTCCTGGGGGGTGAAGACCACTTCGACCCTGAGCTCGCGCCCGGCGATGAGCCTCTGAAGTCTCGAGGCATCCCAGTCCGGGGGCGCCCGCCTCCGCATCGTCAGCAGCGGCAGCAGCGGATTTCCCGCGCCGTCCGTCTGCTTTGGCGCGCCGTGCGTCACCGCGTATCGCCCCGCGGCGAAGAAAGGCGTCAGCCGAAGCTCATAGACCCCGTGCACGGCGTCGAACCCTCCGGCGGAGAGAAGCTGTGCGCTCTCGTCGCCGAGTTGGATCACGAATCGCCGGCCGTTCGACGTCTCCCGAAAGGACATCGCCTGCGCATGGCATCGCGGGCCGCTCCCCGGATCGCAGTCGCCGATGTACCTCTCGAGGAACGCGGACAGGTTGCCCAGCGGATCCGCGGCGCCGCGCAGGGCCTCGAACTTCGAATCGCTGCCCGCCAGGACGGGCAGGGAGAGCCACAGCGAGAGAGACAGAAGGCCCAATTTCGCGCTCCTCGGGTGTAATCCGTGAGGTGGTCCCAGGTAGATATTTTGACTACATTAAACTACTCGATAGCATTCGCCCGGGAGGTCGACGCCGTGGACAAATCCGGAGGGCAGGCCGTGGACGAGCGACGCAGGAGCCTTCGTTTCGACAAAGTCTTCACGGTCCACCTGGGAACGCCCCAGGGCGTCACCCGCGGCGTGGGCCGGAACATCAGCGCCCAGGGCATGTTCGTCGAGACGCGCGAGCCGATGCCTTTGGGCGAGCGGGTGAGCGTCACCTTCTCCGGGCAGGACGGGACCGAGATCACCTGCTTTTGCGAGGTCCGATACCAGGTCGCTCTCTCTTACGGGAAGAAGGATGGAAACGAGGGCTTCAGCCGGGGGATCGGCTTGAGAATTGTGGCATACGACGTCCGCGAGGACCAGCCTCCGCCCGCATTCGCGGTGAGGGAGCGCGTCCTGCACTGATCGCCGTTGTCGTCTCGGGCCGCCGGTCTCGCTTATTGCGAGAACCCCTCGAGCTGGTAGTGGGCCTCGATGCGCTTGAGGGCCAGAATCATCGCCGCGCAGCGCATGTCGACCTCCTTGCCTATACAGAAGCGGCGGCTGTCGTGCATCTCCGTTTGCCTCGGCAGATTGCGCGCGATGTCGCGGATGATCCTCCAGTTTCGCTTCATCCCGAACTCGAGCTTGCGGTTGACCTCCGCCTCGCTCCAGCCCTCCATCCGCTTGTTCTGGATCCACTCGTAGTAGCTGACCGTCACGCCGCCGGCGTTGGCGATGATGTCCGGGATCAGATCGATGCCCCGCCGGGTGATGACCTTGTCGGCCTCGGGCGTGGTCGGGCCGTTGGCGCCCTCGGCGATCAGCCTTACTCTAAGGCGCTCCGCGATCTCGGCGGTGATCTCCCCGCCCAGCGCCGCCGGGATGAGCATGTCGGCCTGTATTTCGAAGAGGTCCTTCTTGCTGATCCGCTGCGCCCCCGGAAAACCGGCCACCGAGCGCTTCAAGTTCTTCGGATCCTGCACGTAGGAGATCAGCGCCGGAACGTCGATGCCATCGCCGTTGTAGATCGTCCCTTCGGCATCGTTGACCGCGAGCAGGCGCGCGCCCATCGAGTGGAGAATCTCTGCCACGTTCGAGCCGACGTTTCCGAAGCCCTGCACCATGAAGGTCTTCCCGTGGACCGAGGTTCCCTTCTCCGCGTAGTAGTCCTCGATGCAGAAGGCGACGCCGCGGCCGGTCGCCTTGACCCGGCCTTCCGAACCGCCGATCCGGATGTCCTTTCCGGTGACCACGCCGCGCAGGGTGTGTCTCTCATTTTCGCCGTCCGAATACTGCCGGAAGAGCAGCCCCATGATCTCCGGATTCGTGCCCACGTCCGGAGCGGGGATGTCCACGTCGGGGCCGATCAGGCGCTTGAGCTTGTACATGAAGCGCAAGGTGATCGCCTCGATCTCCTCTTTTCCGTACTGCCGGGGATCGATCTGGATGCCGCCCTTGGCTCCGCCGAAGGGGATCTCGACGATCGCCGTCTTCCAGGTCATCTCCGCGGCCAGCGCCTTGAACAGATCGAGAGAGACCTCGTGGTGGTAGCGGATTCCGCCCTTGTACGGCCCGCGCGCCTGATTGTGCTGCACGCGATAGGCCTTGAAACGCCGGGACTCCCCGGGGACCAGCTTGTAGACGCCGCCGTCTTGAAGCCGCAGGTACCCGCCGCGGATCGAAACATCGGAGCCGAGCAGGGCCCGACCGTTGAGGATGTAGTTGCCGTCCGCGAGGGGCTCCAGGCCGTCGGGATTGCGGAGCTTGGTCGCCGGCAGGTCGCCGAATTCCCTCGCCTGCTCCGGCGACAGCGGCACCAGGCGATCCTTGAGCTTGGCGGTGATGTAGAAGATGTGCTCGTAGTCCGGCTCCTCCAGCTCCAGTCTGACTCGAGGCGCGAGCCCAATCACGTCCGCCGCGCGATGGAAAATCTGCATCGCATCGGTGTAGACGGTGCGCTTGGGCGTGGCGGGCGGAACTCGCATGAAGACTTCTTGATCTGGCATTTCCAGGTGACTCCTTTCGAAGCTGCGACGGGACCCATCGGGCGAGCGGCTTTAGTGTAGCCACCGCTGGCGTCGAGAGGCCAGAAGGCGGCGACCGCCGTCTTTTGGGGGCATTCACTAGGTGACTCGCCCGGTGGTGTCAACATCCGGGTCGGCCTTGTTCGCGCGGCGCAGCGGTGGTAGGAGCCGGTCCCTTCGGAACGCACCCTTTTGCCGACATAGCTCAGCTGGTAGAGCAACTGATTCGTAATCAGTAGGTCCCCGGTTCAATTCCGGGTGTCGGCTCTGAGTTTCAAGTAG
>Ga0070708_100004723_pt1 | contig 10734 bp, 7 predicted proteins | sample KBSK5503metaG_FD_65469 | JGI IMG/M metagenome (GOLD analysis project Ga0070708, IMG submission 65469) | Corn, switchgrass and miscanthus rhizosphere microbial communities from Kellogg Biological Station, Michigan, USA - KBS K5-50-3 metaG | ecosystem: Host-associated > Plants > Roots >... | reverse complement strand
TTCGGTCACGAGGTCACGGTGATCGTGATAACGATCGCTGAACTGGAAGACATTCTTAAACGCAATCCCTTCAAGAAAATCAAACCCGGAACTGATGTGATGATGTTCGTCACCTTCTTATCCGCAGAACCGAACAGCAGACCGAAGCTGCCATTGATATCTGCCACAGAGAACCTTGAAGTCTTCGCCATTAAGGATCGCGCCGCATTCATTCTCGCTCGCCGCAAGAAGAATGGACGGTCCGGTTTTCCGAATAACTTCATCGAGAAACAGCTGGGGGTGTCGGCCACGACTCGAAACTGGACGACGGTTGGTAAGATAGTTGCGCTCGCGAAATCGGGGCAGTAGCCCGACCTTCAGGGAGCGCTTCTTATTGTGTTGGTAGGGGCGCAGGTCAAGGTATGAAGAAGTTCAAATCGTTGCTGATCGTTCTCCTCTTGAGCGTCACCGCTGCGGCGCAAGCGAACAAACCACCTCGCAAGATGGCGGTGACGTTTGACGATCTGCCTTACGTGTCTGCCGGACAGCCTCATGACTTGTCAAAAGCTCAACGAGTAACAAAAGAACTCTTGCGCGTCCTGAAAGCGCGGACTGTCCCTGTCGTCGCCTTCGTTAATGAAGCCAAACTGCAAGTGGCCGGCGAGGTTGACGCGCAGATTGCTTTGTTGCAGCAGTGGGTTGATGCCGGAGCTGTACTGGGGAATCACACTTACTCGCATCCTGATTTCAATAGCGTCACCGTCGAGCAGTTTGAAGACGAAATAATAAAAGGAGAGGTCGTTACCCGACGGTTGATGCAAGCACATCCCTCCTATCAACTCTATTTTCGTCATCCCATGACGCACACCGGCGACACGCAAGCCAGGAAGGAAGCGATCGAAAAGTTTCTGGCGGCGCGCGGTTACAAAGTCACACCACACACAATTGAGAATTCAGACTTCATCTTCAACGCGGTCTACGTGGACGCGCTGCACAATCATGACGAGGAGTTGGCAAGGCGTCTGCGCGAGACTTATCTGGACTTTACCATCGCGGCAACGGAATTTGCCGAACGAGTTTCGCCGAAAATCTTCGGCCGCGAAGTCACGCAGACGCTCTTGATTCACGCCAACGACATCAACGCCGATTGCCTGGATGAAATGCTGGCGCGCTTTGCCGCACGCGGATATCATTTTGTGAGCTTGGACGATGCGATGAGCGATCCTGCCTATCAAACCAGGGACACCTATGTCACGAAAGTCGGGCCGACCTGGCTCTGGCGCTGGATGAAGAGCAAAGGAATGCACGTCAGCTTCGATAACGATCCCGAACCGCCAGGCTGGGTTACGGATCTGTTCAAGAAAAGGTGACGACCGACCTAAAGAGCTGCTGTGGTAGATTCAGGTTTGGAGTAGGGGAAACATGAAAGTTGGCATCATCGGATCCGGAGTAGTAGCGCAGGCATTGGGAGACGGTTTTGTTAAGCATGGCCACGACGTGATGCTGGGCACGCGCGATCCATCAAAGCTGGTCGAATGGGCGGAGCGAAATCCCGCGGCGCGAATTGGCGACTTCGCAGCGACGGCAAAATTCGCCGAACTGGTGGTGCTGGCGGTCAAGGGAACAGTTGCAGCGGAAGCGTTGCGCGCGGCAGGCGCGGAGAACTTTTCGCGAAAGACCGTCATCGACGCGACGAATCCAATTGCGGATGCGCCGCCGGTCAACGGCGTGCTGAAGTTCTTTACAAACCTTGATGAGTCGCTGATGGAGCAACTGCAACGAGAATTTGCCGATGCTCGTTTTGTCAAAGCCTTCAATTCCGTGGGCAGTGCCATGATGGTCAATCCGCAGTTTGCGGGCGGCCAGCCGACAATGTTCATCTGCGGGAATGACGACGCGGCGAAAAAGACGGTGAGTGAGATTCTCGATCAGTTCGGTTGGGAAACAGCGGATATGGGCAGGGTCGAAGCCGCGCGCGCAATCGAGCCGCTGTGTATGCTGTGGTGCATTCCCGGCTTCCTGCGCAACCAGTGGACGCACGCGTTCAAACTTCTGCACTAACCTGTTGGAGAATTCGCTACGGCACGGGATCAACGGTGCCCATCGGCACATCGTTGGTGCAGGATCGAATGCGTTTGTACGTGAGAACGAGACCGTGCAGCGTTCCGTGCCGCTGCACGGCGGCGATCGAATAGTCCGAGCAGGTCGGGCGATAGCGACAGGCAACCTTGCCTTTCAAAAGCGGTCTGCCGACGGCTTGATAAATCCGCACGCAACCAATATAAGAGCGCGCCGTCAATTGATTTGCGGGCAGGCGCGAAACGTCCGCTGCCAGCGCCAACCCGCCAACCAACACCAATAACAACAGAATTCGCTTGAGCTTCTTCACGCCTTTCCACAATGCGGACATTGCTGCAGGCCTTCCATCCTTGACTGACCACAACTGGGACACGGCATGACATTGCCCTGCGGTCTTTGCAAGACGTATATGAGCAAGCCTAGCAAGCCTAAAAGTCCGAACCATTTGATAGTGTCGGCATTGGGCATACCTCGCGCTGTCGCGTCGCGTCTAATCCACTTAATAATAAAAATAATAAGAGCAACTGTGCCCCCCAGCATAACCAAAATTATCAGGAGGTAAACAATAATCCCAAGTCCACATCCCAAGGCACCGCACGCTTGACCGCCGTCTCCCTGAGCAAGTGCGCATGTTGCCCCACTCATGAAAGTCAAAAGAAACAACATCAAACTCGCTGTTTTTTTCATACAGTTTTTCCTCTCTAAATTAGTAGGCGGTGGTTTTCAGATTGTCCAGGAGACCCCCAGAGAAGCTGGAAAGGGCGTGAACCTGGCTCGAATTCGCGTACACTATACGTTCAAGAGACTGATTTGTATAGCTGATCCATTCAAATTTTTTCACGGCCTGGAAGTAAAGCTTTGCTTGTCCCACTCTTCACACACGCTCGACCACGAGCAGGGCCTGACGGAGGCGAACAAAGCCGAACCAGGCGAAAAACTCGCTCGTGTGGACCAGTCGCAGACCAGGTTTGTTCACCAACTCGACCCACTCTTCGAGCGGGCGATTGGAATGCGGCTCGCCAAAGAGCTCCGCGTTGGTGATCGCGTCCACGAAGCGAGTAGTGGCGCGCTCGAAGCTGTTCCGATAAGTATCCTCCAGGATCAACAGACGCCCGCTCGGGCGCAAGACGCGGGCTCCTTCACTTAACATCGCAGCATGAGATCCAGCTGGGGCGTGATGTAGGACAGTAGAAAGAAGTGCGCCATCGAAACTCGCATCGATGAATGGAAGACTCGCTCCATCAGCCAGCACCAACGGCTCGCACACAAATCTCAAATCCGTGATGTCGCAAGCGACAAGATCACGGCCGGCGGCCCGCACGGCTTCGGCGACGTGACCGGTGCCTGTACCGATATCCAATATTCGTCCGCCAGGCAGCCACGGGCCGAGTCGCGCAAGTACGTCCCGCGCACGAGCACGGCCGATGGCGTTCACTAATCGCGAAGCCAAACTGTTGCGCTGCGCAAAAGCTACTAATCTAGGATTGGACAAAGTGATGCGTCATCCGTAATGAAGGGCGCGGACGCCCTCCCTCGCGGTCGGGCTACTGCACCGGCGGCAAGACGAGCACCCAGCGGGTATGGCACCCCAGCCGAGATGCTCGGCCGGGGACCCCGCTCTGCCCCGCCGGGGACGCCGCTGGCCCGCGCTCCCAGGTTCAAAGCGGCAAGAGTTTTTCGCCGGTGCTGAGATTAATCACCCACTTCAAAATCTGTTGCAGCAACTCCGGCAAACTGCGAGCGTGACCAGCGCGCCGAAAAGCGCTCACCACCTCTGTGCGAAAGTGATCCGAGTTGAGCAACGCGTGAATTACGTATTGGTCAACCCAGACAAAAATGTCGTTTGACTTCGCACCCAGCGTCATACTCGCAACCTGTTGGCCTAGGTCCCTTGCGTGTTCACTTTCGAGAAAGCGATCCACCGCTTCTTCCGAGTGAAAGCGAACGGCAGCCAGCGCCTCGACGACAGCCGCGCGCACTTGCGGATCGCGATCCGCCAGCGCCGGGCGCAGTGCATCGAGCGCCAGCTCGTGACGGCGGTAGCCGAAAGACAAAAGACCGCAAGCGCCGATCACCCGACGCGCGTAATCAGGATCGCCCAGGCGCTTCGCCTCGGCATAGAACTCCGGAATGAATTGCGCGCGTCCCTGCGGCCGATGCTTGTCCAGAACAATTTCGGCGGCCGCGATCTGCGGCAATAGCTCGTACTTTGCCGTCGATGTCTGAAATGTGGCCCGCGTGGAACTGATCGTCTCGCGGGTCATGCGCGCAAAGAGATCGAGCCATTCGTCTTCGACGCGTTCGGCCAAATTCAACGCGTGGTATCCGATATAAAGAGCGGAATGCCTGAACCACTCACAACCGTTGCGATGAACTTCAAACAGCGCGCGCATTACGCCGCGAGGATCCTTCGCACTGTGAAAGATGAGCGTGCGCTCGACCACCAGCATCAAGTACAAGCCATAAGGAAGGTCCTTGTTCATTAACACGTTGATTGGCTCGGCAAAACCTCGTTCCGGATGCTCGAGATACTCCAGTATTTCAAGGCCCATTCGTTGTTCTGCGCCGGCGCCGCGCGCATACGAGACGCGCATCTCGCGTAAGTTGATGGGCTGGAACTCAGGCTGCGCCGCCATCAACAATTGCAACATGCGAGTCAGCGCGAAGATTCCCAGGCGCAACGTGGAACGAATCAGAAAGGTGCGCGATCTTCCGCCGGTGTAATGAAGGATGCGCCGCACGCTCTCTTTCCAATGCGCTTGCAGGCGCTCGACAACTGCCGGCTCGTCCGAGTGATAGATCAGAATTGCCAGGCACAGGCCGCCGTAGACGGACACAGTGCGAATCTTTGGCAGCCCCCCACGGTGCGTCAGCTTCTCGCTTAGACGATCCATTAGCAACCAACCTGCGTCATGGTCTTTGTTCCAGAAGCGATAGAGGTAGGGCACGAGCAACGCTTGCACGGCCGGCGCGGGATCTTGCGACGCTCGCACCAGCATCTCGTTCAGGTCCAGGCTGTGGGCGACGACGATCGCCACTCGTCTCGCATTGATGATCGATACCGGCGGCGTGCGCCGGCCCGGCAGGTGCGCCAGACTGCGTGACCAGATCTGCGCCAAACGAGATGGCCGCGGATCGCTGCGCTCCAACAATGCTTGAACAATGGCAACAACCTGCGAGTTGCGTTTCGGAGGTGCAACCCGCAGGGCCGCGGCAACTCCGTCGCGTTGGTAACCATGCTCGTTGACGGCGAGTTCCACAATCTCGCGATCGCGATCGTTTTCAAGCAGAGTAAGTGTCAGAAAGCGGATGTCACCGGCGGCGAGTGATGCGTCTCCGAGTTTCTTGATCTTCTTTGCCAGAAAATCACTGGTGCAAAGCAAAGCTTTGAGTTCGTCGACAGCCTCAGCCTCGTACAGGTGTCGCGGCAAGTTTGCGAGCGGATAGTCGTCGTCAATTTCGCTCCAGCGCCGGCAATAGTTGAGTATTCTTTCGCGCGCGCGCGTCAAATGCACCCGGGCGGCAACTTCCCCTTCCGCGCGCAGTTCCGGTGGCGCCTCGCGCACAAAATGCTTATTGAGCCGAGTGATAACTTCGGGAGAAAGTCTCCCCGAAAACAAAGCCACGATGAATTCCCGAAACTTTTCGTGAAAAAGTTGATAGTCGTGAATCTCCGGCGATACCGGCACGAGCACTGATTGCAACTTGTCCTCGATAGCTTCTTCAACTTCGGCCCACGACAGATCAGACATCGCGCAGACTTGATTTACCGACAGGTGGCTGCGGGCGACCGCGAGCAAGAGCAGACAGTCGCGCAACGCGGGCCAGGAACGGTCCACACAAAGGCGTCTGATGAAGTCTTCAAAGTATCCTTCCAGGCCCAGCGGCAGGCGATCGATCTCGTCAAGCGCCAGCTTGCGGAGCTTTAGATCCTTGACCAGCATGCGCACATAAAGGGCATTGCTTTGCGAAACCTGCTGGATGGCATCGACGTTCTGCTCCTGAATCGCGTATCTGTCAGCGACCTCCGCGAGCAGTTGTCTGATGTCGTCGCGGGCCAGACCGGACAGTTCGAGTTGGTAAGCATCGCCGCGTTCCTGATCGAGGTAACCGCGCCGCGATGAAAGCAGCACAAAGACGCCATCCGGCAGATGTCCTCTCAGCGGCAACGAGTTGATGATCTCGCGTTGCTCCGGCGGCGAGTGGCCCGCGAGAACTTCATCGACGCCGTCGATCACGAGCAGGGCTTTGCCCATGAAATGCGATTGCGCGACACGAGCGACATCGAGCAGGGCGCGCAGTGAACGCTGCTGCGGGGCGGCGGCGCGGGGGCCGTATTGCTTCACCAGCTGTTCTGCCAGCGAAGATAGAATCTGCGGTACGGCAGTGCTTTCGGGAACTCTGCGCGTGCACACGTGAAAAGCCACGGCCAGTCCTGATTGTTTCAGCTCATCACAACGGCTCGCTATTTCTGCTGAACGATCCGTGGCCGCGCCCTCTTGCGTCAGGTCCAGCACGATCTGCGACAGCAATGCGCTCTTACCGATGCCGGGATCCCCAACGACTGTTATGTGTCCGCGCTCGTGCGCAGAAATGTAGCCCAGGATGTCTTCCTCTTCCTCGTTGCGACCGACGAAGCCGCGAGCCGCTTCGCGCACCAGATCAGAAGAGACGACCTGAGGCGCCTGGACCATTTCGACGCTCAAGCGCTGCTTGCTACCGGTGATTATTTCAGCCACGGCATCCGCAACAACGGCAACTTGCTTGACGTGGCCCATCAAATAGTCGACGAATTCGGGCTTGCGCTCGCCGCCATTGAAGAAAAAGAATTTGGCCACCTCGCAAACGTGCGGTGGCGCTCCATAACCACAGCGTTCGTAAAGCAGCAACGGAAAGAGTGATAGAACCGTATTCTCGCTCCGAAGATAAAGCTGGCCGGAAGAAAGCGGGAGGGAAGTGGCAGGTATCAGTTCAGGAGTTGGCACGCCGGCGCCTCTATGAAGGTGAAACTGATTCGTATCCGCGCACGACACAAGTTTGTAGTCTTCCAGGAAACTGAGATCAAAAAGAAGTTCTTCAACCAGAGGCAAGGTCGTCTCGTAGATCCGTTCTGCTTCCCTGCCCCGCGGTCGGGCGCGATGGGCAATCACCCGGTTGCGAAATTTAATCAACTCATCTACGAGATCGTGGCCGCGGCGACGCGGCGCACCCCAGGGCTCAAAATAAAAATCCACCAGTTGCGGCACGAACAACCTTTCTCGTTCATCCCGGCAGCAGCGCGCAATCTCGCGCAGCAGGTGGTTCCAGTTTCCGAGCTGCGGGCGCGGCAGGAATTGTGCGATGGCTGAGTCAACCGGCGTGGAGTGGATTCCGAGCCGCAAATAATCCTGGACCATGATGATCGCGCAGTACTTGAGCGCGACCTCGAAGAGATCCTTGAGCGCAAACAGTCGCTCGAGCGCGGACGCGCTTTCACCCAGCCCCACATACGCGCACGCAATGGGCGCCGGATAGCGCTCGATCACCTTGATTGGGTCAAGTGATACTGTTTTGAGAGATTGCCCTGTGCTCATCGTGGCTTTGCCTAAGAAGTCTGCGCGCAAGGAAGCCGTGTTGGGCTTGGTCTTCGCCGCGTAGCGGCGGCTTGAATCCAGCCCGGCCTTTTAAGGCCGGGATCGGGGTCCGCGCCACCGAACATCGTCGCGTTAGCGACGGCTGAAACATTAACTCAATCGTCGCTGACGCGACGTGACGTGCTTTGCCTTTCGATCCCGGCTTTAAAAGGCCGGGCTAAATTCAAGCGTCGCTCTGCGACGAAGCCGCAACCTCTTAACAAGGCTGAATGTCCTTTTGGGCAACGCCTTTCATCGTGGACCGAGATCGCCAGCTAAAACTTATTGAAGCTGAAAGAATTTAGGCCTCACCATGTTTCTTATGTTTCCGCTCCACGTATCCGTTCACGATCTTTACAAATACCAAACCCAGAACAAAAGCCAGCAACACGGTCACGGAAAGCACCTTGCCGTGATCTTTGAGATGGTCGGCGGCGAATAGATGCCAGACTTCGGCGAGGTAAGTGCCGACAACAATGTATTCGATTACATGGACGGCCTGCTGCACACGATTGATCGACACAAGACTTTGCGCCATGTCCTGAGCTACGCGATGCTCGTACTCTGTGGCGAATCTTTGATCCAGATTAGCGATTGCGAAATTGATCTCCTGCCAGGCCTCAGGTATGTCGATGCCTTTTTGTGCAATCCGATAAAAACGATGAAGAGCTTCGCGACTGCTAATCTGGACAAAATGACCTTGAACCGCAAATTCGAGTATGTCTTCTCGTAATTCCGCCAGACGCTCCTTTGCGTCCGCTTTTCTCGACGCCGCGATCCGTCCGGCCTCGCGAATCGTGCGGTTAAGAAACAGTCGTTGAAGCAGCGCCATGAAGTACGGAACGAAGTATTTGTCTCGGACCCGCGGCACGCGTTGTTCGTTAAACGGATGTTCGTCGCGCCCCGCCGGCGGAGTTTGATCCGCAACGAAGTGGGCCGCGCCGAGCGACCCGCACGCGGCCCAGTGTTGCGCATTCAAGACCGCATCGGCGACCCCGACGCTTCCTTCGATGGCGCAGGCATGATCCGACTCTTCAACCTGCGCCAGCTTGGAAAGAAATGGACTTAGTCTGGCGCGCGTTTCCGCGGAGTCAAAATCCACATCTGCGCCGAATCGCACAACTGCGTAGGCGGATAATCCCTGCTGCATTTTTTCGAGGCCAAACTCGTTGAGCGGCGCGAGCAGCTTGGCGATCAGGTTTGGCATCGTGAAGGTCCCGCCGAGCGCGCCAGGACGTTGCGGCTCGTTCAGGTCCTCCGCGACTTGGGACAATCTCTCGTCACCAGACGATTGGGGTATCCGCAGCTCAGTCGCCGGCAGCGGATCGAACCTGGCCAGGCGATAACTGAACTCGATCGCCTCGTCGAGAGTCAGATTTTCCTTTTCCGGCGTCAAGGCGATCGACAAAATACCGATGCCATATTTTGTGAGGAAAAGCTCGATGCCGATTCTTCGCGTCGGCTTGAACGGCAGAGTGACACCGCCGGGTAATTGAAGCAAGGCGCGTCCGTGGAAGATCGAGTTCAGAGCATCTCCTGTAACTTTTAAGTAGTCGCACGGACCGGCATGGTGTTTGGCGAACAAGAATTCGCTTACGTGTTGCAGAACTTCATCGCGGTAGAGACCCGGCGCTTCCGCACGCTGCCAGACTGCCCGCTGGTCCGTCGAGTCCGTCGCGTCAGCCAGAGTTGCCTTTTGCAGTCTCCCTGCCGCCTCTTTGACTTCATTGCGTTGGAAAAAGAACGGATACAAGAATCTGGTGTGAGCTTCCTGCAACTGGTACGGCTTCGCCTCGCGCATGGCTTGGGCACTCTATGGCTAGCCGAAGAGACGTGTCAAGAGACTTTCCAAGCAGTTGCGGCACGGGCGCTCCGACTTGCCAGATAGATCGACGAGCCTGCGGCCCTGACAAGTATTCATTTCGCGTTTTCGCCTGTCTCAGGTATACTCGCACCAGCTCGCCCTGCCGGAAGTTTTATTTCGGCGTGCTGTGTTCCAACCGAAGCAATTGAAGCACGAAGCAAACATCACAAGAGTTTTCCGTGCACCCGACAGGCGAGACGTAGATTTTTGGTTGCTAATGCAGCGACCTGAGTATTGACTATTATCGGGACCGCTCACCCTGGCTCTGCGCCAACACGTGACGCACGCGACACATGCGGAAGCGTCGAACGCGGAAAGGATCTGGAGACAGGTTTCGAGCACATCGAGACAGCAATTGCAGGCTCCTGGAGCCCAGCAACGCTGATTGAATGTTCGCTCCCTCGTTTGCAGGTTAGACGGCGCAAGTCCCTGAGCGGTTGATAGGTTCTCAGTTGAAGAGTTCAAACCACTGTCGCGCAGTGGAAGCGGCCTGTTTATGCGAGGCCAGCTTCGAGCGCGATCCACACGACAACATCCACGGGACGGACGGCAAGGCTTTTCGAGCATTGTCCAATCGTCGTTCCGGCAATTCCACGAAATCAATCACTGCAAAGGTATTCGTACCTCTCAGTTCTCGCGCGCCCAGCGCGCGCCTCGCCTACGGGTTTGACGGCTGCGCCGCTTTGCCGCTTCACATTTTTTACAGGACACCGGCCTTAACGTTAGACGACGGACTGCAAGCTGCCCAGGCAGAGTGGAAATCACTTTGCGCGACAAGAGCGGCAAGCACGTCACCGCTTCGCTGGCCAGTGCCTCAGGAGACAAACATTTCAGTATGGCAAAAGAATTAATTGTAAGCCTCAACGGACGCGAAAAAAAGATCGCGATCATCGAAAACGAGAAGGTTACCGAGTTTTACATCGAGCGCGGCGAAAGCAATCAGGGCATCGTCGGCAACATTTACAAAGGGCGCGTGATGCGCGTGTTGCCTGGAATGCAATCTGCTTTCGTCGATATCGGACTCGAACGCGACGCCTTCCTTTATGTCTCGGATTTCTTCGACGAAGAGGAAGAGTTTGAGCGGATCGTCATTGATAAGGCGAAGAAGGGTGATGCTGCTGGTGCTGAACGCGCGGCCGCCGAACAGATCGCGCAAGCCCGAGTCGAACGAGAACATCACATCGAAGCGACTCACGCGCG
>Ga0070708_100004722_pt1 | contig 10735 bp, 6 predicted proteins | sample KBSK5503metaG_FD_65469 | JGI IMG/M metagenome (GOLD analysis project Ga0070708, IMG submission 65469) | Corn, switchgrass and miscanthus rhizosphere microbial communities from Kellogg Biological Station, Michigan, USA - KBS K5-50-3 metaG | ecosystem: Host-associated > Plants > Roots >... | reverse complement strand
TCGAAAAACGCGAGGTCGAGATAGACCTTCTCGTCTTCCGGACAGTAGAACGGCCCCGACGCTGCCTCAGCGAAGCCGCAGGCCGATCCAATCGCGTCGCGGAAGAGCACCAGCTTCGCGTGGCGATACGGGACCCGCGCCTGTTCGGAGAGGATCGTGCTCCAGGTCGACTGCGCGTCGTCCAGCACAAAGGAAACGAACTGCACTTCCCGGTGTTCGGCGGGAGTCTCGTCGACGGGGCGCTCGACCGCCGGACGATCGCCCGTGTTGTCGCCGGTGCCGAGGAGCGAGAAGAAGTTGCGACCGAAGAGAAGGCTCAGAACGAGCAGGATGACCGCGCCGCCGATGCCGATCGGCGCGCCGCCGAGACGGAATCCGCTCGAACCGCGGCGGTCCTCGATGTCACTGCTTTCTTCTCCGGGCGTCCAGCGCACATGGGCCGGAGAAGCAGGAATCAGGCCGAAGCGCGACGCTTCTTCAGATTGAAGAGGAATCCGCGCGCAGGCGGTCTGGCTCTGCGCCTGCTGGCCTGACCCAGCGCCTCGAGCACGTAGAGAATTCGCAGCGCGTCGAGCCTGTCGCGCACGAACTGGCGCTTCGTGACCCGCTCGGCCAAGGCCGTAGCCGTGAGATTCTTCTGTCCGCCGAACCGCTTCTGAACGTATTCCACCGCACGCTTGTCGATCAGATTCAGATAGCCGGCGCGCTGGGCAGAGAAGTTGATCAGGACATAGTGTTTCTTCCCGTCGAGGACGTAGTAGGTCTGACGATCGGCGGCGACTTCAGCGACGTAGGCCGATTGCCGGATCTCGCCGATGAGCGTCTTGGACATTGGTGGGGAGATGGTACTACCGGCGAGCCGCGAGCGGCGAGCGGGCCGCGTCACAGCTGGCCGCTGGCCGGCGGGTAGTCCTCGGCACGGACGAGGATGTCGCGAGGCTTGCTTCCCTGCGATGGGCCGACAACGCCGTGCGCTTCCATGATCTCGATCAGCCGCGCCGCGCGCGAGTAACCGAGCTTCAGCCGCCGCTGGAGATACGACGCGGACGCCTGGCCCGTCGACAGCACAACGCGCACCGCCTCCTCGTACTTCGGATCGTCCAGATACTCGATCCCATCGGCGGCCGTTTTCTCGACCACTCTGGTGATCTCCTCGAGAAACTTCGGCTCGCCCTGGTTCCTCTTCACGAACTCGACGACGTCATTGATCTCGCGCTCGGAGAGGAACGCGCCGTGGATGCGGCGGATGCGCGCGGTGCCCGGCGGAAGGAAGAGCATGTCGCCGGAGCCGAGGAGCTTTTCGGCGCCCTGGGTGTCGAGGATGGTGCGCGAGTCGACCTTCGATGCCACCTGATAGGAGATGCGCGAAGGGAAGTTGGCCTTGATCACGCCGGTGATTACATCCACCGACGGCCGCTGCGTGGCTACGATCAGGTGAATCCCGACGGCCCGCGCTTTCTGAGCCAGACGGGTGACGGAGTCTTCGACGTCCTTCGGAGCGATCATCATCAGGTCGGCGAATTCGTCGATGATGATGACGATGAACTGCATCGGCTCGGGCGACGGCGAGCCCTCCTCCGCCTTTCGGGCCCGGCGATGCGCCTCCGGGTCCTTCAGCAGCGCGTTGTACTGATCGATGTTGCGCACGCCGCATTCGGCCAGCGTGCGATAGCGGTTCTCCATCTCCTGCACCGCCCAGATCAACGCGTTCGAAGCGAGCTTCGGATCGGTGACAATCGGGTGCAGAAGATGCGGAATGTCCTCGTAGATCTTCAGCTCCACCATCTTCGGATCGATCATCAGCATCCCCAGCTGCCTGGGAAGAGCCTTGTAAAGCAGCGACACGATCATGGAGTTGAGGCCGACCGATTTTCCGGCGCCGGTCGCGCCGGCCACCAGAAGATGCGGCATGCGGGCGAGATCGGTCACCATCGGCTCGCCGTGGATGTCTTTCCCGAGCGCCAGCGTCATCAGCGACGGCGACTGCGCGAAGACCTCCGTGTCGACGATGTCGCGAAGAGTGATGAGGTCGCGCTTGCGATTGGGCACTTCGATGCCCACCGTAGATGACCCTGAGATACGCTCGATGCGGATCGACTCCGCCTTCAGCGCCAGGGCCAGATCGTCACCCAGATTGACCACCTTGGCGTACTTAACGCCGGCGGACGGCTTGAACTCGAATGTCGTGACCACCGGCCCGGGGTGATATGCGGTCACCTCGCCTTCCACGGCGAATTCGCGGCAGCGCGCTTCGATCAGACGTCCGATCTCCAGATACTTCTTGTGGACATCGTCGTTGATCTGATCCTGTTTCGTGCCGCCCGAGAGCAGCACGACCGGCGGCAGCAGATCGACACCGATTCGCGGTTCACGGCTGGCAGGCCGCACTCGACGCGTCATGGGGCGGGGCAACTGCGGCCTTGGACGTGGCGACATGAAGAGCGGGTCCTCGAAGTCGGAACGGACATGCGGCGTGCGGCGAGCCAGCTCGATGTCCTCGAAATCGGGGGAAGGCTCAAGCGACCGGTAGAGCGCAAACGGATCCTGCGTCTCCTGCTGGGACAGCGCCTCCGCCGCCCGGCGGAGATCCGCCTTCGTCACTTTTCGAATTTGAAAACGCCCGGCGCCGCGCACTTCGCGCACAACCGGGCCGGACGCGTCGGGAGGCGCCGCGTCGGACAATGTCACCAGTCGCAGGGGCGAGTCACCTCGCTCCATATGCTTGCGGACGATCGCCTCCTTCATTCGCTCTTTTCGCCGGCGCTCCGTGAAGCGCGCCCACTGCAGCGTCAGCGCACGAAGCGCGATCACCACTTTCTGCTGGATGGCCAGGCAGACCGCGGCCAGACTGATTCGCGTCGTCAGCAGAAGTCCGACCAGGGCGGCAGTGGAAAGCACGATCGCGGCGCCGCTCCGATTCAGATTGCCGACGGTCGTGCGATCGATCTCCTGCCCAAGGTAGCCTCCCGATGCGATGAGCGCGCCGCGCAGCCAGAGTTTTCCGATGGCCAGGTCAAACAGCGGCGGAAGCGCGACGGCGAGAATCAGAAATCCGATCAGTTTGGTCTGGATGAACTCCAGCTCCTTTCCCCAGAACCGATTCCAGCCGATGACCAGCATGGCCAGGGGAAAGAGGAGGCTGGCGAATCCGAAGAAGCCGACGAAGATCCAGGCGACCGTCGCGCCGTAGTAGCCGATGGCGTTGGCGATCGCGCTGTTCGTGGAGGTGTAGAAAGCTGAGGAATCGTCGGGGTGATAGGTGACGAGGGCTGCGCCGAGGCTGAGGCCGACCGCCAGGACGACGATCCCGACCAGCTCTCCCCCCCAACGGCTCTTTGCGAAGTGCAGAATCTCCATCACGCCCCGCCACGTTCTGCGCGATCAACAGATTAGCAGAAAAAGCGGAGCAAGATCAGTAGTGCGGTCCGCCAGGATCGTAGGTGGGGTTGCCGACGTTGAAACTGCCAGACATGCCTGTGTGGGCGCCACAACCCGAATTCGTGCAGAAATAGTTGTAGGTCCCTTGACTCGGCACCGTGAACGTCTTGTCGACGATCATACCGGGAGAAAAAATAGCACCAGCGATGACTGCGGATCCGTTCGGTCCGTCCAACTCGAAGCCGTGATTCGACTCGAGAACCGTGATGTGGAAGATCACCTGGTCGCCCACTTTCAGAGTGCTCGGCGCAGGCGAGATGGTAATGGAGAAATTCTGTAGCGTGACGTTGAATGTCGTCGCCCCTGATTGGGTCGGAGGCACGCCGGTGTCTTCGGACATGGGAATGAAGGTCGGATCGGTCGTGGCGTTGTCGATGACCGATGCGTACGCCAGGATGGGCTGATCGGAAACGAAACTGGCCCAGGCGTCGGAAAAATCGGCATTCCCCGGGACGTTGTCGGCGAAGGAAGTGAGAGAGGTTGGCCCTTGCACGCCAAATGGTGCGTAGGTAATGGTCTTCACCGAGCCGACAAGAGCGTTGTTCTTGTCGTACAGCCTCCAGGTTACGTTGGCCGCCGTAGCGTTCGGATTGACCGCACCGATATTCGTCCGGTACTTGTCGCTCTTCTTCAACTGGATCAGCACGCCCTGTTTCTTCGCTGCGCTGATGTCCAGGCCTGGCACGAACTGCCCAAGCGTGCCGGGATTGTCGTTGCAGCTCGTGGCCCCCTGCTGCGCGTAGATGCGCTCCGTGGCCACGAAGTCATCGCTCGACGAGAGTCGGATTGCCGCGAGACCGCTGGAGTTAAAGAGCGATGTCACAACATCGTCGTAATCGAGCATTTGCCGTTTGGGAACCATGATGGTGGTCGATTGCCGCGACGAATTGTCAATATTGCCGACCGGCAGCAGCGTCGCTTGGACCTCAATGTCTTTGGTCGACGAGGGATTGAAGATCCGCATGTCTGCGCGAAAGACGCCGACGCTGCCGCCGATCGACAGGTAGACATCCTTTGCAAAGACAGCGGTTGCGAAAAAGAAGAGTGCGGAGATTGAGATGAGTCGGAGACGCATGACGGAGAGAACCCCTTTCCGGCGCAAAGGATTCTCCATCCTAGAAGTTGCGAATGTGATCTGCGTCACATCCGCCGACACGGGTCGGTGACGAAGGTTCAGAACAAAGCGGGCTCGGCGTACGTACCGAACGCATCGCGCAACGCGTCGGAGATCTCGCCAACCGTCGCGTACGCTCTCACCGCGTCGAGGATGAACGGCATCGTGTTCACCTTTTCGTCGGGCGCGGCGTTGCGCAAACGCTGCAGTGAATCGGCGACAGCCTTCGGGTTGCGCCGCGATTTTGCCTGCTGGAGGGCAGCGAGCTGATCCCCGGTCACCGACTCGCTGATGTAGAGCGCGTCGTAGGGCTCTTCGTCTTCGGCTTTGAATGCGTTGACGCCGACGACGACCTTCTCGCCCGAGTCGACAGCGCGCTGATATTGATACGAGGCGTCCCAGATCTCGCGCTGCGGGAATCCCGCTTCGATCGCTTCGATCATCCCGCCGAACTGGTCGATCTTCTCGATGTATTCGAAGCAACCCTTCTCCATGCGATCGGTCAGCTCTTCGATGAAGAATGAGCCGCCGAGGGGATCGACGGTGTTGATGACCCCCGACTCGTGGGCCAGGATTTGTTGGGTGCGCAAGGCGATCCGGGCCGCGGCTTCAGTGGGGAGCGCCAGCGTTTCGTCGAGAGAGTTGGTATGCAGCGACTGCGTCCCGCCGAGGACCGCCGCGAGGCCCTGGATGGCCACGCGGACGATGTTGTTGTAGGGCTGTTGTGCAGTGAGCGAGCAGCCGGCGGTCTGGGTGTGGAAACGGAGCATCCAGGAGCGAGGATCCTTCGCTCCGAAGCGTTTGCGCATGACCTTGGCCCACACGCGGCGGGCGGCGCGGAACTTGGCCACTTCTTCGAACAGATCGTTGTGCGAGTTGAAAAAGAAGGAGAGGCGCGGGGCGAAGTCATCGACATCGAGGCCGGCGCGGATGCCGTACTCCACGTACTCCATCCCGTCGCGCAGGGTGAAGGCCAGTTCCTGCAGCGCCGTCGATCCCGCCTCCCGAATGTGATAGCCGCTGATGGAGATGGTGTTGTATTTCGGCACACTCTCCGCGCAGAACTTGAAGATGTCGGTGATCAGACGCATCGAGGGGCGCGGCGGGAAGATGTACTCCTTCTGGGCGATGTACTCCTTGAGGATGTCGTTCTGCAGCGTGCCGGAGATTTTCTTCCAGTCCGCCCCCTGCTTCTCGGCCACCGCGAGATACATGGCCAGCAAAATCGGCGCAGTGGAGTTGATGGTCATGGAGACGGTGACATCCTCGAGGTTGATGCGGTCGAAGATGGTCTCCATATCGGCGAGCGTGTCGACCGCAACGCCGCACTTGCCTACTTCTCCGTTGCTGGCCGGATGATCGGAGTCGTAGCCGTACAACGTCGGAAGATGAAACGCCACGGAGAGCCCGGTCTGCCCATGGTCCAGGAGATAGTGAAAGCGCTCGTTGGTCTGTCTGGCTGTGCCGAAGCCGGCGAATTGCCGCATGGTCCACAGCCTTCCGCGGTAGCCGCCGGGATGGATGCCTCGCGTGTAGGGAAACTCGCCGGGGAAGGCGAGATCGCGCTTGAAATCGAGCCCGGCGATATCGGTCGGCGTGGCCAGCGGATTCACTTCCATTCCGCTCACTGTGGTGAAGTCCTTTTTCCACGCGGCGCGCTTCGCAGTCAGCGGATCATGCACTTCGCGCCGCCAACGCGCCGCCTCGCGGCGAATGACACTGATCGCTTCCGGAGAAAAGAGTGAAAGCTGTTCTTCCTTCGGCTCCGGCGGTTGCGGTAGAACGGCGGTCTTGTTCGTCTCAGTCGATGGCCGGCGCATTCGCCACTCCGTGGGGAATCATGCGTGAAGCACAGCGTCCGGTGCAACCGATGCACCCAACAGCCTATTCTTCGGGCTTTCGAGCGACCATCACCAGTCCCGGCCCGAACGGGATGAAGGAGAAGAGCCGGTCGACTGCGAACAGCGCTCGCGCCAGGCGCACCAGAAGGCGCGAGCGTCCGACACGAGCGACCGCCTGCAGGGCCGCATCGTCGGAGACCGCCCGCCGGGCGAGGCGCTTGTTCATCGGAAGCAGGAACAGCGTGTCGTACGTGAGTCCCAGCGGAAATCCCCAGAAGAACGCCTTCGTCACTTCCATTCCGGCGCCGCGGAAGAGATCCGTCAACTCCCGACGTGAATAACGGCGGCGATGCTCGTAGTAATCGTCTCTCCACGACCTGAGAATGCGCAGCGCAGGAACGGTCACCACGGCACGACCGCCGCGGTTGATGACCCGGCCGATCTCCCGCGCGGCGGCCGCGTCATCGTCGACATGCTCCAGTGTTTCGCCGCTGGTGACGGCATCAAAGACGCCGCTCCGGAATGGGAGGCGGGTCAGATCGCCGAGAACGACAGGAATGCGCGACGTACGGCAAACATGCAGCGTCGCTTCCAGCGATGTGTCGATCCCGACTGGCCGATACCCGCGCGCTTCGATCCGCGTGGCAAGTTGCCCCAGACCGATCGCCGCGTCGAGCACCCGCCCGCCCTGCCGCACCTTGGCTACCTCGGACAGAATCAGGCCGAGTCGATGCTCATGACGCGGCCCGAACATCTCGGGATGCGTCCCCCACTGGAGCGTGCCGTATGCAGTCAACTACAGGGCCGGTTTTACCACCGCCGTCGCGCTGTCGCGAGATCCGCAAGCGTTCTTCACCCGTACCCAGAACTCGGAAGTGGAGTTGATGGCCGGCGTGATGAACTCCGACTTGGTCGCTCCGGCGATCGGGGACGCGATGCTGCCGCTGTGGCCCCTGTACCACTGATACTTGAATGGTCCGTTCCCGCCGGGAACCACACTCAGTTTCGTCGTGCTGCCCGGTGACACGTTCATTGCGCCGAGCTGGTTCTTGCCGAGAATGAACGGCGGCACGCAATCGACGAAGACGAGTACGTAGTTGAATTGATCCTTCACCCCGTCCCGCGATGCCTTCACGGTCACGATGTAGGTGCCGCTCGGCGTGTCGGGACCGATGGTGATGTGCATCGTCCGCGCCTCGGTGCCGTCGACGTCCGGAGTTCGGGGGAGGAACGTGACTGTCGAGTCGCTCGGCAAGCCATCCGAGGTGAAGGTGGTGACCTCACCCTGTCCGGCTGGCAGGAAGTTCGTGACGCTGACGTCGGCGCTTTCGCCGACACCCATGAACAGTTCGGTCGGATCGACGACCAGAGCGGTGTTCGCACCGCCGAGCCCTCCACCGCACGAGGAGACGATCTGGTCGATGATGGTCGCCAGATCGCTCGCATCACTCTTGGTCTGGAGATAGAGACCGCTCGACGTCGTGGCGTAGTCCTGCATGATCGCCGTGATGGTCGGAATATCGCTGGGAGAACTCTGCGCCGATGTGGTCGGAACGAAGACGGCGGAGATATGGATGCCGATGGCGGCAGCCTTCACAGCAAGTGTATGCGCATGCACGTCATCCACGCCTGCGTTGAAATCGCAGTCCGGCCCCGACGGGAGCGCGTCAGTAATGATGATGATGATTTTTGTGGCACCGGGACGCCATGTTCCATTGAAGTCCCCGTTCTGCTTTCCAGCAGACCACGTGTGACTGGCGGCCTTCAGGTTGTTTACAGCGGTGTCGAGCGCGATGTCGGTTGCAGCCGGTAAGGCGCAACTGCTGCTGGTGACCATCTTGGCAACGGCGTCGCCGAGCTGCGTGCGGTTGTTGGGTGTCATGTCGAGAAGAACGTCGACGTCGTTTGCCGGCGAGGTGATGAGGCCGAATTGATAGTCGCTGCCCGAAGCAGCGGTCACCCCGTCCGCGATCTTGTTGACCTGCTGCTGAATCTGAGTGATCACGTCCGTCATGCTGCCGGTGTTGTCGATGACGAACGTCACGTCCATCGGACCGCACTGCTGGGCGTGCACAACCGGCACGCTGAGCAGAGTGATGACCACGACCACGGCAAAGATGAAGGCGCTCCGATAGCGCCAGACATTGCTGCTCGACATCGCCACCCCCTGAAAATTTTGTTTGAGGAATCGAACGCCAGAATACACAAACAACGGATTCGATTCAAGTTGCGGGCGCTACGAGCGTCCCGCGGAGACGCTCAGCAGCTCCCGCAGGGCCTCAGGCGCCCGTTCCAGCGCCTCGGCCAGCTTCTCCGGGTCCTTGCCGCCCGCCTGCGCCAGGTCGGGCTTCCCGCCGCCCTTTCCGCCGACGATCGGCGCCAGTTTCTGAATCAGCGAATTCGCCGGAATCCGATCGACGAGGTCCTTGGTCACGGCGGTCAGCAGCGTCACCTTGCCGTCTGTCGCGCTGCCGATGACGACGACGCCGCTGCGGATCTTCGAGCGCAGCTCGTCGGCCAGGTTGCGGAGATCCCCGCCGCTGATGTCATCGACGCGGCGGGCGATGAGCTTGATGCCGTTGATGTCGATCGGTTGATCGACAACTGAGCCGGCAGTCGCTCCACCGGAAGCGAGTTTCATCCTGAGCTGCTTGAGCTCCTTCTCCAGCGCTTTCTGCTTCTCTTGCAGCGATCGGACGTAGGCGGGGACATCCTCCAATCGCGAGTTCAACTGCTGCTGCAGCTCATGCGCGGAGTCGTCGAGATTCTGGAAGTAGGTCAGAGCGCCACGGCCGGTGAGCGCTTCCATCCGGCGCACGCCGGCGGCAAGCGATCGATCGGAGATGATCTTGAACACGCCGATGTCGCCGGTACGGTTGACATGGCAGCCGCCACAGAACTCGCGCGACCAATCGCCGGCGGCCACGATGCGCACCTGATCGCCATACTTCTCGCCGAACATGGCCACCGCGCCGCTCTTCTTCGCTTCGGCGAGGGGCATGATCGTCTTGGTCACCTCGATGTTGTCGCGGATCTTGTCGTTGACCAGATCTTCGATCTGCTTGATTTGCTCCTCGCCGAGAGGCTGGTGATAGGTGTAGTCGAAGCGCAGGCGATCGGGAGCAACAAGCGACCCCGCCTGTTGCACCGTGTCGCCAAGAACGTCCTTCAGCGCTTTGTGCAGAAGATGGGTCGCAGTGTGATTTGCCGTCGTGTCGAGCCGCGTCGGCACCGGCACAGTTGCCCGCACTCTTGCCTTTAGCGGCAGTGACCCGGCATCGACGCGGACGCGCGAGACGATCAATTCACCCACAGGCTTCTGTGTGTCGAGCACTGTGCCTCGTCCGCCTTGCCATTCCAGCGTTCCGCTGTCGCCGATCTGCCCGCCTGACTCGGCATAGAAGGGCGTCGGCGAGAGCACGACGTCTCCTTCCGAGCCGTGATGCAAGACGTCGCGCTCCTGGCCGTCCACCACGATCGCTTTCACCACCGACGGCACGTCAGAGTACTGGTCATATCCGACGAACTCGACGGGGCCGACCTTCTCGGCGATGCGAGCGAACGTCGCCGCATCGGTCGAGGATTGGAACTTCGATGACGCCTTCGCTTTGGCCCGCGCGCCGGCCATCATCGTTTCGAATCCCTCGCGGTCGAGCGAGACGCCTTCTTCTTCCGCCATTTCACCGATCAGATCGATCGGGATGCCGTACGTGTCGTAGAGGCGGAAGATCTCCTCGCCGGAAATCGAGCGCTCACCGCGAGCGCGGATCTCGTCGAGCAGTTGTCCGACCCGTTCCATGCCCACGGTAAGGGTGCGGGAGAAGCGCTCCTCTTCGCTGCCCAGCGTCTTCATCGCCGCCTGACGACGCGTCTTCAGCTCGGGATAGGCGCTCCCCATCGACTTGATCACGGCATCGACGAGCTGTGACGGCACCACCGGCTTCGGCAGCTTGCGACCAAAGCGAATGGCCCGGCGGATGATCCGGCGCAGGACATAGCCGCGCCCTTCGTTCGCCGGAATGACGCCGTCGGCGATGAGAAACGAAGCGGCCCGAGCATGATCGCAGAGCACGCGCACGGCGGTGTCGAGGTCGTCCTCTATCCGCCCGCTGTAGCGATACCCGCTCACCTCAGCGGTCGCCGCGATGATCGGTTTGAAAAGGTCGATGTCGTAGTTTGTCGTCGCTTTCTGCAGAACACTGGCGATGCGCTCCAGGCCCATGCCGGTGTCGACCGACGGCGCGGGCAGCGGCGTGAGCCTGCCGTCGCCATCGCGGTCGTACTGCATGAAGACGAGATTCCAGATCTCCATCGTCTCGTCGCCTTCGCTGTTGACCAGCGC
>Ga0070708_100004721_pt1 | contig 10736 bp, 7 predicted proteins | sample KBSK5503metaG_FD_65469 | JGI IMG/M metagenome (GOLD analysis project Ga0070708, IMG submission 65469) | Corn, switchgrass and miscanthus rhizosphere microbial communities from Kellogg Biological Station, Michigan, USA - KBS K5-50-3 metaG | ecosystem: Host-associated > Plants > Roots >... | reverse complement strand
ATAAGGAACAGGCCTTTGCCTGGTTAGACACGGCGCTCGCGGAAAAATCCGCTGGGCTGCAGGCCGTCAAGATCGTTCCCGCTCTCGACCAGTGGCACTCCGACCCCCGCTACGTCGAACTGCTGCAAAAGATGGGCCTGCCGCAATAAAAGGCTGCTACAACACCGCTGTCTCCTCGATCATGCGGCCTTCGGCAAAGCGCGACAGCGCCAGCAGCGAGGCATCCACCAGATCAGTCTTCCCGGTGAGAATTAGATCAGACAAGATCTTCCCTGTGGCCGGCGCATGCATCACCCCATGCCCGCTGAATCCGTTGGCCAAAAAGAATCCCGGCAAGCCCGGTGCCGGGCCCAAGATCGGGTGATGATCAGGCGTCATCTCGTAAAGCCCAGCCCAGGCTCGCTTCGGATTGACCGCCAGATTCTCGAATACCGGCACCCGGTCGGCTGCCCGTGTCAGGATCTTCTCGATGAATGCCGGATCAAAGTCCGTTTTGTACCCCGGCGTTTCCTCTGGATCATTCCACGCCAGCAGGAATCCCAAGCCCTCCGGTCGGAAATGAAACCCATTCGACATATCAATGATCATGGGTGCTGTGTGGGGGAATTGCTCAAAAGGTTCGGTCGGAACCAGCATGCGGCGCAGAGGTTCGACCGGCAGATCCAGGCCTACCATTTTCGCGACCTCCGCCGCCCAAGCTCCGGCGGCATTTACCACCTTGCGGGTAGCCACCGTTCCTTTCGTGGTTTCTACCGCGGCGATTCCCCGCGCATCGCGCTGAATGCCAGTCACCGGAGTGTTCTTCCATAATGTGGCCCCATGGTCAGCCGCCCATGTCATGAATCCGATCATCGCGCTGTAGGGATCGACGAATCCGTCGGTCGAACAGAAGCTGCCGCCCACGATGTCATCGGAGCGAAGTTGGGGGAACATTTCGCGGATTTCATCAGTCGCGATCAGCCGCACATCTTTCAGACCCAGCGCCACCTGCTTCTTGTAATTCGCCCGCAGGTAGGCCATGCGTCTGTCGCTGGTGGCGCAAAACAAATAGCCGTGCGGTCGGTACCCAGCGGGATGCCCCAGCCGCTCGTCAAAGCTGGCATAGAAGGGAATCGAGTAGAGCGACATCTGTATGTTCACGGGCGTTGAGAATTGCGCCCGCACTCCGCCCATGCTCTTGCCCGTTGACCCCTTGCCCTGAGCGGTTTCCCGCTCGATGACCAGAACGTCGTTACATCCCGCGGCGGTCAGGTGATAGGCAATGCTCGACCCAACAATCCCCCCGCCGATGATGACGACTTCTGCCGTGTGCATGAATCCGCTCCGGCTCTTGGGCCGCGAGAACGAAGAATTGTAGTGCATGGACGTCGCAATCTTGTGGAGGAACCGGGTTTCCAGCCCGCATTTGCGCGCGCTAACGGCGCGCCGCAAGAAGGGCAACTTCCGATCTGCCCTTGGCGTTACCGGTGTGCCTTGAAGCCTTCTCTCCGTCCCCTTAAACTTGAATCAGATGCACATGCATGCCGGCCACGGCGCGGGGGAGAGGACTTCGAAGGTCCTGCGGGTTTCGCTCGTCGTGACCCTGGCCTACATCGTGCTACTGCTCATCGCGGGCTTTCGCGCTCACTCGCTGGCGCTGCTCTCCGAGGCTGGACACAATCTCTCGGACTTCTTCGCTCTTCTCCTTTCGCTGTTCGCCGTGTACCTCGAGTCGCGCCCGCCCAGTTCCACCAAGACCTATGGCTACCATCGCGCGGGAGTGCTGGCCGCTCTGGTTAATGCGGTCTCGCTGGTTGCGGTTTCGTTTCTCATCTTCTACGAAGCCTTCCGGCGCCTGCAGAATCCGGTGCAGGTGCACGCTACGGTAATGATCGGAGTCGCTGCTGCCGGTGTGGTAATGAACGGTGTGATCGCGCTGCTGCTCTACCGCTCCGGCCGCGACGTCAATATCCGTAGCGCGTTCCTGCACGAGATAGGTGACACACTTTCCACCGCCGCGGTCATCGTCGGTGGCTGGGCCATCCTGACGACGGGTCAGAATTGGATTGACTCTGCGCTTTCCTTTGGCATCGGTGCGCTGATCCTCTGGTCCGGCTTCGGGATAGTGCGTGAAACCCTGAATATCTTGCTGGAAGGCACACCTAGAGGGATCAAGCTGGGGCGCGTAGAAACTGCCATTCGGGCGATTGATGGCGTGAACGATGTCCACGACCTCCACGTCTGGAGCATCGGCTCGGAGACGCGCGCTCTCTCCTGCCACATCTCCATCGCCGACATTCCGCCCTCGGTCAGCGAGCGAATTTTGCGCGATGTGAAGGAACGGCTGCTGCATGACTTCCGTATCGACCACACCACCATCCAATTTGAGCACGTGGTCTGCGAGGTAGCGCACGGCTGCGTGATTCCCGTGAGCGAGAGCGAAGCAGAGCACCATAGCCACTAGGTTGCGCTCAGTTCCAGTTCGTCAACCTGTAAATCCGCCAAGTGTCAATTCTTCGATTGCTTCTCATAAATCTCGCGTACCCGCTCAATCGTGTCTGCGTCTTCCGGCAGCTTGTCCGGACGCAAGCGCACAATTCTCGGGAAGCGGAGGGCAAAGCCGCTGTTGTGGCGGTCGGAGTGCATCATGTTGTTAAAGGCCACCTCCAGCACAATTTTCGGTTCGACGAGAAGCCGGAAGCCCTGATCTTCGACCGTGTGTTCGAGAAACCATTTGGTCATCTCGGCGATCTCAGCGTCCGTCAGGCCGGAATATGCTTTGCCGATGTTCAGCAGCCGCTCCCCATCGCGCACCGCAAACGTGTAATCGCTCAGGACTCCAATACGCTTGCCGTGTCCGTATTCAACCGCCGTGACCACCACGTCCAGCGTGGCCAGTTCGCGCTTCAGCTTCAGCCAGGATTTTCCCCGCCGCCCCGGTGTGTACACCGACTCGGGATCTTTGATCATCAATCCTTCGTTGCCCCGTGCCTGCGCCGCGTCAAACAGTTGATCGAGTTCCTGGGCCGAAGACACCCGAAACACCGGGGCGCGGATCACCTGCGCATTCTTGGCTGGTTCTCCCGTTTCGAATGTCAATCGCTCCTGCGTCCTGGAATGCTTTGCTTTTGCCGGTTTTGGAGCCGCCGCCAGCAGATCGTCCAGAATCTTCGCTCGCTCTCGCAACGGATGATCAATCAGCAGCTCACCTCCGGAATAGAGCACGTCGAAGACGAGATATGCCACTGGCACCCGACGCATAGTCTCTTCGCTGACCTTTTTCCGCCCTAGCCTCTGCTGCAATACGCTGAAGGGCAGCGCCCGGCCTGGTTCGCTCGATTCATCGACCAGATAGCTCCACGCCACGATCTCTCCATCGAGAATGACGTCCTGTGGCAGCCCGGCCAGCACATCCGGCAATTCGGGGAAAGATTCTGTGATGTCGTCCCGCGTCCGGGAAAAAATCCGCACTTCGCCATCGGCGCAATGGGCCTGCGCGCGGATGCCGTCGTACTTGTCTTCCACCAGCGCGTTTTGAAAATAGCTGAGCGCCTGCTCCGCCGTTTCTGCCGGACTGGCTAGCATGAAGCCAAGAGGATGGAAGAGCCGCATTTTTGCCTCGGCCAACTTGCCAGCCGCGGCTAGTTGTAACGTTTCGCCGATGTCACCAAGCAGCATGTTGGCACGCTGCACTTGTCCCAGCGTCCCGCTATATGCCTTGGCGATTGCCTCCTCGACCAAACTCTCCTTCAGCCCGATCCGCAGATCGCCGGTCATGATCTTCACGATGTACTTAGCCTCGAGCGGCGTGGTTTGCAACAGCAGTTCCCGGACAACTGCTCCCTTAGCGGCTGGACCACGAACGGCAGCAATCTCTCTAAACTTCTTCTGCACTTCGACCACACTCAGATCGTGCTCTTGGCCCCGCGCGGGCAGCACCTCTGCCGCTACCGCGCCCAGATCTCCCTGCCGGCGGTAAGCCGCAGTCAATTCCTCTTCACTTTTTCCGGAGAGTTCCTGTACCGTCCGCCACAGCAGCGACTCTCCTGCCTGCAGCGTGGTCTCCTCCCAGACAGGGAACGCTCGGCCGGAAAGGAATACCGCCGAGACGGCCGCTTCCTCCGGCGTGCGCGACTTCAGGTAGTCCGCGACGATTGCAATCTTTTCCAGCTTCTTTGTAGTGCCTGCAATCCGCTCGCAGGTTTCGGCTAGATTTCGCATGTTGTGGCACTGGCGCCTGCCGCGAGGGCATCTTGCCCTGGCATCCGCTGTATTCTGCCTGCTTAACCCGCGTTTCCCCATCCTAACTGAACCTCCGCCTGTGTTACCCTTAGTTTGGTGCTTCAATCCCAGAAGGATCATCCAATACCCATGCAGCTTTTGCGAACATTGTGGCGTTTCCTAACGGCTGTGCAGCTCCTGCCCGCACTGGAGAGCGGCGAGGAAACCCTGGTCGGCGGCCAAGCCGTGCTCGAGGGCGTTATGATGCGCTCCCCACACGCCTGGGCCATTGCCTGCCGCAAGCCTTCCGGCGAAATCGCCACGCATAGCGAACCTCTGGAGCGCCTCTCGGAAAAGCACAAGTGGATGGGATGGCCGGTGGTTCGGGGCGTCATCACTTTGGGTCATGCCATGACTCTCGGTTTCCGCGCCCTACGCTTTTCCGCCAATGTCGCGCTGGACGAATTGCAGCCGGCGCAACCCGAGAAACAGCCCGACAAAAAGAAGCTCGAAATCAGCGGCTGGATAGCCGCTGTCAATATCATTTTTTCCGTCGGCTTCTTCATTTTCATGTACAAGTTCCTGCCGCTGGTGGCTGCCACGGAACTCAAGCGTGTGAACCCGATCTTCGGCGGGCAGATTATTTTCAACCTCGTGGATGGCATCATCCGTATCGCGCTGTTCCTGCTCTTCATCTGGGGGGTCTCACTCTGGCGCGATATTCATCGCGTTTACGAGTATCACGGCGCCGAGCACAAGACCGTGTTCGCCTTCGAAAACGGTGACCCACTAGAGATCCGTGCGGTGCAGAAGTATTCCACCTATCACCCGCGCTGTGGCACCAGTTTTCTGATGACGGTGATGCTGATCTCGATTCTGGTGTACACACTGGTCCCGGCGACCACGTTCTGGGCTCGATTTGCCGCGCGCCTCGCGCTGCTGCCGCTGATTGCCGGGGTCTCGTACGAGATCATCCGCTTCGCCGCCAAACATCGCGGATCGCTCTTTGCCCTGATGACCGCCCCTGGCCTCTGGCTGCAGCGCATCACGACGCAGCCTCCATCTGACGACCAAGCCGAGTGTGCCATCATCGCGCTGGATCAGGCCATGTCGCTTGAAATGCAGCGGGGCGGCGAACTGGTAATTGCCTAGCGGCTGCCCCCGCCGCGAAACTTATCTTTCCCCGTCCTTGCTGCAACTAGAATAAGCAATGTAGAGACGTAGCTTGCTACGTCTCTACGGAAGATGAAATGTTTGAGCGATTAGACCAAATCGAAGCCCGCTACGAGGAGTTGATGCAGGCCCTCGCCTCGCCTGAGGTCATCAGCGACTCGGCCAAATACCAGAAGACGGCCAAGGCGCAAAGCGAAATCTCGCTCATCGTCGAGAAGTACCGCGAATACAAAGATCTGAAGCGCGGCATCGCCGAGAGCAAGGCAGTTTTGGCCGACGAAAAAGATCCCGAGATGCGCGCTTACGCCCAGGAAGAGCTCGACAAGCTGGAAGCGCGCGTCTCCGCAGTCGAAGAGGCACTTAAAGTTCTGCTTCTGCCCAAGGATCCCAACGACGAAAAAGATGTTGTGCTGGAAATCCGCGCCGGCACCGGAGGTGACGAAGCCACATTATTTGCAGCGGAAATGTTTCGAATGTACACGCGCTATGCTGAGACCCAGAGCTGGAAGGTGGAGGTGCTCTCGACTTCCGAGTCTTCGGTGGGCGGACTGAAGGAAGTGATCGCCATCATCGAGGGGCTGCGCGTGTATTCCCGGCTCAAGTACGAAAGCGGCGTGCATCGTGTGCAGCGCGTGCCGCAGACCGAGCAGCAGGGGCGCGTGCATACTTCAGCCGTCACCGTCGCCGTTCTGCCTGAAGCCGAAGACGTGGACATCAAGATTGATCCCAAAGACCTGCGCATTGATACGTTCTGCTCGTCCGGCCCGGGCGGCCAATCCGTCAACACGACCTATTCTGCGGTGCGCATCACGCATATTCCCACCAATACGGTCGTGAGCTGCCAGGATGAGAAATCACAGATCAAGAATCGAGAGAAAGCCATGCGCGTGCTGCGTTCACGTCTCTATGAAATGGAGATGCAAAAGCAGCAGGAGGCACTCGCCAAAGAACGCAAGGCGATGGTGGGCTCAGGCGACCGCAGCGAGAAGATCCGCACTTACAATTTTCCGCAGAACCGCGTCACCGACCACCGTATCGGACTGACCATCCACCAGTTGCAGGACGTAATGGACGGCAAACTCCAGCCGTTGGTCGAGGCGCTGGTGACCCACTATCAGGCAGAGAAGCTGAAGCAGGAAACGACCGGTGTCGTCTAAAGGCAGAAGTAAGAACAAAGAATGAGAAGTGATACCTCAATCTTTCCTCACGGCTTCTCTAGTAGATGTCGAAGAGACGGAGGAGATTACATGAGGTGCCAATGTGCAAGGTGAACAGCCAAATTCTTGGCTCGGCCGGTTGCCAACTGCAGAGCGCATGCTCGCGTGAGCGCATGACATACAGCTTAGCGGAAGCTCGTTATACCAGTCGTGAAAAATAGCACTAACAGGAGGCCGCCAAAAAGTCCGATTCCCAAAGAGATCAAGCACCACATTTGGGCATTCTTGGATGCGAGCTTCGCTCCCGCAATATCTCCCATCGCCAACCTGGGGTTCACCTGGGAGGCGTAAACAAGGGCGACAATTCCGGTAGGCAAGAAGCAAAATATGGTTACCAGGACGGCGAATACCATGTAATTGGGGACACGAACTCCCGCTCGGAATGGCTGCCGGACTCCCGCATCAGCAGAGCTTATGTGCTCGGTGGGGTGAAGATCAGCCCCGCACTGGCTACATCGTGTCGCATCATCCGCGCTGCCTGTTAAACACCGGGAACAGAAAATCATCTGACCCTCACTCCGTTGACTCGCGAATTGTATGCATTCTCCGGGAGTGCTGCACGGGGATTCTGCCGTGCTGTGCGGAAAAGTTCTCGGTACTGAGACCTATTATCTCCGTGCCCTCTGAATCCTCTGTGGTTAAATGACCCGTGCTCCTTCGCGACGCGCTCACCTCCGCCATCAACCGCCTCAGCGCCGCACACGTTCCCGCGCCGCGCATGAATGCCGAACTGCTGCTGATGTTCACCCTCGGCTGCGACCGCGCTCATCTTTACGCCCACACCGAGCGTGAACTCACGAGCGGAGAACAGGCCCACTACGAGCAGGCCCTCGCCCAGCGTGCCCAAGGTGTCCCTGCGCAATACATCACCGGGCACCAGGAATTCTGGGGCATGGACTTCATCGTTACGCCCGCCGTGCTCATCCCTCGGCCTGAAACCGAGCACGTCGTTGAAAGTGTGCTGCGCCTCATTCGTGAGCCGGGAGAGGACGCCCGGCCTACATTGAAGGCCTCCTCGTTTCCGCGGATCGTGGACCTCGGCACCGGCTCGGGCTGCATCGCTCTGGCCCTTGCCAAAGAGCTGCCCCGAGCCAAGATTCACGCCACCGACATTTCCGCCGCCGCGCTCGAAATCGCTCGCGCCAACGCTGCCCGCCACCAACTCGAAAGCCGGACTCATTTCCATGAAACCGATCTGCTGCGGGGACTCGATCCCGAGGCCTTCGACTTCGTCGTCTCGAATCCTCCCTACGTCGGCGAGTCGGAGGAGGATCAGGTGCAGCTCGAGGTGCGCAAATTCGAGCCACGTGACGCCGTCTTTGCCGGCCCCACGGGGCTGGAGGTCATCGAACGCCTCATCCCGCAGGCCCACGCGGCGCTTAAACCAGGAGGCTGGCTGGTGATGGAGATCAGCGGAACCATTGCGAACGGCGTGAAGCGGCTGCTCGAAGGCTGGAACCAGGTGCAGATTACTAACGACCTGCAAGGCATCCCGCGTGTGGCATCGGCCCAGAAAGCTCTCCCGTAGAGACATAGCGGGCTTCGCCTCAACTGAATGGCTTCGCTTTCCACGGGGTTTGTTCTTCATTTACACTACTTCGGCAGTGGTTTCACCTCTTCCCTCACACGCTTTTAAAGGCTGCATCGTGTTGCAACGTTTCCTCTGTTTCCTGTTTCTAGTCGCGGTTGCGTCCACAGTCGCCGTCGCCCAGATCGCCGTGGAAGGCATTCTTCGCGATGATGCTGGCAAAGCTATCCCCGGCGCCAGCCTCGCCTTGCAGCGCACCCAAGGCGGCATCGGACAGCAAACCACCAGCGATGCCACTGGCAAGTTTCACTTCGCCGCCGTCGAAGCCGGCGCCTATACACTGAAGGCCGAAGCTCCGAGCTTCTACGCTGCCAGCTACGACTTTGTGCTGCGGCCACGCCAGCCGCTTTCGCTCTCGGTCGAGCTTCAGCGCAAGGAATCCGTGCAGCAGACGGTCGAAGTCAAGAGCACAACTCTGACTGTGGACCCCGAGAAGACCGGCACCTCCTACACTTTCACGCAACAGGATCTGGAGGCGCTTCCCGATCCGCTGACCGATTCCACCAACGATCTGGTCGGCAACCTGATGCCCGGCGCCAGCGACAGCCACGATAATTTTCTCGCCGTCCGTGGCACTGAGTTCTCACTGCACGAGTTCATCAACGGCGTTTCGTTCTTGGACAACACGCAGCCCCAGTTCAGCCCCGGCGTCAGCCCGCAGATCTTCGAAACCGTGGACCTGATGACCGGCGGCTTTACCCCCGAATACGGCAACCGCTTCGGCGGCGTGCTCGACCTCACCACTCGTTCCGGCGGCGATCTCGGTGGGCATGGCGACATCAACTTCCGCGGCGCCACGCTCGACAACTACGATCTCAATGCCGATTACGGCGGACAGGTTGGCAAGCTCGGCTATTATTTCTTCGTGGACGGCTTTTCTTCCGGCCGTTTTCTCGATCCGCCCCAGCCCCATGAACTTTACGATTTTGGAAGGGGCTCGCGTGCGGCCGCCCAGTTCGATTGGCACGCTGGTACTAGGGACAGCTTCAGGCTTCTGCTGATGGGCGGCGGCGACAACTTTCAGCAGCCGAACATCAGCGCCGATCAAGCAGCCGGCCGCGATGCCCAGCGCCATCTCCGCCAGCAAACGGCGATTCTGAGCTGGCTGCACACGTTTTCTCCCGACACCCTGATTTCCATCTCGCTCTACGAGCGCAACGGCTCCGACCGTGTGCTGCCTACAACCGATCTCGTCACGCCGCTCTCCGTGGCCTCGCGCGCGCCGCTTACGCTGGGCATCAAGAGCGATCTTTCGCACTACTGGCACGGTCACTTCTTCAAAGCCGGTGTCGACTTGGTTCGACTGCGCGAAAATGAAAGTTTTTTCTTCGATAGCCGCGGTGATCCGGATGTGTTTCCGCCCTTCAGCGGGGGTCTATTGGGTGGGCAGGCCAGCCTCTACGTCCAGGACCACTTCTCGCCTCTGCGCAACCTGACCGTGGATCTTGGCGTCCGCTACGACTATTTCGACTTGGTGGATACAAGCGTGCAAACCAGCCCGCGCGTGGGGCTGGCGTATCACTTCCGCAAAACCAAGTCTGTGATGCATGCGGCCTATAACCGTTACTTCTCGCCGCCGCCCATCGAGTATTCGCTTCTGGCTAGCTTCATCGGCAATCACGCGCTTGATCCCAGCCAGCGCGTGGGTAATGTGCGTCCTTACACGCAAAGCTATTTTGAGGTGGGATGGGCGCAGGAACTGCACCCGCGGGTGAGCCTGGAACTGAATGCCTACCTGCACACTGGCCACAACAGCTTCGAAAATCACGAAATCAGCATCAGCCGCATTTTCGTGCCAATCAACTTCCATACTGCGCGTTCTGAAGGCGCTGAACTGGTGCTGAACATGCGCCAACTGGAGCGAATCGGCATCAGCGGCCGCTTCCAGTACGCGCTGGCTCACACGTATTTCTATGGTCCGATCACGGGAGGGTTCGCCGGCGACGAGCCTTTAGTCGCGGGCGAGCGAATCGTCCCCGCTTTTGACCAGACGCACAGCGGCACGGCGCAGATCTTCTATCACAATCGCTGGCGTGAGTTCTGGACGGGCAGCGCACTGCGCTATGGCAGCGGCACCATCGTGGAGCATGGTCCGCGCCTGGCGCAGCACTCGACCGCTGATCTCGCAACCGGGCTCACGCTATGGAATGCCGAACCTCGCCGCCTAGATTTGGAGTTCGACGTCACCAACGTCTCGAATAATATCTACAAGATCGCCAAAGAGAGCGAAGAAATTCCCATCCAGTACGCGCCCTCGCGTACGGCCGGCGGCAGTTTGAAATTTCACTTTTAGAAATCCTATAAACCACAAAGGACACGAAGGCTCACGAAGGATTTGCCAAGATTCTTAGAATTTCCTTCGTGTACCTTCGTGTCCTTGGTGGTCTGAATTGAGTTACCGCTTGCTGGTTGTTGCGGGCTGGATTTCTTCCACATCCACCCAGTTGGTGGGATACACGCCCGTATAACAGGCCGTGCAGTAGGTGGTCTTCTCGCCGTCGCCACAGGCTTTCTTCATGCCCTCGAGCGAGAGATAGGCCAGCGAATCGGCGCCGATG
>Ga0070708_100004720_pt1 | contig 10736 bp, 10 predicted proteins | sample KBSK5503metaG_FD_65469 | JGI IMG/M metagenome (GOLD analysis project Ga0070708, IMG submission 65469) | Corn, switchgrass and miscanthus rhizosphere microbial communities from Kellogg Biological Station, Michigan, USA - KBS K5-50-3 metaG | ecosystem: Host-associated > Plants > Roots >... | reverse complement strand
GCAAAGGGACTGGTATTTACGCTAAAGGTCATTTTCAGTGTTGGTTCCGTAATGGCGATTGTGGGCAATGCTTCGGGAGTCTCCACATCTGCTATTGTGTCACCAATATTGGCGTCAGGGATACCCGTCAGTGCGACAATATCACCGGCCAGAGCCTCAGCAACTTCAACACGTTGCAGTCCCTTGTAAGTGAGTACGAGATTGATCTTTTGGCGTGTCACGACACTATCACGATTAATATGTGCAACAAATGTGTTAGGAGTGACGCGCCCACGTACCACACGACCTATGGCGTATTTACCCTTGTAATCGTCGTAGTCAAGAGCAGCAACCAGCATTTGCAAGGGAGCTTCGGTGTCAACGACCGGCGCAGGAACAGTGTTGACGATCGTCTCAAACAATGGCTCAAGGTCCCGGCGCTCGTCGTCAGGATGATACATCGCTACGCCATCGCGTCCAATGGCATATAGGACCGGAAAATCGAGGTGAGCATCGGTCGTCGCCAGTTCTAGGAAAAGATCCTGGGTCCATGCGAATACCTGGTCGATGCGTGCATCACGACGGTCAATTTTATTGATCACAACGATAGGTTGCAGGTTAAGTTCCAGCGCTTTTTGTAGAACAAAGCGCGTTTGCGGCATCGGCCCCTCCACGGCATCGATGAGCAGAATGCAGCCATCAGCCATATTCAGAACGCGCTCGACCTCGCCGCCAAAATCAGCATGTCCGGGAGTATCAATGATATTGATTTTAATACCGCGATAAGTAATTGCCGTATTTTTTGCCAGGATGGTGATTCCGCGTTCGCGTTCCTGGTCATTGCTATCCATAATAAGTTCGCCCACCTGCTGGTTCTCACGGAAGATATGGCTCTGCTTGAGCAGGCCATCCACCAGCGTCGTTTTGCCGTGGTCGACGTGGGCAATAATGGCAACATTGCGGATGTCATCTCTTTTTATCAACTGTAAACCCTCATGTAAAGGGGCTTTAGCCTGTATCATGCTCGTAGGTATTCCTCATGTGACAGCGAATGTGACAGCAAAACAGAAAAACACACCGGTTTTTCATCCCTGAAGTTGGCTTTCCCACATACCTCTACGCTGTCTTTCAGATGGGGGGCATGCCATGCGAGGAGCGAGTGGTGTACTGCTGGAAACTCGCTCCTACAGTATATGATCTAGAGTGACAAAACGCAAGAGGAACTCTGGTTTTCTGGCTGCTACTCCTGTGTCGATTGCTGAAAATGGACGTTCAACTTGTCTACTGCTTCTTCCTGCATTGCGGCTGTCACATGGGAATAGATATCCAATGTCGTTGCTATCCGGCTATGCCCCAGGCGCTGCTTGATGACATTGTAGTCGACTCCCATGGCATGCAGAATCGTTGCTGCACTATGCCTCAACCCATGAAACGGCATGCGAGGTAAACCAGCCTCTTGTAAGATACTTCTCAACTGTTCGGTCAGTATCTTATACCAATAATACCCCCCTGACGAATTCGTAAACACCAGTTCGGGATGCTCCCACGTGGGAGCGGCAAGACGCATGTTCAGTTGAACGGTGAGATGGGCTTGCAATGCCTCTACAGCAAAGTCAGGCAAGGAAATGGTGCGCTTGCTGGTCGCTGTCTTCGGCGTTTCCACCCGGTACTTTTTTCCAGTTCCATCTCGATCATCATAAGAGAGGGATTTCGTGATGGTGATGGTCTTTTGCTCAAAATCGATATCCCCCCAGGTTAACGCCAGCATTTCCCCGCGACGCATGCCTGTAGCAATCGCTACAGGAATAAGCGCAGCTATCATCCAATGATGTTTCGCTACCTCTATGAGCCTTTTCGCCTGCTCTAACGTGAGATAGTGGATGTCTTTCTTCTCGGCTCTGGGAGGCGTTACGGAAAGACAAGGATTGGAGGCGATTTTCTTCCACTTCACTGCAACGTCAAGCGCAGCCTTGAGAATAGTATGGATAATGCGCACGGTATTGGGCGATAGCTCTTCAAGCAACTCGGTATAGAGTCTCTGGATATGTTCAGGAGTTAACTTCTGCAACTTTACGTGCCCCAGCTCTGGGATGATATGGCACTCAACATTATAGGTGTAATAAGTAAATGTTCCTCCCTTTAGTTCACGACGCTTCATGTGCAACCACTGAATCATATGTGCCTCCACTGTCTGTTGAGGCGCACCTATGAGGGTACCCTGCTTCTGCTCTTGCAGAGCTTGATTGAGCTTATCAGCAGTCTCTTTACGTGTCTTCCCATACATTGACTTACGCTTGCCATTTTCCAGCGTGATTTCGGCGACCCATCTCCCGTCCTTACGCTGGTAAATGGTGCCTTCACCATGCCCTCTTCTTTTCTGTTTCTTCTCTGTCATGTTGCTACCTCTCTGAACATGAAAATCTCCGCTTGTCTCAGCAAGACGGAGATGGCACTTTTGTGTGTAAAAAAACGAATACTTTCTATCAAGTAGAATCACTCCTGCCATGGTGCTAGCGGAGGAGGGACAAGATTCTTGAGGGAGTCCTGGTATACATGTTTTGATAGTGGAATCAGAAACAATCTCCAAAAATGCCGAGTCGCCCATTGGTGAAGACATATGCGTACTGCACCTTGCAATGGTCAGGAAGTGAGGGATAGGACGACGGATGAGTTACTTGGACAGAACAAAATGGTGAGTGAAAAGGGGAGTTCGAAGGGGGGACACGGCCCCTTGCGTCCGCCGACGTCCACCAGCGTGCTCCCAGTGCCCTTTCACCCGCGTTGTCATCCACTAACGTTCGCCATTACCCGCTGTTATCTGCCGGTTACGGTGTCAGAAAGGGTGTCAGCAAGTAGCAGACATCGATGTTCGAGACTGCGGGAGGGTAAGCAAAGATCAGCAGTTCTGTTGACGCCTATCGTTCTCACTGCCAGGGCTGAGAAGACTGATGAGCAGAAGTCCTTCTTCTGCTTTTTCCCTTGACTCTAGCCCTTCTGGGCTAGGTTCCTATTCCAACTTTTAGTTCCTACTGTCTACAAACCCCAATATCTTTGCTACCATCTTCAGCTCGATTACTCAGCATTGCTGTGCAGGAGAGCACTTCGCCGCTCTTCCGCAGAAGCCAAACGCTTCCTGAACCGCTATACACCTTCTGCAAGGAAGGACACGACTTCTTTCAGGAAGGCGCTTCGCCCGCGTTCGGGTCGATCCAGATGCACGTAATGGGTGGCATCGGGAAGCGTCATCTTGCGCACACGGGGTGCATGGACCAGATGCTCTGCCAGCAACTCGGCATCCTCTTGACGTGACCAGAAATCTCGCTCGGATCTCAGGATGAGGGTCGGCACACGAATGAGCGAGGCGTCCCACAATTGACGACCAATGGCGAGGTAGAAGCTATCCTCCATCGCTCCACTGGGCGCACGAAAGCTCGGCGGCGTTCTCGTCTCGTTGGTCGGATCACTTGCCAATGCGGCGCCGACATACGCCTGAGCAACAGCTGGGTCGCGCCACTGCGTTTTCTCCTCAAGCGGAATGCTGTGATCCCAGGACGGCAAGAGCGCGTCAGCCGTGTTGAAACGGTAGGCTCCATAAGCCGCTTCGTTGAACCGCCCAGGGTGGTCGGGGGCTTCATTGGTGGAACCATGCCCCAGCGTCGGGTGGTCTGGTGTGCCTCCATACAAGGTGTTATGGAGGATGAGATGACTCACGCGATCCGAGTACAGGGCGGTATAATAGCCCTGCCAGTGGCCTCCTGTAGCCCAGCCCAGCAGGGCCACTTGCCTGACGCCCAGGCGGTGTCTGATCCACTCGACGACAGCGGCAATGTCTCGCACGACCTCCGAAGAGCGTATCAGAGGTGGGTTCTCCTCTGGAGGGCGCTCCATTTCCCGTGGTCTGGAGGACTTTCCATAGCCGCGCGCATCCATCACATAGACGACATGCCCGTTGCTCGCCAAGTCAGCAGCAAGTGAGGCATTGGGCACATCGAGGTCGAAGGAGGCGACGCCAGGCACACGCGCACCGTGAAGCAAAAGGATCGGGCCCTTCTGCAGGTGTTGCCTCTCGCCATCTCTCACTTCCCGCACAAAAATCTGGATTCCTGGATCGCTGGCGAGAAAAAACTCTTCACGGATGATCTGCTGTTGCTTCTTCATAGAAGCATCCTACTCCTTTCGTCTGGCCAAATAAGACCAGCTTCGAGACGCTACCTTCCACTTTCAGGAAAGCGTTGAGAGAGAAGACGGCCAACATCGCATCAAAGCCAAACGCCTCAGGGCTGGCTGGAGCCAGGAATATCTCTTACAAGTTCTTGCTGGGCTTCATTAGATGCGATTGCCCTGGACCAAACATTGCTTCCTGAGACTGACCTCATAGTGTTCCAACGCATGCAGCTCAGGAGCATCAACGATCAGATGTCCAGGTGTGAGCGGAGCCGGCGGTCCGAACCATGTTGCCAGGGGAGGTCAATTGCCATCAGGATACCCTCCGCGGTGCAGAACCATGGGATAGTGCGGCAGCATGGCAGTCTGGCGAACCGATGCTCGCCACCCGTCGGAGTAGGGCTCCAACACCTTGAACAGAGGCGAGAGCTGTGCGGTGGATTCGCCGACGAGGCGTTCAAGTGCCCTCCGAATGGCGCGGATGGTGTCCTTGCCAAAGCGGGTCTGCCACCGCTCCTCGATGGCCCACACCAGGTGATGGTACGTGTCCTGCGCCTCCCGGCCCTGGGGGGTCAGACGAACCACCTTGCCCCGGCTGCCAACCGGGTCCGGCTCGATGATCATGTCGCCGTACTTCTGGAGGAAGCGCAGCGCCGTCGCCATCGCCTCCTTCGATACACCAGAGAGGAGCGGCAGGTCTCGCACCCGCACCCCTTGCTCACCCAGGACGCGCAGGACGTTGGCGCTGATCGCCAGCGACACGTCCGACTCGCGCTCGAACTCGATGGCAAACGCCAGCAGCACCCGCGAGAGGAGCGCCGCCAAAGGGAGATGGGACGCAGCGCCACTTCCGCTTCCGGCCCGCACCCGCCGCTCGCGATCAGCCTGCGTTCCCAGAAAGCGATCCTCGCCGGGGCGGCGCCTTCTGCTGAAGAGCCCATACCCCAGGATCGGCAGACAGTCGGGCAGTTCCACATCGAGCTGGCTGGCCACCGTCCACAGCGCTTCCCGCAGCTGCTCGATCTCGTCGGTGCCGAAACGCTCCTGCCCGCGCTGCTCGACGACGCCGAACAACGGCCGCCACACCTCCTGCGCCTTGCGCCCGGCGGGGGTGGGGCGAACCACGGCGTCGGGACGAGGTCGCTTTGGCCGGCTCTCAGCCGGATCCGGTTCGACGACAATGTACCCCCATCTCTGCATGCCGGCCAGATTCGTCTCGGTGCGAGCCAGGCGCTGCAAGTCAGCGACAGTCACTCCCTCATCGCCAACGAACTGCATGCAGTTCGACCACATGGCCAGCTACACGAGCCAGGGCACGTCGCGCGAGCCGCGATGCTTCGCCGTGTGGTGCGGCATCCGGTGCTCAAACTCGTTGTCCAACTCGATCGTGAACGCCACCAGCACCTGGGAGAGCAGGGCCGACAACGGGAGAGGGGAGGCTGCCCTTGCTGGTTGCTCTGCTTGCACTGTCTTCGGTTGAATCGGTTGCCACTGATGAGTGCCTGTTCGGCGAACTCGTCTGCTCTGGGGCATGGTCTTCCCCTTTCACCTATACGTCCTCTTCCCGAACGCCGTTTTTCTCCGGTTGTCCAGGGCGTATCAGCAGTGGGAACCATCGCAAACCGACATCCCTCAGGTGTGCTTACCACATCCAGGTGAACCCTGACCGCTCACCACCTCACGAAAACGCCCAGAAAGTCGAAGGTCCATCCTCGATGTGACGACGACAGAGAGGCAACGGGCCTCTCTGCAAACGCCCCATTGAGTTCAGCCGAACGGCTCAGTGGGGAGCAACTCGACATGCTCAGGAGTAACCTCGATGATACAGGCCTGGCCTTTCTCGGCAGACTGGGCGTGATAGAAGTGCATGAGCCGAAGAAGCCTGAGGTGGGCCAGATAGTGGAGGATGCCACCGGGCGTCAGGACGTACTTGCGGGCTACTCGCCGGTTGTAGGAACGCTGCCCCTTTCGATCCGTTCGCACGCTGGCCCGGCCGCTGATGCGCAGCACCCGGCGGGGACCAGGGTCCCGCTCCACCTCGAAAAGGACGCTCACCCGCGGGTCCGCCTGGACGTTGCGAGCCGCCAGGGTCCAGTCGGAGGTGCCCAGCCAGATGCGGCCGTTCAAGTAAACAAAGTAGAGCGGATTGACGCTCGGTCGCCCGCTGCGGGACAGGGTCGCGATGCGGGCGACCCTGCAGCGCCGCAGGATGGCGAACACCGCAGGATCGTCAACGTTCATCTTTCACCTCGCGTAACGTTCCGTAATCCCAGGCGACGGTCTTGAATGGGATCACCTCGAACCACGTGTGACCGCTGAGTACCCCCGTGGCAGCCGAAGCCGCCCCCAGCCTCCCACGGATGTAGAGGGCACGCAGGTCGAAGAAGTGGACCCCTTCGTCAATGAGGAGCACGACCTCCTGGCCAGATTCTGGCTGACCATCAGCATGAAGAGGAAGACCGGCCAGGTAACGACCGTCCTGCCAGACCAGCGCGACCGGCTCAGCCTGCGGCCCCTGCTCGCGTGCGAAACAGAGACAGGCACGAGGAACCCGCTCGAGCAGGTCCCTTGCGCTGTCAAGATCGATGTTCCTGCTGACGCGCTTCATGAACGCTCCTGCTGAATTGCCTGGACATCCTTCACCACCCGGAAGACTGGAAAGGCCGTGGCGATCTGTTCGAATGCCACCAGTGGGCCATCCTTGTTCACAGGCACATGGGGTCGTGCTCCCGGCGCGCGCTGTAGATACGCCTTCAAGATCGGTGCACGCTGCTCGGCAGGAACCTCTTCTAAGTGGACCTCCTCACGCCCATGCCTGCGGAGCACCACTCTGCCTCCAGCTGCACGGACATTGTGGACCCACTGCACATGCTCTCCGAGCATCGACACCAGATACCGCTCTCCATTGACGACGGTCACCGCTATCGGCAGTGTGATCGTTCGCCCAGACGTGCGTCCGGTCACTTCCAGCGTCACCATAGAATCGGGCAGCAGACCCCAGGAGAAGAGCGCAGCCCACACCCGATTTTCTATCCTCGCCATCCAGTTGGGTCGCTGCCCACGGTACAACCATCGCTTGAAGTCGCCTCGTGCCATCGAGAGCCTCACTCCTTTCTCGCTTTCACACTTGAGCAGGGGGAAATGGTAGGATTCTGCGCTTCATCCCTACTTGTGAGCTGTCACGGAATGCGCGGGAGAGCCAGATTCCCTGGTCATTATACTACAGTGAATTGTAGATGATGCCCGCTTTCATGCTTGTTTCCTCTCCTTTGTCGCTTTGAGGAGATGTTCCCCTGCTCCATCTCGTGACCCCAGAGGGGAAGTCCTCCCTCGCAGACCCCGATGTTTGAAGAATCCATCACGTGCTCTGTGTTTCGTTGCGCGCTGGTCGCGTCAGCCCATAGCCAAGGAGATATGCCAGCAGTGCGCCCAGAAACTCCAGGGACATCCACAGGGAACTCGCACTTTGCTGTCCAAAGGAGAGAAACCAGACGCCAGCGAGGTAGGCCAGGAGGATCATGGCGAAGCCGACGACGGTGGCAACGACTCCTGCAGTACGGCACACAATGATGCTCAGCACAAGGGCGGCGAGTGCGACAACCAGGAGCAAGCTTCCCAGATAGATATGGATCTGTGTCAAGACGCTCTTGGTGAAGGTCCAGCCCCAGGCGTTGCCGCCCGGCAGGGTACTGGGAAACTGCACATAGAGGTTCACCAGCATCCCGGAGAGATACAGGAGGACTAACAGGAGGCACACCACCCCAAGGGTGAGATGAAACAGACGCACACGTGTACCGAGATGACACATACGAGAACTCTCTCTTTCTTACGAGAAAAGCGGTTCCTCACCCTTCCATTTCCAGGTTGAGATATCATCAGGCCGCTTGCCCACATACTGGATGATGCGTGACAGGATCCCCCGCTGATTACGCATTGATGGCCTGGGCCCACTTCTTAGCTCGCTCCAGCTCTCCTTGCTTCAACGGCCCTTCTTTGTGCTCCACAATGAAACCTTCCGGCTCGGCGACCAGCCTGCCGCCTTTTTTTGTCAATGCTTTGGCGATCCGCTCCGCGGCATAGCGCACCACACGCATCACGAGTCGAACTCCGATCCCCTGGGCTTCCAACTCAAACCGTGTATCGAAGGCTGCGACGCCCTTGCCCTCAAGTGCGTGAGCAGGCAATTGCTGTAATAACGCATCAATTGCCGGGGTGGCCCTGCCGTTATGTACCGGCGAACCCACAATGAGCAGGTCACACGTCTTGAGCTCGGACGCATTCACCTCGCCGACCCGCACGACGGTGACGTCTCCTGCTAGGCCCTCACCGATGGCTTGTGCGATGTGCTCCGTATTGCTATACACTGAATCGTAGATGATAACTGCTTTCATGCTTGTTTCCTTTCTTTCTCGCCAGTTCTGTCTCTTTTGATGGCCATAGCTAACACGGCCATGATGGACAGCAAACTGACAGCATGGTAGCTGATCTTTCCTGGTGTTCCTCCCAGGATGTTGCCTGACTACAAAGGAGGTCAGGCGAAAGTGAGTTCACGCTCTGTGCAACACCAGCAGAAATTCGATCGTGGCGTTGTCGTGAATGCCAACGGGGGGTTGAATCCCCCACTGGGAGACGAGCACTGATGCCGAGCCGAGCGCTTGTAGCACCGAGCCGTTGGAGCGGGCCATGACCGTAAACGTGACTGGGCGCGTGACCCCGTGCAAGGTAAGCGCGGCTGTGGCATGGGACGAAATAGTCTGGCCGGTGGTCGGCAGGGAGGCAAACACGATCGGCTGAGTGAGCGTGAGCGTGGCTTGCGGGTACCGGCTAGTATCCAGGACTTGGTAGATGGTGGTGTTCTGCTTGCCCTGTACGACGACGCTGAGCTTGGTGAGATCGACCTGAAAGGAGCCCGAGGAGATCTCGTTGTGGGCGATGACGAGCGAGCCGGTCACCGCGCTGGTGCGTCCGACGATGGTGCCACTTTGCGTCAGAAAGGATTCCGGGACGCGGAAACCGGCGACCGAGCCGTCCCCAGCCATCCAGGTTCCATCAGGAGAAGCGTTGCTGGCGCTCGGCGTAGCCAGACCGAGGGGTGGTAGTTGCAAGGGAGCCGGAGCCGGGCCGACGATGGAGCCAGAAAAGAAGAAGAGTGCTGCCAGGAGGATGACGAAAGCGGCGACCAGGCCGATGATGGTCCAGATAGCGATTCTTCGCACGGTTTTCATCCTACATTTCTCTACTTTCTGCTGTTTTTTCACGTCCTGGAGTCTCACTCGTCTCAAGGGAGAGCAAGGTCAGACCCAGACGGATGATCTGTAAGAGCACCCCCTGCAGCACGGCCCGATCTGGTAAAGACCCGGAGAGCAGCGTCGTCCCGGCGTCCTGATGGTCGATGCGTAAGCTTTCAAACCTGACTTGCCAGGGACGGTCCAGGTGTCCTTGCACACGAATAGCGTAGTGCATCTGCCTCCTCCCGCCTGGTGGGTGTTCCGATCCTCATTGGAAGGATAGCAGGCAGTGAGCCTTTTGACAGTGGTCAAAAGTCTACCAAAAGGAGAAGTTTTGCGAGGAGGAAGCGCTAAGGGGACTTCCGCAAATAAGTTGGTTACCTCTCTTGAGGTTTGAGGGTATAGTTCCATGCGCCATGGAAGGAATCTCTGACGATATTGAGAGCCGCCAGTTCTTCATCAGTCACCTTGAGTCCTGTCGGGGGGAACCTCCTGCTGGATCTCTCTCGTTCTCGACTTCCAGCTTACCACCTTCACTTCAGATTTGCCACCTTAAAAATACCTTTTCCCAACGTATATATTATAGTTTGCAGGATCATTTCCGGAAGTGCGTATATAGCGTCTATTTTATGTTTCGATAGGTTTGAGCATCGAAAGATGTTACTACAATAAGAGCAAAAGCCTCTCTGTGCTAAGTGGAGTCAAGAAAAGAGGTTCAGGAAGCGATGGCTACTAATCAACAATCGTCGTCTGGAGGAAAGCCAGATCGGACACGAAAACATACTCGGCGCGATGTGCGGTTCATAGCGAAAGCTTATGGAGGTTCATTGCTAATAACCAGTGTAGCTTTTCCCGTCTTTGCTTCAGTAGCAACGATCTGCTTCTATCTGACTCCCCAGGCTGCTTTCCCATTGCTGTCCATAAGTTCCCAATGGTATGCGCCTGTATACGGCTTTCTCACTACATATATCGTCTGGCTCCTATTTGCTGCCTTGCGTTCCCGTTTTGCGACCGCTAGTGGAGCAAATATGCGCGTCTACGAGGAGCTCAAGAACCGTTATTCTGAGTTGAAGGCACGCCTGGAGGTAGCAGATATACACGATATCAAGAGTGCAGCGAAACATCCTCACAACGATGAGGGTGATGAAAATGATCGCTGCCGTATTGAGTCATTGATGAAGGCCTGCAATGCCTATAACGACCTCCATCAACACCTCTTTCATAATCACTCTGGTACGGAGTGGGCATTAGGAACAGGTTACGACCATGCGTGGCGTATAGTTCACCGTGCTCAGGAAGCACTCGTCGGGGTTGAAACTCTCCAGGAGGTCATCGGTGACGTTGTTCATGATATAAGATCTATCC
>Ga0070708_100004719_pt1 | contig 10738 bp, 11 predicted proteins | sample KBSK5503metaG_FD_65469 | JGI IMG/M metagenome (GOLD analysis project Ga0070708, IMG submission 65469) | Corn, switchgrass and miscanthus rhizosphere microbial communities from Kellogg Biological Station, Michigan, USA - KBS K5-50-3 metaG | ecosystem: Host-associated > Plants > Roots >... | reverse complement strand
TTTTCATAAGATCAAAAACGCATCAACCTTAATGCTGCAAGACAGCTCCGCCGGATCGGTGTCCAGATTCAAGCTGACGATTGAGATAGTGAACAAGGGTTCCGCTTCAGCCGAGCTTGTGCGCCATCTGGCCCCACTTACGTCGAACGCGGTACTGAAGAGCCTCCCATTGCAGGATAGGGCTCATCGATACGCAGACAAGTTCGTCTACATTGAAACTCGCCTCGTCATTGGTGCAGAAAAGCAGAGGACGCAGTTTCGCCGGGGCGACGTGGCATATCTTACTTCAAATGGTTCGATATGTGTGTTTGTGCAAGATGCTGCAGTCCAACCAATGAATCCGCTCGGCGTCATCACGAGCAGTATTGAAGTCTTCGAGTCAAGCCAGCCCGGTGACGTAATGATTGTAAAAAAGCCTAATGCTTGACCGTCTGGTAGACCCTGTGGCCGCTATAGCCTCCGACTGGCGCTATCACACCTTTTTGCTCAAGTGATCTGATGAAAGCGTTCGCGACAGAAATTTTTACTCCAATGTTCCTTGCAAGCGCTTGGGTCGTTATCGACTTCATATTCTGTATGGCCTTCATGCCTATGGGCTCTTCAACCATCACGGCAAGCTTTTGCTTCTGCTGCGGCTTTGCCTTCTTCTTTTCCTCGGCAGCCGGCTTGATTTCTGCTCCTCCCGGCCCCACCTGGACAGTCTTGTCGGAAGAGCCAATCGGCTTTTTCTTGTTGCCTCCCATATCTTTGTTTCCTAGCTTGCGCCCCTTTAATATTCATTCAGATAAACTTTAAGCGCCCAAGAGGTAGAGCTGGAATACCTTGGACTTCGCACCTGTTGTCGAGGCATTTGAGCAAATGGAGCAGACGTCGAGCAGGCTTGCGCTTACTGAATACCTTGTCGGCCTTCTAAAAAAAACGCCTACTGCAATTATTGACAAGGTGACCTACCTAATCCAGGGCAAGCTCTACCCAGACTACGAAGGGATAGAGCTTGGAGTGGCAGAAAAAATGGTCGTCAGGGCCATCGCGAGCTCGTCAGGCAAGGACCAGTCCCAGATAGAACGCATCTACAAAAAGACTGGCGACCTTGGCGACGCGGCGGGCGAGGCGATGAAGTCAAAAAGCCAGTCAACTCTCTTCTCAGAGTCCATGACTGTCGAACGAGTGTATTCTACATTTGACAGGGTGGCGCGGACTGTTGGCCCGGGTTCGCAGGAGACAAAGTTGCGCCTGATAAGCAGTCTGTTGAACGACTCGACAGCTGCGGAGGGGCGTTACATAATAAAATTCATCATGGGGCAGCTGAGGCTTGGCATCGCCGATTACACAGTGCTTGACGCGCTGGCAATCGCGTTCACAGGCGACAAAACAAACAGGCAGGTGCTTGAAAACGCGTACAATGTTTCAAGCGACCTTGGCACAGTGGCAAGATTACTCGCCACAAAGGGGCTTAAAGCAGTTAGATCGATCAAAATAACTCTGTTCAAGCCCATTCGGCCGATGCTTGCCGAGCGCATCAGAACATCGGAAGAGGCGCTTGAGCGCATGGAGGGCAAGGCAGCGGTTGAATACAAACTGGACGGCGAGCGGGTGCAGCTGCACAAGGGAAAGAACACGGTCGAGCTCTTTTCAAGGAGACTGGAAAAGATAACTAGCCATTACCCAGACGTCGCATCTGCAGTCAAATCAATCAAGTCAGAAGTCATACTGGAAGGCGAGGTTGTTGCGATTAACTCGCAGACCGAAGAATACCTCCCCTTTCAAGAATTGATGCACCGCCGGCGCAAATACGGCGTCGAGGAAGCGATGGAGAACTATCCTGTAGTCATGAACTTTTTTGACGTGCTCTACGCCGGCGGCAAGGACAAGACAGAGCTGACTTATATGGAAAGGAGGAAACTTCTCAAGAAGATAATCGATGGAGTCAAGGACAGCAAGGTCCGGCTAATAGAGCAGATGATCGCGATCAAGCCGGAAGAGATTGACCGGTTTATGGCAACCGCGATAGAGAACGGCTGCGAAGGAGTCATGATAAAACAGATGTCAAGTACGTACCGGGCCGGCGCAAGGGGGTATGCGTGGGTCAAACTAAAGCGGGAATACAGGAGCGACCTTGCCGATACTCTTGACCTTGTAATCGTCGGGGCGCTCCACGGGCGAGGCCGGCGCACGGGCAAGTACGGTGCACTTCTTTTGGCGGCCTATGACCAAAAAGCAGACATGTTTCAGAGCGTCAGTAAAGTAGGGACAGGCTTTACTGACGTGCACCTCGAGCAGTTCTATAAGGAGCTGGAGCAACATGTCATCAGCCAACGGCACGCTCGCGTCGAAACAGGAATGGATATGGATGTTTGGTTTGAACCCAAGATTGTGATCGAAGTCATTGCTTCCGAGATCACGTTGAGTCCGTCGCACACGGCGGCACTGAATGCACTTCGACCCGGATATGGTCTTGCGTTACGTTTCCCGAAATTCACGGGCAAGATCCGCGACGACAAAAAGCCAGAGGACGCCACTTCCACCGAGGAGATAATAACGATGTACAAGAGACAGCTGAAGGTGGCCGGACCCTCACGCACCGAGGCAGAAGATGAAGCCTAGGGAAGAGGAATGCCACCAAATATCAGTATTATTAGCACGACTACTATTATCGCTGCTATTATCAGGGGCACTATCAGTCGGAAGAATGCAAGCGCAATCACTACTATTGCCGCTATTATCAGGAGAGTCATTGTAGACCCTTCGTACGGCAGTATTTCTATCATCGCGACCTGCGACAGCAGGACGGCAAGGAGTACAACCAAGAGTTGCAATGTCGTCTCTGGCGCAATTATTATGACTGGCTAATAAAAGAACGCGGTAGCTTGTTTGCGAAAATAGGATTGGTGGATTCCTCTAGAAAGAACCTTCATCTAAACATATCTTGCCTTACCTTAGAGTCTGCTGTACAGGAAAAATAGATTAAGCAGGATGCAAATCCAGAAATCCGGATGAGAATTTCAGAGCTGTGCAAGATGATCGAAGACTCGATCCGCTCTGGCAGGTATCCGCTTGACGCAGACGTGCAAAGGAAACTTGCTGCCGCGTTGGAGGTGATAAACAGATCAGATGGAGAAGACCTGAAGGGTAGTAATATCGCGATTGAAACTAGGGTGCATGAACTGTACGTCGTCAGCAACTATGTTCCTAACATCCAGCATCTGCCTGGCGTTATCGAGATGGATGTCATTGACTCATTCAAGATGATATGTCGCAAGCTGGAAAGACTTGATCATGGAATACAGGTGAAATAATTATCTTTTGTATAGCGGGTCGCCGGACCCTTTCATCCTGTCTAGCTCGCTGTCAATCGCGCTTGCGATCTCGTCGAGCTCCCGCATCCCCTCGAATTTCTGATATGTCAATTTTTCGAGCAAGACCAGCAGGCTCTTTGCCGATCTGTATTGCAGGATTTGCGGATCACCGATCTCTGCGTACAGGCCGATGCCCTGCATATTGTTCTTTTTTGCGTAGCCAAGTATCAGGCCGTTAAAGCCGGTTATTAGTGATGAGCCCGGTGTGGATTCAAGCCCGAGCTTTGCTATCTGGGCGGTCAGTTCTTGCGAAGTGGTGGTGACGAAGGTCCTTGGGTTCTTTCCGTAGTTCCTGTCGGTGTGGAACGCACCCAGCGTGTAGACAAGCTGCACCGAGTACGAGTTGGCGACATCAATCACGTCTTGGCACAGTTCGTAAAGTTCATGGTTTGTTTGCGGCTGGCCGACGCCTCCGCCAAATACAATGACGCCTTTGGCGTAGCGGTACTCCCACCTTTCCTGCTGGAAGTCGATATGCCCTCCCTTGTCTACGACGTAGTTCGGGTAAGGTGCCGAGGCGTATCTGAAACACCGGGTCTGTAGACTCTTGTTAATGAAATCAATTGCGATGCTGCCCACATTGCCCATGTCCTGCATGGCTGCAATCATTATCGGCTTGCTGACTTGGGGCTCTTCTACCTTGACAAATTCCATGCACATTCTTTGGAAGAAAACATCTAAAAAGGTTGGTATCTGCAACGATTAAAAGCCGGTCAACATGCTTCTATTTTGCCTTGTCTAAAGACATATCGGACGATCACAGGGCTGCGATTGAAGGCTGGAAGGCCCGTAAAAACCAGCTGTACAAACAGCAGCAATCGGTAACGGAAGTAAACGACGAGGCAGAAAAAGTGAACCTTTTGTCGCTTTCAAAGCAAAAGGGCGAAAATTAAGTTGGATAGCAGGGTTTTGAGTGTAATATCACGACTTGACAGGCAGTCAAACATGGAAAGGAGCGGCAAGGCAAGAATTGCGCCGGGCCAAGAAATGCTTGCAATCACTGCTGACACCGGCGTGTTCTTCTCGATACTCCTCAAGGTAATCAAGGGTAAGCGAGTATTGGAAATAGGCACGTCGGCAGGGTTTTCCACACTCTGGTTTGCAGATGCTATGGGCAAAAAAGGCAAAATCATAACAATAGAAATGGATCCACTGAAGATAGAGCGTGCTAGGAATAATTTCAGACACGCCGGCGTTGACAAGTTGATAGTGATAAAGCATGGTGTTGCTCTTGACGTGCTGCGAATGGTAAAAGGAAAGTTTGATTTTGTTTTGCTTGACGCGGACAAGGAAAATATTATCAAATATTTTGATCTCGTCCTGCCGCTTGTCAGAGCAGGAGGCATAATCGCGGCAGACAACATGCTGTTTCCGCCGCATTATAGACCTATGATGAAAAAATATGCTCGCCACGTGCGAAGCAAGCGCGATGTCCAGTCAGTCACCGTGCCAATAGGAATGGGTGAAGAAATCACGATCAAGCTAGGGTAGCCTTGGTGGCGACCATCGCTTGAGGGCAAGCGAACTTGCTGTCACTGACACCGAGCTCGCGGCCATCGCAAGACCTGCAAGCGCGGGATACAGCATCCCTATAGCCGCGAGTGGAATTAGGACGACGTTGTACATGAACGCGTAGGCGAGATTCTGCTTTATCTTCGACACTATTTTCTTCGCAATCTGGACCGCAGACACGACATCGCGTATGTCTTCCCTTATCAGCACCACACCACCGGCTTCAACTGCTAGGTCGGTACCGGAGCCTATCGCGATGCCAACGTCTGCCGCAGTGAGCGCAGGTGCGTCGTTGATGCCATCGCCAATCATGGCGACTTTCTTGCCCTCATGCTGGATCGCTTTCACGACATCCACCTTGCCTGAGGGGAGCACACCTGCAAACACGCGCTCTATGCTTACCTGTCTAGCAACCGCGTCAGCAGTCCTCTGGTTGTCTCCTGTCAGCATCACCGGCTCGATCCCAAGCGATCTGAGAGCAGCTATAGTTTCCTTGGCGCCCGGCTTGGGAGAGTCGAGCAGCGCAATAACCCCTGCAAGTTTGCCGTTGATTGAAACAAGGACCACCGTCTTGCCTTCTTGCTGCAGCTTGTCGACAAGATCGGCGGCAGAATCAACGCCTTCAACATTTGCAGACCTGATAAAGCCGGGGCTTCCAACCTTAATCTTTGTGCCTTCATAAAAAGCATCAATACCCATCCCAGGGGTTGCTTGAAAGTCGTCAACGTCTTTTGACTGCAGACCTTTGTTTTTTGCGTGTTCTACTATCGCCCTTGCTAGCGGGTGCTCTGACCATTGCTCGGCAATTGCAGCAAGTTCTAGCACGCGGCTGTCAGTCTGGACGCCTCCGGCGGGTAGTATTTCCTGTAGTTGCACAACATTAGTAACGCTTGGCTTTCCTACCGTAAGCGTGCCAGTCTTGTCAAATACCGCGACAGACGTCTTGCTTAGGGTCTCGATCGCATCACCACTCTTGAATATCACTCCGTTTGAAGCGCCCTTGCTCATGCCAACCATTATCGCAGTTGGAGTCGCAAGTCCCAGTGCACAGGGGCATGCGACAACCAAGATGGCTACTGCCGGGATGATAGCGGAATCCGGGTCGCCGGGGACAAGCGCGTACCAGGCTAGAAACGTGGCAAGCGCTACTATCATGACTGCGTAGGCAAAATATCCTGCCACCTTGTCGACTATCTTTTGCATTGGTGGCTTTTTGCCCATCGCGTCTTCAACGAGCCGGACGATCTGCGAGAGAAAAGAATCGGAACCAACCTTTGTGGCCTTTACCAGCAGCACGCCTTCCCTGTTGATGGTTCCGCCGACAATATTGTCACCAGCCTTTTTGTGCACTGGCACCGATTCGCCGCTCACCATCGATTCGTCGACTGCAGATTCGCCCTGAACTACTATAGAATCGATCGGCACACGCTCGCCGGGCCGCACGATCACAACGTCCCCTGACTGTATGAGTTCCACAGGCGTCTCGACTTCGCTCCCGTCTACCTTTTTGACCTTTGCAGCCTTGGGCTGGAGCTCGAGCATCTTGCGTATTATCGAGCCAGTCCTGCCCCTGGTCTTGATCTCCAGGTACTTGCCAAGTATGATGAAGGTGACTACAAGGGCCGATGCGTCGTAGTATATGCCGTGCCAGTTTGCAGCCGGAAATGTGTTGAACGCGCTGTAGACGTAGGCAGTGGTGGTGCCAATGACTACGAGCGTGTCCATATTTGCGGATCGCAATTTTGCAATTCTAAAAGCGCCGCTGTAGAATCGACTGCCTGCCACAAACTGCACAACTGAAGCGGCTACAAACGCAAGGTATGCTGCTGTATTGGTGCCTGCAAGCGGAACAAACCCAAAAACTTCCGGATAGCTGAACAACACTGCCGGAACTGTGAATGCAAGGCCGACAAAGAACAGGTTCCTCAACTTTCGCGCTTCAATGTCCTGTGCGCTTGTCTCTGGACTCTCGCTTAGAATGCTATAGCCGCTGTCGGCAATTTTCTTCCTGATGTCTGCCAAGGAAACAAGCACAGGGTTGTATTCAACGGTGGCTTTAGAGCTGGCATAGTTGATAGAGGCAGACCTGACTCCCTCAATTCGGCCGATGCCATTCTCCAGCCTTTGCCCGTCAGACGAGTCAGTTAGCCCCTCGACAACCAGAGCCACTTTTTCATAAACAACGCGGTAGCCGATCTCCTCGATTGCCTTCTCGATGGCGCCCATCTTGACCTGCGTAGGGTCATATTCAAGCGTGGCCCTTTCGTTTGCAAGGTTGACCTCTATCTTGCTGACGCCCTGCAGGTTCAATACGCGCCGCTGAATAGAGTTGACGCATCCTGCGCAGTGCATACCGCCTATCTTGACCAGTGTTCTCTTTGTCTCGGACACTGGAAAACATTTGGATAAACGGTTATTTAATTACGGACCTTTACAATTGTAAAGTCTGAGTTTCTGCTATGGTGATCCTTTGCCTCACTTATCCTTGTTTCAGCCACGCCACAAACGGACCAAGTTTGTCATCGCCGATTCAAACGAGGCATGGATATTCAGAACTCCATTCCGAATGAGGATGGTGTAACAAGAACATGGATTGTGGTTACGTTTTTGTCCTAATAAACTCCCTCACGGCCCGCGCCGCCTCTTTGTACGCCTTGACAACGTATGTCGCGCCGTCAGGGCAGACAAGCGTGACGAATACAACATTCACTTCGGCGTCTGATGCAAAGACTGCCGGCTGCACTTTTTGGATCTTGTAGTTTTTGGCAAGCAGGTCCTTGAGCTGGGCAACAGGGTCGGACACTACAACAACTAACAAGTTGTTGGAGATAAACATAGTTGAAACTTTATTACCGGTGCTCCTTGTGTGATAAAGAGATGATAAGCCTCTCGATGAACGACAAACTGATCCTCATACAGTATGCAATAGGCAAATACGATTCCGAAAATGCATTGAAGGAAAAATTCAATGGGATGCTGTCGCAAAAGGAAATCGAGCGGGCGATAGACACCCTGGTGGGCACGCAGAGGGTGCGCAGGATAGGCACGGACGTGCTGCAGAACAACATCAGCCACACGGGCGAGCTTCCGGAGCTGCCCGACCATCTGAAGTCTATTGTCCAGAGCTTATAATCTTACAGAAAGTTCTATATTATTCTATGAGCACCAGGCTCCGCATTTCTCTGCAATGCCTAACGCCGTGGAAAGGACGCGCTCGGGTCATCTACATTGTTTTCACATCACTATTCGCTCAAGCTCGTGCGCTAGACTGACGCGATGCATTCTGAGAGTATTCTGGCCGCAAGTGTGGCCGTCATGCCGTTGATGTCATAATCGGGGGTAAGTTCTACAATGTCGATTCCGACTACTCTTCCGCTGCTGATTACGTCGTTCAGCAGATAGATCAAGTCAATGGCGGCCAACCCTGCCGGCGACGGGACGGACACTCCGGGGGCAGAGGCAGGGTCGACACAGTCGAGGTCCACTGAAATATATATCATGGAGCCAGCAGTTCGCGCCTTTATCATCCTCGCCACCCTTTTCACTCCAAGCTCGGCCATATCCAGCGGGTTTACGATCTTTAATCCTGCCACTCTTGCATTTTCTATCTCCTCCATCTCTGCAGCTCGTGTGCCTATCAGCATACTCTTGCGCAAGTTGAGCGATTGCGCAGAATCGGTCAGCACCGACCCGTAGTAGTTCCTCGTAGAAGATACAAAGTCGGGATGAGCGTCGAAATACAAAAGAGAAAGTTTCTTGCCAACAGCTCTAGACACTGCCTGGAGTGTCTCCGTGGTAAGCGAGTGGTCGCCTCCTATCATGATTGGCAGCTTGCCGTGCGACACAATGTCTGACACCATACTGCGCAGCTCCTGCTTACTCGCGACGTTTCCGGCATCAAATATGCGCTTGTCCTCAAACTCGCCCCGCATGGGGCATGTTGGAATCAACTTGCCGCCGCGCTCAAAGAACTCAGACTCGTTAGATGCTATCCTCAGCACGTCGGGAGCCCTGCTGGTCCCCTTGCGCTTGGCATGCGATCTAGACTCGTCAGGAACGCCTATTACAACAATGTCTGCATCTTCTATTCTGTTTGCATTGGAGCGCTGGAGCCGAACCACGGATAGCGATCACTTACAGCCTGCTTTTAACCCTAACCCGCTCGTGACCAATACGATTTTATTGAAAAGAATGCTGCCTAGCCTCACCATGTCTAGCATGAAGTACATTCAGCTTGAACCGCAGGGCGATATTGCAATTGTGAGGATAAACCGGCCGGAGGCGCTGAACGCCATGAATTTGGACGTGATAGCCGAGCTTTCAAAGACAGTCGACATTCTTGCAGCTGACAATAGCATCAAGGTCGTTATCATGACCGGAGCCGGCGAGCGCTCTTTCTGCGCGGGCGCAGACATTTCCTACATGGTCAATATCGATCCTATGCAAGCAGAAAGGTACGCGACTTCTGCGCAGGGCATGATAAACAAGATAGAGCGGCTGGAGAAGCCGGTAATCGCTGCAGTCAACGGTTTTGCGCTTGGCGGCGGCTGCGAGCTGGCAGTGGCGTGCGACATGCGCATCGCTTCAAACAACGCCAAGATCGGGCAGCCTGAAGTTACAATAGGCATTCCGCCTGGATGGGGCGGAACGCAGCGTCTTATGCGCCTTGTAGGGCCGGCAAAGGCAAAAGAGATGATATTCACCGGCAAAATGGTAACAGCGGACGAGGCTCATCAGATCGGGCTTGTTAACAAGGTTGTTAGCATTGGGCCGGACGATAAAGTGCCTCCAGAGGTAAAAGGCGATCCTGCAAGAGAAAAGGAAAGGAGTGCCGAAGTGGCCAAAATATTGAACAGGAAGCTGATGGACGACTGCTTGGCGCTTGCAAGGGAGATAACAAAGAACAGCTTTATCGCTGTCAAGGTGAGCAAGATGTTGATAAATAGAGGAATGGACTCGGACCTCGAGACAGGCTTGAGGCTAGAGATCTATGGTTGGGCACTCTGCTTTGCTCATGAAGACAGGCAGAAAATGATGTCTGCATTTCTCAATAAGGGCAAGAAATAATTACACTAAACGGGCGCCGGTGCTTGGCCGGCAGACAAACGTCCTGCTCTTTACGTCGACGTTCTCAAAACCTTTTGCCATCGCGGCGGCCACTCTATTTGCATTCTTGCCGGTTTTCATGAAGGCAATGATTGAAGGTCCTGCCCCGCTTATCGTGACTGCCAGTGCACCTGCCAAAATCGCGTTTTGCTTCACACCATCGTAGCCGGGGATCAGCTGTTTTCTTGCCGGCTCGACAATGACATCATCTATGCCCGTCGCTATCATTTCTATGTCCTTTAGCGCAAACCCTGCAACGATAGTGGCTGCCCCGGATACGTTGTAGACCACGCTTTTTAGCGGCACCTCTTTTGGAAGGACGCTTCTTGCAACTTCAGTCTTTTTCTCCGGCACACGCATGGAAATGGGCACTGCCACGACAAGGAACAGGTCTCTTGGCGGCTGGATCCTGATGAACCGCCCATTGCGCCCGGATATCACGAAACCTCCAAGCAAAGAAGCAGAGACATTGTCGTAGTGCTTTGTGCCTGCGCTAGCAATCTCGCCTTCTGCCGCGTACTCCACCAGCCTATTCTTGTCAATCTTTAAATTGTAAAGCGCATTGAATGCCATTGCAGCCGCCGCTGCCGAAGCAGCGCTACTCCCGATGCCATAGCCGGCCGGTACGCCCTTTGTAACACGAATCTCGATATCATCGTTGATGTGGAAGTCACACATCAACTTCTTTACTACGAGACCAGCAGAGTTAGATTCTGCTGTTGCTGGGATTGCCGCATCGTTATTCTTGATCGTTATTTTCCCGC
>Ga0070708_100004715_pt1 | contig 10743 bp, 7 predicted proteins | sample KBSK5503metaG_FD_65469 | JGI IMG/M metagenome (GOLD analysis project Ga0070708, IMG submission 65469) | Corn, switchgrass and miscanthus rhizosphere microbial communities from Kellogg Biological Station, Michigan, USA - KBS K5-50-3 metaG | ecosystem: Host-associated > Plants > Roots >... | reverse complement strand
TCCCTCTTCGCGCAGTCGCATGAGGGGAACCCAATACTCTAGATCTTCTACTTCCTGGGCAACGAAGTACCCGATGGTTTTTCCTTGTAGACGCATGGTTGGCATGGCTCCTTCTAGCTAATGATCACATCAACTGCTATTATACCATGCGCTATGCTGGAAAGAGGGAATTCTTACTTACGCTACCCGCTTCGTACCATTATCAATCTGTTCTTTCAAGTACCTCCGAAGTGCCTCAATACTAATAGAGTATCAAGGAATGTGTTTGCTGCATCAGCAAGTAACTTTCTGCAAAATACACAGCAGGTTCCTTAGCACTTATATCCAGGTTTGTTCCCTGAGTGAGAAAACAATAGTTGGCGATAGCGTTCACATCGTTTTGTAAATATCCGTACCTATAGAGTAATGCCTTGGGAAAAATATGATGCACATGTAAGGTATTATGCTTGCCAAGCATGTGCGCAGAAAGGACAAGCCCATCACCCCAATCCCTTGCTCCTCCTACTCGCGTTAGCATATAGAGCAAAGGGTAGAACCTTGCTCCAAGGTTTGAAACCGCAAAGTCTTCTGGGCGAATGTGTAGGTCTCTTCGCGATAAGCGGAGTCGCTCAATCAGTCGATCTAGAGGATTAGCTGTATCGTCAAGTACCCGTAAGTCTTGGTTCAAAGCTGTCTCTGTAGAACCAGTAAAGCGTCCTGAGAGGAAGCTGAGAACGTACCAATAGAGAAGCTTATCCTGCTGACGGCCATCTTGAAGCTTTCCTCCATTACTAGCAACGTAGCAGGACATGACTGCAAAAGCATAACGTCCACCTAAAACTCGATTGTGGTCGAGTCCAAGACGACCGGAGATCATATTCAGCAGATAGTTGCAGGCCTTTTCAGCTTGTTTTAACCCATCCTGAAAGGCGGGAGTATTTACATCTTTTAACGCTGAGAACATAGCCTGATTAGTCAGAATGGTAGTAACATTGCGTAATAACCAATCTAGATTAAAATCAAATCCGGCTTGTTCCCAACGATTAATGCACGCCTTCATCTCGTGACGAGCTTCCGGCCACGAGGCGCAGATTTTCGCTAAAGCCAAATCACCATTGGATAGTTTGGTGCCTCCACTATTAACGCGATTAAAAATGTCGACGACTACTTCGATGGACTTATCTTCACCAGTCACTTTCTCCACATGCAATTCAATGTTCTTAATCTCATTAATAGCATTCAATCGATCTATATAAGTGGTAAACATTGGTTGAAGCTCTGTATTAGCGTAGATACGCCCTATGGCTTTACCTGTTCCATTCTGCATCAATTCGGTTACGTTGATCCAACGTGGATTGTCTTTCATTTTTAAAGGCGCATAGAACTCGAAAACTTCATCATCCAAATGGAAATAAAGTCCAGTAAATGCCAGTGCATTGCCATCAAAAAACTTAGGAGGTTGCCCCCGAATGATACCGTAAAGAGAGGTAATTCGCTGCTGACCATCTAAGATGAGTTCAACCACACTTGGGGCTACTTGGCCTTTTCCCCGAACAGTAATACTCTCTGTTCGGGTTATCCATACAAGAAGACTACCAACAGGGTATCTACGGTAGAGGGATTGCATAAGTTCTCGGACTTGATCTCGGTTCCATACATATCCGCGTTGAAACTCTGGTAAAGCCATACTACCCAAATCGATCTGATCCAGAATAGTTGTAATCTTCATAATGATAACTCCTGTTTTAATTTTATTAATTCCAAAGGAATGCATCTGCAACTCCTATAACAGAAGAGCATAGTCCTCTCGACTAGTTCACTTCCATCGCCTCATTCATCCAATCTTCCATTTTGACGGACTGTGCCAACTCATTGACAAGCCGCACGGTGTCAACGCTCACTGTTATCACCTTCCTGACCAATCGCACGATGTATTCTTCGTCGTCCAGGTTGTTCGGGTCGCTCACAATGCCACTGCGCTTATCTTCGCTGACTTGGTACTGGTCAATTATCCAATCAAGAGCAGAGCGATTGCCGAGCCGGTACTGGAAGCATTCTTGTGGTATACCAGAAAGCGTCAGGCTCTCATTGACGATCACCGCCGTCTTGTCTGGTGTTAGTCGCATCTTCTCCACACGCAAAGAGAAAGGCACATCCCTGTTCTCTATCCACTTGAGCGGGTATTCCTTGGCTTGCTCATAATCCAGGTGCATATCCATCAGTTGCTTACCAATGCGCACACAGGCCAGGAACGCATCTTTCCTATGCAGCAGGGGAATATGTGGCAGGTCACGCTTGAGGTTATCAGTATAATGTTCTCGGTATTGTGGATGGTGCAACATGGCATAGACGTAGTAGAAGATATCCCATTTCGTCACTTCAGAGCCGTATTTCGTCTGGAATTGCGAGAGTGCCCAATCGGTGATGTTCTCGCGGCGGTTGGTGCCATCTTCGCTGTAGGTGTAGTAGGGGAAGCATTGGAAGCCATCTGTTGAGGCGAGCAAATGCAAATCAGCGATGATATTAGATACAAATGTACTGAATGGTGAACGGTGGCCATGATCGCTTACAATGAGCATAACATTCTCTGCTTCAGTGGCAGAAGTAGGAAAAATGATATGCTGCTGGTAACGACGTTGGTTCAAGAGATGGTCAAAATAGAGGAATTGCCTACAGAATGGACGGTAAAGGGCCTTTCGCACCTTACTTTCCTCGAATTTCAACATCTGGTTCTTTTGCAGTGCTTCTTTCAACCTATCTGTCCACTTCAAAAAGGACGAGGCATTATTTACAAAACCATCGACGGGAGAAGATACGCTTCCTTCTTGACTCCATCGGAATACTTCGCTGTTGTAATTCCGTAGGAAACGCTGCACCTTGTCTATAAGCTGTGATCTATTAAAGTCATATATCCACTCATCGCGGCTCGTCACGACTCCAAGTGAGAAGGATTTAAATATTGTCCAAGCAAACTGGCTCTGGCCTGCTTTCGCATCCTTTGTCCCAATTGGTAAAAACGTTGTGAACTCAGCGCGCATACCTTCAGTGAGCCAAGTATACTTTTCATCAGGCTTTAATTCCCGCCATTCTATACCAGCTATACTACCTTCCTCTGCAAGCAGGTTAAGTTTCTCTGTTTTGCGCCAGTATTCTGGAACACGATAGTAGTACAGTTTCCGCGAGGCGTTCTTCGAATTTCTTATCGCACCAGTAATGCCCACTCCTACTTGAATACCAAACATGTTATGTGTTGTACCCGAGAGCTTGGGGTTTTTACGCACATTGCCATGTAAGTCAAGATGATAGATTTGTGTAAAGTCTTGTAAAAGATGCTTACGCATGTCATCAAAGGCAATCTGGTCAATAAATGAGTTATTGGAAACGAAGCAAACAATACCATCACGGCCTTGTAGACGGTCTGTTGCCCAACGAAAGAATTTGACATAAGCATCGTAGAGCTTATTATTCAGTGTTGCCTTCGAGTCCTTCGAATATGTCTCCCGAATACGCTCATCAATCACTGGATAATGACGATTTTTGTTGTTGTCATTCTCGTTTACTTGCCCCATGTTGTACGGCGGATTACCAATCACTACCATAATCTGCGCATCTTTCTCGCGCTGGATGCGTTCGGTGTTTTCCTCCACGAACATCGACAGTTGCTTACTTTCAGCTAGTTCCAGCGTATCAGCAAAGCAAATGCCCTCAAAAGACTCATATTCGCTCATTCGAGAGTAATATTCGTGCTCGATATTGAGCGAGGCGATATAGTAAGGTAACAGCATAATCTCATTGCAGAAGAGGTCATGTTCGTACTTGTATTTCAGCCGACTGTTAGGAATACGATGCAAGAGGTTGACGATATAGCTGCCCGTGCCAACACTGGGGTCGATGATCTGCACATCTGGCCCCGCGATAGATGTTTCAAATTCACGCTTGAGCACTTCATCAACACGGGCGCACATAAAATCGACGATCTCCTGCGGTGTGTACACGATGCCATAGGTATCAGCACGCTTGACCGAGTAGCCTTGGAAGAAGCGTTCGTAGACAGTAGCCAGGAAGTGCTGGCGCTCTGACCAGCCATCGACGCTCCTGGCGGCGGCTTCGATTGCTACGTAGAAGCGGTCAAGGTTCTTGAGAAACTCGTGGCGGTAAAGGTGCGGCTGGTCAGTGCATCGATGACTTTCTCGATCTCGGCGGCAATCGCATTGCGCCGAATAAAATCGGGGTTGTTGAAAATGGTGCTGAAGAGGCGTTCGGTCAAGAGGTGCTGGACAAGCATCTCGTTGATGACATCGGTACCGATCTTCGGGTCAAGCGAGGCGCGACAGAGTTCGGCAAAGACATCGAAAGCAGCCTTGAACTTCTTATTTTGCTTGTATTCTTCCTCGATGATCTTCAGCAATGCTCGTGCTAGTTCGGGCACGCGCTCCTTAAACTCCTGTACCGCTACCTCGAAGGAAGCAATGTCTGGCTCAGTGTAGGTGAAGAACTGGTTGAGGAGATCGCTTACCTCTTGTGGGTTTTGCAGATTATATTCAAAGGTGCGCTTTTTGTTTTGAAAGAGGATGGCTCTCTTGGTGTTCTCAAAAATCGTGTTTGTTAATGGGTAGCCAGTCGCAATCTTCTTGGCAATCTCTTTGTCAAGATCGCTCTGCGGCCCTTTGGCCTCCCAAAGGCCGCGTTTGAGATCGAAGCTGTCGCGTAGCACGCCATCAGGACGGATACCACCCTCTATTGTCTGTTCTGGTATGAGCATCCACTTCACTTGGTGGGCCGTCTCATTCAGGAGATTGAGAAAAGCCGTTCTGACAGCTAGTTCATAGTCTGCTCGGCCTTTGTAGTCATGAAGCTGCTTGTAGTAGCGATCAATCGCCTTCTTCAGCACATGAGTGCTGAGTGTTGTGGATGCGCTCGACATGTTCTCTACTCCCCGTTTATGATGCTCAACCATAATAAACCCGCTATCGAGCGATGTCAACAATAGTGGTTGTGTGTGGAGGATTTGGAAAACAGAGATGTATCCGTCTTCATTCGCTATGAGGACTTAACAGCAGTACTTGAGCAATAGAAAGGAATAATCATCATGGCAGACTATCTGGTAGAACTACAGAATATGGTGGATAATTCGACGAGCCCTCTCCAAACCCATTTCGGGCTGGTGTTTTGTTATGAGGCAGTCCGGACAGGTCACCTCTTCGCGGAGTGAGGCTTCATCCGAGTTCTTCTACTAGCACATTCACCCATCTCCCCGCGACATGGCACTGCCCCCACATCTGGCTTCGATGCCTCTCAAGCCGAAACCTTTGGCAAGGAGCAAGAGAGCACCTCGCGCGTCGTCCATCGTCGGGTGGTTCTGCCGGCTGCCATCGCTGGAGTCCGCTGTCAGTAGCATTGTGCCAGACGTTTGCCACCTCGTTCGCGAGGCTGCCCAAGCGTCACCCGCATCGATTCGTGCGGTCGCACAAAATGATAGTAAGCTCGCCACCACTCGAGGTGAGCCAGGAGCTGTGAGGCCTGCTGGGAAGTAGCCCACGTGCGACGAGCCAGCGCTGCCACCCCATGACGGACCGTAAGATTCAGCCGCTCAATAAAAGCGGTATTGAGCCGTCCAGAGAAACCCAGTCCTTGCAAAGTGGCTTTGAGAGCAGCGCTTGTTCCCAGGCGCATCACCCTCGTCACACGAACCAGCTTGCGCCGCTGGTAGCTTTTCTTCACCTGGCCGTAGATCAGGCCCGCCGCCACCTGCCACTGGCGTCCATGCCGTCCTCGGCGACCAGCCTTGAGCCAGTATCCAAAATGGGCGGTCAGCGCATAAAAGTACAAGTTTAGGCCATCACTCGTGAAGAGCGGGAGGCAGCCGGGGGCCAAGAACTGTCGCAGGGAGTGAATAACCGTATGTGCCATGTCTTGCGTGCGGGGACCCAGATGGAGGACGGGAAGAAGCTTTGTGCAGGGTCGATGGCTAGCCACAGCCAGATCACCTGTGTATAGCTGTGTAGCCGTGTTCGCAGTTCATCCAACTGCACGTGCGGGAGCTGGAGGGTGCAGAAATAGTGCTGGTGCAACGTCTGAGCATGCTCACCAGCGCGCGACAGCCAGGTCGTGATGGTGGCTTGCCGAGGCGCATTGAGATACACTCTACGATCACAAGCACCAAGGCTCTGAACAGCGCAAATCATGTCCCCCTGGATGTGTCAGTATGAGAGGGCAGACCCCAGAGGTAGGAGGAGGAGTAAGGGAGAAAAAAGACCGCTGAAATGAGCGTAGTTGATCCTTTTGCCAAGGCAAGACAAGCTCGTGTTGAGGAGTCTCTTCTCTCCTCAGGAATCACAGACCAACGCGTGCTCAAGGCCTTCCTTACCGTACCAAGACACGAGTTTGTTTTCCCCGAGTATACAGAACGTTAGCCGGAAAGCCCCCCGAGCAGGCGCACGGCGTTTCCAGAGTAGACCGCAGCCATATCCTCTCTGGAAAGACCGGCCGAGTCGATGTCCGCTATCGTCGCCTCGACCGAGTTCGAGGGTCCAAGTGGCATGTCGGTGCCGAATAGCACTTGTCGCGGGCCGAAGAACTCGAGGACGCAGCGGACCGCGTGTGGCGCGCCGAACAGCGCCGTGTCGACGTGGAACCTCCGGAAGTAGTCGAGCGGCGGCCGCGGCAGGGTGTCCTTGACCTGCCGATAGCCGGGACCCATAGCGAGTCGGGCGGAGAAGTGCGGCACCATGCCGCCACCGTGGTGCGCGATCACGAGCTGGCGCGGGTGACGCTCCATGTGCCCGGAATAGACGAGGCGTGAAAGGGCGGCGGCGGTCTCGTAGGGCCAGCCGATTGACCACCACAGGCCAAAGTCGGACCTGCTCTCGGCCGGATAGTCGGCCCACGCCGCGCTCCGCGTCGGGTGAAGCCACACGGCGCGGCCGGCATCCTCGAGCCTGGTGAACAGCGGCTCGAAGCGCGGATCGTCGAGCGCCACGCCCAGGACGTTGGTGTACATCTGTGCGCCCAGCGCGCCGAGCTGAGTCAGGGCGCGGTCGAGCTCGCGCAAGGCCTCGTCGACGTCGCTCAGCGGCAGCGCGGCCGCGAATCCGGCGAAGCGGGCGGGAAACCGCTGTACCAGTTCCGCCATCTCGTCATTGGCGATGCGGGCAAACTCCGCTGCGACTCCCGGCGGCCCGACCTCTTCAAGCGGCGGCACGGCAAGCACCAGGACCTGTGCGTAATCGCCGTAGGGCTCGATCTTGCGCCACCGAGCGTCCAGGTCGGTCAGCACAGGATCGAAGGAGAAGACGCCCTGGCGGTAGTAGTCGAGCCGGCTCGGAGCCATGGTTTTCTCGAGCTGCCGCTCCAGCCGCTCGAGGTACGAGCGAGGCAGGATGTGCGCGAACGCATCGACCTTCCGCATGTGTGAATCCTTAGCCGAACAGAGACTCGTCTGGTTGCATGTGGCGAGCGCGGCGGAGGTCGCCGCTTGGAGCCGCGTCAGTTCGCCGCGGGTGAGCACCTCGCACGCCGAGCTTCAGTGCATGGACACGACGTCCCCTGGCTTTGCGCGCGGGATGTTCGCGCCCAGAACGGCTGTGGCCGCCCGCGCGACCGGCGGACCGAGCACAAGTTTGCCGGCCGCGAGCTGCAGCGGCGCTGTCTGCTTGGGCCTCTGCCGGCGGCGCGGCACGGGTGGGAGGCTTCGATGAGGGTCCCTTCGGTGTGTGCAGCGTCGGGTTGCTCAGAGCGCGTCCAGTTTCTCCCCTGGGAGACGGCATGATATGTCCGCATGATGCGTCGTGCACGCTGTCCTACGATGTATTGTGCCACAATCCGCCGGGACTAGCAAGGGGGCATGGACTTCTGGCTCAGGCCCATACGAGTGAGCCCGCCATAAGCCGCGGGGCTTTACCCTGCGCCGTGAGCAGGCGTACACGCCAGGACCTCCACCCACATCGAAAATCACCGCAGGGAGCGGGGGCACGTACCGCATCACCAGTTCCTGGGTCCGCGCCAACTCAATCTGACTCGTGCCGCTCTGTAAGCGCCCAGCCTCATATCCACTCGCATAATGATCGAAGAATTCAGGCGAAAGGAAGGAATGAGCTTCGAATGAATCGGACATGCTTGCTACTGAGGACATCCGTTTGCACAATCGGCAGGTTGCCTGAGCGAGATAGCTCTTGTGTAGCTCTTTCATTGCTGAAGAGATGGAATTGTAGAGCTATCGAGCGTAGCATTCCTGCCAGATGTTCCCTCATTTGTCAGGCCATCTGCAAGGAGAGTGAAACCTGATCTTTCATCTCCATGAGCCCATTTCTTGAACGGTTGCTCTAAGTAGCCAGCACAGGGATACAACAGACCCAACAACTCAAGTTGCCACAGGAAATATCAGAGTCCACTAATTCCCCCAGCAAGCCAATTTATGGAATATTCCCATACGAGTACAGATAGCTTTCTTAACGCTATTCCTCATACTCTCAGGCTTTTGAACGTTTGAAGACTAATTCAAAAGACCGTATATACACACTGCTACTCCCTCCACCTAACCACTCAGGGTAGACAGAGACCAGTTCCCATCCTTGCTCACCCATCTGGTTGATAAATGCAGGTGCATCCTCTCTCTTTTTCCAATTGGAGATTTCTTGGCCATTAATGTATCTCGGCTTCACCTCTTCCAATTTGGTCGCCGCGCCTAAGATGTGAGGGTACACACACTGGACATAACAATATTCCCACCCTGGCAAGATAACCCCTTTTCTTTCTTTGTGATAGGAAGCGTTCGTGGACACGTTGGCCTACACCCACAACGGTCTGAGGAGCGCGAAGCAACCCTTTGCGGGGATACCCACCCCAGAATTCTGCATCTGAGCCATATGTACCATTTTGGAGCACAATGTACAAGTGGTTCGGTAATGATCTCAAAAACGGTGGAGCGTGCTGAGAAAGATCTGCTCGAAGCGCGCACCGCTGGCAGACACCGCCACGCGTACCATCGCACCACCAGCGGAGGGCTGCGTGCGGCCGCTTTTTGGCCCCTGCGTCTCGATGATGCTGAGCGCACGGGTTTGAAAGGTGGCCAGACTGTCGTCCGTCAGGATCGCCGCTGCCAGCGGATCCCAGAAGTAGTAGCCTCCTGACTGAATCAAGGCGTACCGCTTCGTCAGCACATCGAAGACGAAGCTGGCGACAGGCGAGACGTGGTCGGCCTTCAGGCGCTGATAGAACGAGTCGGTCATCGGGACGTGGTTCGTTGCGTCGAGGGGGACGAGGGTGATGGGGGCTCCTGACGCCAGCACCACCTGCGCCGCGTGCGGATCCACATACATATTCCACTCGGCTACCTGGTTGTCGATCCCTGCCCCCGAGTCAGCGATGTTGCCCGGCACCTCCACCGCACCGCCCATGATGTAGATCATGGCCAGGTGCTTCACCAGTGCGGGGGTGCGTTGCAGGGCTTCGGCGACGTTGGTCAACGGGCCGAGGGTGAGCAAGACGACCTGCTGGGGGGAGGCCTGGATGACCGACGTGAGCAGGTCAACGGCTGTTTGCTGGGTCGGCCTGGTCGTGGTGGGGGGGAGCGTCAACCCGAGCAGGCTGTCCACGTCGGCTCGCCACTGCGCTGGGAAGACATGGTTGCCCTGCAGCGGCGTTGTGCGGCCGCAGGCCACCGGGATGACGCCGCGATTGGCCAGAGCCACAAGGCCCTCGGCATGGCGGGTCCCTGGCTCACAATGGGCCTCACCGGCTCCGGTCACCGTGATGGCTTTCACGGCCACCTCTGGTCGGCGCAGCAGGTACAGCAGCGCCATCCAATCATCGGCTGCCATGTCGGTATCGATGACGACCGGGTGGGGTGGGACAGCTGATGAAGCCACTGGCAGTGCCGTCGCTCGTGCGCTCGTGCCCGTGGCGGGCACCGATCCGCAGGCACCGAGCACTAGCGAGAGTGAGGCCATCGCCACCCAGGCCAGGCGGGCGAGCACGAGCCAGGTCCACTTCCTCCCTCTAGGCGGCATGGGCGAGGCAGCTGGGAGTGCCTTGCTCAGTGGGCGTTGTTGCAAAGTCATGGCGCTGCTCCTTCTTTCGCTCTGGATCATAAGCGAAATGATGGTAGGCACAAACTAGCTGTTTCGTTGAGCTTGTCTAGTTGCTATTATAGCACGGCGCCATCTCCTAAACGTTACAAAAAGCGTTACGAACTGGGGAGGCCCGACTGATCTTTGGGGTGATTGGTTCTCGAAGGAAATGTAAAAATGACGCCGGAACATCCTCCTGCTGAAACCTGGTCAAATGATGCTTGACTCTGGTGGGCAGGATCTCCCGGAATAAAACGGCTATGATGTCAATTGAGAAATCGGTGACATCGTTTTTCTTCTTCGCCGTTGTAGAGAGTGTGTTCTACTAAAAACTCCTCTTTTCGTCTTACGTTTCCCGTCTACAGGGTGATGTTTTGAGATTCTGATTAAAGTTACGTGGAATATGGAATATTCCATTCGTAACATAAATTATGTGGATTTTGTGCTCGTTCATTGGAGAAGCTATGAAGAAGAGAGCGCATATTCCACATAATGATGAGATAAGTTTTGAGATTCGCCAAGAGGGGCATGTGTGCGAGGGGTATCAGTCTAGAAAAGCAGAGCAATGTGTCACATCAACCGGCCAGATGTGAGACAGGCCAAAAGACATGAAAAGCCTCACGTCGGGAGTGGTAGGTAGAGCTGCACTAAGATATTGTTGGCGAATGGGCAAGAGAGAAATATGAGATACTGGGGA
>Ga0070708_100004714_pt1 | contig 10745 bp, 8 predicted proteins | sample KBSK5503metaG_FD_65469 | JGI IMG/M metagenome (GOLD analysis project Ga0070708, IMG submission 65469) | Corn, switchgrass and miscanthus rhizosphere microbial communities from Kellogg Biological Station, Michigan, USA - KBS K5-50-3 metaG | ecosystem: Host-associated > Plants > Roots >... | reverse complement strand
ATCCAGGCAATGATCGAATGGACCGAGCAGGCGGTCCGGCAACTGGATCAAGCCCGCGATTACATCGCCCTCTCTAACAGCGAAGAAGTTGCCACGAGGATTACGATGCAGATCGTCAACAGCGTTCAGCAGCTCGCCGCGTTCCCGATGTCGGGCAGACCCGGCCGGCTCCCGGGGACTCGTGAGCTGGTCATTTCAATTATCGCAGCCTACGCCGTCGATCATGAGCGCATCGTGGTTCTCGCCGTTTACCACGGTGCACAACGATGGTCGGAGGCCTTCTAGGCGCGTGGCGCAACACCTAACATCGGGGTGCCCCATTTCTCGCGTCTTTTGCGAGAACTGGGGATTTAGGCTCGATTCGAGAAAGACAGTGCAGCATTCCCAGAAGAACAGCAGGTTTCTCGACTACGCGGATCGTTTCACGATCCGCTGTGCTCGAAATGACAGGGTTTTAAATGCTCGAAATGACAGTTTCAAAAGGGAAGTAAAACCCGAAATGACAGTTTCAGAAGGAAATAAAAGTAGAGTAGAAAAAGCTAGGAGGGCAACGCGTTTCCCGCCTTCACCCCGTCCGCTTGCTCGTGCGCGTGATAACTCGACCGCACCAGCGGGCCTGACTCCACATGGCGGAAGCCCAGGTGTAAGGCTTCTTCTTTCAGATACTGAAATTCATCAGGCGTGTAGAAGCGCGCAATCGGCAGGTGATCGCGCGAAGGCCGCAGGTATTGCCCGACGGTAAGAATGTCCACTCGCCTCTCCGCCAAGTCACGAAAAACGTCAATCAGCTCAGTCATGGTTTCGCCGAGGCCGACCATGACACCGGACTTCGTCACCATCCCCGGAGAGAATCTCTTGGCGTTATCGAGCAGCCGGAGAGTCCGTTCGTATCGAGCGCCGGATCGCACGACGCGATACAGCCGCGGGACAGATTCAGTGTTGTGATTCAGAACATCAGGCCGCGCGTCGAGGACAATGCGCAGAGCTTCGTCCAAACCCTGAAAGTCAGGAATCAGAACTTCTACCCGGCAATCCGGCGCGGCTTTTCTTACTTCGCGGATGGTTTCCGCAAAAATTCGTGCTCCGCCCAGATTGTCGTCGTCCCGGTTCACGCTCGTGATCACAGCGTGTTTCAATCCCAAAGTTGCCACTGCCTCCGCCACCCGGCGCGGCTCGTCCAAATCCAGCGGTTGCGGACGACCCTTCGGCACGGCGCAAAACCCACACCTTCGCGTACAAATATCGCCCAGCAGCATGAAGGTCGCGGTACGGTGATTCCAGCACTCGCCGATATTCGGACACTGTGCCGACTCGCAAACCGTGTGCAATCCCAGACCACGCGCCAGCTTCTTGAGCTGATGAAAGTTCTCCCCCACGGGAGCTTTCGCCTTGAGCCAGGAAGGTTTTGGCTGCCTCAAAGGCGGACCGATCTCAATTTGCACCAGTTGGGACGCGCTGCCCATGCGCCTATTCTACACGGCAGTGCTGCTCTGCGCGAGGCTGACTCGAATGCTATATTACGTGCAAGGCTAGCGCAGAGCGTGCTCTAGCCATCGAAGTGGTTTGCAATGACCTTCTCCCTCCGAGGTATTGCGTGGACGGCGTTTGCCATCGCCGTCGTTTTGCTGGTAAGCAGCAGCATTTTTCTGTTTCGGGCCACGCGACGGCTCTCTGACAGCGATGTTCTGGTCGCCCACACGCACGAAGTTGAAGCGGCGCTGGAAAACTTCGGCTCCGACGTTTTCCAGGCCACAGATTCCCGCCGGGGCTTCGTCATTACGGGCGATGCATCGATGCTGCAGAATTACCGTTCAGCGGTCGAAAAGATCCCCGGAGATCTAGAGCATCTGCGTCGCCTGACTTCCGACCGGCCTTCTTCTCAAAAAGAACTCGATGCGTTGCAGGCGGACATCCAGCACGAACTGGCGCTAATCAACAATGCCCTGGTGGCCGGGGAGCGGGGCACATCGAGCGGCGAAAAAGAGATTGACATCACCCGGCAAACGGCTGCAATTGGCGATCGCATACAACAGACTTTGCAACAAATGCGCGATGAGGAAGACCAATTGCTGGCCCAGCGGCAGGCGACTTCGCGCAAGAACTACCGCCACACCCTGGATCTGATCACTACCTCATTAGTCATCGCGCTGGTGCTGCTGCTTGCGGAGATGATTCTGCTGAGCTACGAATTTTTCCAACACCAGCGTACGGAGCATGCCGCGCGCCAAAGTCAGGAAATTGTGAATGCATTCTTTTCCTCCTCGACTGTTGGTTTCGGCATTCTGGACTCGCAATTCCGCTATACCCGGGCCAATGACGTGCTTCCGAGGATGGCAGGCTTAGAGCCCGCGGACTTGCTTGGCAAATCCGTCTTCGAAATCTTTGGCGAGCGAGGAGCGCGCGCAGATGCTGTGCTGCGGGAGGTGCTCCGGACGGGGCAGCCCCTGCTGGACCGCGAAGTGTCGGATGAATTGCCTGCAAAGCCCGGGAAACTTAGGCACTGGCTGGTCAACTATTTTCCGATTCCCGACCAGAACGGTACGTCTACACAGATTGGCGTCATCGCGGTCGACGTGACGGCCCGCCGCAACGCGGAAGAGGCGCTGCGCAAACTGAGTGGGCGGCTTCTGGGAATTCAAGATCAGGAGCGCAGAAGAATTGCCCGAGAACTTCATGACAGCCTCGGGCAATACCTAGCCGGACTGAAAATTGCCATCGAAATGCTGAGCCTATCGCCGTCCGGGAAAAATGACGCGCTGCTTGCCGAGTGCAGCGACATTCTTGAGAAGTCCATCACCGAGACCCGCACTCTATCTCACTTGCTGCATCCGCCCCTGCTGGATGAGGCCGGTTTCGCGTCGGCGGCAAGCTGGTTCGTCACTGGCTTTTCCCAGCGCAGCGGAATTCCTGTTGCCCTGGACCTTCCCCCGGACCTGCCGCGCTTGCCTGAGGCCGTCGAAATCGCGCTCTTCCGGGTGCTCCAGGAAAGCCTGACCAACGTACATCGGCATTCGCACACACCGTCAGCCGAGATCAAGATGGAAGCCGATGCGGAACAGATCACCATCGAAATTCGGGACCACGGCCGAGGAATACCCGAATACGTCCTTCAGCAGATTGATGGAGAAGGTCTCAACCTGGGCGTGGGGCTCGCCGGAATGCGAGAGCGAATCCATGAACTTGGAGGGGATTTTGAAGTGAGTTCTGACGGCCATGGAACCATGGTGCGTGCGAGAGTGCCCCTCGGGGTTCGAGAAGAGTCTTATCCGCTCCGCGCCGGCGCCTGACATCGTTCGTTGAACCAGAGACCGATGCCAGCAGGTTCCTCTCCAGAGAAGGTCTGGCTCATGGCTGGAAGCGAGAGCTGAGTTAGCTCTCGAGATAGGAATCAACCCACTCCTTGATCCGCAGCCGGCGTTCATCTTGAGGATCGAAGCGAATGCCGAACATCTTGCTGGCTGGTTTAACCCAGCTCACCGTAGCGCGAATCCAGATGCGCGGCAGGGTCAGAAGCGCAAACGAAACCTCGACCGGCAAGCCGGTTGCGATTTCCTCCCCGCTCTTCAGCGACATCCCGCCACTGCTCACTTCAAGACTGCTGGCTGTGATATGCCGGTTTTGTCCCGCGACTACGGAGACCTCGGTGATCACTGGGATGCGTACGTAGCGACGGAATTCATGCAGCACCAGCATCTGCGTGGCCCGGACCAGCTTCAAGGCCGCTGGACGTTCCAGAGGCTCATTGAAGACCGCATTGATTCCGTACTGCGAGAGCTTCATCGTGTCTTTGAGCGTGCCTCCGAGGCCGTAGATAATCATGCGGCTGTTGGACCGCGAATTCCGCGCCGACTCAAGCACGGACGCGGCGTGGGTCCCCACTCGGATCACGCAAGCCTCGAATTTCTCGGTGGAAAGCCGCTGAGCGTTGTCGGCACTCATCGACACACTGTCGATGCCAAATTGACGGAAGCATTCTGTGAGCAAGCTCCTGGACTGTTCATGCAGATCAACCAGCGCTGCCCGAGCTGAAAACTTTCTAGAGGAGGATAAAGGTACAAGAGAGTTTCCCAAGGCTTTCTCCGTTAGATCCAACTATATGGGTCGGACAACTTTGTCCGACGCTTTTGACTCCGTTGTGGGGCGGGTGCCACTTCGGCTTCGCTCGGTGCAAGCTCTCGCCGCCTATCCTTGCGCTAAAACTCAATGCAAAGTCGCGGTGCTTTTCAGGCCCCGTCCGCCAAAACCCTATTCTGGCGCGGGAAAGCGGCCACAGCAACTGCGCAAAAGGACAATCCGGGGTACAAAGGTGTTATTACCCAACGTGACCAGGGTCACGCCAAAAGTAATGGGGCGGCTTCGTTTGGGCTGACTTAAAGGGTGAGGCGGGCTGGCCCACCCTTTCAACATAATCTACATGAGGCTGCCCCACCCTTTGCGGTTTGAGGCTGTTACGAAACTACTAGCGGAGAGCGGGCATAGGTGGCAAGATGCGGTTGCGGGTGTGAGGGCAATACATGGGATTCATTGAGGGAGAGGCTCGGGGGCAGGGAACGCTGTTTCCGGTGAGCTTGGAAGAATTGATTCCTGACGATCATTTCTGCCGAGTCATTGACGCTTTCGTGGACCGGTTAGATATGCAGGGGCTGGGATTTGTGCGAGCGGAGGCGGCCGAGACCGGACGTCCGGGATACGATCCGCGGGATTTGCTGAAGCTGTATCTATATGGATATCTGCAGCAGATTCGTTCCTCCCGGCGTTTGGAAAGCGAGTGTGGGCGCAATGTGGAGTTGATGTGGTTGCTGGGACGCCTCTGTCCCGATCACAAAAGCATTGCCGAGTTTCGCCGGGTGCATGGCCATGCGGTGACGCAGGCCGGTGCGGAGTTGGTGAAGTTCGCCCGTGGCGTAGGGCTGATACGCGGAGAATGGATTGCCATCGACGGCTCGAAGTTTCGGGCGGTGAGTAGTGTAAGCAGCGTGCATGAACGAGCCGCGGTTGAGCGTTATCTGGAGAGTCTGGAAACCGCCGACCAGGAAGACGAACCGATCGTGGAAAACAGCGCCGTAGCGGCGGCTCTGGAGAAGCTGCGCAGCCACGCCGAACCGGAAGCCGGTTTTATGAAGACGACGCAAGGCATGGTCCCAGCTTATAACGTGCAGACTGCGGTTGATGCCGAGCACGGCTTGATTGTGGCGCAACAGGTGACCGATGAACCCAATGACAAGCGCAGCCTTCTGCCCATGGCAGAAGCCGCACAACAAGCCGTGGGCGAGCCACCGGCGCCGATCCATGTGGTAGCCGATGCGGGTCATTCCAATGGAGAACAGGCTGCAGCCTGTGAAAGCAAAGGCATTTTGCCCCACGTGCCAGCCCATCGGGGAGTGAATACTCAAGGCGGCGGGAAGCTGCTTGACCGCACCGCTTTCCAGTACCAGGAACAGAGCAACACGATGCTCTGCCCCGCAGGGCACAGTTTACGCAGTGATGGCCGGAACGGATGCGCGATCATCTATATCGCTCGTCCCGAAGTATGCGGAGCCTGTGCTCTCAAGCCGCAGTGCACGCTGAGTTCACACCGCATGGTCAAACGGCATGTGCATGAAGGAGCTTTGCAACGCATGCAGCAACGCGCAACTCCGGCAGCGATGCAGTTGCGACGACGCACCGTGGAGCATCCCTTCGCCATTCTCAAGTATGTCATCTTCGGCCACCCGCGATTCCCTTGCGCGGACTGGAAGGGACGCGGTCCGAAGTGAGCTTGGCGGTGATGGCTTACAACCTCAAACGCAGCTGAACCTGATGGGCGGAGCGGCCTTGAGGACAGCTCTCGCGACTATCTAAGCCGTCCTTTGTTTGAAAGCCACGCTTTCTAATCCCCACTCGAACTTGGAGTCGTCATCAAACCCTTCGCCAGAACAACAATCCAACGGAGTTTCGTAACAACCTCGTTATGGAATCGGCGGGCTTCACTCTCCAATATGAAGTGTTCGCTGAATCCTACGACAACTGACGAGGCCGGGTGCCCCATCCTCTTGCGTTGTCTGCGAAAGGGTGGGAACCACGACTGTGAACATCATGGGCTTTCCCACGACACCGCCGTACAGAAGGTTTCTCGGCCTTGGGTCGCGGGTGGCCCACCCTTCCCGTCAGTGACAAAACCTGGGGTGCCCCATTCTTTTGCGTTCTGTGCGAAAGGGTGGGAACCATGACTGTGAGCCGTCATGGGCATTCCTTGAATTCCAGTCCCACAGCCTTACAAAACAGAACGGCCCGCAAGTTTTCACCTGCGGGCCGCCCGGTGGACTGTTTGGGATTGACCAAGAGGTGGTCACTCAAGGAGTGGCCTCTTCGGCGAACTCCGGGTTCTAATCATTGACGCCTCCGGCGCGACCTTAGACGCCGGACGGAATCAATCCAAACTCACCGGTCGAGTTGCGAAGCACTCAGAGCGACCGCCCTAAGTCTCAGCCACCTCACCTGGTCTTTGGGTACATCTATTACTGTCAGAACTTGTCATTCGACCACCTCCTTTCCGGTGTAGCCGCAGAATAGTACACAAAGATGTTGGAATCAAGGGGGCACAACGGTGTCGGTGCCAGAAAGATCAATCGTCGGAAAGATCAAATGAAAGATCAATGGAAATGAATTGACGAAAGTGAAATTAACGGCTCCCGAGTGTCGCACCGCTCTTGCACGGCGCCATAAGGTTTCGTGCGCCTTTGCGAAGGTCGTGAGAGGGTTCGGAATAACTGCGCCCAGATATTTGTGTGCCGAGAGATCCGTTTCTCAGTCATGCGCAGATGAAGATATTGCGCCGGTTCACTATCATGGAAACAGGGCATGTCCTCGACCTACATCCTCGGCATAGAAAGCTCCTGCGACGAAACGGCTGCGGCAGTGGTGCGCTCGGGCGAGGAAATCATTTCGAATGTCATTGCTTCCCAGATTGCCACCCACCAGCCCTACGGCGGAGTCGTTCCCGAATTGGCCTCGCGCGAGCATCTGCGCGCGATTGTTCCGGTTGCGCGTCAGGCGCTCATAGACGCCGGACAGAGCTACCAATCTATCGATGCGCTCGCCGTAACCCAGGGACCGGGACTCGCGGGATCGTTGCTGGTCGGGATCAGCTATGCGAAAGCGCTGGCCTTTGCGCTGGATAAGCCACTGATTGCGGTGAACCACCTTGAAGGCCACATTCATGCAGTGCTGCTGGAAGAACGGCAACAGGGAAATCGTGATCTTCGCTTCCCCGTGCTCGCCCTGGTAGTTTCGGGCGGCCACACACATCTCTATTTGGCCGAGCGGCGCGGTGAGAGCTGGTCGTATCAGAACGTCGGCCACACACGCGACGACGCAGCCGGGGAGGCCTTCGACAAAGTTGCCAAGCTGCTGGGGTTGGGATATCCCGGCGGCCCTGTGATTGACAAACTCTCAGCCCACGGAGATCCGCGAGCCGTAAAGTTCTCGCCGTCGCAAATCAAACATCCCGCCCGAAAGACTCCCACCATTTCGCAAGAGACGCGAAAGGATGGGGCACCCATGTCCAGAAACCTCGCTGTCGAAAGTGGTCATCCGAGGTTTGATTTTTCCTACAGCGGAATCAAGACTGCGGTCCTGCGTTATGTGGAAAGCAGCCTGGCATCGTCGATCGAAGCCCGACGAAAGGCACTTGCCGGGATCACCAAGCCTAAGCTTGAAGATTATCTGGCGAATTGTGACAAGCAGACGCTCGACCTTCTCGCCTCTTTCCAGCGGGCCATGGTGGAAGACCTGGTCGGCAAGACTCTCGCAGCTGCGCGTGACTACGACGTCGCGACTTTATTAGTAAGCGGTGGCGTCGCGGCCAACAATGAATTACGCCAAACGTTCGAACGGCATTCAGCACGAGAAGGGTTGCCGGTGTATTTCCCGTCCCGTCCGCTTTCGACGGACAATGCCGCGATGATTGCGGCAGCGGCATTTCCCAAGTTTCTCGCCGGGAGATTTGCTTCCATGGATTTTTCTGCGGAAGCGGGGATGGTCCTGAGCTGAAGTCTAGCTTTCCTCTAGTTGTTTGCTCTCTTCTAGTTGTTTGCTCTCTTCGATATCCATGTCCTTGAACTCGCTTGCCTCGAAGACTTCGCCACACTCCAGGCATTCGACAAACTCTTCGTCTTCTTCGCGGGCCACGATGCGCACACGCGGATGCTTGCACTTTGCCATGTCATTGCTCTTTTCGGGAGGTTGAGACGGACGGGATGGAGTCATGGACGACGGAATGGAGTTATAGATTCCGGTCTTCGAATCTGGCTCAAATCACCCCAAGCGATCTGCACCAGAATTGGCGGTATTCTTAGCCGGAAGCGTCCGATTGTCAAGCCAGAAAATGCAGCTGGAAATCAGAATCCGAGTACCAGTCCCATTATTGATCGACCGGTCGGAATTTCAATATCCGACCAAAATTGTCGTAAACCCATAACCCACTCATCTGCTTGGAATTACCGTTAAATGCGTGTCCTCACCATTGGCTGTCTGGGCTTGTCCCAGAGGACGCAAGTCCTATAGAATCTAAATATCCGACGATAAAGGTCGGATATGGTTTCATGCTGAAGCTAACCAAAAAGGCCGATTACGGCTTGATGGCGATGAAACATTTGGCTGAACGCGCACATGAAGGCGCGCGCAGTGCCAAAGACATTGCCGAAAACTACGGCATTCCTCCCGAGGCGCTGGCTAAGATTCTGCAGCGGCTGGTCAAGGCGGGGCTTCTACTTTCGCAGCACGGGACGAACGGCGGGTACACGCTGGCGCGAAATTCGGAGACGATTTCGGCGTTTGAAGTCATCCGAGCGATTGACGGGCCGTTATTTATAACCTCGTGCATCACGGTGCGTGGCGAGTGTGACCAGACCGATCGTTGTACCATCCGCGAGCCGTTGCGGCGGGTGAACGACAGCATCGAACAGGTGCTGCGCCGCATCAAGATATCGCATATGAAGGAAGAGGAAGTTAGCGAGCCTAAGGCAGAGATAGAGATGAAGACCGAATTGGTCAGAATTAGAAATTAGCGTTAGCAAAGAGGCAATCATGAGCACGGAAGTGACGACTTTCCCACTAGACGACGAAGCACGAGCAAAGACGCAGCCAACCAACGGCCACGGCGTCAAGCTGCCGATTTACATGGATAACCATGCGACCACGCCCGTAGATCCGCGGGTGCTGGAAGAAATGCTGCCCTACTTCACCGACAAGTTCGGCAACGCGGCGAGCCGGAACCATTCCTTTGGATGGGCGGGCGAAGAGGCGGTCGAGACGGCGCGTGAGCGCATCGCGAAGCTGATTGGCGCGACCACAAAAGAGATCATCTTTACCTCCGGCGCGACTGAGAGCGACAACCTGGCTATTAAGGGAGTCGCCGAGATGTACCGCGAGAAGGGCAATCACATCATCTCTGCTGTCACCGAGCACAAGGCAGTGCTCGATACCTGTAAGCGCCTGGAGAAATACGGCTTCCGGGTGACTTACATGCCGGTACAAAAAGATGGATTGATCGATCTCGATGACCTGAAGCGCGCGATCGACGACAAGACCATCCTGGTCACGATCATGGCGGCGAACAACGAAATTGGCGTGCTGCAGCCGATCGCCGAGATCGGGAAACTTTGTCATGAGCGCGGAGTGATCTTCCACAGCGACGCAACCCAAGCCGTAGGTAAGGTCCCGATTGATGTCATCAAGCAGAACCTGGACCTGATTTCGATTTCCGCCCACAAGATGTATGGCCCGAAAGGCGTGGGCGCGCTTTATGTGCGGCGAAAGAACCCGCGAGTGCAGATATCGCCCATCATCGACGGCGGGGGCCATGAGCGTGGTATGCGCTCAGGAACTCTGAACGTTCCTGGCATTGCTGGTCTGGGCAAAGCATGCGCGATCTGTTGTGAGGACATGCCTCAGGAATCCCGTCGCATGGCGGCATTGCGCGATCGGCTGCGTGAAAAGATCATGTCCAGCTTGGACGAGGTCTACATAAACGGTTCGGCTGAGCACCGTCTGCCTGGGAACTTGAACATCAGCTTTGCTTACGTTGAAGGCGAGTCCTTGCTGATGGGCATCAACGATGTTGCGGTTTCGAGCGGCTCCGCATGCACCTCTGCGACGCTGGAGCCATCGTATGTTTTGAAGGCGCTGGGCACCGGAGACGACCTGGCGCACAGCTCGATCCGTTTCGGTCTGGGGCGCTTCAATACCGAAGCCGAAGTGGATTACGTTGCTGAACGAGTCATTGAGACCGTTCAGCGGCTGCGCGAGTTGTCGCCGCTTTACGAGATGGCGAAAGAAGGAATTAATCTGAAGGACGTGAAGTGGGCAGGTGAGTAACAAACCGATGAGAGACGTGCTGGTGACGCTCTCTCGGACTTCAGCAGGTCTTAGGAGAAAGGCGAGTCATGTCATATAGCGATAAAGTAATCGATCATTACAACCATCCTCGCAATGTCGGTTCGATGGACAAAGCGAGCACCGATGTAGGCACTGGCCTGGTCGGTGCTCCGGAATGCGGCGACGTGATGAAGCTGCAAATCAAGGTCAATCCGCAAACCAACATCATCGAAGACGCCAAGTTCAAGACGTTCGGCTGCGGCTCGGCTATTGCTTCGTCTTCGCTCGCCACCGAGTGGGTGAAAGGCAGAACAATTGACGAGGCACTCACGATCAAGAATACCGAGATCGTGAAAGAGCTTTCGTTGCCTCCAGTGAAGATTCACTGC